>Ga0075530_1000875_pt1 | contig 14338 bp, 15 predicted proteins | sample NGEPerD_2_FD_75101 | JGI IMG/M metagenome (GOLD analysis project Ga0075530, IMG submission 75101) | Arctic peat soil microbial communities from the Barrow Environmental Observatory site, Barrow, Alaska, USA - NGEE PermafrostL1-D | ecosystem: Environmental > Terrestrial > Soil > Wetlands > Peat ...
CGTGCTGGACCGGGGTCACCTCGAGGGCGCCGGGGACTGAGAGCTCGCGGACCTCCACCGGGGCAGGATAGCGCTGGCGCTCGTTACCCTCACGCTGTGAGATGGCTTGTCACCGGAGCGCACGGCATGCTGGGGACCGACGTCCTGCGAACGCTCGACGCGCAGGGCATCGCACGCACGGCGGTTGACCGGGGCGACCTCGAGCTGGTCGACGAAGGTGCGGTCGGCGAGGCGGTCGTGGCGCACGACGTGGTCGTCAATTGCGCCGCGTGGACCGCTGTCGACGACGCGGAGACCCACGAGCCCGAGGCCTACGAGATCAACGCCGTCGCGCCGGGTGTCCTGGCGAGGGCGGCGGCTCAGCACGGTCGCCGCATGGTGCACGTGAGCACCGACTACGTCTTCGACGGGACTTCGCGGTCGCCGTACGACGAGGACGAGCCGCCCGATCCGCGTTCGGCCTACGGGCGCACCAAGGCGACTGGTGAGTCCGCCGTGCGAGCAGCTGCCTCGGGGAACCACTTGGTGGTCCGAACGGCTTGGCTGTACGGCGCCCACGGCGCCTGCTTCCCGCGCACGATCGCCCGCCTCGCACGTGAACGGGGAGCCGTCAGCGTCGTGGACGACCAGTTCGGCCAGCCCACGTGGACGCTCGACGTCGCGGAGCTGATCGTCCGACTGGTCGAGGCACACGCACCCGCAGGCACCTGGCACGCGACCTCGGCCGGCGAGACGTCGTGGTTCGGGTTCGCTCGCCGGGTCGTTGAGGCGGCCGGTCTGTCGCCCGAGATCGTGACCGCGACCGACTCCTTGAGCTTCGTGCGGCCGGCGCCCCGACCGGCGTACTCCGTGCTGGGTCACGACAAGCTGCACGCCCTTGGGATCGAGCCGATCGGCGCATGGGAGGAACGGTGGCAGCAGGCCGCCTCAGAGGTCCTCGGTCTCGAGAAGTAGCCCGAGTAGGTACTCGCCGTAGCCGGACTTGAGCAGTGGCTCGGCGCGCTCGCGCAGCTCGTCGTCAGTCAGGAAGCCCTGACGCCAGGCCACCTCCTCGGGAGCGCCGACCTTGAGCCCCTGGCGCTGCTCGAGGGTGCGGATGAAGTTGCCGGCGTCGTAGAGCGAGTCGAAGGTGCCGGTGTCCAGCCACGCGAAGCCGCGCTCGAGCACCTCGACATTGAGGAGTCCCGCTTCGAGGTAGTGCCGGCTCACGTCGGTGATCTCGTACTCGCCGCGCCGCGAGGGTTGCAGGTTGCGGGCGATCTCGATCACGTCGTTGTCGTAGAAGTAGAGGCCCGGGACGGCGAAGCTGCTGCGTGGGTGCTCCGGCTTCTCCTCCAGGGAGATGGCCCTGCCTTCGGAGTCGAACTCGACGACGCCGTAGGCCGATGGGTCCGAGACCCGGTAAGCGAACACCGCGGCACCTTCGACGTGGCTGAACCGTTCGAGCTGCCGGCCGAAGCCATGCCCGTAGAAGAGGTTGTCCCCCAGGATCAGCGCGCTCGGCTCGGGGCCGATGAAGTCGGCGCCGATGACGAAGGCTTGTGCGAGGCCGTCCGGGGACCGTTGCTGGGCGTAGGTGATCGAGATGCCGAACCGCGACCCGTCGCCGAGCAGGCGCTCGAACGACTCCGCCTCGTGCGGGGTGGTGATCACCAGGATGTCCCGGATGCCCGCGAGCATCAGGGTGCTGAGCGGGTAGTAGATCATCGGCTTGTCGTAGACGGGCACGAGCTGCTTGCTGATACCGAGGGTCACGGGATGGAGTCGGGAGCCGGTTCCACCGGCGAGGATGAGGCCGCGCATGCGCTCAATCATGCCGACTTGCGCGCCGACGCCCTACCCTGCCCACAGGGAGCACGACTCCGCCGCCTCGGCGGCGGGGCAGCCAGGCTCTCTGCCGTCAATGTCGTGGCCACCCGTGGTCGCGGTGTTCTCTTCAATGCGCTGGCGCAGGGCATCCCCATGGTCCACTCGCCGGGCCCCTTCAACGGGTGGCAGGTGACGTCATGGTTCGTCGCGAACCGGGTGGGCTTGGGGATCAGCTTCCACGGCAGCCGCGGGGAGCACGAGTCAGCGAGCGCTCCAGAACTCCGTCCAGACGAAGCCGAGCTCCTCGAGCATGAGGCGCAGCAGCGGGAGGCTGATCCCCACCACGTTGTGGGGGTCGCCCGTCACGCCCGATACGAAGGCCCCACCGAGCCCGTCGAGGGTGAAGGCTCCCGCCACGGCTGACGGTTCACCGGTGGCCACGTAGGCCTCGATCTCCTCGTCGGAGACATGCGCGAAGCGCACCTGGGTGGCCGCCGATCGAGCCAGCCACACCTCACGGTGGGTGTCGATCACGCAGTGCCCGGTGTGCAGTACGCCGGCGCGGCCCCGCATCTGCTTCCAGCGCTGGACCGCCTCCTCATCGCTCGACGGCTTGCCGAGGATCTGCCCGTCGAGGGCCAGGACGGAGTCGCAGCCGATGACGATGGCGCGCTTCTCGCGCGCCGCCACCGCGACCGCCTTGAGCTGGGCCAGCTTGAGCGTGTAGTCGGAGGGCGCCGTCATCTCGACGGAGGACTCGTCGACTCCGCTGAGCACGACCTCGGGGGAGAGACCGGCGTTCTGGAGGGTCTTGAGGCGGGCAGGGGAGGCCGACGCGAGGACCAGTCGGGGAGCGGTGGGCACCTGGATCCGCTCCGGCTAGCGCGAGTTCACGGCGCGTGCGGTGGCACGCCAGGCGCCCGGAGCGTGGCGGTGGGTCCCGCGCAGCTTGCGGTGGTGGGCGCCCCACTCAGGCGTGGGCATGGGGTTTCCGGCCGCCTGCGCGCCCGTCGACGGTGAGCCTGCCCACGGTGTGCCTGCAGAGAGGGTGCTGACGACTGCCACCAGGGCCGCCAGCTCTTCAGGGCTCGGGTCGCCCTTGACGATGCGGAGGAGCGGCGGCTCTGGTGCCTCCTGCCCGGTCGCTGTCCCGGTCACTGTCCCGGTCACAGCGGGATGTTCCCGTGCTTCTTCGGGGGCAGCGTCTCGCTCTTGGTCGCCAGCAGGCGCAGGGCCCGGACGATCTCGATGCGGGTCTCGTGGGGGGTGATGACCGCGTCGATGTAGCCACGCTCGGCGGCGACGTAGGGGTTGGCGAGGGTGTCCTCGTAGTCTGCGATCAGCGCGGCGCGGCGATCCTCGACGTCGCCGCCGTCCTTCTCGACCTGGGCCAACTCCTTTCGGTGCAGGATGTTTGCCGCGCCCTGGGCGCCCATCACGGCGATCTGGGCGGTCGGCCAGGCCAGGTTGATGTCGGCACCGAGGTGCTTGGACCCCATCACGTCATAGGCCCCGCCGTAGGCCTTGCGGGTGATGATCGTGACCAGCGGGACGGTCGCCTCGGCGTAGGCGTAGATCAGCTTGGCGCCGCGGCGGATGATGCCGTTCCATTCCTGGTCGGTCCCAGGCAGGAAGCCCGGGACGTCGACGAAGGTCAGCACCGGGATGTTGAAGGCGTCGCAGGTGCGCACGAAGCGCGCTGCCTTCTCCGAGGCGTCGATGTCCAGGGTGCCGGCGGACTGCATCGGCTGGTTGGCCACGACGCCGACCGACCTGCCCTCGACGCGGCCGTAGCCGACGACGATGTTGGGTGCGAAGAGCGGCATCACCTCGAGGAACTCGGCGTCGTCGACGACGCCTTCGATGACCGACTTCATGTCGTAGGGCTGGTTGGGGGAGTCGGGGATCACCGTGTCGAGGGCACGATCTTCGTCGCTGATCTCGAGTCTCCCCGGGCCGAGCTCGTACTCCGGATAGGCGGGTGGGTCGTCGAGGTTGTTCTGGGGCAGGTAGGACAACAGCGCCTTGGTGTACTCCAGCGCGTCCTCCTCGTCGGTGCCCATGTAGTGGGCGTTGCCCGACTTGGTGTTGTGAGTCCTTGCACCGCCGAGCTCCTCCATCGTCACGTCCTCGCCGGTGACCGTCTTGATCACGTCGGGACCGGTGATGAACATGTTCGAGGTGCCGTCGACCATGATCGTGAAGTCGGTGACCGCGGGGGAGTAGACGTGCCCGCCCGCACACGAGCCCATGATCAGGCTGATCTGCGGGATGACGCCCGAGGCGTGCACGTTGCGGCGGAAGATCTCGCCGTACAGGCCCAGAGAGACCACACCTTCCTGGATGCGGGCACCGGCGCCCTCGTTGATGCCGATGATCGGGCAGCCCGTCTTGATCGCGAGGTCCATCACCTTGCAGATCTTCTCCCCGTAGACCTCGCCGAGGGACCCACCGAAGACGGTGAAGTCCTGGGAGAACACGCACGCCTGGCGGCCCTCGATCGTGCCGAAGCCGGTGATCACGCCGTCGCCGTACGGCCGGTTCTTCTCCAGCCCGAACGCCACCGAACGATGCCGCGCCAGCTCATCGAGCTCGACGAAGGAACCGTCGTCGAACAGGTGCTCGATGCGCTCGCGGGCCGTCCACTTGCCCTTCGCGTGCTGCTTCTCCACAACCTTGGCCGAGCCCGCGTGGATCGCCTCGTCGATGCGGCGGTCGAGATCGGCCAGCTTGCCCTCGGTCGTGTGGATGTCGATGTCCTCGGGGACGTCGGTGCCGCCGGTCTTGTTGGGGCCCGGTTGTGCGCTCACGTGGTCGACTCCTCCTGGCCCTGGGTGGACGGGCCGGTGTGTGCGGTGGTCTGGCCACCTGTTCGTTCGTGCGTCAATCTAGTGGGCATGAGTGATCCCGCTGAGAGCCGCCCACAGATTGACCCGGGAGCAGACCGCGAGGCGTCGCCGCGCTGGCGCGTGGAGGTGGTCGAGGAGTCGGCCTCCACCAACGCCGACGTGGCCGAACGCTTCCGCGCAGGTGAGCGAGAGGGTCTGGTCCTCGTCGCCGAGCACCAGACGGCTGGCCGCGGACGTCTGGGCCGGGAGTGGGTGACACCGGCCCGCAGCTCGCTCACCGTGTCGTTCCTGCTGGTGCCCGGGGACGTACCGGCCGAGCGGTGGCCGTGGCTGCCACTGCTGACCGGCGTCGCTGCTGCCTCAGCAGTACACCGCGTCACGGGCGTCGAGGTCGACCTCAAGTGGCCCAACGACGTCCTTGCCGACGGCCACAAGCTCGGCGGCATCCTGCTTGAGCGGGTGGAGGACGGTGGTGCCGCTGCCGCTGTGGTCGGCATCGGCATCAACTGCACCCAGACCATCGGTGAGCTCCCGGTGCCCGAGGCCACCTCACTCGCCATCGTCACGGGCGGGCCTGTCGACCGGTCCTCCCTGCTGGCGGCGCTGGTCGAGGAGCTGGCCGAGCGCTATGACGAGTGGCGGGCGGGTGCAGACCCGAGGGCTGCCTACCTCGAGCTGTGCCGAACGCCCGGCCAGGAGGTGCGGGTCGCCGTACCCGGCGGAGAGGTGGTCGGCGAGGCGGTCGATGTGGACCCGACCGGGCGGCTCGTCGTACGCACCGAGGCCGGGGAGCAGAGGCTCGGCGCCGGAGACGTCGCGCACGTGCGTGACCAAGCGGAGGCTCACTGACTCGCAAGTACCAGTGGTCGTGACCACAGGCGGCTTTCAGGCCCGGCTCCGTGGCATGATCGCGCTGTGGTCGTTTCCCGCAAGCTGCTCAACGAGGGTGAGCACGTGATCCTCAGCACCCGTACGCACGTCAAGGCACTGTTGCTGCCCGCCGTGGTGCTCATCATCGTGGCGGGGCTGGCCGGGTATCTCTCCAGCCTGCCGAACGACGAGCACGCCGGGGCGTGGCGGATCGTCATCTGGGTGATCGCCGGTCTGATGATCATCTGGTTCACGGTGGCGCCGTTCCTGCGCTGGCTGCTGACGACGTACACCTTCACCAGCCGGCGCCTGATCACTCGCACGGGTGTGTTCACCCGCCGCGGGCACGACATCCCGCTGAACCGGATCAGCGACATCTCCTACGAGAAGAGCCTCGTCGACCGCATGTTCGGCTGCGGCACCCTGGTGGTCTCCGACGCCAGCGAGCTGGGTCGGGTCGAGCTGCGTGACATCCCCCAGGTCGAGCGGGCACAGCTGACTGTGAGCGACCAGCTCTTCCACCGAGCCGACCGGGCAACCCCCAGGTCCGATGACGGCTCCTGACGACCTCGAGCGCGCGATCGTCGGCGCTGTCCCCGAGCTGACCGGGGGAGAGGTGGCCGACGCCGCAGGCCTCTCCGTCGACCAGGCAAAGCGGTTGTGGCGGGCACTGGGGTTTCCCGACGCCGAGGGTGCCGCTGCCTTCAGTACTGCGGACGCGGAGGCGCTCAGCCGAGTCGCAGCCATCGTGGATCAAGGAGACCTGGCCTTCGACACCATCGTGCGGATGACGCGCGCGGTCGGACAGACGATGGACCGCCTCGCCGAGTGGGAGGTGGCCAACCTCACGGCCCAGCTGGACAAGTCCGGAATCGAGGGGTCCAGGCGTGATGAGGCGCTCAGGTTGGCGAAGTCCATCGAACCCGACTTCGAGGCGCTGCTGACCTACGTGTGGCGGCGCCACCTGGTGGCCGCCGTCACGCGCATCGAGAGCCTGGACGGCGATGCGGACGAGCAGGTCGCCGAGGCGACGGTGGGGTTCGCGGACCTGGTCAGCTTCAGCGCCCTCACCAACCGGCTCGCCGAGGACGAGATCGGTGACCTGGTGGAGGTCTTCGAGGGCCGCAGCCATGACGTGGTGTCGCGGCATCGTGGCCGGGTGGTGAAGACCCTCGGTGACTCGGTGATGTTCATGGCACCCACACCTGCGGAGGGTGTCGAGATCTCCTGGGACATCGTCAAGGTCATCGGGGGCGACCAGCGCCTGCCCGATGTCCGGGTCGGCGTGGTCGCCGGGTCGGTCGTCCTGCGGATGTGGGACGTCTACGGACCTGCGGTGAACCTCGCTGCGAGGCTGGTCGGGGTGGCTCGACGCAACAGGGTGATCACCGACCTCCACACGGCCAACGGGCTTGACGACAAGATGTATGAGGCCCGCGTCCTGCCGGCTCGGCCCGTGCGCGGTTTCGGTGACCTGGAGCCGGTCGCCGTACGCCGCACCCAGGCACGCTGACCGCAGAGGTGGGCCCAGAGTTGGGCCCAGAGGTGGGGCCCAGACGGGGGTTCAGAGGAAGTCGTTGGGGTCGAACTCGTCGATCGGGATGATCCGCAGACGAGGCAGCGTCTCGTTGAACGCCTGCACGTCGTACTCGAGGTCGAAGAACTGAAGACCCCGTTCGATCAGCGCCATGAAGCCGCTGTTCTTGAACTCACGAAAGGCGAGCAGGCCCATCAGACGGCCGTCGAGAAGCCTCTCCATCTGCGGCAGGAAGTCGCCGTCGTTGCTGACCAGCATCAGGTCCGCGTCGCGGCTCTCGAGCTCGGTGAGCGTGCGCTGGATCGCGATGTCGACGACCTTGTCGTTCGGTCCGCCCGACAGCGGGATGGGTCGGTAGCCCAGGCTCACGAGCGCCTGGATGAAGCTCATCGGCAGCTCGTCCTTGACCGCGAGAAAGAACAACCCCTTGGCCGGCTGGCCCCAGGTCGACTCCGCGAAGGTGAGGAGCCGTTCCCAGCGAGGCCGCTCGTTGGGGTTCGGCCGCCGACCGAAGATCAAAGCGCCGAGCGTGGCGTCGATGTTCTCCCCGTCCACGAGGACGTAGGTCGTGCGCTCGGACTCCACCGCCATGGCCCGACCATATGCCCGGACGGGATCGGGCGGCGCTGGATAGGGTCGGCGCGTGACTTCTGCTCTCGCTCCCACCGTGGCTGTGATCGGCGGCGGTCAGCTGGCCCGGATGATGGCCGAACCCGCTGCGGCGCTCGGCATTCCGCTGCGGCTGCTGGCGGAGGCCCCGGGTGCGAGTGCCGCGCAGGTGATCCCCGACCACACGGTGGGCGACTACACCGACCTGGCCACTCTGCGCGTGGTGACCGAGGGGTGCGAGGTGGTCACCTTCGACCACGAGCACGTACCGAGCGACCACCTGCACGCCCTCGCGTCCCACCTCGCCGTGCGACCGGGTCCCGGGGCGCTGCTGCATGCGCAGGACAAGGGCGTGATGCGCGCCCGCCTGGCCGAGTTGGGCGTGCCCTGCCCGCGCAACGCCCTGGTCGCAGGCGTCCCCGAGGTGGAGGCCTTCGCCCGCACGTCAGGGGGCTGGCCCTGTGTTCTGAAAACCACGCGGGGTGGGTACGACGGCAAGGGGGTCTGGTTCGTCGACGGCCCGGCCGACTGTGCCGCCGCGTTCGAGTCAGGTGGGGGCATCCTCGCGGAGGAGCGCGTGGACTTCCACCGTGAGCTCGCCGCCCTCGTCGCCCGGTCTCCGTCGGGTCAGGTCGCTGCCTGGCCGGTGGTCGCCTCCACGCAGCGCAACGGGATCTGCCACGAGGTCATCGCGCCCGCTCCCGACCTCGACCCCGAGCTCGCCGTACAGGCCCAGCAGATCGCGATGCGGATCGCTGGTGAGCTGGGGGTCACAGGAGTGCTTGCGGTCGAGCTGTTCGAGACCCGGGAGGGACGCGTGCTCGTCAACGAGCTGGCCATGCGCCCGCACAACACCGGCCACTGGACCCAGGACGGGTCGGTCACCAGTCAGTTCGAGAACCACCTGCGCGCCGTGCTGGACCTGCCGCTGGGTGCTCCCGACGCGCGCGCAGGCTGGACGGTGATGGTGAACATCCTCGGCGGTGCCCGGCAGACGGGCCACCTCTACGACGGTTACCCGCACGCGATGGCGCGCGATCCACGGCTGCGAGTGCACCTGTACGGCAAGGAGCTGCGTCCCGGCCGCAAGGTCGGCCACGTCAACGCCTACGGGGACGATCTGCAGGACTGCCTCGAACGTGCGCGCCATGCGGCAGCATGGTTCGCAGGCGACCTCGGAGAGGAGTCAGACGGTGGTTGAGCTTGTCGAAACCGCGCAGGTGCAAGTGGGGATCGTGATGGGCTCCGACTCGGACTGGCCGGTGATGAAGGCCGCAGCCGAGGCGTGCGAGGAGTTCGACATAGCCCACGAGGCCGACGTGGTCTCCGCGCACCGGATGCCCGACGAGATGCTCGCCTACGGGCGCGAGGCTGCCGGTCGCGGTCTGCGCGTCATCATCGCCGGCGCCGGGGGAGCGGCCCACCTGCCCGGGATGCTCGCCGCGGTGACGCCGCTGCCGGTGATCGGAGTGCCGGTGCCGTTGAAGTACCTCGACGGCATGGATTCCTTGCTCTCCATCGTGCAGATGCCGGCGGGAGTCCCGGTCGCCACGGTCGCGGTGGGCAATGCCCGCAACGCCGGCCTGCTCGCCGTACGCATCCTCGCCGCGGGTGACGCCGTCCTGCAGCAGCGGATGATCGACTTCCAGTCCGAGCTGCGCGACTCCGCGCACGCCAAGGGCAGGACAGTCCGGGATGCCTCCGCCGGGTCTCGGCGGACCGGTTTCTGAGCCGGCCCCACGGCTCACCTGAACGTTCGGCTGCGTGGCGTCGGAGGCTGGGCCCAGCGCAGGGCCAGCGCTGGGCCACCCTTGGGCCAGCCCTGGGCTAGCCCGGTGGCTTTCGGACGTATCTGGCCTCGCGCGTGCCGTTCTACGTTAGAAGGCACTGCACCCGTCAAGACATGGAGGGAGCACGGCATGGCCCCCACATTTGCCGGTGGGACGTTGCGCGTCACCACGCCGAGGTCGTACGACGCACAACCGGCCGCCCCACACAAGGACCGGGCGCTTCGAGGCGCTCCCGAGGCCGCCACCGCGGGCAAGGACGCGCTCGTCGCTGCTCTCGCGGACAGCGATCTCGCCCTCGTCGAGAGGGTCGACCTGAGTCCACGCAAGGTAAAGGACCTGGATGCGCGCCCCGTCACCGGCCGCCCTGGGAAGGTGAAGCTCGAGGTCGACCTGCCCCCGAACGAGGACGCGGTCGTGCTCCTCGAACGCGACGGGGTCTACGCCTGGCTCCTGCCGGCAAACCCTGCACAGCGCACGAAGTCGCCGGATCCAGGACCACGCACTGCCAGGTTCGAGATCGACGTACAGCCCCGACCCCCGTCACGCGGACGCACACCTGGAGGAACCCGGAGCAAGGGTCTGCTCGGCGACGCCGTGCACGGTGCGGCGCAGGCGCTGGTCTTCCGCTTCGTGGCACCGGCCCTCCTCGAGAAAGCCATCGAGAAGATGGAGGACCACGTCCGCCCGGGGCTCCTCCACCTCACCGACGCAGCCGTCTCCGAGTGGAAGCGGTTCGAGACCCTCGACCAGCTGCACCTGCCGACCGACCGACCGGTGCGGGTGCTGCTCTTCATCCACGGCACCGTCTCCTCCACCGTGGGCGCCTTCGGTGCCATGACCGTCGAGGAGAACGGGAAGGGCTTCCTGCGGAGCGCCATCGCGGCGTACGACGCCGTCATCGCCTTCGACCACAAGACTCTGAGCGTCGATCCACGGCAGAACGCCGAGGCGCTGATGAAGCGGTTGCGGACGCATCGCCCGAACGCGGAGTTCGTCATCGACATCATCGCGCACAGCCGTGGCGGCTTGGTGACCCGAGCGTTCGCAGAGGAGGTGCTACCCGGCGCCAACTGGCCGGGGACCGTCGACATCGCCGTCTTCGTGGCGGCCACGAACGCGGGTACCCACCTGGCCGACCCCGAGCGGTGGGGCGACCTGGTCGACCTCTACACCAACCTCGCGGCCGCGAGTGCGAGTGGACTCTCGCTGCTTCCCGGGGCTGCTCCCGTTGCGGCAGTCGTGGGCGGAGTGACGAAGGGGATCGGGGCCTTGGTGAAGTACCTCGTGTCGTACGCCGCCGAAGGTGACGACGTTCCGGGGCTCAAGGCGATGGTGCCCGGTGGCGCGTTCGTCGCCGAGATCAACAAGACCCACCGGGCCAGCCAGGTCCCGGGACGAACTGGTTCGTCGTCTCCTCGAACTTCCATGTCGAGCTCTTCGACGACCACCACAACCCGCCGGAGTTCCCACGCGAGCTGGTCGCCAGGCTCAAAGAGGGTTTCGTCGACAGGCTCTTCGAGGGCGACAACGACCTGGTCGTCGACACCGCATCCATGGCCGCGATCGACGCCGGCGTCGGCGGGTTCGTCAGGGCCAGCTTCGACCTTGGCGAGAACGACGTTGTCTACCACACCAACTACTTCAACCATCGCAGCGTCATCGAGGCGATTGCCGGGTGGCTGCCGCTCGGCCTCGGTGCCGACGGGGGCGAGAGGACCGCGGCGCTCGAGATGGCTGAGCCACCGCCGGCCTTCCCGGAGCCCATCCCGGAGGCCCTGGATGCCTTCCCCGAGGCCCCGGAGGAAGCCGGCATGTTGGCGGACGAGAGGAGGGGGCGCGGCGGTCCGATGGCTGCGCGGGGCGTGGCGGGCCCGATGACCACGCGCCGGTTCGCGGCTCGGGCAGCCCCGCCGATCCCCCGACAGCGCGAAAGGGCCGCGGCCGCGGACATGGCGCCGGTCGAAGCGGCGATGGACGAGCCGTCCCCCGGGGAAGCGGAGCCGACCCGCGCCAGCCTTGCCGCGGAGATGCCCGCGAACGTGGTCGCGAAGGTGGAGTTCGCCGTCCGCGTCCGTCTCTCCCGCCACGCAATCGCGGCGAGTGCCGGCACGGCCCACGCCGAGAGTGGCGAGATCCTCGTCGACCCCAACCGCCCGGTCACCGTCCAGGTGATCGGGAAGTCCAACGCGGAGATGCTCGCCCCCGACAACGATGTGTTCGCGCTGCCGCCGGGCGGTGGTGTCAGCGAACTCGAGTTCCGCGCGAAGTCCGTGTCCTCGGGGCCGCTCGTGGTGATGATCGTCGTACGCCAGGGCCGGGTCCCCATTGCCAAGCTGAGCCTGAACGCGACCGCAGTGAGCGAGCAGGAAGTCGCCACGATGCCTTTCGGCACCTCCGTCACTGCCAGCATGCACCCCGGGATCGACGCCCCGGAGCTCGAGGGCCTGCCCTGCATCGACATCGTCGAACGCGAGCTGCCGAACGGCTCTGTCATCTACCAGTACGCCGTACGGCTGGCGCGTGGCGAGTCGGCGTCGACCTTCGAGTCCAAGCCGATCAAGGACCGCGTCCGCCGGATCGGGAAGATCCTCGACGACGTCGCGGACGTCTGGAAGGACACCGATCAGGACCTGCGTGAGCGCGAACGCAAACTGCAGGACATCGGCTCGAAGATGTTCGACGAGCTGTTCCCCGTGGAGATGCAGGCCTACCTGTGGAAGCACCGCGCGAAGGTCAAGAACCTGATCGTGTACGCCGACGAGCCGTTCGTGCCCTGGGAGCTGGTGCACCTCAAGCCGCCGAACGGGCCACGGCCGGCCAAGCCACGCTTCCTGGCCCAGAGCGGCCTCGTGCGCTGGCAGCTCGGCAGCTTCCCTCCCCGCGAGATGCGCGTACGCGACGGCCGCGCCAGGTCGCTGTGTCCTGACTACCGCGACCCGCGGTTCGCGCTGACCGAGCCCGTCCACGAACGGCTCTTCCTCGAGGAGCAGTTCGGGGCCAAGCCCGTCACAGCGACCCCGGCCGGCGTCCGCGAGTTGCTGCGGTCGGGCAAGTTCGACCTGTTGCACTTCTCCGGCCACGGCGCAGCCGACCCGGACGACATCCTCGATGCCAAGCTGCTGTTGCAGGGGCGCAGGCGTGGCAAGACCGTGGAGCCGGAGTACCTCGGCGCCACCACCGTCAGCGAGAACGCGGCCCGGACGATGAAGGACGAAGACGGTCCCCTCGTCGTACTCAACGCCTGCCAGGTCGGCAGTGCCGGCGAGCTGCTCACCACCGTCGGCGGGTTTGCGCGGGCTTTTCTCGACGCGGGTGCCTCCGCGTTCGTCTCCTGCCTGTGGTCCGTTCGCCAGGAGCCCTCCCGCATCTTCGTGGAGAAGCTCTACGAGGAGCTCCTCGCCGGCGAGCCGATGGGCACGGCCAGTGCCCGGGCTCGCGAGGAGGCGCGCAAGGCCGGGGACGCCACGTGGCTCTCCTTCGTCGTCTACTCCCGGCCCGACGCGGTCCTCGTCAGGTCCTGAACCGCGCCAATCACAGCTCCGCTCATCAACACTCCGCCTCACCAACACTCCGCTCATCAACTACAGGAAAGGAACCACCCCGATGGCGCGCTACGCACTCTGTGTCGGGATCAACGAGTTCAAGTCACTGCCGATGAGCAGCTGGTTGAGCGGCTGCGTCAACGACGCGAACGACATCTCCAAGGCCCTGAAGAAGCTCGGGTTCACCACGCGCAACATCGAGGTGCTTCGCGACAAGGACGCGACCAAGAAGAAGGTGATCGCGGCCCTGACCACGATCGTGGGCAAGGCCAAGGCAGGTGACCACGTCGTGTTCACGTTCTCCAGCCACGGGACCCAGGTGCCTGACCAGTCCGGCGACGAGGAGCCCGACGCCCTGGACGAGGCCTTCGCCTTCTACGACATCAAGCAGGCCGGTGACGACTGGGACCGCAAGACCGTCATCGTGGACGACGAGCTACGCGAGCTCTTCGCGACCCTGCCCGACGGGGTCCTGGTCGAGGTGTTGCTGGACACCTGCCACAGCGGCTCGGGGCTCAAGGACCTCGACGACATCCAGCAAGCGATGCTGCTGGGACGACGTCCGCGGTTCCTGCCGCCGCCGACCCCAAAGGGACTTGGCCGCGCCCGCTCGATCCGTGCTGCGTCCCCGCGCACCGTGGACCACAAGGCCCTCGTGGAGCTGACCAAGACGCGAGGAGGCGGGACGAAGCCGGTGCTCTACGCGGCCTGCAAGCCCGACCAGACGGCATCCGACGCAAGCTTCAGCGGCCGTCCGAACGGCGCGTTCACCTTCCTCTTCCTCAAGGCGTTCGCGGAGGATCCCACACGGACCCGGAGCAAGCTGCAGAGCGTTGTGACCAGCGGTCTCAAGAGCGGCGACTTCGAGCAACGGTCCACGCTCGAAGCGCCGGCCAAGGCCAAGAAGGTGCCGTTCGGCCAGCCGTTCTGAGGCCCGCGCCCCCCGACGCCGGTTGAGGAAGGCGCGCCAGCGCCTGTCTCGAAACCCTGGTGACGGTTTCGACAAGCGAACCGACCTCAGCAGTCGTCGCTCACGCACCGCCGGGTGAAGCACCGCCGAGTGACTGGGATCGCCAAGGTGGCCAGCAGCACGGCGAGGCCGAATCCGGCCAGGTAGGACGTGTGCTCGTCGAGCAGGAACCACCGCGCGAAGACGGCCCCCACCAGACCGGCGGCGATGCTCTGCCCTAGTGCCCCACACCCGAAGTGCGCGGCATAACTCGCGCCCCCAGCACGCACCTCGCTGCGTTGGCGACGCTCGAAAGACGCCCGGTCTGCCTTCGCGCCGCCGCCTTGCGATGCACGCACTGGGAGCACGACTTATCTTGCGAA
>Ga0075530_1000876_pt1 | contig 14335 bp, 14 predicted proteins | sample NGEPerD_2_FD_75101 | JGI IMG/M metagenome (GOLD analysis project Ga0075530, IMG submission 75101) | Arctic peat soil microbial communities from the Barrow Environmental Observatory site, Barrow, Alaska, USA - NGEE PermafrostL1-D | ecosystem: Environmental > Terrestrial > Soil > Wetlands > Peat ...
CCTGTCCGGCCCCCTGTCCGGCCCCCTGTCCGCCCGCGGGCCCGGTCAGCTCGAGCGTGTAGGGCTGGCCGTGGCGTCTCGCCCACTCGCGGACCACGTCGTCGACGATCCGGCCCTCGTGGTCCCCGGTCGGCTCGAGCGCGGCGCCGGTCGCCCGGGCGATGTCGATGCGGTGCATGAACGGGTCACGGGTCAAGATCGTGTCCAGCATGTACCCGAACGTCCACAACTCCTCCTGGCCGGCCACGTCCTGCGCCTCGGGGATCGTGCGCCTGCGGACCAGAGCCGGCGTACGGCGTCGCCCGCGAGCCGCCTTGGGACCAGTCCGCCGCATCGCCTCGACCAGCTCATGGGTACCGAGGCCCGCGTTCTTCTCCACCTGGAGGGCTGTGAGCGCGTCGACCGTCAGGCCACCATCGCGCTTCTGACGCTTCGCCGCCGCCATCTGCTGACGCATCATCTCCGGGACCGAGGCAGCCATCTGGGTCATTCCGAGCATGTGCCCAGCCATCGCCCGCACGTCCCAGGCGGGACAGTCGGTCGAGGCAGCCCACTGGTCGGGCGTGAGCCGCTCGAAAAGCGTGGTGACCCGGTCGTACTCCGTCGCTGCGAGCCTCGTTGCAACCCCACGGTCCAAAGCGCTGGTGCGCGGGACCTATCGGGTGGACTGGTCAATGGTCATGGTCCTTCCTCAGTGTGGTCGGGGGTCACTGTGGTCGGGCGGAAGGCCCAGGTTGTCGGCGAACATGTCGATCGCTCGATCGACGAGGCGACCCCAGCGGTTCCCACCGGGATCGTTGGCGAGCTGCGCGTCGACGAGCCCACCGATCAGTGCCGTGCACAGGTCGACGTCCTCGGCGCTCGTGATGCCGAATCCAGCGATGCGTGCCCGGAACAGATCGAGCACCTCCACCGCGGGGCCGTAGGCCTCCGGGCTCGGCACGAAGCCCGGGATCGTGCGCTGGTTCATCAGCTGGTGACGCGCCAGGTCAGCGACGGCGAACTCGAAGAACGAGCCGGCGTACACCTTCAGGGCCGAGCGCGCGGAAGACTCACGGGCGACATCCTCGGATCGCGCGACGCCGAGATACTCCGTCCAGGCGTCGGCGAACATCGCGTCGTAGATCGCGTTCTTGGAGGCGAAGTGCGTGTACAGAGACGGGGCCCTCATACCCACCCGCAGAGCGACCTCGCGCAGCGTGAGCTGGGCCAGGCCCCTCTCCCGTGCCACGGCCCAGGCAGCGGCGAGGATCTCGCGCCGCGTCGCCTCACGGCGTTCGGCGTTCCTATCTCTGTTCGGTGCAACTAACACAGTTAGGCATTTTGCCTCGCACCGTGCGCGGAGTCCAGCCCGGTACAGACCACTCGCGGGAGAAGAGCCTCAGCGCAGCCCGGTGCTCCGCTCCATCGCCAGTCGCACGAGACGCTCCACGAGCGCGGGATAGCTCAGGCCCGAGGCCTGCCAGAGCAGCGGGAACATCGAGGTCGCGGTGAAGCCGGGCATCGTCTCCACCTCGTTGACCACGACGCGACCGTCCCTGAGGACGAAGAAGTCCACGCGAGCCAGGCCTTCGACGTCGAGGGCCTCGAAGGCGCGCACGGCGAGGTCGCGCACCTGCACGACGACGTCCTCGTTGAGCGAGGCCGGGATCTGGTAGCTCTCCTCGAGGTACTTGGCCTCGAAGTCGTAGAAGGAGTGCTCCGGCGCCACCTTGATCTCGGCGATGGCGCTGGTCTCCGGGCCGGTGCCGTCCAGGCCCTGCAGTACGCCGATCTCGACCTCGCGTGCGTTCGTGGCTGCCGTCTCCACGAGCACCTTCGGGTCGAACCGGCGCGCCTCCTCGATCGCCTCGGCGAGGTCGCTCGCGGCGTCGACCCGGCTGATCCCGAAGCTGGACCCGGCCCGCGCAGGCTTGACGAAGACCGGATAGTCCAGTGCCTCGACCGCCTCCCGGATCGCGGCCGGATCCTGCTCCCACTGACGTGGCCGGACCAGCACGTAGGGCAGCATCGGCAGACCCGCTGCCAGGAAGAGCTGCTTCATGAAGTGCTTGTCGGTGCCCACCGCACTGGACAGGACGCCGGCGCCGACGTAGCGAACACCCGCCATCTCGAGCAGTCCCTGCAGGGTGCCGTCCTGGCCCCAGGGCCCGTGCATGACCGGGAACACCACGTCCACCTCGCCGAGCACGTTCGGCACCTCCCCCGGCTCCGTGACGACCAGGCCCTGGGCAGGTGTCAGCGCGATCTCCCGGTCACCGGAGACCGACGGCAGCTCGCCACCGGGTCCGAGGGCGAGGTGCCCCGGCTCGGCCGACTCCAGCACCCAGCGCCCGTCCGGGGCGATGCCGACCGGCACCACGTCGTACTTCTGCGGATCGAGCGCCGCGATGACGCTGCCGGCGGAGATGCAGGAGATGGAGTGCTCGCTCGAACGGCCACCGAAGACGACGGCGACGCGGGGCTTGGAGGCACTCTCCGAGGCACCGTCGAAGTGACTTTCCGAGGCACTGTCCGGGGAGCTGCTCACGCGGCCGACCCTACCGGCGGCCCGGCCGGTCAATACGCTGGCGACATGCGCCCCGCCACCCGAGCCGTACACCTCGGCCGACCCCCGCACGAGCCCGACCAGCCACTGAACACCCCCATCACGATGGCCTCGACGTACGTGGCCGGCGGAGACCTGGAGTACGGCCGCTACGCCAACCCCACCTGGACCGCCTTCGAGGACGCACTCGGCGCCCTCGAGGGTGGCCGCTGCCTGGCCTTTGCCAGCGGGCTGTCGGCCGTGGCGACCATCTTCGACCTCGTCGGGGTCGGCGAGAGATGGTCGCGCCGAGGCACGCGTACAACGGCTCGATCATGCAGCTGGCCGACCTCGAGCTGCGCGGCCGGGTCAAGCCGCACCTCGTCGACATCACCGACACGGACGCCGTGATCTCGGCATGCGAGGACGCGTCCCTGGTGTGGCTCGAGTCTCCCACCAACCCGGCGATGGAGGTCGCTGAGGTTCCCGCGATCACGAAGGCAGCACACGAGGCGGGCGCCTACGTGGTCGTCGACAACACCTTCGCCACCCCCATCCTGCAGCAGCCGCTGGACTGGGGCGTCGACCTGGTGGTCCATTCGGCGACCAAGTACATCGCCGGTCACGCCGACGTGCTGATGGGTGCGGTGGTCACGCGCGACGACGAGCTGTACGGCGTGCTCAAGGGGCGACGTGACCTGTTCGGCGCCATCCCCGGCACCTTCGAGGCCTGGCTGGCGCTGCGCGGGCTGCGGACGCTGCCGCTGCGGATGGAGCGCGCGCAGGCCAACGCCCAGGAGCTCGTCGGCCGCCTCCGGGACCGGGCCGACGTCGCGGAGGTGCGCTACCCAGGATTCGGCGCAGTCATCGCGATGGTCCTACCCTCCGGCGAGGCCGCCGACCACGTCCAGCGCTCCACCGAGCTCTGGGTCTACGCGACCTCACTCGGCGGCGTCGAGTCGACCCTGGAGCGCCGCCGCCGCTGGAAGTCCGAACCGGCCACCATCCCCGAGGGCCTGATCCGCCTCTCGGTCGGCATCGAGGACGTCGAGGACCTGTGGGAGGACCTCGGTCAGGCCCTCGACAGTGCGGCTAGGGGCTGAGAAATCTGCTTGTAACGCGGGGTTCAGGTTGCTGTGTGCCCTCCCGGGAGAGCACTCAGCTACGCGAACCCCGCGTTACAGCGAGTTCAGCGACGCCAGGGTTCAGCTCGCCTGACCACTTCGTGGGCCGGGGGAGGTACGACGTCAGTCCCGCTCGTGCTTGGTGTCTCGGGCGATGAAGGCATACATCATGTCGCGGGCGCTCATCTCTCCGCGGACGACTGCATCCACGTGCTGGGCCACCGGGGCGTCGACACCGTTGTGTTCGGCGAGGTCGTAGATCGAGGCGCACGACTTGGCGCCCTCGGCAACCTGCCGCGTGGACGCGACGATCTCCTCGGTCGTCATGCCCTGGCCGAGCTTCTCCCCGAAGGTCCGGTTGCGCGAGAGCGGTGAGGAGCACGTCGCGACCAGGTCGCCGAGGCCGGCCAGGCCCATCAAGGTCAGCGGGTCGGCACCGAGCTTCATCGCCAGTCGGGCGGTCTCGGCCAGGCCGCGGGTGATCAGCGAGGCAGTCGTGTTGTCACCGAAGCCCAGGCCGACGGCCATCCCGACGCACAGCGCGACCACGTTCTTGTAGGCGCCACCGAGCTCGCAGCCCAGCACGTCGGTGCTCCGGTAGGGACGGAAGGCCTGCGAGTGGCACAGATCCTGGAGGCGCTGGGCAACGGACTCGTCGGTGCACGCGATGACGCTGGCCGCCGGCTCACGCAGGGCGATCTCGCGGGCCAGGTTGGGGCCGCTGACCACGGCGATCCGCTCCGGTCCGGCGCCGGTCACCTCCGCGATCACCTCGCTCATCCGCTTGGTCGTGCCGAGCTCGACGCCCTTCATCACCGAGACGAAGACGGCATCACCGGGCATCAGGTCGGTCCACTGGCCGAGGTTCTCGCGCAGCTTCTGCGATGGCACGGAGAGGACCACGAACTCTGCGTCCGCGGCCGCTTCGGCCGGATCGGCGGTGGCACGGATCGACTCGGGCAGCTCGATGCCGGGGAAGTAGTCGGTGTTCTCGTGGCGTTCGTTGATTGCCTGGCACACCTCGGGACGGCGCCCCCAGATGGTGACCTGGTTGCCCGCGTCGGCGAGGACGAGGCTGAACGCCGTACCCCAGGAGCCGGCACCGAAGACCGCGACCCTGCTCATCCCGGCTCCCGTTTCGACTTGTGGGGGTTACCGATCTCGGTGACCCCCGACTCTCTCGGGTTGAAGCGTCCAGCGGGGGCCTTCTCCCCGCGCAACTCCTCGACCAGCACGGTGATCGCCGCCATGATCCGGTCGGTGGCCTCGCGCAGCACCTCGCTGGTGACCGGCCTGCCCATCAGGTCACTCAGGTCAACCGGGTCACCGACCTTGTAGGAGGCGGTCTTGCGCGGGAACGGGTGCGGCCGGATGGAGTACGCCGGAAGCAGCTCCTGCACCCCCCACTGCCCCACCGGGATGACTGGAGCACCGGTCGCCAGGGCGATCCGCGCCGCGCCGGTCTTGCCACGCATCGGCCATTTGTCGGGGTCCTTGGTGATGGTGCCCTCGGGGTAGACGCCGATGCACTCACCCTGCTTGACGGCCTCGACCGCGGCGTCGAACGCGCTGATCGCGCCGGCGGTCATCCGGGTCACCGGGATCTGCTTCGCGTCCTTGACGATGTACTTGAGCACCGGTGTGTGGAAGAGCTCGTCCTTCGTGAGGTAGCGCACCAGCCGGCCCTGCTCGTAGAGGAAGTGACCGAGGGTCATCGGGTCGAGGTGGGAGATGTGGTTGACCACGACGACGCAGCCGCCGGAGGCGGGGATCTTGTCGCCGTCGATCCAGTTGCGCTTCGTGAACGCCAGCAGCGTCGGCTTGACGATGGCGACCACGACAGTCCACGCCCAGCCACGCTCGTGCTGCACCTCTCGACCCTTCGCCACCCTGACCCTCCCGATCTCCTGCCCGGTGCGTGCACGCGAGCCTACTGCCACGCCTGTCTCGCAAACCCTGACCGACGGCTCCCGTAGCGAGACCCTTCCGGGGCGCCTCCACTCGGGCTGAGAGGATCAGGACGATGTCGCACACGTTCGCCCTCCTGATGCCGGTGAAGACCCTGACCCTGGCCAAGTCCCGGCTCGAGGTGCCACAACCCGACCAGCGCGAGCCGCTCATGCGCGCCTTCGCACTCGACGCGATCAGTGCCGCCTCGAAGTGTGCCGCGGTTGGGCAGGTCTACGTCGTGACCGACGAGCCGGGCTTCGAGGTCGGCGGGGCGATTCGTCTTCCCGACGAGGGCGACGGAGACCTCAACCGCGCGCTGCGCAACGCGTCACTGCGGGCGCGCCTGCTGGATCCGGCTACTGCCCTGGCTGCGATGTGCGCCGACCTGCCATGCCTGAGCACGGACGACCTGGATACCGCCCTTGCTGCGGGGATGATGCCACGCTGGTTCGTCGCCGACGCTTCCGGAGGTGGTACGACGCTCCTGGCAGCGGGCCCCGGGGTGGACCTCGACCCGCACTTCGGGCCGGGATCGGCCCAACGTCACGCGGAGTCCGGCGCCAGCCCGGTCCGCGCCGAGGTGCCCACCCTGCGCATGGACGTGGACACGGACGCCGACCTCAACAGCGCGGCCGTCCTGGGCGTGGGTCCGCACACGAGCAGCGCCCTGCAGGAACGCACGCGCTCCTGAGACCCTCGCCGCCAACTCTCCTTGTGGCGCGGGGGTTTGATCCTGCCGGGTGCCCCTCCCGGGAGGGGCTCAGTGGAATGAATCCCGCATGGCGGGCAAAGAGTGGCGGCAATGCATTCTGATCATCGTCGCTCTTGGTTGCGCGTGGGTCAGGACTTCTTGGCAGCCGTCTTGGCGGGCGCCTTCTTAGCCACCGCCTTCTTGGCCGGAGCCTTCTTGGCTGCGGCCTTCTTGGCCGGAGCCTTCTTGGCTGCGGCCTTCTTGGCCGGAGCCTTCTTGGCTGCGGCCTTCTTGGCCGGAGCCTTCTTCGCGGCCGCCGTCTTGGCAGGCGCCGCCTTCTTCGCGGTCGCATTCGTGGCAGGCGCCTTCTTCGCCGCCGCCTTCTTGGCGCTCCCGCCACCAGCAGCCTTCTTGGCAGCAGCGGCCGTCCTGTTGGCGGCCGCGGCCGTCCTGCGCACGGCAGGTTTGGCGGCGGCAGGGGCGGCCTTCTCGACCGCAGCCATCGTGAGCTTGGGCAGCTTCTTGGCTCCGGAGACGACGTCCTTGAGCTGTGCCCCGGGCTTGAATGCCGGAACGGCCTTCTTCTTGGCCTTCATTCGGGCACCTGTGGAGGGGTTACGGACCCATCGTGCGTCGCGCACCTTCTTCTCGAAGGAGCCGAAGCCTGTGATGGCGACCTTCTCTCCCCTGGCGACCTCACGGGTGATGGTGTCGAGCACCGATTCCAGCGCGTGCGCGGCCGCTTTGCGATTGCCTTCGTAGCGCGCCGCGAGGCTGTCGATCAACTGACTCTTGTTCACAAGCTTCCCTTTCGTGAACGTCGGCCGAGCGCTTTGCTCGACTAATCCCTTTGCACGCTAGGGAAAAGCGACACTCATCACAATGGGATAGAGGCGTGTCGTTGCAGTTGTTCGGGCAAAAGCCCACCAGATCAGTGAATTGTGGCCGGTTTCCACGACGGGCGTGTCGTCTCGAAGCTCGCGATGTCTTCTTCGTGCGACAAGGTGATGCCGATGTCGTCGAGTCCTTCGAGCAGTCGCCAACGCGTGTAGTCGTCGATGTCGAAGGAGTCCTCGATTGCGTCAGGACCCTCACCGGCCCTGACGATTCGCGCCTCCAGGTCCACGGTGACGGTCGCGCCGGGCACCTCTTCGAGGTGGTCCCAGAGCCGCTGCACGACCTTTTCGTCGACCTGCGCCGCGACCAGACCGGACTTCCCCGCATTGCCTCGGAAGATGTCGGCGAAGCGTGAGCTGATCACTGCGCGGAACCCGTAGTTCTGCAGGGCCCAGACCGCGTGCTCTCGCGAGGAGCCGGTGCCGAAGTCGGGCCCGGCGACGAGCACCGAGCCGGCGGCGTACGCCGACTGGTTGAGCACGAAGGAGGAATCGCCCCGCCAGGCTGCGAAAAGTCCGTCCTCGAAGCCGGTGCGGGTCACCCGCTTGAGGTAGACCGCCGGGATGATCTGGTCGGTGTCGACGTTGCTGCGGCGTAGCGGGACACCGACGCCGGTATGCGACGTGAACTTGTCCATCCTCAGGCCTCCTGCACGGCGGGAAGGTCGGCGGGCGAGCTGAGGGTGCCGCGAACCGCCGTGGCCGCGGCGACGGGAATCGAGACCAGGTGCGTGCGACCGCCCTTGCCCTGACGCCCCTCGAAGTTGCGGTTGGAGGTCGACGCACTGCGCTCCCCCGGGGCGAGCTGGTCGGGGTTCATGCCCAGACACATCGAGCAACCGGCGCCACGCCACTCGGCGCCCGCCTCCTTGAAGATGATGTCGAGGCCCTCGTCCTCGGCCTGCATGCGCACGCGCACGGAGCCGGGTACGACGAGCAGGCGCGTGTCCTTGTCGACCGTGCGGCCCTTGATGATCTCGGCGGCGAGACGGAGGTCCTCGATGCGGCCGTTGGTGCACGAGCCCACGAAGACCGTGTCGACCTTGACCTCACGCATCGGAGTGCCCGCCTCGAGGGCCATGTATTCGAGCGCCTTCTCGGCTCCGACTCGGTCATCGGGGTCCTCGAAGTCGGCCGGGTCCGGAACTGTGCCGCTCAGCGGCACGCCCTGTCCCGGGTTGGTTCCCCAGGTGACGAACGGCGTCATCGTCGAGGCATCCAGCACGATCTCCTCGTCGAAGACGGCGTCGTCGTCGGTGACCAGTGACTTCCAGTGCTCCACCGCAGCGTCCCAGTCGGCACCCTTCGGCGCCTCGGGTCGTCCCTCGATGTAGTCGAAGGTGGTCTGGTCGGGCGCGATCAGTCCCGCCTTGGCACCCCACTCGATGCTCATGTTGCACACGGTCATCCGGCCCTCCATGGAGAGCTCCTCGATGGCCGCGCCGCGGTACTCGACGATGTAGCCCTGACCGCCACCGGTGCCGGTCTGGGTGATCAGCGTGAGCACCATGTCCTTGGCGGTGACCCCGGCCGGCAGGCTGCCACTGACGGTCACCGCCATCGTCTTGGGGCGCGCCTGCATGAGCGTCTGGGTGGCAAGCACGTGCTCGACCTCGGAGGTGCCGATACCGAAGGCGATCGCCCCGAAGGCTCCGTGGGTGGAGGTGTGGGAGTCGCCACACACGATCGTCATGCCGGGCTGGGTCAGACCGAGCTGGGGGCCGATGATGTGTACGATCCCCTGCTCGACGTCGCCCAGCGGGTGTGAACGTACGCCGAACTCCTTGGCGTTCTTGCGCAGGGTGTCCACCTGGGTCCGCGAGACCGGGTCGGCAATGGGTTTGTCCCAGTCGATCGTGGGAACGTTATGGTCCTCGGTCGCGAGCGTCAGGTCGGCACGACGAACGGTTCGTCCGGCAAGCCGCAGACCGTCGAACGCCTGGGGTGAGGTGACCTCGTGGATCAGGTGCAGATCGATGAAGAGGAGGTCGGGTTCACCCTCGGCGCTGCGTACGACATGTTCGTCCCACACTTTTTCCGACAGTGTCCTACCCATATCCGAATCCTCCCTGCCTCGTTTCACATCCTGAACGGCCTTACAGAAGCGTGAGAGCCACCATACTTTGCATCCCACTCTACGAGACGGCAGTATTACGATATGGACAACACAAGCGGAGTCGGCGTACTCGACAAAGCGGCCCTGGTGCTCGCCGCACTGGAGTCAGGTCCTGCCACGCTCGCGGGCCTGGTGGCCGGCACCGGGCTGGCTCGCCCCACGGCACACCGCCTTGCGGTGGCCCTGGAACACCATCGACTGGTGGCCCGCGACATCCAGGGCCGCTTCATCCTCGGTCCTCGGTTGGCGGAGCTGTCAGCCGCAGCGGGTGAGGACCGACTTCTCGCCACTGCCGGCCCGGTGCTGGCGCGGCTGCGTGACATCACCGGGGAGTCGGCCCAGCTGTGGCGCCGGCAGGGCGAGCACCGCGTGTGCGTCGCCGCCGCCGAGCGTCCCAGCGGACTGCGCGACACGATCCCGATCGGCTCGCAGCTGACCATGCGGGCCGGCTCTGCAGCTCAGGTGCTCCTCGCCTGGGAGGACCCGGAACGCATGCACCGGGGCCTCCAGAACGCTGCCTACTCCGCCACGGCACTCGCCGGCATCCGCCGACGTGGCTGGGCGCAGTCGGTGGGCGAGCGCGAGCAGGGTGTCGCCTCGGTCTCAGCCCCCGTGCGCTCCCCCAGCGGCAAGATCATCGCCGCCGTGTCGGTCTCCGGTCCACTTGAGCGACTCTCGCGCCAGCCTGGTCGGATGCACGCCCCGGCAGTACTGGCCGCTGCCGAACGCCTCTCCGAGTCACTGCGCCGCGCCGCGGCCGAGTAGCGCGGGGAGTCCCAGGGTTTTCTGGTTAACGAGTGAAAACTTCAGCTCGCGGTCAGCAGCCCGATCCCCATGCTGGCCAGGCCGAGCGCGAGCACCACGGCGCCAGCGAGGACCAGGACGCTGAGTCTGTTCGGTTTGGTGCGCCCCTGCCCCATCGAGGCAGCGAAGAAACCCGCGGGCATCAGGATCGCCGCGGCGGGTACGCCGGACCGGGCGATCCAGTTCCAGGTGCCTGAAAGGCCAGCCGTGTCGGCGTACAGCAGGGCTGTGAGGGAGAGCACGAGAAGCACCCCCGCGTGCGCATGGCCGGCACGAGCGAAGCCGATCTGGAACTCCGTGAGGCCCTCGCTCGAGCGCCACAGTTTGATGAGGTACAGACCTCCGGTCTCCACCGTCACCAGTGACAGCAGCAGGATCCCCGCCAGGATCCGGGTCTCGTCACTCATCGCACACTCCAAACACGTCGGGTCGCGTTGTCAGGAGGCCAGGTTCGTCGGGTCAACCATCTGGTGGTCCACAGGGTGATGCGTTCAGATCGCAAACCTGCTCGGCAGAGACCTTTGGATAGTTTCACAATCCAATATTGGACATGTTAACTATCCAATGTCAAGATCTGGGCATGTGGATGTCGGAGCTCTCGAAGCGCAGCGGTCTTCCCGTGCCGACGATCAAGTACTACCTGCGCGAGGAGCTGTTGCCTCCCGGCGAGGCCGTCGGCGCCACTCGAGCGAACTACGACGACTCCCACGTCCGTCGGTTGCGGCTGGTCCGCGCACTGACCGACGTCGCTGGCATGCGTCTGGACGACGTACGCGGAGTGCTCGCCGCCATCGACGACACCAGCCTGTCCTGGCACGAGGCCATCGGCAGCGCACACACCCGACTTGCCCCCCTGGTCGCCGACAGTGGCAGCGAGGCCGAGCAGTCTCGCGTTCAGGCCGTGCTCGACCGGCACGGGTGGCAGCTGGACGAGCACAGCAGGCACCGCGACGCGCTCGCGGGGGCACTCGCGGCGCTCACGACGCTCGGACACCCGCCCAAGGACGAGCTGCTCGACACCTACGCCGAAGCGGCGGATCTCATCGCCGAGCACGACGTGGGCTCGATGCGTGAGACCGACCGCGCAGCGGCTGCCGAGCATGCCGTGGTCAGCACGCTCTTGCTGGAGCCCGTGCTGCTGACGATGCGGCGAATCGCCCAGGAGAACGCGTCACGGCGGCGGAGCCGCTGACCGGGTGTCGAGGCCTCAGGCCCCGTCGGGGTCCGTCGGTCGGGGTCGAGGAACACGTGCCGGACCTCCGGGTACACCTCGCGCACTCGACGCTCAACCTCCGTGGCTCGCCTCGAGCTGGCCACCCCGTGGCAGTGTCGTCGAGGTCCACGCGGGTCGAGGTCCACTCGGGCAGCGGACGCGGCACTCAGAACAGGGCGTCCTGCTCCAGCTCGAGCAGCAGCTGCTTGCGCGGCAGCCCGCCTGCGTAGCCGGTGAGCGTCCCGTTGGCTCCGATCACCCGGTGGCACGGGATGACGATCGGGATCGGGTTGCGCCCGTTGGCAAGGCCGACTGCGCGCGAAACTGCATTGGTCTTGCCGAGCCGGCGAGCGATCTCGCCGTACGACGCGGTCTCGCCGTAGCCGATGCCTCGCAGCTGTTCCCACACCCGTTGCTGGAATGGGGTGCCGCGCGGGGCGAGAGGGAGGTCGAACTCCTTCAGGTCGCGCGCGAAGTACGCCGCCAGCTGATCCACTGCGCTGCACAGCAACGGGTTGTCATCCACCCGCTCCCCGATCGGGTCACCGTTCGGCGAACCCCGGAACGGGGTGAACTCGATCGCCGCGACCATGCCTTCTCGCGCCACCACACGCAGGTCACCGATGGGGGATTCCGTCACGGTCCACATCGTCGTCGTCATCTCCACTGCCCTCGTCGTCACCCTATGTCTCCTTCATCGTCGGTCGAGCTCCTCGTTGTCGATCTGCTCGGTTCCGTGGGAGCAACATCTCGTCGAGCACCACGGACCACAACCGCAGCAGCGCGTAGGACCGCCACGGCCGCCAGTCCTCGCTGCGACCCACCACGTCCTCGATCCCCAGTCGTGCCGCCGCGTTTCGCACCCCGATGTCGGTCGGCAGGAACACGTCCGGGTCGCCGAGCGCCCGCATCGCAACGTAGTCGGCCGTCCAGGGGCCGATCCCCGGCAGCATCAGCAGTGCAGCCCGTGTCTCGTCCCGGTCGGCACTTCGGTCGAGCCGCACCTCACCCCGGTCGAGTGCAGTCGCGAGGCCGGTCAGCGCCCGCGCCCGCGAACGCGGCATCCGTAGTGACTCCGGGTCCTCGGGGTCGAGCGCCGCTATCCGCTCTGCCGTCGGGAAGAGGTGGGTCACCTCGTGGTCACCCTCCAGGGCCAGCGGCTCGCCGTGCTCGTCCACGACCCGACCCGTCGCAGCGCGGGCCGACGCGAGGCTGACCTGCTGTCCCAGGACCGTCTGGACGGCCAGCTCGACGCCGTCGAGCTGCCCTGGGACCCGGAGGCCGGGCCGGTCGGCCACGAGCCTCGCGAGCACCGGGTCCTCCGCCAACGCCTCGTCCACGGCGACGGGGTCGCAGTCGGCGTCGAGCAGGCGACGCGTGCGCTCCATCGCAGGAGCCAGATCACGGGCGTCGGTGAGCGTGAACGTGCACGGCACCTGTCCGGGCGTTCGCTCCGAGAACTCCAGGCGGACGACCGCAGGACCGTGCGGGAGCCGTAGCGAGCGTTCGTACCACCCTGGCCCGGTCGCCTCGACTCCTGGCACTACATGCACTGCGACGAAGAAGTGCAGATCCTCGCCGGCGAACGGCTCACGGACGGCGATCCGGGTGCGGATCGTGCCCGACCTGCCGGGCGAGCGCCTGGAGCCGACCCGCTGGCGGAGTCGAGTGGGCGAGGCGGCGTACACCTCGCGGACGGTGTCGTTGAACTGGCGCACGCTCGCGAACCCGGCCGCGAAGGCGATGTCGGCGAAGGTCATGTCGGTGGTCTCGATCAGCACCCGGGCTGTCTGTGCCCGGCGGGAACGGGCCAGGGCGAGCGGGCCGGCGCCGTACTCCTGGGTGACCACCCGGTTGAGCTGCCTCGTCGAATAGCCCAGCGCGCTGGCGAGCCCCCCGACGCCCTCCCGCTCGACCACGCCGTCGGAGACCAGGCGCATGGCCCGCGACGCCACGTCAGCCGCGATGTCCCACTCGGGGGAGCCGGGTGTCGCGTCTGGAAGGCAACGCCGGCAGGCCCGGAAGCCGGCGCCCTGGGCACCGGCGGCAGTCCGGTAGAACGAGACGTTGCGGCGTCGGGGGGTGATCGCGGGGCAGGACGGCCGGCAGTAGATGCCAGTGGTGCGCACGGCGGTGTAGAACATGCCATCGAAGCGGCGGTCACGCCCCTTCACGGCGCGATAGCAAGCGTCCTGGTCGAGTTCCATACACCCAGTCTGCGGGTCCCCACCGACAGTTTCTAGCGGGAATCGGACACGACCGTTGCCGGGCATCACGAGCGCGTCTGCGCCCGGCTGGAACGACAGCAACCCGGCCTCCACTGAGGACCGGGCTGCTGGCTGGGTGGTACCCCCGACGGGAAGTCGCGCTGGGTTCTCACCCGCGTGATCGCGGTGCTGGTCCTGGCATCGGTCGGCGCCACCTACGACAACGTCGTGCGTACCGGCGACCAGGCCACCGTCGCCGCCCCGGGGAAGCTGTACGACGTTGGCGGCCACCGGCTGCACCTGGACTGCCGCGGCCAGGGTTCCCCCACTGTCGTGCTCTCCAACGGGCTTGGCGGGGTCTCCGCGGCCTGGGCTCGGATCGCCGGCCCGGTCGCAGAGACCACCCGGGTTTGTGCCTACGACCGTGCCGGGCAGGGCTGGAGCGAGGAAGCTGCGAGCCCCAGGGACGGCGTCGAGGCGGCTGAGGATCTGCACACGCTCCTCGCCGCGGCCGGTGAGCACGGCCCGTTCGTGCTGGTCGGGCACTCCACCGGCGGGACCTACGCGATGACGTACGCCGCCCGCTACCCCGAGCAGGTCGCCGGCCTGGTGCTGCTGGACAGCTCCAGCCCCGAGCAGTTCACCCGGATGCCCGCCTATCCCAGCCTGTACGCCACCGTGCTGCGGCGCGGGTACTCCCTGATGCCCACACTGAGCCGCCTCGGCCTGGGCCAGGTCGCCGTAACCTCCCACCTGCCGGCCGCCGACGCCGCGAAGGTCGCGAAGATCACCTCCACACCGAAGTAC
>Ga0075530_1000878_pt1 | contig 14324 bp, 13 predicted proteins | sample NGEPerD_2_FD_75101 | JGI IMG/M metagenome (GOLD analysis project Ga0075530, IMG submission 75101) | Arctic peat soil microbial communities from the Barrow Environmental Observatory site, Barrow, Alaska, USA - NGEE PermafrostL1-D | ecosystem: Environmental > Terrestrial > Soil > Wetlands > Peat ...
ACTCCGTCAGCGAAGCGTTCCCAGTCCCACACCAGCACGCGGTCCCCGTCCGCCGCCATGTTCCACGGTGACAGGTCGCCGTGCCAGGATCCGAAATCCAGGCGCGGGCTCGCTGTGACCAGCCCAGCGAGTACGGCGGAGCCCATGGCACTCATCTGGCTGCCTAGCGTCTGCGACACCCGTCGGCGCAGCCCCTCGATATAGTCGCTCTCCGCCAGGGACACGCTGGTAACTCCCCCGGAGCGTGAGATCTCGTTGAAGACGGTGCGCAGCAGCAACGGCTCGGGCGTTGCCGGTCCACCCGGAACCTCCAGTGGTGACTGGACGACCATGGTGTGTCCACCTCGAGTCTCCTCGCCCAGCAGGGTGGGGGTCACCACAGTGGCGAAGCCGCGCTGCGCCACGGTCCGCAGCGCCGCGGCTTCTCCCCTGGCCAGATCAGAGGTCAGTGTGTTCACCCCGGCCTTGGCCACGGCCAGGAGGCCGCCATCGGTGCCAAGCACCTGGAGCACCGGCTTGCGGTTGGCTCGCGGCGGCCCGAGGAAGATCGCCACCCGGACCTCGCGCTGCAGCAGAGCTGCTAGCTGCGTCTCCACGCAGTCGGCGGTCACGGGGGCGTCCAGGTGAGATGGCAGCATCCTGCCGAGGCCGAGCCTCAGGCCGGTCGCGGCCACGGAGGTGACCACTCGCCCGCGCAGGTCGATGCTGCGCCGGGCGCGCCGCAGCGTTCCTGCCGCGAGCGAGGACTCGGCCGGAAGGAACATCCGGGTGTCGTCGAGATTGGGCACGGCGAGGTATCGGCGGTGGTTGCCCCGAGGCCTGCCCAGGGCGCGCGTGCCGGTCTGGCGGGCCGGCAGCCCGGGATAGAGCTCTCGGAGGATGCCGTACGGAGTCCCCAGCCCTGCCGTGATCGGTGCGGTCACGTGGGGCCCGCCTGCCGCTGCTGGACCTCTCGCCAGAGGAGGCCAAGGGTCACGAACGGCACCAACATCCACGTCGAGATGTCATAGGCGAGGCCATAGACAACCGTCAGCAAGATGACCGCGACCCCGGCCGCGACGGTGTTCGAAGAGATTCCGCGGACGGCCAATATCTGAACGATCAGGAACGAGAAGAAGAGGAACGCCCCTACCCAGCCGGTCGACACGAGGAGCATGAAGGCGTAGCCGTTGATGCCGATGCTGACGTTTCCGCACTGGGGGCAGTCGGCTGACTTGCCGACGGCGATCGAGGCCGCTGATCCCTGTGACTGCCGCGTCGAGCCGTAGCCGAGGACCGGTGACTGCCTGGACAGGTCGAGGGCCCGCTCCGCGGTGAACGCCCGGATGCTGTTGCTCTTCCCATCGTTGAGGCGGGCGTCGATGACGGCCTGCAGCGGTGAAGCGAAGACGGCCAGCGTGCCCACCGAGACAGCGAGCATCACCAGCGCCAGCGGGAGGACGCGCCTGCGCAACGCAAGCCGAACGACGATGTACCCCAATGCCAGCGCACAGCCCAGCCACGCCGCCCGGTTGAGTGAGTAGATGAGGGTCACAGCTCCCACCCCCAGAATTGCCAGGCTCAGCAGCTTGGCGCCCTGACTCCGCCCGATCACCGATCCCGCAATGAACCAGATGCCCAGAACCGTCACGTGGAAGCCCCAGGTGTTCGTGTAGCCGAACGGAGCAGCCGGGCGAGGGGTCTGCGTGCCGATCAGGTCTTGCACCTGCGCGGTGGTCGGGTGCACGAGGTGCTGCACGTAGAGGTTGTACCGGATGTCGTCGGGCAACAACAGCTCGAACGGGGAGGTGAACTGGAAGTACGGCCAGAGCATCCCCACGACCCCGCCGAGCACGGTCCAGACGAAGAACACTCCGAGCAGGCGGACGAGTCGCTTTTGGGAGAACTCCGCTTCGGTCAGGTTGCCGATGTAGATCAGCACAATCGTCACCGAGAAGTACGAGAGCTCCCGTACGCCGAACGCGAGCAGTCTCGATGCAGGGGAGTCGGGGACCGTGTCGGCTGGGTTGACCCCCAACATGAGGACTCCGACAGCGGACCACAGCAGGAACAACGCCCAGAGCATGAACCCACGCGGAAACACCACATGTCGCTTCCGGATCAGCTGCAGGAGCATCGGAACGGCCATGATGGTGACGGCCAGGTTGGGCAGGCCGAGGGCCCAGAACACCGGGAAGGCCCCCAGCAGCACGACGAGTGGCCACCCCGGTGGAAGAGGCGGCGGCCCCCAGCCCAGATCACGAGTCGAAGCCGGGCCGTGGCGCCGGCCGGTGCGACCCTGCCCGTCCGCGACAGCGGTACCGCGGCTGGACATGGGTCAGGCGCTCGAGGTCGCGTCTAGCTTGGTTCGGCCCGAGTATGCCCGCTGGTTGGCGAGAACCGCACCGAATATGCGGGCCGAGACGTGCCGCAGCTGCTCGACCGCCTCCGCCATCTCGTCGACGGTAGTGCGCTTGGCGGAGGCAACGAGTACGACGCCGTCGAACTGGGAAGCCAGGGTCTGGGCATCCGCGTTCTCCGAAACAGGTGCGACGTCGAAGACCAGGATGTCCGCCTTGCCGGAGAGCGCACCCAACACCGACTGAAGACGCTCGCTCTGCACGAGCTCGGAGTAGAGCGAGCCGTCCATGCCCGGGGAGAGGGTCCGCAGGCCGGGTTCATTCTCGACCTTGTGCAGCACGTCGTCGAGACTGACGCGCTCATGGATCACATCAGCGAGGCCGCCAGAAGGCGACGGGGCCGCGTGGTCAACGCCGAGCTCGGAGTCGACCGAGGCGAAGATCACCTCCAGGCCGCTCCGTGCCAAGGTGGCCGCAAGGTTCAGCGCCACTGCTGATCCTTCGCGTCCCGACGAGGCTGCGGCCACCATCACCGAACCCCTGTGTCCGGGCATCTGCGCCAGCAGTGCGTTGCGCAACATCCGCATCGGCTCCGCGTCGTACCGGCTGTTCAGGGCGGAGGCGATCTCGCCGGCTGGTGGCACCACCAGGAACGGAACAAGCGGTTCCAGACCGAGACGCTCGAGGTCGCGTCGGTCCCTGATCCTCCGGTCACGCCGGTCCACGAGGAACGCCAGCACCAACCCTGCGAGAAGCCCTGACATGAGGCCACTCACCAGCAGAATCGGGATGTTGGGTGAGATCGGGGCGGTCGGCAGCTGGGGCTCGGTGATGATGTCGCCAGGAGCGGCCTCGGAGGCCTCGATCCCGACCAGCTGTTCGTTGACGGCTGCAATCTGACGCACCAGCAATTCGCGACGAGACGTCTGGAAGGCCTCTCCGGCCGAGCCGGGAGCCTGGTCCTGGACGAGCTCCCCGACCTTCTGCAGTTCCTCGTTCAGGGCGTCGATGCGCACCTGCACCCGTGCCTTCTGGTCGTCGATGCGCGCCTCCGCGAGGTCCTCGCGGTTCTTGAGGTAGGCCTCGGCGAATGCCTGCGCGCCAGCAACGGCCTGCTTCGGTGTGGAGGCAGTGAAGCTGATTGCGAGCACCGAGGTATTGGCAGGGACGTCCACCGAGGTCGCCTTCGCCAGATCACGCGAGGATTCGGAGCCGCCCAGGTCCTTGACAGCCAATCCCGCCACCGAGCTCGAGGTGACGATCTGCGCCTCGGTGTCGAGGTTCAACGTCGAAGACGTCCGGCCGTTCTCGACGCTCCCGTCCTGACCAGTGGCGGCGACGAGGACCGAAGCCGTGGACTGGTAGGTCTGGGGGAGCACGAAGAGCGCGGTCACCGAGAGGACGATCCCCAGGACTAGGCCCAGCACGATCAGGCCCCAGCGTCGCCGGAACACCTCGCCGTACTGGCTGAACTCGACGTTGGCCGTGTCGGCGCCCGCGTTCTGAGTTCGCAGGGCGCTGCGGTGTTCAGTCATGGGATCAGTACCTCTTCAAAGCTGTCGATCGGGTCGCGTGATGTCACCGTTGGGCTCATCGTGGTCAAGACTTTCCTCCGCTTGAGCAATCGAGCTCGAAGGCTGACTCATTTTCGCTCATCTGCACGCGACCACGCGCAGCTTGACGTAGATCAGCGGCCAACAGCTCGTCCGCCTCGCACGAAACCGCCAGGTGTCGCCGGGACAGCTCGCGTGCGATGAGCGACTGGTGCTCGTCCACATGTTCTCCGAATGCGTGCCTTCGTGGCACCAGAACGGGCTTTTTTCCCAATTCGAGCGCCGTGAGGGCCGAGCCGATCCCCGAATGCGCCACGACGAGGTCCGAATCGGCGATCGCCGCTCGAAGCTCGGCATGTGGGTACGACGCGGCCACGCGACCGGGAATGGAGTCGACAGGAGTCGCACCGATCTGCCACATGAGGTCCGAGTCTGGTTCGATCACCTCGGGGAGCACCTGCAGCAGGCGATCGACCAGCCGACGGAAGCCGTAGGAGCGCATGGTCCCCAGCGTCACCACGACCTTCGTGATCGGTGCAGGGTCGCTCTCCTCAGCCGCGAAGCTGTCGAAGAGCGAGCCGCGGTAGTTCCACTTGGCGGAGGACCACCGCTCGTATTGCGTGTAGAGGCACACACCTGGGATCCGGGACACGAGGCGCCCGGTCAGGCTGGGACCGTTGGCCCGCGCGGCGCTCTCGATGTAGTGGGCCCGCAGGCCGCGCGCCCTGGCGGCGAGAAAGAAGGGCAGGGCGACGCCGGCACCGGTGGAGACCAGGCGGTCGAAGTTGCCCCCCCGGAGAATCCGGTTGGCCATCGGAAGCACCTGGGCGACCTCCTGGTAACCCCGGGGAGGGACGTACGGCACCGTACGGACGTCCAGGTCGCGGAGCAGCGATCGCGACTGCGCGTTGTCGTGGGTGACCCAGACCACCTCGCCGGAGGCAGGGTTGAACCGGCTGCTGATGCGGTACAGCTGCTCGAGGTGGCCGCCGGTGGCCGCCACGAGCAGGGTTTTCGGGCCCGAGGTGTCGGGATGGTCGCCCATGCAGCCTCCCAGATGATTCGCAGGTCGAGCGCCCATAATGTCAGATCTCTCCCCAACGATGCGCTGCGGGCAGACATGCCTCGGCGGCCGTGCGGCACACGTGGAATCAGCGGTTGAACCGCTGTTGGGTGAGCTCCAGATCGTCGGTGATCAGGGACTCCACGGCGTCCGCGGCACTGTCGACCTGGAACGGCAGCTCCTTGCGCTCGGCCGCGCTGTAGTTCGACAGCACGAAATCTGCGGGACTCTGCCGTCCCGGAGGTCGCCCGATGCCGGCGCGCACGCGGTAGAACTCACCACTGCCCAGCGAGGAGCGCACCGACTTCAGCCCGTTGTGGCCGTTGTCACCGCCGCCCAGCTTGGTCCGCAGCGTCCCGAAGCCGATGTCCAGCTCATCGTGGATGGCGATGATCCGGTCGAGCGGCACCTTGTAGAAGGTGGCCAGGGCCTTGACCGGTCCGCCGGACTCGTTCATGAAGCACCGGGGCCGACCCAGTACCACTCGCGGGGCGGAGGTCCCGGGGACACCCAGGCGACCTTCGACCACATCGGCGCGACCGGTCTTGTGGGCCCGCCACGTACCGCCCATTCGACGAGCCAGCTCGTCAGCGACGAGATAGCCGATGTTGTGGCGGTGAGCGGCGTACGCCGGACCGGGGTTTCCCAGTCCGACCACGAGCCACACGTCCGCGCCTGGGATGGAGTCGGTCACGGGAAACGGAGTCAGCCCGCGGTGTCAGAGTCGGTGTCGACCTCGGCGGCCTCGGACTCGTCGCCCGCGGCGACCTCGGCGGCCTCGGCCTCGCCCTCGGCGATCTCCTGGTCGGAGATCTCGTGCTCGATACCGGCCTCGGCCTCGGCCTCCTCCAGCTCAGCCTCGACCTCCTCGGCAGTCGGGGCGTGCACGACGTTGACGACCAGGGCCTCGTCATCGGTGAGCAGCAGGGACCCCTCGGGCAGCTCGAGGTCCTTGGCGAGCACGTGGAAGCCGGCCTCGGCGTCCTCGACGGTGACCTCGATGTACTCGGGGATGTTCGTGGCCTCGGCCTCGACGCTGACGGTGTTCAGCTCTGTCACGGTCATCGCGTCGGCCTTGGACTCGCCGACGATGTAGATGCGCACCTCGACGGTGACCTTCTCGCCCTTCTTCACCTCGACGAAGTCCAGGTGCTCCAGGAAGCCCTTGATCGGGTCGGACTGGATCTGCTTGGTCAGCGCGAGGTGGGTGGTGCCCTCGACGTCGATGTAGAGCAGGGCGTTCGAACCGCCGCGCTTGAGCGCCATCATCGTGTCGTGGCCCGGAAGGGTGATGTGGGTCGGCTCGTTGCCGTGGCCGTAGAGGACCGCGGGCACCTTGTCGTCGCGGCGGATGCGGCGTGCGGCACCCTTGCCGAACTGGGTGCGGATCTCGGCCTTGATCAAGTCTTCGGACATGCTCTGCGTGCTCCTCGGATTGCTCTGTCTGGTACGTCGTGTGCGGCGACTCGGGGCCGGAGACGAGACATGCACCGCACTCCAGACGGGCACGGTGCATGGCGAACCACGATCCGGCCACGTCGATCACGGAGGTCAGTCCCTCGCCGAGGCAACCCCGTGATCGTAGCGAACGCCCCGCCCGGTGGGCTAATCGGGATCGCCCGAATCAAGGCCAGGGGCACGGGTCGGGGTCGCTGACGATCGTCTCCACGCTGCTGTAGGTGTCGGTGCCGTTGTCCCCCGGGACCGCGAAGACGCGCACGCAGTCCGATGCCCGAGCGCCGTCGTACTCATCGTCGCCACCGCCGGCCAGGAGACTGTTGTCGTCACCACCCGTGCCGTGCACCTGCACGGGGTTGCCGAGGCCGAGGCTGCGCGCGCTGACGTAGTCGGCCGCGTTGCTGCCGATCACGTCCCAGGGTCCACCGCCCTGGTAGGAGTAGGTCTCGAAGCCCGTCAGCGTGCCCAGCGCCGGCGTACTTCGTGGCTGTGAGCGAGACCGGACCGTTCACAGCGAGCCGGTCTGTGCCGTCGCCGGAGCCCGTTCCGCGCGTCATGTCGACGGTGACGCCTCGGGGTGCGGTGTCGTAGTTGATCGCGTCGGGGATGGCCTCCGAGACGTTGCGTGTGTCCAGTCCCGGCACCAACGTGTCGCTGCCGGAACCGCCCCGCAAGGTGTCCCCAGTGCGGAACGAGTCGAGCCCGATGACGACCAGCGCATCCAGGCCACCGTGGAGCACGTCACTGCCGCTCAGGGCGTCGATGACGTCGGGACGGGCGGTGCCCCGGATGACGTCGCCACCCCAAGTGCGGACGATGGTTACCCGCTGCCCGCAAATCCGTGGGGGCAGCTGTGGACCGTCGACAGTTCAGGCATGCCCATCGAACATGCTGGTCACCGAGCCGTCCTCGAAGACCTCCTTGATCGCGCGCGAGATGAGCGGGGCGATCGAGAGGCAGGTGAGCTTGTCGAACTCGCTGCCCCCGGGCAGCGGCAGCGTGTTGGTGACGATCACCTCGGTGGCCGAGGAGTTCTTGAGGCGGTCGACGGCGGGCTCGGAGAGGATCGCGTGTGTGGCAGCGATGATCACGCCCCCAGCGCCGCCGGCCAACAGCGCCTCGGTGGCGTTCACGATCGTGCCGCCGGTGTCGATCATGTCGTCGACCAGCACGCACATGCGGCCCTTGACGTCACCGACGACGCGGTTGGCCACCGTCTCGTTTGGCCGGTCGGTGCGGCGGGACTTGTGGATGAACGCCAGTGGTGCACCGCCCAGACGGGCCGACCAGCGCTCGGCGACCTTGATCCGACCGGCGTCCGGCGAGACCACTGCCAGCTTCTGGTCGGAGTACTGCTGCTTGACGTAGTCGGCCAGGATCGGAAGTGCCATCAGGTGGTCGACGGGTCCGTCGAAGAAGCCCTGTATCTGGTCAGCGTGCAGGTCGACGGTGATCAGTCGATCGGCACCGGCCGTCTTGAACAGGTCCGCCATCAGGCGCGCCGAGATCGGCTCCCGCCCGCGGTGCTTCTTGTCCTGGCGCGCGTAGCCGTAGAACGGCAGCACCACGGTGATCCGCATGGCCGATGCGCGCTTGAGAGCGTCGACCATGATCAGGTGCTCCATGATCCACTCGTTGACCGGAGAGGTGTGACTCTGGATCACGAAGGCGTCGCAGCCGCGCACCGACTCCTCGTAGCGGATGTAGATCTCGGAGTTGGCGAACTCGTAGGCCGAGGTGGGCACCAGCTCGGTGCCCAGCTGCTCGACGACCTCCGCCGCGAGCTCGGGGTGGGCCCGCCCGCTGAAGACCATCAGGTTCTTCTCGGTGGTCTTCTTCAATCCACTCACGCTGTGCAGCTCCTCGCTCATGCGGTGTCGCCGGTGATTCGATTGTCACTCACCGTCGGTGTCGGCGCGAACTCCGGCTCGCTGGTGGTGCGCTTCCTCGGCCTCAGCCGCGGCTTCAGCCTGCTTGGTTCCGGCCCGCTTGCGGCCGGCCCATCCCTCGATGGTCCGCTGCGGACCGGCGCTCACCGCGAGCGCTCCTGGGGGTACGTCGTCCCGGATCACGCTGCCCGCTCCGGTGCCCGCACCGTCCCCGATGTGCACCGGCGCGACGAAGGTGTTGTTGCTCGCGGTCTTCGCGTGCCGGCCGATCACCGTGCGGTGCTTGTGGACCCCGTCGTAGTTGGCGAAGATCGTGCCGGCGCCGATGTTGGTGCCCTCGCCGATCTCGGCGTCGCCCACGTAGGAGAGGTGCGGCACCTTGGCGGCCTTGCCGATCTTCGCGTTCTTGGTCTCCACGAACGCGCCGATCTTGCCCCCGGCACCGAGCTCGGTGCCGGGACGCAGGTAGGAGAACGGGCCGACGTTGGCCCCCGCTCCTATGACCGCGAGCTCAGCGTGGGTGCGTACGACGCTGGCCCCGGCACCGACCTCGACGTCCTTGAGCGTGCAGTCCGGTCCCACCACGGCGTCCTCCGCGACCACCGTGGCCCCCAGCAGCTGCACGCCGGGAAGAATCGTGACGTCGCGCTCAAGGCGGACATCCACGTCGACCCAGGTGGTGTCCGGATCGATGATCGTCACGCCGTCCTTCATCCAGCGAGTCAGGATGCGGCGGTTCTTCTCCCTCGCCAGGATTGCGAGCTGCGCGCGGTCGTTGACCCCCTCGGTCTGGATCACGTCGTCGATCATGAAGGCGCCGACACCCAGGCCGTCCTCGCGGGCGAGCTGCACTGTGTCGGTGAGGTAGTACTCCCCGTTGGCGTTGTCGTTGGTCAGCCGCGGCAAGGCACCGTCGAGGAAGGTGGCGTCGAAAGCCAGGATCCCGCTGTTGATCTCCGAGACGGCGGCCTGCTCCGCAGTGGCGTCCTTCTGCTCGACGATCCCCGTGACCTCGCCAGCCGAGTCCCGCAGCACGCGGCCGTACCCGTGCGGGTTCACCACCACGCCCGAGAGGATGCTCACGCCCCGTCCGGCGGCGACGTGGTCCTCGGCAAAGGCGCGCAGGCTCTCGCCCTCGAGCAGCGGGGTGTCGCCGTACGCCACCAGGACGGTGCCGGTGCGCGCGGCTGGATCGAGCGCCTCCCAGGCGACGCGTACGGCGTGCCCGGTGCCGTCCTGGGTCTCCTGGACCACGAGCACCGCCCCGGGCAACAGAGCCTTGATGTGCGGACCGACCTGCTCGCGTTGAGTGCCGACGACCGCGACGACCCGGTCCGGCTCGAGCGCCGCCACGGCGTCCATCACGTGCCCGATCATGCTGCGACCCGAGATCGGGTGCAGAACCTTCATGGTCTTGGACTTCATCCGGGTGCCACCGCCGGCAGCGAGGACGATGACGGTTACTGCACTGCTGGTGACGGGCTTGCTCGAGGTGCTCACGCTCCCCGGGTAGGAGTCGAACCTACGTCGCTAGTCCTGATTCAAAGGACTCGGGGCACTGTCCGCAGCGGGGATTGGAAGAGATTATCCGGTGCCGGCGTGCAGAGGATTCGGGATCGGGTCGGTGGCTCGGCCGTGAGTGGGGCTCCGGACCGTGACCGCGACGTCTCGGATCGATGGCGCTCGTCTCCTATCCGGGGGCGGGCGTCTTCATTGTCCCTTCGCACCGGGTGGGGTGCGCGAGGACGGCGCGCCGGCGCCGAGCGCAGCTAACCCTCGCGCCGGCGGCGCGCTTGACAGTAAAGAATGTCGTAACCGATTCCCGGCTCCGTGAGCTCGTCGACGCGCGTGGCGCGCAACTGGGCGCGGGGGTCATGCTCAACCCGCGGATCGAGGCATGAGGGGACGACTATGCGAAGCAGTCGTCTACGTCGTCTGGCACCATCACTACCGGCCGCCTAACAGACCCGGCACAAGCCATAGGCTCCGGACGTTCGGGATCGCGCGATGTTGGCCTTCAGTCGAGGTCGAACGCGGCCCGGATCGCCTCGGTGAGTGCAGTCTCCTGTTTTGCATGCAAGAAGCCCAGTTGGCGTCCGAGCGCACTGACTGGGACGGTGAGGATGTTGTCGCAACTGACAACGCTCGCGTGATCGAGCCCATTGGCTGGGCCGACCGGCACCTCAGTGGACAGCCCGCGGATGGTCCTGGTGATGGCCGCGACGGTGACCCGGCTCAGGTGGGGGCGCACGACCTCACGCGTGAGGATCAGCACCGGTCGCGTCTTGTCCAGCCGAGCAGCATGAATCGGTCGCATCAGTCGAGGTCGTCCATCGGTGTCGTGGCCGCAAACTCAGCGAGGCTGTCCAGGTCGGTGTCCAGGTCGGCGCTGGCAAGAATGACTGCGTCTCGTTCGGCGATCTTGCGACGACGCTCGCGTTGGAGAGCTCGAGACACCACGGCCGCTCGGCTCGCGGCATAGCCGTGACTGACCAGGTCGTCGACGAAGGCAACGAGGTCGTCGGGCAGGCGGACGGCAATCTGTGTGGTCATACCAAAACGGTACCATAATGGGATGCGTGCGGTGCTGGCCGCAACATCGGTCGCCCCGGGGCGCGCTGTGCCGGAGATGCGGACGTTCAGGCGTTGCCGGGTGCCTTCTTCTTGCGCGGATCACGCAGGACCCTGCCCTGGGAACGACGACGAAATGTTCTGGTGAACGTCGTACGATGGGTGGCCGCCTGCTCGTCGACGCTGAAGGGACTCAACCCATGTGCGGAGTTGCGGCCGTCCACGATCTCCGTGTCGACGCCCATCAGGGTCGCGTCGCGGAGGGCCGCGCGATCGGTGAGTTCATGCTGTCCCGGCTGCGCCACCGTGGTCCCGACGGACAGGGAAGCCGCCAAGTTGGGCGCACCTGGTTGGGGCACACCCGGCTGTCCATCGTCGACCTCGACGGTGGGCAACAGCCGCTGCCCGACCCGAGTCGACGACGCTGGGTCGTCGCCAACGGCGAGATCTACAACCACGACGAGCTGCGGGCACAGATGCAGGGCCCGTTCGTGACCGACTCGGACTCCGAGGTGGTGCTGCACGTGCTCAGCGAGCGCGGCACCGACGGCATCCACAACATGCGCGGGATGTACGCATTCTGCATCGCCGATGAGGACAATGGCCTCGTGCTCGGGCGGGACCCGTTGGGGGTCAAGCCGTTGTACTGGGCACGCCACGACGACCGCGTCCTGGTCGCCTCGGAGCTTGCGGCGTTCCCGGACGGGGTCCGACCGTTCGTCGAGGAGTTCCCGCCTGGTCACCACTGGACGTCGCGGGCTGGGCTTCACGCCTTCGTCGACCTGCACAGCAACCCGCTGGGCGGTGAGGAGCCGGTCGGGCCGATGTACACCACCCGCGAGCAGGCGCAGGAAGCCGTGCGTGAGGCACTCGTCCGTTCCGTGAGCGACCGGATGATGGCCGACGTACCTGTCGGCATCTTTCTCTCCGGCGGCCTGGACTCCAGCGTGGTGGCGGCCATCCTGGCGCGGGAGGCGGCACCAGATGACACCGTCCGCTCATTCGCGGCGGGTACGCCGGGTAGCTCGGACCTGATTGCCGCGCGCATGGTCGCCGATCACCTCGGACTGGAGCATCACGAACGCATCTACACCGACGACGACGTGGTCGAGATGCTGCCCGCCGTGGTGACTGCCACCGAGTCCTACGAACCCTCCCTCATCCGCAGCGCGGTGCCCAATTATCTGCTCGCCGAACTCGCAGCGCAGCACGTGAAGGTCGTGTTGACCGGGGAAGGCGCCGACGAGCTGTTCGCGGGCTACCACCACCTGCGAGAGCTCGACGAGGACGCACTGCGCGACGCCCTGGTGAGCGGGGTGGAGGCCCTGCACCACCTCAATCTCCAACGGTGCGACCGCGTCACCATGGCGCACGGTTTGGAGGCTCGGGTGCCGTTCCTGTCCCGCGAGATGCTGGCCGTGGCCCAACGGGTCCCACTCGAGTGGAAGCTGCTCGGGGAGGACGGTCAGGAGAAGGCTCTCCTCCGCGAGGCGTTCCATGGCTGGATCCCCGATGAGATCCTGTGGCGTCGCAAGGAGCAGTTCGGTGACGGCTCCGGGACTGCGGACGTCATGGCACGCCGGGCGGCCTCGCTCGTCCCGGACGTGGACTGGGCCTCGGTCCGGATCGAGGGACTCCCGCCGGCACGGACCCGTGAGGAGCTCGGGTACCAACGGATCTTCGCAGCCCACCTCGGCGGGGTACGTGCCGAGAATGTGCTGGGACGTTTCGCGACTGCCTGAACACCGTCTAGCCAGCAGCGTGACCGTTACGTGCTTGCAACACGTTCGTGTCACCCTGCCGTTATGAGCATTCGCGCGCACGCCGCTGGAGACGGTGGCGTTCCGGGTCCACTGACCGGAACGGACGGGATCACATCGACCTGCGCCGCTCGGCTGTCCGAGATGGTCCGCTCAGGCGTTGTCACCGCCGAGGAGGTGGTGGCCGAGCACCTGGACCGGATCGCGGAGGTCGACGGACAGATCGGGGCTCTGGTGAAGGTCGACCGAGCCGGTGCCGTGCGTGCCGCCCGGAATCTCAGCGCACGCCTGGCCGCCGGGGAGGCGCTGGGTCCCTTGGCCGGCGTCCCCTATGTCGTCAAGGACAACATCGACGTACGCGGGCAGACCACCGCGAGCGGCTCTCACGCGCACCGAGGTGTCGTCGCGATACGGGACTCAGTCGTCGTGGACCGGTTGCGCCGAGCCGACGCCGTCTTGCTGGGCCGGGCGAACATGGACGAGCTGGCGATGGGTGCCTCGACGCAGACTTCGGCGTTCGGGCCGACCCGGAACCCGCGGGACCTTCGTCGCAGCCCGGGCGGGAGCAGTGGCGGCTCGGCCGCCGCTGTGGCCGCAGGCGAGGCGACACTTTCGCTGGGTTCAGACACCGGAGGCTCGATCCGTGAGCCCGCGTCTCAGTGCGGGGTGGTCGGCATGGCGCCATCTCCCGGTCTGGTGCCGATGAGCGGGGTGGTGCCGTTCGCCCCCTCCCTGGACCGGGTTGGCCCACTGTCTCGCACGGTGGCCGGGGCGGCCCTGCTGCTGAGCGTGATGGCCGATGTCCCCGGTCTGGCAGCACTACCCGAGGGCAGGGACCTGCACGGGCTCCGCGTCGGTCTCGTCGAGGAACTGGTCGGTCCGCGGAACCGTCCCGAGGTCCTTGCCCGAGTCGCCGTCGTCGTCGACGGGCTCAGGCGCCTCGGTGCCCAGGTTGTGCCCGTTTCGATCCCTCTCGGGCAACGCGCACTCTCGGTGTACATGTCCGTCACGTCCGCGGCCAGTGTCTCCTCGCTCGCCGGGTACGTCGAAACCGGGCTGGCCGGCCCAGAGGTGGTACGCCGTCATGAGATAGGCGTGCGACTGCGCGACGATGGTCGCGAGGAACTGATGGACGCTGCCCGCGACCAGCGGAGCCTGCGCACACAGACGTTCGCGGCGCTGGACGTGTGTGACCTGCTCCTATCCCCGACGATGCCGACGACGGCGTCGCTGCTCGAGGGCCCGGTGAGTCCGGAGGAGATGGCCGACCCGATGACGGCGCCATACACCGACTGCTGGACCGTGATCGCCAACCTGGTCGGCCTTCCGGCGATCTCGTTCCCCAGCGGCCTGTCGTCGGTCGACGCGATGCCGGTCGGCGGCATGCTCGCCGGTCACCCGGGCAGCGACGGGCTGCTGCTTCATGTCGCCGCTGCTCTCGAGCATGTGAGCGACATGAGCCAGTGACGATGCATGAGCCAGTGACGATGCCCGCGGATCACCACAACCCTCGGCCTCAACGAAGTCCTTGCGAGGAGTCTCTTATCGGTTCCACTGCCTCTTAGCTTAGCCTCGATCCGTGGACGATCCGCGGCTGATCGGTGCCCGCGCGGCGAGGCGGACGTAGAAGTGCCTTCTGGGACAGAAGAATCGGGAGTGTTGAGGTCCTGATCGATCTGAAACCAAAAGGC
>Ga0075530_1000880_pt1 | contig 14297 bp, 13 predicted proteins | sample NGEPerD_2_FD_75101 | JGI IMG/M metagenome (GOLD analysis project Ga0075530, IMG submission 75101) | Arctic peat soil microbial communities from the Barrow Environmental Observatory site, Barrow, Alaska, USA - NGEE PermafrostL1-D | ecosystem: Environmental > Terrestrial > Soil > Wetlands > Peat ...
GGTCTGCTGGTTCTTCCCCGAGCTGCGCTTCGTCACCCGCCATGGCTGCGAACCATGGGCCGACCTCGCGGTCAAGCTCATGTTGAAGTGGCCCAACCTCTACTACTCCACCAGCGCGTTCGCGCCCAAGCACTACCCCGCCGAGATCATCGACTTCGCCAACACCCGCGGCGCCGACAAGATCATCTACGCGGGCTACTACCCGGCCGGCCTCAGCCTCGACCGAATCTTCTCCGAGCTACCCGGCGTAGGCTTCCGCGACCACGTGTGGCCGAAGTTCCTCCACGAGAACGCCCGCCGCGTGTTCAGGCTCGCCCCCGCGGACTCGTGAGCATCAGTCCCTCCTTCGACGCGGCTCTGTCGGCTGGTGGGGCGATCGACACCGCGGTGGGGATCCCGAAGTCGCGCGAGGAGATGTTCGCCTACTACTCCTACATCCGCGATCAAGCGCGCGACGCGGAGAGCAAGGCCGGTGAGGGCGGTCTGGAGATGCCGGCCGGATACATGTTCAAGGATGTGCCGAAGTGGGAGGCGGACGAGATCGGCGACCCCATCGAGTTCCTGCTCGCCGAGATGGACCGTTTCCAGATTCGCAAGGTCGTCACCGGCGTCGAGGACGAGCACGGAGCCCGAGCAGTGCGCGAGCACCCCGATCGCTTCGCCGCATCGATCGGGATCGACCCCAACCACGGTCTCGACGCGGTGCGCACGATCGAGCGCTACGCCGCGGAGTTCCACCTCACCTCGGTGTTCGCATTCCCCGCCGGCCTGTACCCGCAGGTCGCGATCAACGACCCGAGATGGTTCCCGATCTACGCCAAGTGTGTCGAGCTTGACGTCGCGTTCACTTCGACGATGGGCGTGCCGGGGCCGCGCATCCCGTTCGCGCCTCAAGACGTCGCCCTCATCGACGAGGTGTGCTGGTACTTCCCGGAGCTGCGCTTCGTCACCCGCCACGGCTGCGAACCATGGGCCGACCTCGCGGTCAAGCTCATGCTCAAATGGCCCAACCTCTACTACTCCACGACCGCGTTCGCGCCCAAGCACTACCCCGCCGAGATCGTGGCGTACGCCAACACCCGCGGCGCCGACAAGATCATCTGGAGCGGGTACTTCCCCGCCGGATTGACCTACGAGCGGATCTTCTCCGAGCTACCGGACGTGCCGCTGCGCGACCACGTGTGGCCCAAGTTCCTCCACGAGAACGCGACCCGAGTCTTCAAGCTCGATCGGTGACGACAACCACATCTCCGCCCGTTGGTGCGCTTGCCGTCGCAGAGCGACGGCAAGCGCACCAACGCGGGCTGAGCGGCACGTAGGGTCGGCGGATGGCGGGACCACTCACGGGGATCCGAGTGCTCGAGCTGCCGAACATCGGCCCGATGCAATTCGCCGGGATGGTGCTGTCGGACCTCGGCGCCGAAGTCCTACGCCTCGACCGGGCGACCAGCGTGGCCGCGGGGGAGTCCATCATGCCGGCCTCGCCGTACGCCAGCCTCGACCGGGGTCGCCGATCGGTGGGTGTGGATCTCAAACACCCCGAGGGTCCCCCCACCGTGCTGCACCTCTGTGAGCACGCCGACGTGCTCATCGAAGGCTTCCGGCCCGGCGTGGCCGAACGCCTCGGCATCGGTCCGGACGACTGCCGGGCCGCCAACCCCCGGCTCGTCTACGGCCGCATGACCGGTTGGGGCCAGGACGGGCCACTCGCCCACGATCCCGGACACGACATCAACTACATCGCCCTCGCCGGTGTCCTGGCCCACATCGGCAGCGCGGGCGGCCCGCCGGTTCCGCCGCTCAACCTCATCGGCGACTTCGGCGGCGGTGGCCTGCTCTTGGCCTTCGGCATCCTCGCCGCGCTGGTCGAGCGCGGGGTATCGGGTGAAGGCCAGGTGGTCGATGCGGCCATGGTCGACGGCAGCGCGTCGCTCATGAGCCTGTTCGTCGGCCTCGATGCCATGGGCTACTGGTCCGAGGAGCGAGGCACGAACCTGCTCGACGGCGGCGCGCACTTCTACGGTGCCTACGAGACCGCCGATGATCGCTGGATCTCGATCGCGAGCTACGAGCCGCAGTTCTACGCCGAGCTGGTCCGTGTGCTCACACCGCTCGGATTCGCCGACCTCGACCCTGCCACGCAGATGGACAAGACGACCTGGCCGGGGTTGAAGGAGCGCTTCGTCACGTTGTTTCGTACCCGGACCCGCGACGAGTGGGTCGAGCTCTTCTCGGGCTACGAGGTGTGCTTCGCGCCGGTGCTCACCATGCGCGAGGCGCGCGCCCACCCCCACAACGTCGCCCGCGAGACGTTCATCGAGATCGACGGCGCACCCCAGGCGGCGCCCGCGCCGCGTTTCAGCCGTACCTCCCCGTCGACGCCGACGGCACCGGTCGTCCCGGGCCACGACACCGATTCCGCGCTGGCCGACTGGGGCATCGACGCGGCCGAGGTCGCCCGGCTCAAGGAGTCCGGCGCCCTCGCGTGAGCGGGGTCACGCGCCGGCGCGACTCGCGGCGTGCTCCGCGAAAGCGGCCTGGATATCCTCGAGCCGTTTACCCTTCGTCTCGGGCACAACTCGCCAGATCCACAAGAACGCAGCCCCGCAGAACGCGGCGAACAGCCAGAATGTGGCCGGCGCTCCGATCCCGTCGAGCAGCGACAGGAAGGTCTGGCTGACGACGAACGCGGCGGCCCAATTGGCCGCGGTGGCGATGGAGATGCCGCGACCTCGGATTCGGCTGGGGAAGATCTCCGAGATCACGGTCCAGACGATCGGTCCGAGCGAGAACGCGAACGACGCGATGTACACGACGAGACAGACGAGCGCCACAATGCCGGTCAGGCTGGGGCCGGCGCCCTTGGGCGCCTCGTCGAGCGCGAGGAACCCGAACCCGAGGGCGGTGAGGCTGGTAAACATGCCGATCAGTCCGGCGAGGAGTAGCGGCTTGCGGCCGAAGCGGTCGACGAACGCGACGGCCACGAGGGTCGCGAGCACGTTGACGCACCCGACGGCGAGGAGAGTCGCGTCGGTCTGCTCGGCCGCGGTCGTGAACCCGGCACGGGCGAAGATCTCGTCCGCGTAGTAGATCACCGCGTTGATCCCCGTGACCTGTTGGAACAGCGCGAGTCCGACCCCGACGACCAACATCGGCCGGACCCGGTGCGAGAAGACCTCGCCCCACGTGGCGCGGTCTTTCGCCTCGGCCCGCACGTCGGCCTCGATGCGATCCAGCCGCTCGTCCACGCCGGCCGCGCCGACGACCTTGATGGTCACGGCTCGGGCCTGATCGCGGCGACCGGCCTTCATCAGCCACCGCGGGCTCTCCGGCATGACGAACATCAACACGATGAGCAGCACTCCGGGCACGAGCGCGCCGCCGAGCATCCACCGCCAGTTGCTGGACGTCGCGAGCTCGGACTGCGCCGGGGTCAACACCGCGTCAACGATGTACGCGGCGAGAATGCCGATCGTGATCGCGAGCTGGTAGGTCGAGACCATCCGGCCTCGAACGTCGGAGCGGGCAATCTCGGCGACGTAGAGGGGCGCGGCGACCGAAGCGACGCCGACGCCGAGGCCGATGACGAATCGCCCCGCAACGAGCACCTCCGTGGCGCCCGCGGCGGCCTGCGTGACTGCCCCGATCGAGAACAAGACGCCGGCCGACAGCAGTGCCGGCTTGCGGCCGAACCGGTCCGCGACCCCGCCGGCGAGGAGCGCCCCGAACAGCGCGCCGAGGGTGACCCAGCTGGTCACGACCTCCTGCATGGTGGACGAGAGGTGGAACTGCGGCCCGAGGAAGCTCAGGACACCGGAGATGACGCCCTGGTCGTAACCGAACAGCAGACCCGCCATGATCGCGACCCCGGCGACGCCGGCCATCCACATCCAGGCCCGGTGCGCCCGCCTCGGCGTGCGCGCGCCGGTGGCTGGCTCAGCCGTCGTCGTCATGATCGCCCCCTTGGCGGGCTGCCCGAACCCCGCCGCGAAACGTGTCGCGGTGACACCCGCGGTCATCGAACCTAGACGCGGTGACCCCTCGAACCCGGGGACCCGAACGTCAGAGCATGCCCGAACGTCAGAGCGTGCGCGAACGTCAGAGCGTGCCCGAACGTCAGAGCGTGCCCGAACGTCAGAGCGTGCCCGAACGTCAGAGCGTGCCCGAACGTCAGAGCGTGATGGTGTCGGCGGCGCGCCAGCAGTACCACGCCGCGACCGACCGATAGGGGCGGTAGGGCTCGCCGAGTGGTTGGAGCTCCTTCTCAGCGGGGTGATCCGGCCGGCCATGCACGAGCGCGAAGCCTTTGCGCACGCCGTAGTCGCCGACGGGCCACACGTCGAGACGTCCGAGCTGGAACATGAGGAACATCTCGGCGGTCCAGCGGCCGATGCCGCGCACCTGTACGAGCTCGGAGACGATCTGGTCGTCGGTCAACCGGCCGACTCGGTCCAGCTCGACCGTTCCGTCGCGCACCTTCTCGGCGAGATCTCGTATCGACGCGGCCTTCGCTCCCGACAGACCTGCGCCCCGCAGCTCGGTGAGCGGAACCGAGAGCACGGTCTCCGGTGTCGGCCCGTCCTCGAACAGCGCGTCGAAGCGTCCGTGGATCGCCGCCGCAGCCTTGCCCGCAAGTTGCTGGTAGCAGATCGCCCGGGCGAGCTCGGCGAAGTGCTCGCGGCGCGGACGCCCGCGGCGCAAGTCCGGCGGGCCCACCCGCGCGACCAGATCCGCGAACACCGGATCGACCTCGACGACGTGGTCAGCCGCGACCACGAGATCGGCTCGCCGCCCCATCAGGGCCGGTGCCTCACCCTTGAGCCGCGAGGCTGCAGACCTGCTCGCCGTACTGCTGAAGGCGCTGGCCGGCCGCGACGACCTCGGGGGACTGGATCACCGCCGTGTCGGCGGCCGAGACCTGACTCTCGTCCCACCCGACTCCCGCAAACACGGGCCGGAAAGCCTCAAAGGCGCCCACGGTGATGGAGACGTCGGGTTTGATCTCGTCGGGCGCGAGCTGTTCGAGCTCGCGGATGGCCGCGAGACGCTGGTCGAAGAAGGCCTCGACCGCGGCCGGATCGTTCGATGCCGGCACCTGCGCGGTGAGCTCCTCATTCAGACGCGCGTCCGCCTCGCAGTACGGGCCCGCGCCATCCCCGCTGAACTCGACGCGGGTTGTGCTGGTCGTGCTCGCGGTGGGCCCCGACGAGGACGCCCCGTTCGAGGCGTCGCCGCCGCCGACGATCGCGAAGACGCCGGCAACCCCGAGCCCGAGCACGAGCAGCACCACGAGCGCGCTCGCCACACCCTTCTTCATATCGACCTGCTTCATATCGGCTCATGCTCGCGCGAACGTGGGGCAGGGACCGCGCGGCCGCGACGAACCCACCCGCTACGTCGTCGAGCCCGGCTCGATACACCCGCGCGGCGGGACCGCCGGCCGCGCTCAGGCGTCGGATTCAGCACGGTCGAGCGCGTGCTGCTTCGCCCACGGGTAGTCGGGCTTGCCGCTCGGAGCGCGCACGATCTGGTCGACGAGGAACATCTGCTTCGGGGCTTTGAAGGAGGCGATCTGATCCTTGCAGTGCTCGCGCAGGCCTTCGACGGTGACCTCACGGCCGGGCCGCGCCTGGACCACCGCCGTGACGCGCTCACCCCAACGCTCGTCCGGCACTCCCACGACGAGGACGTCGAACACGTACGGGTGGGCCTTGAGCGCGCCTTCGACCTCTTCGGGGAAGATCTTCTCACCGCCGGAGTTGATGACGATCGAGCCCCGCCCCAGGAGCGTGAGCTGCCCGTCGGCCTCGACCTTCGCGAAGTCACCCGGCACGGAGTATCGGACACCGTCGGCTTCGAAGAACACCTGCGCGCTGCGTTCGGGATCGTTGTAGTACCCGAGGGGGATGTTGCCCGTGCGAGCCAGCCGGCCGACCTGGCCCGATCCGGGGACGACCGGGCGGAGGTCGTCGTCCACGACGATCGAGTCGAGCGAGGGCTGCACCGTCGCCGGGCCCCCGTGCGAGCGCTCGTGATGTTCGGCGACCTTGACGCCGTTCATGCCGGTCTCGGTGGCACCGACCGAGTCGACGACCGCGATGTCCGCCAGGAGATCCATGAACTGGTCCTTGATGGACTGGGAGAAGATCGCCGCGCTCGACGACACCGCGACCAGGGACGAAAGATCCAGCTCGCCTTGAAGCTCGGCGAGCGAGTCGGCGAGAGGCCGCGCCATCGCGTCACCCGTGATCATAAGCGTGTTGGCCCGCTCCCGCTCCACGGTGCGCCACGCCGTCTCGGCATCGAAGCGCGGCATGAGCACCACGGTGTCACCGGAGATCGCGCTGCGAATCGTCGCCACCTGACCCGCGCCGTGCATGAGCGGCGCGGCCGTGAACAACGTCATGGGCGCCGCACCGTCACGCACCCGTTCGACCAGCGCGGCCGGTGACGAGACCCGCTCGTTCGTGTACGCGTCAATGCCGCCGCAGAGCGAGAAGAAGATGTCTTCCTGACGCCACATCACACCTTTGGGCATGCCGGTCGTACCGCCGGTGTAGATGATGTGGATGTCATCGGGTGATCGGGGCGCGAACTCCCTGCCGGGCGACGCCCCGGCCAGCGCGGCCTCGTATTCGATCGCATCGGGAAGCCCGTCGAGCGCGGCGCCGCTGCCGTCTTCGACCACGACGGTGTGCCGCAGCTTCGGGAGATCACCAGCGATAGCCGCGACTCGGGGCGCGAATTCGCGTGAGACGACGACGGCCACGAGATCGGCGTTGTCGAACAGGTAGCGCAGCTCCGCCTCGACGTAGCGGTAGTTGACGTTGACCGGCACCGCGCCGATCTTCTGGAGCGCAAACATCGACTCGACCCACGGGATGCTGTTGTGCGCGTAGATGCCGACGTGACGGCCCCGCTCGACGCCCGCCGCCCCGAAGTGATGCGCGAGCCGGTTGACGCGCGCTTCGAGCTCGGCGTAGGTGCGGCGATCGTCACCGACGACGATGGCGGTCCGATCCGGAACCTCATCGACCATGGCTTCGAAGAGATCCGCGAAGTTGAACTGCGTCGGAGTCGTCATGGTCGACAAGTAGAACACGTTCTCGTTTCACCCGACAACCGCTCGCCGGACCTGCCGGCTCGCGGCCACCGGACCGCTAGTCCAAGAGCAATCGGGTTGCCACCTCGAGGTCGGCCGCCACTCGTTCCGGCTGGTCCACGCCCCCGACCCAGCCGATGAGCGAGGAGAACCAGACCTGGCTCAGGATTCGAGCGACGGCGAGGTCACGCTCGGTCGGCTCGCCCGGGTGCATCGCCGAGGTGATGATGCCGTCGATCGCGAGGGTGATGCGACGGACCACGTCGGCCTCGGTCGGCCGGGCAGATCCCATTGCCCGCACCATCGCGGCCGTCGCCTCGGGCCGACGGGTCAGGGCGTGACAGGCGCGGTTGAGCACGTCGACGACCCGATCCGCGGCACTGGCACCGGCGGGTGGGTGCTCGGCCAGACGTCGTCCGAGGGCTTCCACCCCTTCCCCGTTGGCTTCGAGCAGCAGCCGCTCCTTCGAATCGAAGTAGCGGTAGACCGTGCCGAGCGCAACCCCGGCCGCGGCCGCGACGTCGCGCATCTGGACCGCTTCGAACCCGCCCTCGTCGGCGAGGCGCAGCGCGGCGTCGAGCACACGTCGACGCCGCGCGGCCTGGTTGCGTGCCAGCGCGGTCGGCTCGGCCGACCCCGCGGTCACGGCAGTGGCCCGGTCCGCGGCGGCGGCACCGATGGCGTCGCTCGACATCACAGAAGTAGAACACGTTCCGTTTTCACGGGCAACCATGCCCGCCTGCCTGACGCCGGCTGGACAGGAGACCGACGCACCATGGCGATGCTCGAGGGGCTTCTAGGGTGAGCTCCATGACCCAGGAGCTGCTGAGCATCGCCGACGACCTCTGGACGGGTGCCATTCCGCTCGAGGAACATCATCCTTTCAACCAGTTCGGCGAGCTCGCGACCTTCGATGACGACGTCGCGTTCGTCGCGTCGTTCGCCAACGTCGCCGCCATCGGCACCGACGACGGACTGGTGCTCATCGACACCGGCAGTCCCTTCCTCGCTCCCACTGCACACGAGGCGCTTCGCCGCTGGACCGATCGCCAGCTCCACACCGCGGTGTTCACCCACGGGCACATCGACCACTGCTTCGGCGTCGAGCTGTACGAAGCCGACGCCGCGGCCGCGGGCGCCACCGCGCCGCGCGTGATCGCCCACGAGGCCATCGGCGCCCGCTTCGATCGCTACCGGGCAACTGCCGGTTACAACGAGATCATCAACCAACGGCAGTTCCAGAGCCCGGATCTGCGCTGGCCGGTCGACTACCGCTACCCGGACGAGACCTTCTCCGACAAGCTCCACCTCGACGTCGGCGGCACGCGCATCGAGCTCCACCACGCGCGCGGCGAGACCGACGACCACGTCTGGGCCTGGGTCCCCGACCGCAAGGTGCTCTGCGCCGGCGACCTCTTCATCTGGGCCTCGCCGAACTGCGGCAATCCCCAGAAGGTCCAGCGCTACCCACTCGAGTGGGCGGTCGCGGCACGCGAGATGGCCGGACTCGGCGCGGAGATACTGCTACCGGGTCACGGCCTACCGATCGTCGGAGTCGAGCGTGTCCGTACGGCGCTGAGCGACGTCGCCGCGTTCCTCGAGACACTCCACGACCAGACCGTGGCGATGATGAACGCGGGTGCCCGACTCGACGAGATCGTCAACTCGGTCGAGTACCCCGAAGAGCTCCTCGCGAAGCCGTACCTCCAGGCCGTGTACGACGAACCCGAGTTCGTGGTCCGCAACATCTGGCGCCTGTACGGCGGCTGGTACGACGGCAATCCCGCCCGTCTGAAGCCGCCCGCGGACGCGAGCCTCGCGGCCGAGGTCGCGGCGCTGGCCGGAGGTCCAGAACGGCTCGCGGAACGGGCCGCCACGCTGGCGGCTGAGGGCGATCTGCGCCTGGCCGGTCAGCTCGCGGAGTGGGCCACGCAGGCCGAGCCGGAGCTGCCGGCGGCGCACGAGGTGCGAGTGTCGGTCAACCGCGCCCGGAAGCTTGCCGAAGCGTCCACCATGTCCAAAGGGGTATTCGGCTGGGCGGCAAGCGAGTCGGCCCGGAGCACGAGCGGGCGCGCTCGTGAGGGCGCGAGCGAGGACGACTCCTCACCCTAGGTAGAATCGGCACCTTTCCCCCACCATGGCGTAGACGATCGGAACGACCGAGGAATGGCCGAGGGAGCCCCGCACGGGATCGAAACGACCGCCGACGCGCGCTCGGACTCGACACTCGATCGCATGACGACATCGCCGGCACCTGCTCGAAGCGCGGGTGCGTGGCTTCGAGGCTTCGTGCGCGAAGCCCGCCCCAGACAATGGGTCAAGAACCTGCTCGTCGCCGCAGCACCGGGTGCCGCGGGCGTTCTGACCCACGGTGAGGCTCTGCGCGACACCTGCATCGCCTTCGTCGCGTTCTGCCTGGCCGCGAGCGGCACGTACTTCTTGAACGACGCGCTCGACGTCGAGGCCGATCGATCGCACCCGAAGAAGCGCCTCCGCCCGATCGCCGCGGGCACGATCTCGGTCAACGCGGGGAAGGTCTCCGCCGGACTGCTCATCGCCGCCGGGGTCGGGGTCGGGTTCGCAACGGGCTCGTGGCAGCTCCCGCTCGTCACCTTGATCTACGTGACCGCCACGACGAGCTACTCGATCTGGTTCAAGCACGTCCCGGTCGTCGACATCACGTTGCTCGCCTCCGGGTTCGTGCTGCGCGCGATCGCCGGTGCGGTCGCGACCAACGTTCCCATCTCGAACTGGTTCTTCATCGTCACCGCATTCGGTTCACTCTTCATGGTCGCCGGGAAGCGCCACGCGGAGTTCGAGGAGATGGGCGACACACGCGCCGATTTTCGGGCAACGTTCGGCGAGTACTCGATCGCGTACCTCAACTACGTGCGCTCGGTCGCGTCGGGCGTGACCCTCATCGCCTACTGCCTCTGGGCGTTCGAGAAGACCGGCGTCCAGGGCGGGCCACCGTGGTACCAGCTCTCGATCATCCCGTTCGTGCTCGCGCTGCTGCGCTACGCGCTGGTCGTCGAGTCGGGCGGTGGTGGCGCACCGGAGGAGGTCGTGCTGGCCGACCGGCCCCTCCAGGCAATGATCTTCGGCTGGATCGTCGTCTTCGGCATCGCGATCTACCGTGGCTGACATGAGCCGAGACGTCGGCAACGACGACACGAACGATGACGACCGAGCTGAGTCCGCCGGCGACGAGCTCACCGAAGAGCTGCTGACCGGTTGGTGTCGAACCGCCCCCAGCCTGGCCCACGTCGGCCGCCCGACCGATCCCGGCGCGGTCAAGCGCCTCCTCGACAGCGCGTCCGATCGCGGGGTCATCGCCCGCGGCCTCGGACGCAGCTACGGCGACCCCGCGCAGAACGGCGGCGGGACCGTGGTCGACACCACCCGGATGTCCGGGCTGCGCGCGCTCGACCTCGAGCGGGGCATCGCGACCGCGTGGGCGGGAACGAGCATCGACGAGCTGCTCCGCTGGCTCGTCCCGCTCGGTTGGTTCGTCCCGGTCAGCCCGGGCACCCGGTTCGTCACGGTCGGCGGCGCGATCGGCTCCGACATCCACGGCAAGGGCCATCACCGCGACGGCACGTGGGGCGCGCACGTCCACGCGATGACGATCCAGCTTGCGGGAGGTGAGATCCGTACCCTCACCCCGACCGACACTCCCGACGAGTTCTGGGCGACCGTCGGGGGGATGGGCCTGACCGGCATCGTCCTCGACGCGACGTTTGATCTCATCCCCGTGGAGACGGCACTCATGGCCGTCCACACCGAACGGGCGAACAACCTCGGGGACCTGATGGCGGCGATGACCGAGGGGGATGATCGGTACCGATACTCCGTCGCGTGGATCGACTGCCTCGCTCGGGGGGCATCGCTCGGGCGCGGCGTGCTCGGGCGCGGCGACCACGCTCGGCTCGACGATCTCCCGGTCAAACAGCGAGCCGATCCCCTCGCCTACCGGGCGGACGTCCGACTCTCGGCGCCGCCGTGGATGCCGAACGGCCTCGTCAACCCGCTCACGATCCGGGCGTTCAACGAGGTGTGGTTCCGCAAGGCGCCGGTGTCGCACCACGGCCTGGAGACGATTCCGGCGTTTTGGCATCCCCTCGACGGCGTCGCGGGTTGGAATCGCATGTACGGATCGCGCGGCTTCCTCCAATACCAGTTCCAGGTTCCGTTCACGGCGGGTGAGACCGTTCGCGTCGCGCTCCAGCACCTCAGCTCGGCCGGAACGGCATCGTTCCTCGCGGTGCTGAAGTGCTTCGGCCCGTCGAACCCGGCACCGTTGTCGTTCCCGAGCGAAGGCTGGACGCTCGCGCTCGACATCCCGGTCGGCAATCCCGAGCTGCCGCGACTGCTCGACCGCCTCGACGACCTCGTCGTCGAGGCCGGAGGCTCCGTCTACCTCGCCAAGGACTCGCGCCTTCGCCCGGCACTGCTCGCGGCCATGTACCCGCGACTCGACGAATGGCGCGCAGTGCGCGAGCAGATGGACCCGTCTCGGATCATGCGCTCCGACCTCTCCCGCCGACTCGGCCTGTAGCCCGACCAATGTCCCGACCCGAGGTGCTGTCTCCATGAACGATGCGTTCGGATCGGTCCAGTCGGTGCTCGTGCTCGGCGGCACCAGCGACATCGCCCGCGCCACGGTCCGCAAGCTGGTAGGTGAGCGCTGTCGGACGGTGATCCTCGCCGGACGAGACGTCACCGCGCTCGAGACCGCAGCCGAAGAGGCCCGCCAAGCCGGGGCCACGACCGTGGATGTCGTCGAGTTCGACGCGGCGCGTACCGACACCCACGAGACCTTCGTCGCCGACGTGTTCGCACGCCCCGATGACATCGACGTCGTGCTCCTCGCCTTCGGCCTCCTCGGCGATCAAGAGCTCGCCGAGCAAGATGCTCGGGAAGCCATCCGCGTCGGCCAGGTCAACTACGTCGGCGCCATGTCGGTGAGTCTCCCGGTCGCAAGCCGGCTCCGCGATCAGGGCCACGGCACGCTCGTCGTGCTGTCGTCGGTCGCCGGTGAGCGGGCCCGACGCGCGAACTTCGTGTACGGATCGTCCAAAGCCGGCCTCGACGCGTTCGCCCAGGGACTCGCCGACAGCCTCGTCGGATCCGGCGCCCGAGTGCTCGTCGTTCGCCCGGGCTTCGTCGCGACGAAGATGACCGAGGGGATGGACCCGGCACCACTGTCGACGACGCCCGAAGCCGTCGCCGACGCGATCGTGCGCGGCCTCGGCTCGCACGCGACGACGATCTGGGTGCCCGGCCTGTTGCGGTACGTGATGTCGGTCCTGCGCCACGTCCCCCGGGCGATCTTCCGCCGCCTGCCGGTCTGAAGTGGCGGAGGGACCCTCGACCGCCGACGCACCGGGTGAGCCGTTCGTCCTCGCGGCGTTCGACTTCGACGGCACGATCAGTCACCGCGATTCATTGCTGCCTTTCCTGGTCGCCGTGCGCGGGCGGACCGCCGTCGCGGGCGCGCTCGTGCGCATCTCGCCACAACTCGCGGCGATGGCGATCGGGCATGGCGACCGCGATGCGGCCAAGGAACGACTCGTCGCCGCGCTGCTCACCGGGCACTCGGCCGAGGAGATCGACGCGGCGGGCCGGCGCCACGCGGACGAGCTCGGCGATCGCCTCCGACCCGCGACACTCGAGCGCGTGCGCTGGCATCGGGACAAGGGCCACCGCCTCGTCATGATCTCGGCATCACCCGCGGTGTACCTCGAACCCCTCGCGGCCGACCTCGGCTTCGACGCGGTCCTCGCCACCGGACTCGAGGCCGACGACACCGGACGCCTCACCGGACGGCTGTCCGGGGCCAACGTGCGCGGACCCGAGAAGGTCGCGCGCCTCGACGCGTGGCTGGGCGAGCGCCGCCCGACCGAGCTGTGGGCCTACGGCGACAGCGAAGGCGACCGGGAGCTCCTCGCCGCCGCCGACCACGCGTTTCGCGTCGAACGCTCGGGCGCGATCCGACGCACGTAGCGAGAGCAGGCCGGTCGACCGGGGCGTCGGTGAACCACCGGCCCCCCATGACTCGACCGACACGCGGTTCAGACGCCGCTCAGATACCTGGTGACCTCGTGGGCGGCGCGGACACCGGTTGCGTAGGCGGCGTGTACCACGGCGGCGATCGTCGTCGTGGTGGTGCCGTCACCGGCCCAGAACAGCGCGCCGGTGTCGGGAGCGGCAAGCGCGGCGCGCGCCCCCGCACCGCCGAGGCGGACGTAGCTGTAGCCACCGCGGGTGTTCTCGTTGGTGCACCAGTCGACGCGGCGCGTATCTCGGGCGAGCTGTGACGGCTTGTCGTCGGGAAACAGTCGGTCGAGATCCGCGAGCACCGTCGCGGTCGCGTCGGCTTCGGTCATCGCCGACAGCGCCCGGGCGCGATGACCACCCACGTAGGCCGTCAGCACCGGCTCCGGGTCGTCACGACCGTAGAGCGGCGTCCAGTAGAGCCGCACCGGCCCGTCGCAGCCGAGCATGGTGAGCGTCTCGGGCCAGAACCGCTCGGAGAACCGGACGAGGACCTTGAGCACCGCACCCATGTCGAGCCCGTTGAGAGCCCTCCACTTCGGTGCCGGAAGCTCCGGCGAAAACCGGATGGCACCACTCTTCAGCACTCCGATCGGCAGCGTGCAGACGGCCGATCGGGCTTCGATGCACTCGCCGTCGGCACAGACGACCGCGGCACCGGCGTCAGTCCAGTCGATCTCGGTGACACGGGTCTCGAATCGGACGTCGAGCCCGGCGCCGATCCATGCCGGCAGTGCGTCGTAGCCCGCGGTGAGCCGCCAGTCCGTCCCGCGCTCGAGCTCGATCACTCGATCGTCGCGGATACCCTCCATCGAGAGCTGGTCCAGGCCTCCGAGCGGGTGGACCGTGAGCATCTGATCGGCCATGGCGCGCGCCACACCACGCAACCCGCGCTCGTCGATGAAGTCCGCGGCGGACCGCTCGGGCCCCGCGAACTGCTCGACCGCGCCGAGGAGGTCGCCCATCTCGACGAGCGTCGGGTCGGAGAACAGCTCGGGGCTCCGGCGACCGTCCATCGACATGAGGTAACCGTCGGCCGGCCGGCACTCGAGCGTGTCGAAGCCCCCGGCTTTGATCTCCGGCCAGGTGTCCGCGTGGTCGGTATGAACGAACTCCGCGCCGTGTTCGACGGGGTCAC
>Ga0075530_1000881_pt1 | contig 14293 bp, 9 predicted proteins | sample NGEPerD_2_FD_75101 | JGI IMG/M metagenome (GOLD analysis project Ga0075530, IMG submission 75101) | Arctic peat soil microbial communities from the Barrow Environmental Observatory site, Barrow, Alaska, USA - NGEE PermafrostL1-D | ecosystem: Environmental > Terrestrial > Soil > Wetlands > Peat ...
GACCGCCGCTCGCGAACAGAAAAAGATTGATCGCGTAGGTTTGCAGGATCAGGCCCATGATGACTGGAAAGCTGCGCGCGCGAAGGACCAGGTAGGTTCCGCAGCCGAACAGCACGCCCACTGTGATCGCGATTAGAGCCTCCATCGCGCGCCCCTTCGCAACGCGCCCAAATGTCGCACCGTCACCTTAACTCGCCTCCGTTGAGGGGGCGGCAAGTTGATAGTGCTGCTTCTTCGAGGCGGCGTAGTTCATGGAATCTGCGGCCCTGTTGTCGGCTGCCGCTCTGTGCGGCCGTGTCCCACGTCGGCCGTGCTCAATTTGCCGAGCGACGACAAAATCAGCGATACCGCGCCTACCACTGTGAGATACACGCCGAGGTCGAATAGCAGTGCGGTCGCCAGCTCGAACTCGCCGACGACAGGCCAGTGAAAATAATCGAAGGCAGAAGTTAGAAATGGCGCGCCAAAAGCCCAGCTACCCAACCCCGTAAGCAGCGCGCACGCAAGTCCCGCGGCCATCACCAGATGAAAACGCAGCCGCACGCGCGTCTTGATCCAGTCGTCGCCGCTGGCGAGATACTGCAGGATCAGCGCGCTGGCAGCGATCAGGCCCGCGATGAAACCACCGCCCGGCCAGTTATGACCGCGCAGAAAGATGTAAATCGAGACGAGCATGGCCAGCGGCAACAGCGGCCGCGCGATCGTGGCCATGACCAGCGGATGGCGATCCGACGCCCATCGTCTGCCTTCGACGTCGCTGCCCGGCAAGGTGACCCGCAAACCGTCGAGCAGCGCGTAGATCGCGAGTGCCGCGATCGCCAGCACGGTGATTTCGCCTAAGGTATCGAAGCCGCGAAAATCCACCAGGATGACGTTCACGATGTTCGTACCGCCGCCTTCGGGCTTGCTGTTCTCGACGAAATAGTCGGAGATGGAATTCAGCGGACGCGTGGTAATCGCCCAGGTCAACGCCGCCAGCCCGAGGCCCGCCAGCCCGGCCAGCGTGCCGTCTCGCACTTTGCGGCGCGCGGTCGTCTCGGCCGGGCTGTATTGCGGAAGATAGTAAAGTGCGAGCAGCAACAGGAGCGTCGAGACGACCTCCACGGCCAGTTGCGTGAGCGCCAGATCGGGCGCGGAGAACCGCACGAAGATGAGCGAGACCAGCAAGCCCACGGCGCTCAAGCTGATAAGCGCCATCAGCCGCCGCCGGTGAAACACCATAGTTGCTAAAGCCGCCGCGACCAGAATGAACGCACCGGTGGCGGTGACGAAATCGACGGGCTGCGCACCAACCGATCCAGCGAGCGGCGCGCTGCTTTGCAGGAACGGCCAGGCCGTCAGCAGCAGCGCGGACCCTATCAGCCAAGCGGTGTAGCGCTGTAGGGAATCGTTTTGAAGCGTCGAGGTGAACCATCGACTTGTTGCAAGTAGCGCGTGCTGCAAGCCATCGTAGATCGCCTTCGCGTCGAGGCTCGGCAACACGTGGTCATGCAGCGCGAACAGATAACGCCGCTGCGAGTACACCAGTGTTCCGGCTACGAGTGCGACGATGCTCATGATTAGCGGCAGGTTGAAACCGTGCCAGATTGCCAGGGTGAATTCCGGCGGCGGTGCGTGCAGGCTGGCGGCCGCCGCCACGGTGAGCAGTGGTTGCACCAGCAGCGCCGGAAAGATTCCCACCAGCAGACACAGCACCACGAGGATCTCGACCGGCACTTTCATCCAGCGAGGCGGCTCGTGCGGTGTGCGCGGCAGATCGACCGGTTCGCCGTTGAAGAATACATCGTGAATAAAGCGCACCGAATAGGCCACGGAGAAAATACCCCATAGCGCGGCGGCCGCGGGCAGCAGCCAGCTCCATGCGCCGAAAGGGCTGATCTCTAGGCTCTTGGAGAAGAACATCTCCTTGGAGAGAAAGCCGTTCAAGAGCGGCACCCCGGCCATGCTGGCGGCGGCGACCATCGCGAGACACGCGGTATACGGCATGTACTTCCACAGGCCGTTGATCCGGCGCATGTCGCGGGTGCCACATTCATGATCGATGATGCCGGCGGCCATGAACAGCGACGCCTTGAAGATCGCGTGATTGATGATGTGAAACAGACCCGCCACCGCTGCGAGCGGCGTACCGAATCCAAACAGCAGAGTGATCAGCCCCAGATGGCTGACGGTGGAATAGGCCAGCAGACTCTTGATGTCGTGCTTGAACAACGCGACGTAGGCGGCGAAGAGCAAGGTGACAAGCCCCGCGCCGCCAACCAGGTAAAACCACAAATCCGTGCCCGCGAGCACGGGAAACAGGCGAGCCAGCAGGAACACGCCCGCCTTGACCATCGTCGCCGAGTGCAGATACGCGCTGACCGGCGTGGGTGCCGCCATCGCGTGCGGCAGCCAGAAATGAAAAGGAAACTGCGCCGACTTGGTAAACGCGCCGAGCAGGATCAGCACCAAAGTCGCGGGATAGAGCGGATGATTTCTGACTTGCTCGCCAGAATCCAGAATCACGGATAAATCGAAACTGCCGACGATGTACCCCAGCAACACCACGCCGCCCAAAAGCGCCAGACCGCCGGCGCCGGTGATCATCAGCGCCATGCGCGCTCCCTGCCGGGCGTCAGATTGATTATGCCAGTAGCCGATCAGCAGAAACGAGCTCAGGCTGGTCAGCTCCCAGAACATCAGCATCAACAACAGATTGCCCGACAGCACGATGCCGAGCATCGAACCCATGAACAGCAGCAGCAGGCTGTAGAAGCGGCCGATCGGATCACGCTCGGACAGGTAATATCGCGCGTAAAGAATCACCAGCAGACCGAAACTCAAAATCAGCAGGGCGAACAGCAGCGCCAGCCCGTCAAGTCGAAACGATGCGTTCAATCCCAGCGCGGGAATCCAGGGCCAGCCAGCCTCGATCGCTTCGCCGGAAAAAACGCCGGGTGCGAGCCGCAAGAGCAAGAGCGCCGCCGCCGCGGCGATCGCAGCCGCGGCCCACGCACAGGCGTTGCGGCCGCGGCGTACAAGTACTGCCGGCAGCCACGCGGTCAGCAGTGGCAGCAGTGCGATGATCGGCAGTGTCATACAGGTCTATACCAGATGCGGCCAACGCGTACGCCTGGTTACGCTATCGAGCCCGGTAAGATTGTCTTTTTGTGGAAAGCTGGGCGAATCCGCGGGTCGCTGCGCCCACACGGGCGCGCCTGCGACATGCTGCGCCGCCCACAAGTATGTTAAAGGCGGCGCCTTGTTTTAGAGCGCGCCAAGACTAACACAAGGGGGCAAGCTCGTTGCGCATCGGTTTAGTGGTGGTGTTTCGTCGAGGTAATCGTGGCGTTTAATGATGTTGCGGCAATGTATGGGGATGGCTCATTCGCAAAAAATTTATCGCTAGTTTATCCAGAGCTCGATCGGGCAGCGTCACATTGTTACAGCAGCTCTCGAGATGTCTTCAAGCCGCAGGATCGCGTTGTGGATACTCACGGGATCTTCTTCGTTCATTGTCATTGCACTGATCCCGACGGCCTCAGCGTGAAACTAATCGTAGCCCCCTTATCCGGCTCCGCCTCGGCCCACACCCGGCCGCCATGCCGCGCCACGATTCGCTTTACATTGGCCAGGCCGATCCCCGTGCCCTCGAATTCTTTTGCGGAGTGCAGCCGCTGGAATACTTTAAAGAGCTTATCCGCATATCTCATGTCGAAACCCGCGCCGTTGTCGCGTACGAACAGGATCAGCTGCCCATTCTCTTCCCCGGCGCTACCGACCTCGATTTCCGCTGGCTCGCGCTGACGGGTGTACTTCACCGCATTGTCCAGCAGATTGGCGAACACTTGTTTGAGCATCGCGCGATCACCGGTCGCCGCGGGCAGCGACCGGATGTTCCAGGCAATATCGCGATCACGGGTAGTCATTTCCAGGTCGCGCATAACTTCTCCAACCAGATCGTCCAGTTCTACGTTGCATTCTTGCATCCCGACCCGCCCCATGCGTGAAAATGCCAGGAGATCGTCGATCAGTCGGCCCAGCCGCAAACTGGCGTCGATAACCGCCTGCACGTAGCGCTCTGCCTCGGGAGACAGCTGCCCCGCGGTATCCTCCATTAGCATTTTAAGGTAGCCGTTGATGTGTCGGAGCGGCGCCCGCAGGTCGTGAGACACGGAATACGAAAATGACTCCAGCTCGTGGTTCGCGGCTTCGAGTTGGGCCGCCCGCTGCTCTAAGCTAGCGTTCAGTGTCTGGATTTGCCGCTCGCGTTCCTTTTGTTCAGTGACATCCTCAGAAATCCTCAGCAAATTGCGTGGCTCGCCATGCTCATCCAGGATCGGCACCTTTCTGGTGTGCAGAACCCGTGTTCCCTTGTCGCGCGTGTGAATCAGCTCCTCGGGGATATCCAGCACGGTGCTGCCCATCAGCACCTCGCGGTCGCTGGCGGTGAAGAAATCGGCCTGCTCCTTAGGAAACAGGTCGTGGTCGCACTTGCCGAGCAGGTCATCCGGCGTATAGCCCAACAGTTCCTCCACGGCGCGGTTCAAGCGCACAAACCGGAGGCTCTGAGCGTCCTTGACGAAGACCATGTTGGGGATGTTATCGATCACCGAATCGAGAAAGAGGTTCGCCGCCCGCAGGTCCGTGTTGGCCGCATCGAGCCTGGCATTGAGTGACTGGAGTTCTTCGTGGCTGCGGTTGAGTTCCCTGTTGCGCTGGATGGCGGCGTCGTAAGTGGACAGCAGCAGGTTGAGGATCTGCGGACGATCGGCTTTGATGAAATGCTTTTGGCCGTTGAAATAGATGTCGACCCCCATGCTCACATCGTCCACCCGCCGCGTTTCCCGATTGAGGAGCACGTAGCGCACGCGACCGAGCAGATAACGCTCGTCATAGGGCTTGAGAACGAAGTTATCCGCGCCGCATTCCAGTCCCTGGATCACGTCCTGGGGATCGGACATCGTGGTGACGAGAATCATCGGGATATCGCGAAGACCAGGGTCCGCCTTCATCCGACGCGAAAGTTCATAACCGTCCATTTCCGGCATGACCACGTCGCTGATGACCAGGGCGGGCCCGAACAGGGGCGCCATTTCCAGGGCCGCGCGACCATTATTGGCGCTGGCGACCTCGTAGCCTTGCTGTTCGAGCATGTGCCGCAGCATCTGCGCCTGGGTAGGACTGTCTTCCGCGATCAGGATTTTCACCGGCGGACCGGGTTGCGGATTCGTGACCATGACCTCAGCTCCTCGACATCTCGTTTCTGTGGCTCACCAGCGCGACCAGCGCCGCTGCGATCTTGTCGGTCGACAACACGTGCGTGGCGCCGCCCAGGGCGATGGCGACTCCCGGCATGCCGTGCACCAGCGAGCTTTCGCGGTCCTGCGCAATCGTGGTCGCGCCCGTGTCCTTGAGCAGTTTTAACTCGGCCGCGCCGTCACAGCCCATGCCGGTGAGCAACACACCCAACGCGCGTGCGCCGTACACCGCGGCCAGCGAACGAAACAGGAAGGATACCGCCGGCCGCACGTGATGCTCCGGTTCCTCCCGGGTCAGGACAATCCCGCCGCCCGCGCCAACCCCCATGTGGAAATCGTCGGGGGCCAGATAGACGTGCCCTGGCAACGGGAAAGTGCCGTAGGAAGCAATTTGAATCTGTAAGCTGGTGGTACGGTTAAGCCACTCGGCCATGCCGGCCACAAAGCCGCGCGCAATGTGCTGCACGAGCAGTATTGGCGCGGGAAAGTCCTTCCGCAGGCTTGCGAGGATCGTTTGCAACACCGGCGGCCCGCCTGTGGACGCGCCGATGCCGATCAGCTTGATGTCTCCCCGGACGTTCTGCCATTTTGAGGAATCAGCCACCGGTACAAGTGCCGGCCGCGGCCTGGCGCTCCGGCGCACCACCGTGACCTCCGACATCAATTTCACCGTTTGGAGAAGGTTCGCGGCCGACGTTTCGAAATCGGCATGTCCGCTACCGGTCGGCTTCTCGATGCAGGCGACCGCGCCGGCTTCCAGCGATCGGAATGTGATGTCCATGTCTCTCGGATCGGCAACAGCGCTGCAGATGACGATCGGCAGTGGCTGTTGTTCCATGATGCGGCGCGTAGCCTCGAAGCCGTCCAGCACCGGCATGTACAGGTCCATAAGCACCACGTCCGGTTTGTTCTTGAAAACGAAATCAACCGCGGCTTCGCCGTCGCCGACAGCGCCGATGACGCGGATCCGCGGGTCCGATTCCAGCAGGTGGACGAGGAACATGCGCGTCACTGCCGAATCCTCCGCCAGCAGCACGTTGATCTTGCCTATACTCATGCAATGCTCACCCCTTCAGATTAACCGTCGGACTGCTTCGAGCAGGTTGCTCTGATCGAAGCTGCCCTTGACGATGTAGGCGTTGGCGCCCACATCGATGCCGCGCTCGCGGTCCTCGCGCTTGTCCAGCGCCGTCACCAGCACCACCGGCAGCTCCGCCAGTTTCGGGTCGGCGCGGACCCGCGCGGTGAGATCGAAGCCGTTCAGGCGTGGCATTTCCACGTCGGAGACGAGCAGGTCGAAATGTTCCGTCCGTAACAGGGCGAATCCCTCCATCCCGTCCAGCGCGGTTTTCACATTATAACCCGCCGACTCCAGAATGGTTTTAAGCAGCATCCGCGACGTGATCGAATCTTCGACGATGAGAATCCTCCTGGTCTCGGCTTGCGCCGGTGCTGTCGCGAGGGCCACGCGCGACGCTGCGCCGGCAACCTTCCGGGCCGACTTGAGGAGGTCCGCCACATTGAGTATGGGCACGACCTGTCCTGAGCCCAGCACCGTGGCGGCGGCGATATTACGTACGCGCGACAATGGCTTGCGCAGCGGCTTAACGAGAATCTCCTGCTCCTCCAGAACAGCATCCACGGCGAACGCGATGCGCTGGTCGCCACTGCCGACGACAATGATCGGCGACCCACCGGGCGGTGTGTCTTTTTGTTCCACGGGCACCAGTTCCAGTGTGTCGGCCAGTGGTATCAGGGCGACCGCGCGCCCTTCGAACGAGATGGTTTCGCGACCTTCGACGGTTTTAACGTCATCGAGCCTGGCGCGCCCCACCCGCTCCACCTGCGCGCTCGGTATCACCAGAAGCCGCCCGGCGGTATCGACCAGTAGGCCGCGAAATGTTGCCCGCGTCGCCGGCACGATTACGCGGAAGGTGGTGCCCAGTCCCAAACGGCTTTCGACCGAGACTTCGCCGCCCAGCTTGTTCGCCTTCTCGCGTACGATCGCGAGTCCCAGCCCGCGCCCGGACAATTGCGTGATGGTCGCGCTGGTGGACACATCGGACCCAAAAATAAGCGCCTGAGCCTCGCACTCACCGAGCCGGGCCGCATCCTCCGCCGAGATAAGTCCGCGCCTGACTGCCGACTCTTTCACCCTGGCCGTATCGATGCCGGCGCCGTCGTCGGACACGAGCAGTTGCACCTTGCTGCCGCTAACTTGTGACACCGCGAGCGTAATGGTCGCGCGGGCCGGTTTGCCGCGCCGGGTGCGCTCCGGCGGGCGTTCGACGCCATGGTCGATGCTGTTGCGCAGCAGGTGGGTAAGCGGGTCTTTCATGTCCTCGAGAATGCGCTTGTCGATCTCGACTTCCTCACCATGAATCGTGAGATCAGCCGCCTTGCCTTCATCTCGGCAAAGATCGCGCACCATCCTGGGGAACGAGGCCGAAATCGTGGCGAAAGGCAGCAGCAGCAATTGCTTGGAATCCTCCAGCAGATCGTCGACCAGCTTGCCCACGGCATAGCGATCCTGATCCGCCGTCCTCCTGAGCGTTGCCGTCCGGTTCTCAACCGACTTGAAGTAATCCACGCTCCAATCGAAAAAGTCCAGCAACCGCATCAGCCCTGCGGGCGCGTGGTGTTCCCCTTGTCCGGATAGATGCTCTCGCGACTGGCGGAGCCGGCGCGCGTCTGGCTCGACTGCCGCCCATGCTTTCCGCCATGCTTCGAAGCGGCCGGCGAGCTCACTCAAATCGGCCGCCCGCTGTGCGGCGGTCAACTTGGTGATGAGCATTTCCTCTGCCTCCAGCAGCCGCGCCTCCAGCTTCACCACCGCGACGCGCACGGTTTCTCCTAGCACGGTGTCTACCGGCGCCTTTTTGGCCCCCACCGGCGGGGCGCCGAAAGCGGGCGCGGCCGGGGGTATCGCCGATGATCCCGGCCAGGCAGGAGCCGGCGCCGCCGCGAAAGGTGCCTGGTACGGCGACGGCGGCGCGGAACTTCCCAGGCGACGCAAGGACTGGCGCAGTGACGATAAATCGGGCGGTGCGCCCGCGCCGCGTGGATCGGCGGGCGCCGCAATCGTCGAGGTGACGGCATCGAGCGTGCGGTGCAGCGTGTCCAGTGCGTCGGGAGAGGGGGCGCTTTCCCCGCGTTTCCAGGAGCCGAACACGTCTTCAACCGACTGGCAAAGCGATTCGATTTCGGTTAAGTCCACCGCCCGTGCGGCACCTTTCAAACTGTGCGCCGCACGGAACACGGTCTCCACGATCTTGCGTTGCGCTGCGGGCGCCGGTGTTTTTTCCAGTTCCAGCAAGCCTGTCGAGACCGCCCGCAAGTGCTCGTCGGCCTCGACTTTGAAAGTCGCCCACAGCTGTCGCAGAAATCCTTCGTCCATGGTGCTCATGGTTTGTCTTGATTATGCGGAAAGCGCGGAAACCCGCGCCGCGGCGCGAGCTTTGTCCGCCGCCATGCCGGCAGCGGCATTCGTGCCGAACTTCCGCACTAGGGTTTACCCCGCCTAAATCTGGTAACGGGCCACCATCATACTGAGTTGCTGACCAAGCTCATTGAGGTTACGCGCCGCGCGCTCCAATTGTTTCGCGCCCGTGACGTTCTGGGTGCTCGCTTGCTTGATGCTCTCCATGGCGCCGACCACCTGATCCACACCCACCAACTGCTGTTGGCTGGAGACGGCGATCTGCGTGGCCGCCTGCGCCGCCTCGCTCACGCTGCCGGCCAGCTCCTGGATCGAACCGCCCGCTTTTTCGGTCTGCCCCGTTCCGGCCGCTACCGCCTTGCCACCTTCCTCGGTCGCCATTACGGCCGCACTGGTAGCTTTCTGTATGTCTCCCAGGATGGCGCGCACATGCCTGGTTGCCTGCCGGGATTGCTCGGCCAGGCTTTTTACTTCCTGCGCCACCACGCCGAAGCCCTTGCCGTGTTCGCCCGCCTTGGCTGCCTCGATAGAAGCATTAACCGCCAGAAGATTCGATTGCGTGGCGAGGTCTTCTACGGTCGCGATGATCTGGCCGATGGCATGGCTCTGTTCAGAGAGCCGTACCATGCTCGCGGCAATCTCTTCCATCTGCTCGCGGATACGATTCATGCCCCCCACGACGTCGTCGGCCGACTTGCGTCCAGTCTGGGCGATCTGTGCTGCCTTTTGCGCGCTGTCGAAGACCAGCCTGGCCTTCTGGTTTGCCACCTGCGCGGTCTGCCTGACTTCTTCCACGGTGGTGGTGGCCTCGCTCACCGCCGCGGCGGACTCGCTGGCGCTGGCGGCGAACTGGTTGGTCGAGGTGACGATTTCGCTCGCGGATGCGCCCAGGACATTGACGCCTTCGGCCAACGCGCCGATCTGCGCGCGAAGGTCGTTGGACATCCGCGCGAATGCATTGCCGAGAATGTCGTCCGGGGATTGAGGTTTAAGCGCCGAGCGCAGGTCCCCGGAAGCGATCTGCGCCGCCGCGGCGGCCATCGCGCGCAGAGACTGGGTCATGCGTTCGAGGGCGCGGGCCAACGCACCCACTTCGTCGCCGCGGGTGGTGGCCGGCAAACTCCCGCTGAGATCGCCGACCGTGATCCGCTCGGCAACCGCTGTGAGTTGCTGCAGCGGTCGCGCAATATTGCGCGTGATGATCAACCCGGTTATAGCCGCGAGCATCAGCGCGGCGAGGGTGCCCAGCACGATGATTGCTTTCGCATTTTGGGCCCCGGTCTCCGCCTGGTCCACGCGCGTCTGAAGTATGCCCTCTTCTTCGCTTTGCATCTCGCCTAAAACCTTGCGGATCTTGTCCATGACTGCTTTGCCCTCGCCGCTCTTGATAAGCGCGGTGGCGGCCTGCACGCCCTTGGTTCGGCGGGCGTCGACGTTTGCCCTGGCAACGGCGAGCCTGTTTTTCACCAACGGGTAGAGCAAGTCAAGGCGTTGCTGCTGTGACGGGTTACTTGCCGTCATTTTCCGAATCTCCTGCATTAGGGAGTCAAGTTTGGCCCGGGCGTCTTGATACGGCTGCAGGTAACTCTCCTCGCCGGTGATGACATACCCTCGGTCGCCGACCTCAACATCCGTCAGCAGCGAGAGCATTTCAGTGATCTGTGTCAGCACGTCGGAGGTATGCTTGCGCGCATCTGATACCTCGATCAGCTGGGTTGTGCTGTGGTAGGAAAATCCACCAACAATTACGAAAATCATCAAGGTGAGGCCGAAGCCGGCAGCAATCTTGGTTCCAACATTCCAGTTCATGGCGCGGGTCTCCCGTGATTGTCCGCTTTCAGTTTTCCACTTCCTCGTGAACCAGGATTTGCGGGTCCGCCAGGATCCGCTCCAGGTCGAGCACCACGAGACGTTCCGCGGTCACGCCTTTCAGATAATTATCGCGGATACCTGTGAGGGTCGGCAGCGAGGGCTGCAAGCTGTCCAAGGGAATGATCCGAACGCCCACGATGACGTCCGCCAGCAGGCCGAGTTCTAGATCGTTGCCGCGGACGAGGATGATGCGGTGCAGGTCGGTCAACCCCTGATCTGGAAGATCGAAGAATTTCTTGATGTCGATCACCGGGGTAATGCGGCCCCGCACGTTCACAATTCCAGGCACAAACGGCGGGGTACAGGGCAGCGGCGTCAGGTCTTTCAACGGATACACCTCGCTCACGTAACGGGTCTCCAACGCATAGCATTCCCGGGCCAGGCGAAACTCCAGTACTTCGAGCGATGCCTCCGCCGCCGGGATGTTTTTAGGCGGGCGGGCCAGAACCCTTGCACGGGCTCGGAGGATTTCTCTGGCATCTGACGTGGAAGCGGCGCGGCTCTCATCGATCATGGCAAATTTTCATGGTCGGTTATTGAAGCGAGGGTCTCCGTGAGTCGGCCGGCCGTGAGGCCGCCGGACTCCGGCAGAAGATCGTCCGGTCTGTAACGGCGCAGGCAATCCAGCGCGTTGGCGAAATGCTTGTTCGCCTCGCCGGCATTGCGGCGGCTGCGAGCCAGATTGCCGAGCGCGAAGTGGGCCACCACGAAGCCGTGATCGAGATAGATCGCCCGCCGCAGCGATGCGCGCGCCTGCTCCGGGTCGCCATGCTCCAGCAGAACGACCGCACGCAGGTAGTGGGCAGCAGGGTCCAGTTTGTCGGCGGTAATCCAGCGGTCGCACCATTCAAGCGCGTCAACCAGCCTGCCCTGGTTGGCCAGCGAGCACGCGAGCAGGGATGCAGCTGCCGGCTCAAGCGGACCTTCAGCAGACTCGGCCAGCGGCGTGTCGACCGCCTCCTTATACAGGCCTGCTTGATAAAGCGATTGCGCGGCGTCGACGGGGCCAGGCGCTGTGTTCACCACCGCGGGACCTTCGCCTGGCGCCGCGGCCATTAGATCCGCTGTGATAGCGGGCGAGGTCCAGGGCAGCAATTCTTCGATCGCCGGAACGATAAACCCCGGCTCGTATGGCACCGGTGGTTCAGTCGAAGGCGACGCATCGCTCTTTTGAAACAGGATCGCGCCCCGAAAATTCACGGTGACAAACTGAGGAATCAACGCCTCCGAGGCTTCGCCGGGGCTGACCACCAGCCAACCACCTTCGACCAGCGCACGGCGGAGATTGCCGATCACCTTGCGCATCTGGGGCGGCGTAAAGTACATCAGAACGTTGCGACAAAAGATCACATCCATTGCGTTGGTGTCGGTCGTCAGCGAGGGATAAACGTCCTCCACCAGGTTCTGGTGTGCGAAGTTCACTAGCTTCCTAATTTCGGGGATGACGGTGTAGCGGCCATCCGCGGAGCGGTCGAAATAGTTTTGCTTAAGCCATGCCGGCGCATCGCGGAATGACCATTCGCCATAGGTGCCCGCAACGGCTTTGTGCAGAAAGCGCGCGTTAATATCTGTCGCGGTGATCGTGACGCGCCAGTCGCGCAAATCGGGCAACATCCGATGCAACAGGATCGCCAGCGAATACGGCTCTTCGCCGCCGCTGCATGCCGCGCTCCACATACGCAGGCGCTGCTCGCCGCCCTGGCGGGCGTGGATAAGCGCGGGCAGGACGTTCCCGGCGAGCGCCTCGAACGCCTGCTTGTTTCGGAAGAAGTAGGTTTCGCCTATCGTGAGATGGCCGGCCAGCACCCGCAGTTGCGCTTTGGTCGGCGGCGCCGATAACAGCCAGCCGACGCACGCCGCAACGTCGTCGAAGCCAAACTCCTGTGTCGCGCCCGCCAGGCCCCGCTTCATATCGTCCCAGCGCGCAGGCGGAAAATGCAGTCCCATCGTCTCGGCGATGAAATCGCTGAGTCGCGACCACTGCGCCTCCCATACCTGGTTTGGCATCATGCGTCCCGATTCATCGCCTCATCCAGAGTGCGCGCCTCGTCCATGGAGAGAAACTTTTCCAGGTCATGGATCAGGACCAGGCCATCGTCGAGTTTGACTACACCCTGGACATAGTCGAGGCCCGGCACAATCTGCGCCGCGTCTATAAGCGCGGATCGCGGTACCCGAATTACGCCTAAGGCTTCATCGACCACGAGAACCATCGTGCGTTGAGTGGTTTGCGCGATCAAAAACTGGTCCGCGGGGTCTATCTTTCGATCCGGCAAGCCAAAGCGTCCGCGAATATTCAGCACGGGGAGAACATCGCCATGCATGTCCATTACGCCGCACACTACTGGCGGCGCGTCCGGTAACGGGGTGACGTCAACCGCCCGAATAACGCGCTCGACAGCCATGAGCGGCAGCGCATAACGCTGCTCAGCCAGCCGGAAAGCCACTAGATCGGTGAGATCGAGCATAGCTTCGCCTCCGTTCGTCTACGTCGCGTTGACGGAGATACCCGCAAGCATTACTCGCCGTCATGAACGTTTCGCATCTGTTTCGCGCGTCTGCGCATCGCGATCTTTTGAGATTATCGGCACAAGGTGGGCTATTTTTATCTATGGCTGTACTTCTCTATTCAATTCAATGCGCGCTGATTCCAATGTAAATACAGTGCGAGCAAGCGCAGGGATTTATCCGTCACTACCGGGCTTTTCGGTTATACGCGCCTGCTCCGGAACGAGAGTGGCGGTTCGTCAGTCGCCAGGCACCGTTCGTCGAGTGGCAAAAGTTCGCAGAAGGCTACAGGCGCAAGCGTGCCTCTCAGGGTCGCGGCCGGAACTGAGGCCAGCGCGCAAGAAATCAACATGCCTTTTGATGCGGGAACTGGGAGTCGTTATCGGGCGGGGACGTCTCATCTGCCGTGTGCTGATTCTCGAAGAACCGTGACGGGAATCCTGGAGACGAGAGCAGATGGAACCCCCGATGTTGTAAAGGTTGTGTCCTGACGGATAGGCGATCTGAAATCGGGCGATTACCGTGGGAAGGAAGTCTGCATCGCTAAAGGAAGATTCCTTACCTTGGGTGCACAGTTAAGAATTCGCCGCGAGGCTGCCTTTCGCGGGCGGAATTGCGGCGGGCATCTTGAGACACGCATCATGATGCAGCTTCAACTGTCGTTGTGCGCGATCTCGTCGTAGCCTTCGCCCCTGAATTCCAGCAGGCAGAAGCCGTGCCCGAACAAATCACTCATGCGGGCGATGCGGCCCCAGACATGCGTTTCGATGTCGCCTTCGAGCTTGGCGCCCGCGGCCCGCGCGCGTGCAACCGCACACTCGATCTCTTCGACGACAAAATCGAGGTGCACCGGCGTCCAATGACGCCTGTAGTTCCGCGGTGATCTCGGAACTGCCGGCAGCGTTCTCCAGCAGAAAGATCGGCAATGAGGCGCCGAGCAGTTCGACTATCGTGTCGCCCAATCGGCGTCCGACTCGAAGGCTTAATCCGCGGGTGTAGAACTCGATACCCTTCTGGAGATCATCGACATCGATATTTGCGATCGTCTGAATCATCGTTGATCGTGTTGCGTTAGACGCGCCATCAATCCGACCGCTGGCCAATTGAGAAAGCGCTAAGGAGCCTCTGATCAAGCCACACGCTGTCATCTCGACCGAAGGGAGAGATCTTGTAACTGACTGAATTAATTAGTCTCATCGCGGCGCAAGATTTCTCGCGGCACTTCGAAATGACA
>Ga0075530_1000882_pt1 | contig 14292 bp, 15 predicted proteins | sample NGEPerD_2_FD_75101 | JGI IMG/M metagenome (GOLD analysis project Ga0075530, IMG submission 75101) | Arctic peat soil microbial communities from the Barrow Environmental Observatory site, Barrow, Alaska, USA - NGEE PermafrostL1-D | ecosystem: Environmental > Terrestrial > Soil > Wetlands > Peat ...
ATTGAGCGCAGTAAAGACTGCTTGGAGCCTGCCGGACGCCTCCGGCAGGCAGGGCCGCTTACCTTTCGGTGGCGCGACCTTTGGGCTGTTCGCGCGATTTCTGCGGCTGGGTGTATGGGCGGACAAAGATGAGCGTGCGAAGTCCGAGTGCCATTTACACGCCGATCGTCACGGCTTCCAATTAATAAGAATCACTGCGAACCTTTCCGTCCCAAAAGGTGCCGCCGCAAGATAGGGTTCCAGCGGCGCAGCGCCCGGGGACTTTAGAAATGACCGATCACGCCGATGGTGATGCGGTTTTCTGTGCCTTTCAGTTCAGTGTCGACAACGCCGTTGGCGGTGTTGGTTTCAAAGTCTTCTGAGCCGTAAGAAGTCCTTGTCCATTCAATTCGGGTACTCAGAGCACTTGTCATGGCCGTTTCAAGGCCGATGCCAACACGGAAGCCACCGAAGTCGTCATTGTAGCTGTCGTTGGTGACGTCACCAGTGCCCGTATCGCGAGTGGAGGTCTTCACTTCAACATCAGTCATCTGATAACCGGCAATGCCATAGATCTGGCTGTGTGCGTTCACGTTAAAAGCGAGGATTCCTGAGACGCCATAGCTCAAATTGCTTGAGATCTTCTGATCCAGCGTCTGCTGGCCGTTGACGTTCTGGGTCTTCTCGTACTCGGCACCACTGTCCGATACGTTCGCCTCAACACCTACATAGCCAGTGGTGATCGGGAACTTGATGCCCGCGACACCGCCGAAAACAGGCGCAGATGCACTTCCAGTTTCCTCAGATTCGGTGATGTTGCCGCCCAAATCAACGGATGAGTTTGTCTTAAACTCGGTGGCGTTCCAGCCGGCGTTGATGCCTGTGTAGAAGACAGGATCGGCAGCCATAGCTGGTGCAGAAACGCCAATTCCTGCGATCAGGATGGCTCTGGTTAGACTCTTAACTTTCAACATAGTGAATACCTCTTACAAAGTTATTGACGCTCAAGTTCCAGGAACTCGACATTTGAAGGACTGCCTACGACCACACGAATCTGATCCGGAGCGCCGGGCAAAAAATCACCCACGCCGTTATAGTCACCGTTACGTTCGATTCCGGTCGCGGAAGTTGATGCAGAGCAGTTGGCGGTATCAATTTGAACTTCAAACAGTCCAGACTCTCCGTTTGGGATATTGGCCGTGCCGTTGTATGCGCAGCCAGTAGTATCAGACCCGGTGATTGCGCCATCGGTTGCAATAGTTAGCGCTGCAGTGATCGCGCCAGGGTTGCGTAAGCCGCTATAGGTTCCTGAAAGTTGACTCAGCGCGAGAGGCGTACCTGAGAAGGTCGCATCATTGGTAGTGTCACGATCGGCTGAATAACGATTTTGTAGTTCATCTTCACTGCCCAGGAGCGATCCGGCGAGTGTGAACGAACCACCGCCACCAGAATTGTTCGGGGTGCCAAACAGCTCTGCGGCATCATCGGGCGGCTGGGTGGCTCCCGGAGTGGTCGATTGCGTGATGGGGCCACGGAAAGTATCGACATCGCTCACGGTCACGCGAGTCACACCGATTCGGCTATCTGTGGAAAGCACGATGCGCCCCGTAATGCTGACCATCATAATGCCGCTTTCTGCAACGCCGGCACCGGCATCCAGAGGCATGTCGGTGTAGTCGTACAGCCCTGCCTCAAGTCGTGCCGCAATGCTCGGTTCTTCGTTGAAGTCATTCGTGAAAAAGGTTGCGGCCTCATCGACTACGTCTTCATCGGGGTCGTTATTGGTCGCGTTGACACGAGTGCCCACTAAGCCATTTGTTCCGAACAGGGAAAGCGTGCCGGTGGCAACATCAATACGACCAACCGCAAACCAGTCACCGTCTCGGTCTGCTCCGTCGATGCCAACCGTGGGACCGCAATTCTCAGCCGAAAACGAGGTTTCGATGATGTCTTCGCCAGCGTCTGGAATGATGACCTGGCCGGTGAAATCGCAACCAGTCGTATCGGAGCCGATGAAGCTACCGTCACTGCCAAAGCCTATGGCGGTACCAATGCCGGATGCATCGATTCCGCTGTAAGTCGCTTCAATGCCGGCAAGCGTCAGTGTGCGCTGATCTGGTTCTTGCTTGTCGAGGCGATAGTTTTGCAGGAGTTCTTTGGTGTCGTCATTGATCACTGAACCGGAGATCCGCGCCAATGCATCAGGGCCGACGCCTGTATCTCGACTGCCCCGAAGAATACGGGAAACGCTGTCGTTCGATGTTTCGGTGGATTCCACCGGAATGGAAAATCGATTGTTTTCATCCAGTTCGATGCGGGCAAACTCAATAGAGTCTTCCAGTACCAGAGCAATTCGACCGGATTGGCTGATAATGGCAAGGCCAAGAACTTCGTTGCCGCTTTCCGGAGCTATCTGCGTGTACTGGTAGACGCCGATTGGAATTTCAGTGCCCAGGCTTGATTCGGCACTCAAATCACCGCTGCTGAACAGCCCCCGTTCGGGCGGTTCCGGCTCAGGGATTGGTGCTTCATCACTGGATTGCAGCGGTTCTTCCTCGCTACCAGCACCGCCACAGCCAACAAGAAGGCCAAGCATGGCAAGTGTCATTGCGGTCTTTTGAACTTTCATCCAGCGTACTCCACAGGTATTTCAACTAATAGCATCCATGTGATACTTTTCGATTGACCTATGATAACCGCTGAAAGGTGCTCATGGGGGGTTAGGCTTCGTCCGTAGACAACTTTTTGTACTTTGCCGCCGCTGAAGGGGCTGCAAGCTGCTGAAGAGCCTTTTCGTAAGGAAGTGTATAGTGCCGAATCCATGGGCAGCCTAATCCGCTCACCTCAGATTCATCAACGGCGTGTGCGGTGTTCGCCCAGTATCCGTTGAGAGTGCTGAACGCATTTGCAGATGGCCAGAACCTGAGATGTTTGGCAAATCGATCCTGATAAACCCGGCGCTCTCGTTGCGGGAGCGTTTTCAAGGTTTGAAGCCAAACATCGGCATCCCATTCCGTGTTCTCAGGCAGTGCCAGAACCTCGGTTAAGATCGCCTCATTGCCCATATTGGACGCGATTTCTTCCATGACCTGAGAGGCCATTCTGAGGGTCGGGATATTCTGGTACTTTTCTGGCTGACCTTTGGCAACGCTCAAGGTTCGGAACAAAGTCACCAATTCGCCTTGGGAAATCCACGGGGCGAAGATCAACTCCCCGCGGCCGTAGCGAATGGCAAGGTCAACATGCCGAGACCAAAACACCAGCGGGCACACCATTCTCACGGTCTGCGGGTTGACGCCCTGCTTCCGAATTCGATCTGACATTGCCTTGGACGACAGAGGCTGACCATGTTCATCTTTGTCCCGCGCCTCGATCATCAAAGGTGTCGTGGCCTGTGTTTGGCGCTGAACCTTATCCATAGGAGGATAAGGATAACCGGACACCTCACAACGATGTCCGGATTTTACCGCCAACTTCATGGCAACCGGCTGATACTTGTGGCCTAGCGTTTCAGGCAATAGGCTTTCAGTAACGCCGGCCGAAAAGAGCTGCGGTATCTTCATTTCATCCTTCCCCTCACCAGACGAGCGTTACTGAAGAACGGAGTCAATCGAATCTGTCGTGGCTAACCCCGAGACCGAATCGCCGGTTGCGATCACGAACGGGATTAAAAGGACGAGCAGTACGCCGCCAACGATAAACCAGCCCTGGAATTCCAGCGGACGCTGATTTTTCTTCGCCATAACTGCGCTGATGATGCCGAAGCCGGCCAGCGCAACACCGAGCAAGCCCATAATTGATACGATGACGGGGAGGACTGTAGCAAACTCCTTACCGATATTGGCGACCCAGTCCGACAGGGCTGCGTTAGCAGTGCCAGGGATAAAGAGAGCCAGTGTAACAGCGGCCCAAACCTGGGCGACGCGCATTCCAAGCACTTTGTCTGCTCGGCTACCCTGAGTTTCGGGCGCCTTCGATTGGGAAGGTTTAAACATGGTGCTACCTCTCTAGATTTTTCGGTTATGGTTGATTAAAGGTTCAGCTTGCTGCTGAAGGTGTTTGATTCGTTGGTAGCTGATTCAAAAACGTCGTCCATAAAAAACTGGAAACAGGTTAAAACCGTCGCCGCGATCAAGCGCGCTAGGCCGGTCTTGGCCAGCTCGAACCCATCCTGCTGTGGGTCGCCGCATCGGGCGAAAGCGAACATGGCACGAAACGCGGTAATCCAGCCGACAAAGACAAGGAACGCCAATAGCCCCAGCAAGATCACAGACGTTGGATCGGTCGCATTCTCAATGGCACTGGAATAAGTCATCGCCCTTGGCACTTTTCCCCCAGTACGGTCATCACCCAGCAGGGATTCGCTCATCTGCTGCATGAACGGTATGAGCAGGATGCAAAGAGGGCCGACAAGGGCGCGCCACGCGATGCTTGACGGAGAAATTTGCTGCGCGAATTTCGGGTCTTTCATCTTGATCATTTTCCAGATCGCAGACGCCGAAATGAGGATGCCAATTCCCGGTGCAATAACCGTTAAAAGAACTTCCTCGATCTTCCCGAATTCGCCCGCAAAGTTCGCAATGATCTTGATGAACCCCGAATTCTCATTCGAAAGGGCTCCACCTAGTATTTGCTCAAGATCGAACATGGCGTTCCTTTACCTTTTCGTGATCACGCCGTTGGCGGTGATGACGTGAAGCTTTTCAGGATCAAGCTGTGTCACCTGTCCCATACCGGGAATTTCGGTGCCGACTTTCGCTACGAAAGACAGGCCATCGGGGCGATAAACCACGGCCTTGGTGGGCGTAACACCGCGAACGAACCACTGCCTGCCAAGTGCGCGAGAGGCTTCTTCGGCGCGAGTGTTTGGCCGCTCAGCTACTGCCGTTTTCGATCCTGCTTTATCCGAAACTGGTGCCTCGTCGAATGTACCGCTGTACTTCTTCGGGTTGCCCAGCGCAGCCAGTGTCTGCTTATCGAGCCAGCCAGCCTTCTTCAATCTGTGCTCTTCTTGCAGCCGCTTGATCGCCCAGCGAGTTTGACTGCCAAGAATCCCGTCAACCGGGCCAGGGCGATAACCAAACTCTTTCAGGGTGCGTTGTAGCCCCTTGATCTCTGCAGGTGAGCGTGGTGCGAGCTGACTAGAACCGGTCATTGCAGTGCTACTACCGTTCTCTGTCTTCGCTGATTCGCCGTGCTGCTTCACATTGACGCCTTCCTTAATCATTGATTCCAAACGCTCAACGCGCTTATCGAGACCGGCCACATCGCTTTGCGTTTTCTTCTGATAGCCATCAAGCTCGCTTCTCACGGTCTCCAGTTGGTTACCGTTGTCCTGGCTGATACTCATGAGGGCCGCGAATGCCTTGCGCTGCTCAGAAAGCGCTAGCATATATTCAGGCTCCCTATCGGATCGGTTGCTTGTAGCAGGTGGCGCGATCGCACTACCTGAGTAACTAGCCGTATTGGGCGCCCCGACAACGGAACCGCTTTGTTTCCGCTCTGGCTCATCCAGCGTAAACGATTGTGCAATGCCCCCATTGGAGTTATTGCCACCACCGCTAGGAGCCGAAGGCGCCGGAGGCTGGTTTCCGCCAGCATTGCCTGAAGCCATTTGGTTTGCGTAATTAGCAGGTGGTGGCGTGGGCGCACTTTGATTCTGCGCAGCCACGTTTACCTGTGATCCACTTTCAGGGAACGGAGACACGGATACCGGTGCATTTTCGCGCCGTTGATTGTTTTGGGGTATCGGCGGCGGTGTCACCTGTTGCTGATAAGCCTGCGCGTTCGCCTGCTGATTCGAATCTGGTGCAGCAGGTGGTAGCGACGGCGGGGTCGGGAGAGATTGGCTGGTCTGCTGCGTCTGCTCAGTTGCGCCAAGCGCTGTCGATGCATAGTAGAAAATTCCGCCAGCCGACAAGACTGCCGCTAACGCCAATCCAGTCCATACCTTCCAGCCAAGCGATGCATCGCCTTGGTACGCGTCGTCATAATCTTCTTCACCATATCCGGGGGCGTCACCGCCATCTCCGGCTTGGTCAGGCTCGTCAAGGTCGATTTCATCGGCATCGGCATCGGCATCACCTACCATGAAATCGCTCTCTCCGGACTCATCCACCACGTCATCTTCGGTCAGCTCGAAATCTGACTCATCATCATTCAGAAAATCACCGTGGGGATCTTCAGGGATCTCGAAATCATCATTGTCCGGGGTGAACTCTTCCCCGCCGTGATCCAGAAACTCGTCGTCTTTCTCAGACATAATCAAATCACCTGTTGAATCAAACTAGGTATAGGATACCTTGTGTGCTATCTCGTGTGGGAGGTTGGTCCCCATACGTCGACCATTTTTTTGGATTAACCTAAAGGATCACCGAAACCCTTCGAATCACGGAGTTCCTGAGCCCTGCGCTGCTTGGAAGTCTTGGTGTTCAGTTCGCACACCGTATCCTCAAACAGAACGCCTGCCTCTTCATTCGGGTCCAGGGTCACAGTGATTGGGCGGTTCATGTTTTCTCGGAAGGATTCTTCGAACAGCTCGCCAAATTCACCAAGCAGAGTCCATGTCACCTGTTTGCCATCCGGATCGCGATTCTGGCTGCTCACAGTGCCATCGGGCGTAACGGTTTGGCTGATGGTCGCCCGGTTTTCAGCCAGCGTTTGGAAAGCGCCAAGAACAATGCCCAGGCCGAATCCGCCATATCGGTAAATGATGTGTCTGTCCACATTTGACGCCATTGCCCAAAGCGTGGTGTTGGGGTCAAGTACCCAGCCGCTAACCTGATAGGACTGACCATCAACGTCAAAAATGGTGTCGATTTTCAGCTTCATCTTCGCGCCAAGCTCGTTCAGCTCGAACGTCCCCATACCGATGTACCCCCGAAGGTTTCCTTCGAGGAATGTGATTCGAACCGGCCCCTGGAAATCCGTATTCAAGGCGATGTTCGTCTGCGCATAGCGAATTTCGCCACCGCGGACCAGGGGGTGCTCACACTGAGCGCCATCCGAGCCGTCTTGACCTTGTTCAATCAATCTGGACTGACCGCCGCTCGTCTCTATGCGGGCCGGTGATGGAAGCTCGTTGCTGCTACCGGATGTCTTGGCAAATGACATGCTGCCGATACTCGGTGGCGTTCCTTCAAAGTTCACCAGCTCAACCGCCGCCTGGAAGCGCCGACTTCGATATTCCTCGTGAACCGAAACAATGCTATCCATTCGACTTTGATTCGCCCGTTCACGTTCGCGACGCTCTTGCGGTGAAAGGTTTGCCGGTCTCACACTGGGGTCGGCATAAATTGGATCGCCGTTATCCGTGTAACCAATGATCTCCCGTCCGCTGTTGTTAGGGTTTCCGAAGATAGGCTTGCCATCAGAGTTGTAGCCGATGATCGTGCGACCGGTAGCCTCGTCCTGGAATACAGGATTGCCGTTCTGGTCATAGCCGACAATCTGACGACCTTCTTCACCGACTGGCAGGCCATCCGGGTTCTCGCTGTCCTCAACATTGATGAGAATAACGTCGTCAGGCGTTGGTTGACCCATCTGGCCTGCGTCACTGGCCTGACGGTTGTATTGATCCAGCGCTCCCCTTTGCTCTGCCGTAAGACTTTGCGATGTCAGGTCTGGCGCGATGTCTTGCGTGTCGGCTGCTTGAATGTCCGTTTGCCCTGCCGCTCTGCGCATTTTTTCAGTTGAAGGCTTTTGGCGCATCTCATTTCCGCCATACAAAGACTGATAGGACCAGTAGCCAATCAGCGGGAATATGATCATCACAATGATCGTCCCGATCAACACGGGTCGGCCTTCTTTGGAGAACAGGAAGTTTTTAGTGCTCTGGTCTGCCATGGTTATTCCTTAAAGCTGAGATATACACGGCTACCCTCTGAATTCAGGGCCATGACCGGGTTGATACGCGGAATAATGTAGATGCGAACACCGTCCTGCAGTGGGGTAACGCTTCTTTGGCCTGCCCTGGGGGCAGGAGATACAAGCCGATAATCCGTCATCACGAACATAAACTTGGGCCTTTCCACATCCAGCCAGGCATCTACAGTGGGATCGGATGATCTCAGTTTTTTGAACCCTTCCGGCGTCACTTTATAGGCGAGTTTGTTGAGTACCCTGTCCAAATACCCATTCTCATCATCGCTGTTGCCGGTTGCGTTCATGTTGGGCGCCGAAGATGAGTTGGAGGCCATGAGCACATCCTGCGTTTCTGAATTAGGGCCCCGCTCATTTATTCGGATATGTTTCAGTGCGTGGTACTCACCTGTGTCACCCGTTATTGTCATAGTCACTGGCAGCGTCATATCTTCAAGGAACACTGAAACGGATTTGCGCCCTGCACCGTTATTGGCATAGATGACCAATGAATTCTGGGTACCACTTGGTTGTTCGATCGTAGCCAGTGAACTTGTCTGACCGATGTAATTGATTGGCCACGGTGCTCCGGTGATATCGGTAAACACAACGCTGCTTGGATAATCTGGTGTTACCAAGATTTCCGGTATCCGATCAGCGATTGATGACAACTGAACAAGCTCACGCTTTGGTTTAACGTCCCTGAGTGGCTTATAGGTCGCCTCCTGGTCTTCCAGTTTCCGCTCTCGGATTTTCAGCTTTTCTTCTGGCGACAAGGGAAACAGCATGTCCATATCGCTAGGGAGTTTCCGAAGATCGATTCTTCGGTCTAAACCCGGATTGGTGTTTTTATCCAGATCGTAATCGTCCCCTGTCTTCCTTGCTGTTCGTTGGCTAGCGCGTGGGCGCTGGCGGCACAAAACAGGGAAAGCGCTAAGGCTCTCGCAAATCGTGGTTTCGATACCATCAGAGATCCCATCGCTTACCTCCTATCCTGAATCGAATACTTGGCAAGCATTAACCCGGCGTCGTATTCCAGGATATTGGCTCGGACAATCCATGCCGTGAAAAGGAAGTCCTGATTGATTTGTCGACGCTGTCCGTTCTCAACATCACCAGAGTCATACACAAGCCGAAGCGGGATCTCGACTACCCAAAGCCGGCGCCCTTGAACAGTGGTTTCGTTGACGACGACGGGCTCTTCAACAATGTTCGCTCGCAAGATCAGGAAGTCATTCAGTACCTTCGGCAGAATGCCGGATTCTTGGAGATCGTTTTGGAACTTCTCAAGCGTGACCTGCTGGGTGTAATCCCGCGCTCCATTCAGTTCAGCCCGGTAATTGGCGTAGTTCCAGTCATACAGGTCTGGGATATTCCGGCGCACCCAGTCGATCAGTGTTTGCCTTGATTCCAGCGGCTTATCCAACAGCGGAAGCTCCTGAATCCGGCCATCAACTGTCATCCCGAGCAGTTTCGGTTCAGGCTTACTTGCGTGTAGAGCGGCATTCCAGAACACCAATGCCACACAGATAAGCAACAGAGCCAGGATTGCACGCCCTTTGAACCGGGATAGCTTGGACTCGGAAACAGTCACCGCTGCGATCGCTTCGGCACCATAGATCATCGGCACATCCCGCGGAGTATCAGGTAGTGGGCGACGCTTTCCCGCTGCAGCTTGTGCTGACTTAACATTCTTGGCTTGCGCGCCTTTTGCTGCATTCTGCTTCTGTCTCTCGCTCGGCGCTCTACCGCTTTCAACAACCGGTTTGCGCGCAAGCTTTCTAGTGGGGTTATCTGCCATGTGTTTCCAGTCCAGCTTGAACAGTTTCGTCTATGGTAACTCATGCGAAAGCCAAACTGAGGTTATGTCACCATTCGTGTAACGATTGGCTGGCACCGCCTGAAGCGATCTGCGTATGAGCGTTTACTCCCCATCTTTAGCCTACGCGGTGTTACTCTATTGCCACCTGTGTGACACATTTTATTGATCAACAAGCGATGGAGTATGCAATGCCGCTCACCCCTAAACCCGTCTTTACTCGTCAACCTTCACGCCTGAAGGCTGGCATTCTTGCCACTGTTCTGACACTGGGTACCGGCGCTGCCACAGGTCTTTCCTCACTGGCTGTCGCATCTACCCACGTTGATGACCCCAAGGTAGCCATTCGTGCCGTACAGGGGACCTTGCCATCCGTTGCTATCCTTGGTCAGAAAGTCGGACCTGCCGATACCACCGAAGTCTTTATCCAAGTCCCCGGTGTACTGAACATGCAGTCCGTCTATGTACTGGGTGATGGCAAGACCGTCATTTCAGGCGTTGTTGTTCCGCCTATCGACAATGGCTTCCCCGGCGCACAACTGTCTCTGCCTGACGGTCAGGCATCCATCGACCCGCGAGCCCCGCGTGTTGGTATAGACCAGCTCAATCAGGTTCTTGGCATACAGACAGACCAGCAAACCGCTGACGCTGATCAAAAGACCGCTTTTAACGTACCGAAGCTGCCGAAGCAGACCGCTAATGCCAACGGAGTCGTACCTGTCACAAGTGGCAAAGTGCAGAGATTTTCAGAGATTGCTGCTCCTGCTCCCGCACCCGCTCCGTCTGTCGCGGCTGAGGAAAGCGGCTCGGGGAGCGCCCCTGCGCCGTCGGATGATCTGGCGCAAGATGGTGAGATCCTGATTGAGACACTGGCCGATATAGCGCAGTCCGGCGCCTTTAGTCGGGTTGTCGGTCACATGCTTGAAAAAGACAGTGATATTGATGCGGTTCGTAGCCTCACGGACAAGCAGGCTCAGCAATCGGGCTATATGAATCTGGTTGAGTCGCGTCCTGCGATCGTTCAGGGGAATTCGGACAAGCGGGTGTATGCGATTTTCGATCCGAATTGTCCTGTCTGCCACCGTTACTACAACGAAGTGTCGGCCTTGGCGAACAGCGGGCAGTTGGAGGTCCACTGGATTCCAGCGATCGTCTTTCCGGATAACCGCTCAAGCCTGACTGCAAGCGCCGCGCTTCTGGCTGAACTCCAGCGTGAAGGCGGTGATCCACTGGCTATGCTCGACAAGGTGATGACTCAGACGGGTTACATCGCGAAGATTGACTCGGCCCCCAACGTCGATCGCCTGGTACCCTACCTCGATGGTGTGGTTAAAAACACTGCGGTAATGGCCATGGCACGCGCTGAGACGCCGCTGTTGGTGTTTGAGAATGTCGAGGGTAAGCTGTCCATCAGTCCAGGTATCCCGCGCACAGGCTACGAGAAGCTGATTAAAAGCGAAGGCTGATCGCCGCAGGTGGCAGGCTCAAAAAAATGGTAGGCCTATCCTCGAATGGGTCTGCCTTTTTTTATGCGTCATACTAGGTCCAACGATAGAGAAACACCGCTGGCGGATTGGCTGGCCTGGAGTGAGAGATGACCAACATTGATTACAGTGAAGTTCTGTTGCTTACCACAAAAGAGCTCCCCGAGTGGGTGCGGAATGGGCTTTCGTTCAAAAAGAACCTCAAGCGCAAAGTGACGCAGATGAAGGACTCCATCAAGGCGCGTCGCGGCATCTCGGAAAAAGACTATCGCGCGCTGCTTGTGGATCGTGAGCGTCGGATGAAGCTGATTAAGATGGCTCGTCCTATCCTGATGGATAACGAGAAACTGGAGCGCCTGGGAGCCTCCAAGGATACGCAGCTCAATCTGTACGGTGATATCCAGAAAAGTGACGAGCTCAATGATGGCCTGACAATAGCTGAGAACGCCCTTCGTGTGCTTAGCGAGGCGGTGTTTACCCATGGCCTGACCCGGGATGAGTTTCGTCGCGGTGCGAAGGAATTCAACATGAGCCTGACGGATCTCGAAAAGGCTGAAATGTGCATTGACTGGGTAATCTGGCGTCTGCGTCCTTACCTTGAGAGCCTGGCGCTTCGCTTCGGGTTTCGGGAAGCCGAGGATCTGGACGAGGTTCGCATGGGTGCGATTCTTGAAGTCCTTGATGAGCGCCTGACTTACCATGCGCCAGCTCCGGGCAAAGGCGGATACCAGTGGCTGGTCACGCATGAAGAAGCTGGCCGTATGGTTCGATTCTTTCCAAATGTGGCTCACCTGATCCGCGAGGGTGTCCGCGGCTAACGCCAGGCATTCATAATGCCCAAAGAAAAGGCTATGTCCCAATTAGTTGTTGCGCAGCTATACTTAGAGCAGATATCTCCTCATCGGAGGTTATGCCATGAACGACAAAGCCTTTCACTACCTCATGTTGCAACTAGGCCAGCTGACACCCAGCCAGCGGCATCAACTACCCAGCTATTTCCAACAGGTCGATACGGGCGCGGCGGACACGCTGCTCGTCGAGCACTCTCCCACCTGCTGTCCGCATTGCCAGGCCCGCTCCATCTGCTACTACGGATGCCGGGATCGCCATTGTCCGCAATGCCAGGGCCATGCAACTGAACAATGGAGCGCACGTCAGCGCTCCCTGTTACTGCCGGTGCCTTACTTCCATTTGGTGTTTACGCTACCTCACACCTTGAACGGCTGGGTTCAGCTCCATCCCGACGTGATCTATCGCTGTCTGTTCGCCGCCGTCTGGGACACGCTCAACCAGTTTGGGCGCAACACCCGGCACCTTGGCGGCGAACTGGGCATGACGGCGGTGCTGCACACCTGGGGGCAGAACCTGAGCCGTCATGTGCACGTGCATTGTCTGATCCCCGGCGGAGTGTTGACCGGCACCGAAGACTGACACAAGGCAAAAAGCCACTACCTGTTCCCGGTACGGGCCCTATCCCGGCGTTTTCGAGGGCGAATGGTGTTGTTGCTGAGAGCGGCGGTGAACGCCGGTGAACTGCACCGGGTGACCCGCAGCGGTGAGATTGATGGTGTGCTCGACGGCCTGATGCAACACGAGTGGGTTGTTTATACCCGACACTGCCTGAACCAGGCCGAAAGCGTAGTGGATTATCTGGCTCGCTATACCCATCGGATTGCCATCAGTAATGGGCGTTTGTTGACGATGGAGGATGACCGGATCGCCTTCCGCTATAAGGATTATCGGGATCATTCCCGATTGAAGACTCAATGGCTGGATGGCCAGGAGTTCGTGCGGCGGTTCCTGATGCACATCCTGCCCAAAGGCTTTATGCGCATTCGCCATTTTGGTTATCTGAGCAACCGAACCCGACGACGCAAACTGGCTATTATCCGGCACTGCCTCTCGCAGCCGCCCCGATCAGAAGTTACAACGGGGAGCGGTGCTGGCCATGCCCACGCTGTGACGAGGGCCTGGTTCGCATGGTTCGCCAGATCCCACGGTTTAGAACAACGGCTATGCCGACGGGCTAGCTTCCCGGCCTTCTTGATCCGGTAGGGGAAAACCGACAGTTTCTATGAGCTGGGCCTGTGTGCGGCCCAAGACTGGAAAAAGAGGTATCTGGGGGGTAGTCTGAGCTAAACCACAACAAGGAACCGCTCTGTGAAGGATACAAAGAGGCCAACATTCGCTGGTGTTGATTCACATCAGGCACCAGTCCTACCGTTCCGGCTCCTGTCCCCAAATTACTTTATCCTTATGCACCGTCCCCCAGGTTCGGCAGGGGCGGCTTAGTCCAACAGACATTTAATGGTCATGCTACGCACGACCATTAAATGCTTAGGTGTTATGTTTAATAAAATAAATTTAAAAAGGAGTTTAATATGGACGATGGATTTGAGTTAAGAGTATCTGATAGAAAAGGAGAAGGTATTTTTGCAACGAGATCATTTAAGACTGGTGAAACCGTAATGGTCGGAACAATTGGAAAAAGACTGGATGAGAATCACTCTCATGCTTCACAGATAGGCGAAAATGAATATGTATTTCACGCTGGATTAATAAGTAAGGTTAATCATAGCTGTGACCCTAATTGTGGTATTAGAATCAATGAAACTGGTGCGCATGACTTTGTAGCCATGAGGGAAATTGTTATTAATGAAGAAATAACCTTCGATTATGCTATGAGAAATTATGGTGTTGATTATTTCCCGAAACAGTGCATGTGCGGTTCGGAAATATGTCGTGGCAGAATTACTGGTTGGAAAGATTTACCAGTTGAAAGAAAAAAAATATATGAAGGGTTTGTTGCTCCTTACCTACTTGAATTGGATGACAAGCATTCTTGCGAAAAAATGTAGGGTTATACATAAACATGAATGTGAAAAACATAATCGGGTAGCCGAGGGTATCTCACCCTCAGCCCCCACAACACCCTGCATGCGGGACCGCACAGGGCGTTTCCCGGAAATATTTAAAGTAAAATGGCCGATTACCTCCTTCTTACCCCAATGACGGCTTCTGATTTTGCGCCAACGCTCCTTTTTCCGGTCGGATATGGAATCGTTGAGCTGCACAGCCTCCTCATTGATTTTCGGGTTCAGGCCTTCACCGTGTCCCAGCCATTACGCTGGGCATTTGGCTACTATGCCG
>Ga0075530_1000883_pt1 | contig 14288 bp, 14 predicted proteins | sample NGEPerD_2_FD_75101 | JGI IMG/M metagenome (GOLD analysis project Ga0075530, IMG submission 75101) | Arctic peat soil microbial communities from the Barrow Environmental Observatory site, Barrow, Alaska, USA - NGEE PermafrostL1-D | ecosystem: Environmental > Terrestrial > Soil > Wetlands > Peat ...
CGGGGACAGGGCATCGCGGATGACGAACAAGACCCGCACCGACGCGCTGATCCGACTCATCGCCGCCCGGCGCAACGGCTGGCTCAACGAAACCGCCTGGGCCGAGCTCATCCGAGACCACCTCGCCCGCTCCCAAGGACGGGCACCGGACCAACGCCGCCACGTCGACTCCCGGTCCGCTCCAAGCCTGCATCCAACTCCATGCTAAGCGACATAGGACAGATGTTCTAGTGACAACCGGGCGGCCGGAAGCTGGGTTAACTGGGGCGGAGGGCGGCGGCGTACCTGCGCAAGGCTCGTCCCTGAACCCGCCAGGAGAACCGCCCGCCGATCCTGGACAGTCGTGTACCTGCCCGGGAGAACGCGGTCACGGTGAACCTCACCTGGTCGCCCTCGAGCGTGACGAGGAACGACTCCTCGCCGGTCTCGGGGTGGCCGGGAAGTGTGCCGTAGCCGAAGCCACGGCGGCCGGGCTCGTCGACGACGTAGACCACCCGGCACGGGATCCGCAGCGACAGCGGACCCGGCCCGAGCCGCGCCACGATCACCGCCTCCGGCTCCACGACCGGCGTCGACACCGCGACCCGCAGCCCCGAACCGAGATGCATCCGCCACGTCATCAGGGTCCGGCACGCCTCTTCGAAATCCTGCTGCCCACGGCCGACGACCTCGGTGTGCTGCACGAGTCGGTAGCCGTCGGGGAAGCCGGAAGGGTACGCCGCGCGGCTCCCACCCACCTCGGCGTAGGTGAACGGCTCAACACGGAGTCGGTCGGCCTCGGCCGGGGACAGTCGGCGTACGTATCGCACAGTTCCCATCATCGGTGACGGGGGCAAGGACCACCCCGAAACAGCGGTTGACGAGCGGCCGCCACCTTCCGGGGTTATGGTGGAGCCCGGGGAGATGGGGAGGCCTTAATGGGTGACGTCACAATCGCCCCAGAACAGCCACGGCGGATGGTGCTCAAGCATGTCCAGGTGCGTGAGTACGTCCGCGACCTGGTGCGCGACCTCGACCCAGGCAGTCCTGCGCCGTCCGAGCGTGATCTCGTGCAGCATTTCGGCGTGGCCCGGATGACGGTCCGGCAGGCTCTCGACGCGCTCGTCGCGGAGGGTCTGCTCGAGCGGGTTCCCGGCCGCGGCACGTTCGTGGCCCGCTCCAGGATCGACGTGAAGGTGCAGCTTTCCAGCTACACCGAGGACATGACGCGCCGTGGCATGAAGCCGGAGGCGCGCACGCTGCTGGCGCGGATGGAGGCGGCCGGCCCCGGTGTCGCGCGCGCCCTCGAGATCAGCCAGGGTGACAAGGTCGTGCACTGGCAACGGCTGCGGTTGGCCGACGGCTCGCCGATGTGCGTCGAGGACGCCTATCTCGCCGACAGCATCGTGCCTGAGTTCCTCGACGCCGAGCTGCCTGCCAGCCTGTACGTCGAGCTGAGCCGGCGCGACCTGCTGCCCACCTGGGGTGAGGACTCGGTCGACGCCGACTGCGCAGGCGGTGACGAGGCGAAACTGCTGGCCATCGAGGAGGGTGAGTGCGTGCTCCGGGTCGCGCGTCGCGCCTTCGCCGGCAACATCGCGGTCGAGGTGTCCCGCTCCACGTTCCGGGCCGACCGTTACACGTTATGGGTGCCCCTGTCCCGGCACCACGCGTACGCTCCCGCCAAGCGCTGACCCGTACCCGTGTCGCCACTCGGTCTGCTGCTGGCTGCCGGCGCGGGCGCTCGGATGGGAACCCCCAAGGCCCTGCTGCGCGATGACGCCGGGATGGCCTTCGTGACCACCGCGGTGTCGGTCCTTCGCGAGGGTGGCTGCGCGGCGGTCATCGTGGTGGTGGGTGCCGAGGCGGACACCGTGACCGCACTGCTCGACGAGCCCTTCAACGCACACCGCATCGAGGGCGTCACCGTCGTCGTCGCGCACGACTGGGATGAGGGGATGGGCGCGTCTCTGCGGGCAGGCCTCGCGGCGGCGCTGGAGACGGACGCGGCCAGCGTGCTGGTCAGCCTGGTCGACCTACCCGATGTGGGTGCGCCCGTCGTGCGCCGGATGTTGCAGGTTCTCGGCAGTGACGTCGGCGTGCTCGGACGCGCGTCGTACGACGGGCTTGCCGGCCATCCCGTGCTGATCGGGCGTGACCACTGGGTCGGCGTGAAGGCCGTTGCCAGAGGTGACCGGGGTGCCCGCGACTACCTGTCTGGTCACCCGGCCACGCTGGTCGAGTGCGGCGACCTCGCGACCGGCCGTGACGTCGACACCCCCGACCAGCTGCCCTAGCTCGCGGGAGCCCGGCGTATTTCCGCGGCGAGACGCTGCGCTGGTTGGTACGACGCCCAGTCGTGGTAAGGCGGAGGGTGCCCCAGCGGTTGGACCTCGCCCGCCACAGACCGACTCGCCCACCGGTGACGCGGTACAAGCCGCGGTGCGTGTGCCAGAAAAGGCGGACGAACCAGCGGGGAGGGAGGCGCGCCGCTCGCTTGCGTACGTAGGACATGGGCACCCCACTTATCCGGCTGCCGCGAGCCTATGCTCGGCCACTGTGCCGCGTCCGGGAAATGTATCGCGCACGACTGGCGCCGGCCGGGGCAGGTCGACGGTCGACGGCGGTTGGCGTCGTAGGCGATGCTTGCCAGATGGACCCGGGCTCCGACGTCACCTCTGCATCCGACCTCGCCGACCGGCTGTGTGCGACGGGTTACCTCTGTGACGAGTCGCTGGCCACCATCGCCTTCCTCTCGTTGAAGATGCAACGCCCGCTGCTGCTCGAGGGCGAGCCGGGCACCGGGAAGACGGCACTGGCAGAGGCCGTGGCGCAGGCGCTCGACGTGCCGTTGGTCAGGTTGCAGTGCTATGAGGGGATCGACGCCAGCCAGGCGTTGTACGACTGGGACTTCCCGCGTCAGATCTTGCACCTGCGTGCGCTCGAGGCTGCCGGCGGTGGCACGGTGACCGAGGTCGAGGAGGCCGAGAAGCATCTCTTCGACGAACGCTTCCTGCTCGCCCGCCCGGTGCTGCGAGCCCTTCGGGAGAGTCCCGCGGTGCTCCTCGTCGACGAGATCGACCGGGCCGACGACGAGTTCGAGGCGTTCCTGCTCGAGGTGCTCTCGACGTACCAGGTCACCATCCCCGAGCTCGGCACGATCACGGCGGCGACGCCGCCGATCGTCGTGCTCACCTCGAACCGGACCCGTGAGATCCACGACGCGCTAAAGCGACGCTGCCTCTACCACTGGATCGAGCACCCCGGGCTGCAGCGCGAGGTGGAGATCGTCCGCTCGCGGGCGCCCGAGGTCTCCTCGCGGCTCGCCGAGCAGGTGGTCACCCTCGTCCAGCAGCTGCGCACCCGGGACGACCTGCTCAAACCGCCGGGTGTCGCCGAGACCCTGGACTGGGCTCGGGCGCTCGAGCGGCTCGGCACGAAGCAGCTGGATGTGGAGGTGGCGGCCGCGACCCTCGGCGCCGTGGTGAAGTACCGCGAGGACACCGAGCGGGTCCGCAAGGCGCTCGACCGGATGCTGACCAGCTGACGCCCATGAGCCACCCGCCGGACGAGCTGCTCCTGGGTTTCACCCGGGCACTGCGCGCTGCCGGCGTACCGGTGACCGCGGACCGGGCGCAGTCCTACCTGCGTGCGGTGGCTCTGGTTGGGCTGGAGGGCAAGGCGGCGACCTACTGGGCAGGACGGGCCACGTTGTGCTCCGGGCCCGACGACCTGGACCGGTACGCCCAGGTCTTCGACTCCTGGTTCCTGTCGCAGGAGACCACCGTGGTGCCCCGCGACACTCCCGAACGCAGCCTCGCGCAGGCTGACCTCGGCGACGACACCGACCCGGCGGGCGCGCACGACACGGCCGACGAGGAGGTGGTGCGCGCCATCGCCAGCGCCGAGGAGGTGCTGCGCCATCGCGACATCGCCGAGATGGATATCGGTGAGAAGGCACGGTTGGCAGCGCTGTTCGCCGCGCTGCGACCGCAGGCTCCCCGCCGCAGCGCCATCAGGCGTACGGCGTGGCACCGTGGCGCCATCGACGCACACCGCACCCTGCGGCGGACGCTGTCGAGAATGGGAGAGCCGGGTGAGATCGCGTGGCACCGCAAGGCGACCCGGCCCCGACGGATCGTCCTTCTCGTCGACGTGTCCGGGTCGATGAGCGCCTACGCCGACGCGCTGCTCAGGCTCGCTCACACCTTCGTGTCCCGACACCCGCAGGGACAGTCCCGGCGATCGGGCCCATCGGGGAGGCCATCGGGGAGGCCATCGGGGAGGCCATCGGGGAGGGTGGAGGTGTTCACGCTCGGCACCAGGCTGACCCACATCACCCGCGCGATGGGCCAGCGCGACCCCGAGCGCGCGATCGTCGCGGCCGGGGAGACGGTCCCGGACTGGTCCGGTGGGACCCGGCTGGGTGAGACGTTGAAGATCTTCCTGGACCGGTGGGGCCAGCGCGGGATGGCGCGCGGTTCGGTGGTGGTCCTCTTCAGCGACGGCTGGGAACGTGGCGATACCGAGCTTCTCGGCGATCAGATGAGGCGGCTGCACCGGCTCGCCCACCGTGTGGTGTGGGTCAACCCGCACCGCGGAAAGCACGGGTACCAGCCCGTCCAACAGGGCATCGTCGCCGCGCTGCCGCACGTCGACGACTTCCTCGCCGGACATTCCATGAGCACGTTCGCGGAGCTGATCGAGGTGGTTGCTGATGCGTGAGGTCCTACCAGAGCTGCTCGCATGGTGGGAGGCGGGCGAGACCGTCGGCGTCGGAACGGTGGTGGCCACCTTCGAGTCCGCGCCGCGACCCCCCGGCGCCTCGATGCTGGTCGGCCCCGGTGGGGAAGCCGTGGGGTCGGTGTCCGGTGGCTGCGTCGAGGGCGCGGTCTACGAGCTGGCGCAGTCCGTGGTCGCGTCCGGCGGGTCCGTGCTGCAGAGATACGGCATCAGCGACGACGATGCCTTCGCGGTCGGCCTGACCTGCGGCGGGATCCTCGACGTGTACGTCGAGAAGGTGAACCGGTCCACGTTTCCCGAGCTCGCCGCGATCGCCGAGGACGTCGCCAACGACCGCCCGGTTGCCGTGGCCACCGTGATCGAGCATCCCGATCCGGCGTGGATGGGGCGGCGAATCGTCGTACGACCGGAGGGGGGCGAGGGCAGCGACTGGAGCGGGCCCGCCGAGGCGAGGTCGGGAAGCCTCGGCAGCGACCGCGCCGACGACGCGGTCGCCGACGACGCACGCGGCCTTCTCGCCGCAGGGCACAACGCCACGGTGAGCTACGGGCCCGACGGCGAGCGACGCGGGGAGGGCATGCGGGTCTTCGTCTGGGCGTTCGCCCCGGTGCCCCGGATGCTGGTCTTCGGCGCGATCGACTTCGCGGCAGCGGTGGCACGCATCGGCGGGTTCCTCGGCTACCGGGTGACGGTGTGCGACGCGCGCCCGGTGTTCGCCACGAACTCCCGCTTCCCCTCCGCCGACGAGGTGGTCGTGGACTGGCCGCACCGCTACCTGCGCGCCGAGGCGGAGGCCGGGCGGATCGACGCGCGGACCGTCGTATGTGTGCTCACCCATGACCCGAAGTTCGACGTGCCGCTGCTCGAGGTGGCGCTGCGGCTGCCGGAGGTGGCCTACGTCGGGGCGATGGGATCTCGTCGGACCCACGAGGACCGGCTGGCCAGGCTGCGCAAGGCGGACCTGAGCGAGGAGGAGCTGGGCGGGCTGTCATCGCCGATCGGTCTCGACCTCGGCGCACGCACACCGGAGGAGACCGCGGTGAGCGTCGCCGCGGAGATTATCGCGCTGCGGTGGGGCGGAGAGGGACGCCGGCTCGCGGACGAGAGCGGCCCCATCCATCACCGTGGCCCCAGTAGTTGACAGTGACCGACTGTTGATCGACCTGAGGGCACCGCCGGTTGTGGAGAGGGGTAGGTTGCTGAGCAGGGGCTCAGTGATCCGTGTCACACACCCGACCCACGCGACGATCAGTTCTCACCGCCAACCTTTGGAGTCAGTTCTATGACCCTCATCAACGTCACGGTCGACGAGACGGCGTACTCCGACGACGTCGAACCGCGAATGCTTCTGGTTCACTATCTGCGGGAGCGGCTCGGCAAGACCGGGACAGTGGTGGGATGTGACACCAGCAACTGCGGCGCCTGCACCGTCCACCTCGACGGCCGCAGCGTCAAGTCCTGCAACATGCTCGCGGTCCAGGCCGACGGGCACGAGGTGACCACCGTCGAGGGCCTGGCCAAGAACGGCGAGCTGCACCCGATGCAGAAGGCGTTCCACGAGTGTCACGCCCTCCAGTGCGGATTCTGTACGCCGGGCATGATCATGCAGAGCATCGACCTTCTCAACGAGAACCCCGACCCCTCCGAGGAAGAGATCCGGAGTGGCCTGGAGGGCAACCTGTGCCGGTGCACCGGGTACCACAACATCGTCAAGGCCGTGCAGTCCGCAGCCACGGGAGCGACGTCATGACGGCAACCGAGGAACTTCCCGCAGCGGCACCGGTCAGGGAGATCGGGAACGCGCGCTTCCGCAAGGAGGACCAGCGGCTGATCACCGGCCGCACCAAGTGGACCGACAACATCCAGCTCACCGGGATGCTTCACCTGGCGATGGTCCGCAGCCCGTTCGCGCACGCGACGATCACGAACATCGACACCTCCGAGGCCAAGGCGGCGCCGAACGTGGTCACCGTGGTCACCGGTGCCGAGGTCGCAGAGGAGCAGGGTGGTCTGCCCACGGTCTGGGCGATCAACACCGAGCAGAAGTCACCGGTGCATCCTTCGATCGCCGTCGACCGGGTCGCATTCGCCGGCGAGATCGTCGCGGTCGTGATCGCGCGGTCGGCCGCCGAGGCGCGGGACGCGGCCGAGCCCGTCGACGTGGACTACGAGGAGCTACCGGCCGTCCTGGACCTGAAGAAGGCGGCCACCGACGAGGCGCTGACCCATCCCGACCTCGGCACGAACAAGTCGGCGTTCTGGCAGCTCGACTCCGAGGCTGCGGGCACCGGTGTATCGGTCGACGACGCCATCGCCGAGGCCCGGGACAACGGCATCCTGATCGAGCGGGAGTATCGCCAGCAAAGGTTGATCCCTGCGTTCATGGAGCCGCGGTCCTTCGTGTGCGACCCCACCGGTGAGCAGCTGACCCTGTGGTCGTCGACGCAGGTCCCGCACATCGTGAAGTTCTTCATCTCAGCCGCTATGGGCATCCCGGAGCAGAAGATGCGGGTGATCGCCCCGGACGTCGGTGGTGGCTTCGGCGGGAAGCTCCAGGTTACCCCGGAGGACTTCATCGCGGTGCTTTGCGCCCGCCGTACCGGCAAGCCGTGCAAGTACACCGAGACCCGCTCCGAGTCGTTGATGACCGGCCACCACGGCCGTGACCAGTGGCAGCAGATGACGCTGGCCGCAAAGGCGGACGGCACGGTTACCGGCCTCAAGGTCGAGCTGATGTGCGACCTCGGCGCGTACGCCGGGCTGGTCGGTGGTGGCGTGCCGATCCTCGGGGCATTCATGTACAACGGCATCTACAAGTTCCCGGCCTACCAGTTCAACTGCAACAACTACTACACCAACAAGACCTGGGTGGACGCCTACCGTGGCGCCGGTCGGCCGGAGGCGACGTACGCCATCGAGCGAGTGATGGACGAGCTTGCGGCGGAGGTGGGTGTGGACCCGCTGGTGATCCGCGAGCGGAACTGGGTCACCCATGAGGAGTTCCCGTTCAGCTCGGTCGCCGGGATGGTCTACGACTCCGGCAACTACGAGGCGGCCACCGAGAAGGCCAAGCAGATGTTCGGCTACGACGAGCTCCGCGCCGAGCAGCAACGGCGGCGGGAGTCGAAGGACCCGGTGCAGCTGGGGATCGGCGTTTCCACGTTCACCGAGATGTGCGGTCTCGCGCCGTCGAGGGTGCTGGGGTCACTGAACTACGGCGCCGGTGGCTGGGAGCACTCGTCGATCCGGATGCTGCCGACCGGCAAGGTGGAGGTGATCACCGGTGTCAGCCCGCACGGCCAGGGACATGAGACGGCATGGTCGCAGATCATCGCGGACCGGCTGGGTGTTCCCTTCGACGACGTCGAGGTGCTGCATGGCGACACCCAGGTCTCGCACAAGGGTCTGGACACCTACGGATCGCGGTCCCTCGTTGTCGGCGGACAGGCGGTGGTGATGGCCGCGAACAAGGTGATCGAGAAAGCGAAGCCGATCGCGGCGTACCTGCTCGAAGCCTCGGTCGACGACCTGGAGTTCAAGGACGGCAGGTTCCAGGTCGCTGGCACCGACAAGGGGATGGCCATGGGCGAGGTTGCGATGGCAGCCTTTGCCGCGCACGACCTGCCGGACGATCTCGAACCCGGGATCGACGCGGAAGCGACGTTCGACCCGGTCAGCTTCTCCTACCCGCATGGCACCCACCTGTGTGCACTGGAGGTCGACACCGAGACCGGTGGCATCAAGATGCGCAAGTATGTCGCGGTCGACGATGTCGGTGTGATCGTGAACCCGGCGATCGTCGAGGGACAGGTGCACGGCGGTGTGATGCAGGGCATCGCCCAGGCGCTGTTCGAGGAGGCGGTCTATGACGACGTCGGAACACTAGTGTCCGCGTCGTTCGTGGACTACCTCGTCCCGACCGCGGCGGACACGATCAACTTCGACACCGAGCACACCGAGTCGCCGGCGACGACGAACGACCTCGGCACCAAGGGGGTCGGCGAGGCGGGGGCCATCGCCTCCACTCCTGCCGTGGTCAACGCGGTGGTCGACGCGCTGCGACAGTTCGGGATCAACGACGTACAGATGCCGTGCACCCCGGAACGAGTGTGGAAGGCGATCAACTCGGCCGGCCCCAAGGGCGATGACCCGACCGAGCAGGCGGCCATGCCCCACTTCGACGAGAACGAGGGAGGGGTCCAGTGATCCCCGCACAGTTCGACTACGTAGCACCGACCTCGGTCAAGGAGGCCATTTCCGCGCTGGCCGAGGCAGGTGAGGACGCCAAGGTCCTCGCCGGAGGCCAGAGCCTGCTCCCGGTGCTGAGGATGCGTCTCAACGTGCCCTCGGTGGTCGTGGACCTCGGCCGCATCGAGGCGCTGCGCGGCGTCCGCGACGACGGTGACAACATCGTGATCGGTGCGATGACCTCACACCTCGACGTACTCACCAACCCGCTCGTCAAGGAGCACGCCGCCTTGCTGACCGAGGCGGTGGGCCACCTGGCTGACCCGCAGGTCCGGCACCGGGGGACATTCGGTGGGGCTCTCGCACACGCCGACCCGGCAGGGGACATGGGGGCGCCCGCGCTGGCCCTCGGCGCATCGTTCGTGATCGCGGGCACCGGGGGGAACCGCACCGTGCAGGGCGACGACTTCTTCGAGGACCTGTTCACCACGGCGGTGCAGGAAGGTGAGATCCTCACCGAGGTGCGCATCCCGAAGCACACCGGCTGGGGTGCGCACTACGAGAAGTTCGTCCGCGTCGCGCACCAGTGGCCGATCGTGGCTGTCGCGGCGGCGGTCAAGGTCACCCGGGACGGCGCAGAGGCAACGATCCGAGGCCCGGGTCGGTCTGACGAACATGGGCCTGGTCCCGCTGCGGGCCAGATCGGTGGAGGCGGCGCTGGTCGGCCAGCCGGCCACCGACGAGGCGGTCCGCGCCGCCGCGGCAACGGCGGCCGAAGGCACCAGCCCTCCGTCCGACCTCAACGGTGACGCGGACTACCGGCGGCACCTGGCGACGGTGCTGACCCGTCGCGCGGTTCTCGCGGCCGCGGGGGCGTGAGGTGCGAGGGCAGCGAACCGAGGCTGACCAAGTCATAGGAGTATTTCCGGCACCTGGTGCCGGGAAATCTCCTTTGTCTGATCGGGAGTGGCGTGAACACCAGGTGGTCAGTGCATGGAGCTGAGCCACACGTTCGTCGTACCAGCGCCGATCGAGCAGACCTGGGAGGCGTTCAACGACCTGGAGATGGTCGCCGGTTGTTTCCCCGGCGCCTCGCTCAGCTCCGTTGACGGCGATGATTTCAAGGGCTCGTGCAAGGTGAAGCTCGGCCCGATCTCCCTGGTCTACTCGGGAACCGGGAAGTTCGTGCAGCGTGACGAGTCGGCGCACCGATTCGTGATCGAGGCGATGGGCAAGGACAAGAGGGGCAACGGTACGGCGGGCGCCACCGTCACCGCCGTACTCACCGTTTCGACTACCGGGAGCACGAGCGTCGAGGTCGACACCGACCTGTCCATCACCGGGAAACCCGCCCAGTTCGGGCGCGGCGTCATCCAGGATGTCTCCGACAAGTTGCTGCGCCAGTTCGTGACCTGCCTGGAGTCCAAGGTCGGCGAGACGGACGGCGCGGCCGTCCCGCCGTCCGAGACCACCGCGGCGACGGTGGGCGCTACCGGCGAGGAGCCCGCAACGGCGCACCCGGCGATGTCGAGCGGAACGGAGCTCAGCGAGGGGGCGCAGACGGGTGGGGAGCGCGAAACCGACGACGATGTACCCCCGGCCATCGAGCGCACCGGGGAGGGAGCCACGCGACCGTCGTCAGCCGGCGCAGCCCCCAGAGCGGATGAGCCTGCTGACGTACTCGACCTGGGTGGCACGTTGCTGCCGATCCTGCTCAAGTCCTACGGCAGACAGTTCGCCGTCGCCCTCGGCGTCGTGGCCGCGCTCGTGGCGTTGAAACGTCTGATGCGCCGCCGCCGCTGAAAACCCATCCGCCCCAGTTTCCCCTTGATGAAGCTGGGAACAACGGGCGGGACAAGCTGGGGACGACGGGCGGCAAGGGTCAGTGCGGGAGGTCCCCTAGTGGGGCAACCACGATCCCGGAATTCTCACACACCCAGGTCGGGTCCGGTCCGCCGATGTCGGGGTGGATGTAGAGCGCGTGCGGGTCGAGATCGCCGCATGCCCGGCACAGCGGCCACCGTCCGTACCTGTCGAGGATCGCGTCCTGCACGTCCTGCGCGATCAGCCCGGCGACGTACTCCTTGCCTTCCTCCCACTGCGATGCCCACCAGCGCCGGGTGGTTACCGACTCCTCGAGGGCCGAGACCGACCCTGGGTCCGCAGCGCGGGTGATCTCGAGATCGTGCAACACCAGCGCACGGGCGGTCATCACGGTGTCCTCGGAACTCACGGTGTCTATTGTGGTCGACAAGCCGGGACGAGCAAGGGATGGAGGCGGGATGCGGAGAACGGGCGCGCTGCTCGAGGTCGTCGCGCTGCACCCACGCGATGTCCCCGGTGCGGACGAGGGGGGCGCCGACCGACTCCAGGTCGTCGGCAGCGGCCCGGCTGTGGGGATGTCCCCCGAGGTGGCACTGGTCTCGTCGCTGTGCAAGGAGTCCGAGATCCCGGTCCGGGTGATGTTGCGGCTCAACGACGGGCTGTCCACCACCGGGGGGGAGCTGGCCCGGCTGGTCGGCCTGGCCGAGGACTACGTCTCCGTCGGTGCGGAGGGCCTCGCCTTCGGGTTCCTCGACGCCGACCTCGAGATCGACGTCGAGGTGTGCGCCTCCCTGGCGCAGAGTCTGCCCGGCGTTCCGTGGACGTTCCACCGGGCAGTCGACTCGGCGCTGAGCACCAACCGCGCCTGGAAACAGCTGCGGAGGCTTCCGGGCCTCGACGCGGTTCGTTCTGCCGGCTCGCCGCAGGGGATGCACATCGGTTTCGACGACCTGGTCGCCCTCGCAGAGACGGGTCCGGAGATCGCGGCGCTGTTGCTGGCTGGTGGTGGGCTGCGAGGCGAGCACGTGCCTTGGCTGGTTCGGGCCGGCGTGCGCCAGTTCCATGTCGGCTCGATGGCACGACCCGGGGGTTCGTGGACCAAGGCGTACGTCGACGCGAGTCATGTTCGTTCCTGGCGGATGCTGCTCGACGACGCGGTGAACCGCGCGACAGCGCCGCGATGACTCTGCTGATCGACCCGCCGAACTCTCCGGGGCACGGGCGGATGTGGTCCCACCTGGCCAGCGACGAGTCCTTCGAGGAGCTGCACCGCTTCGCGTCGGGACTCGGGATCCCGACCCGAGGCTTCGACCGCGACCACTACGACATCCCCGCGGAACGGTACGACGCCGTGCTCTCTGCTGGTGCGACGCAGGTGTCGAGCCGTCAGCTGATCGCGAGGCTTCGCGGGGCCGGTCTGCGTCGCCGGAAGTCCGACATGCTTCTGCCACGCGGACCGGGGCGTTCGCTGGTCCGTCCCGCGAGGCTCCGGGTCGGCGACGTCGTGGCGGTGACCTCGCCAGCAGGTCCGGTCACGGGTTCTCGCCTCGACGCGGGGCTCGCCGTTCTGGAGGGGTGGGGCCTCTCCGTGCGACCGATGCTCCACACGCGCGGCCAGCACGCTGAGCTCTCCTATCTGTCCAGCGACGACGCGTCGCGGGCCGCGGACTTCATGCGGGCCTGGTGTGACCCGAAGGTCACTGCGGTGTTCTGCGCGAGGGGAGGGTACGGCGTGCACCGGATGGTGGACCTGTTGGACTGGGCGGCCCTTGCCGCTGCGGGGCCCAAGGTGCTGGTGGGCTTCTCCGACGTGACAGCGCTACACCAGGCGTTCTCCGTGCGACTGGGTCTTTCCACGATCCATGGCCCCGTGGTGACCAGCCTGGGGGCCGGGGACGCAGCCTCACGCGAACACCTGCGTCGGCTGTTGTTCGACCCGTCGCCCGGCCTCACGCTGACCCCCTCACCGGGCCCCTCACCGACCCCCTCACCAGTGCCCTCACCCGGGTCGTTGGGAGCTCCCGGTCGCGCCGAGGGGGTGCTGGTCGGGGGAAACCTCGCGCTGCTCGCGGCCGAGATCGGCACCCCGCACTCGCAGCCTGCCGCGAGCTCGATCGCCGTCCTGGAGGACGTGAGCGAGGAGCTGTACCGCGTGGACCGGCTGCTCACCCAGCTGCTGAGAGCCGGATGGTTCGACGGTGTCCGCGGAATCGCCCTGGGCCAGTTCACCGACTGCGGTTCCCGGGAGGGGCTGGGTTATCTCCTCCGAGACCGGCTGGCCCCGCTCGGCGTACCCATACTGATGGATCTGGCGGTCGGCCACACGGACGGGAACCTCGCATTCCCGTTGGGGGTTCCCGCGATCCTCGACGCGGACGCCGGGACGCTGGTGCTGCGGGACCCGGCCCTGCTCTGAGCTGCGGCCGCTGCCCCACCACGGTCGCCGCCCTACGGACGTCCCCCGGGCCGCCGGGCGCCTGCGTCGAGCTCGCTGAGCTCCTGCTCGACGTTCGCACGAGCCCGCCCTTCCCAGTGCTGCCTGGCGAAGCTCGTCGAGAAGAGCGTCGGGGATCCCATCAGCTGACGCAGTACCTGTGCCCGACCGGAGCGGAAGTCGTCATCGGAGACGTGGGCGTACTCCTCGCGCACGCCCGCGACGTACTCCTCGTAGCGTTCCCGCTCTGCGGCCAGGATCCCCAGATCCGCATCGCAGAGCACCGTGCCGGCCCGGTCGTCGCCGGTGGTCTGGTGCGTCGCGGTGAGCCGCACCAGCCGGGCCACCTCCTCGATGAGCAGCGGAGGGACCTCGGCAGTGGCGAGCTCGCGTTCGGCGAGCTCGGCCGAGCGTTCCTCGTTGTCCCCCTCGGTGTCGTAGACCGCGTCGTGGAACCATGCCGCGAGGAGCACGGCGTCGCGGTCGATGCCGGGCGCAGGCTCCGAATCGAGGAGTACGTCGATCCTCTCGAACACCTCCGCGAGGTGCAGCAGGTTGTGGTACGCCCGACCCGGGTCGTCGTAGCCGCCGCTGACGCGATCGAGGACATCGGGGTGCTCAGCGAGCACACCGGGCCGGTAGCGCCGTAGGTCCATCACGACCACGAGTCTCGCACCCCGCGCCCGGCCCTGAGGTCAGCCTGTCGCGGCGGCCGAGCTCCAGGTGTGGCTCGCCGTTGACCGCACCCATGCCGGGATGTCGTCCAGTGGCATCGGCTTGGCGATGTAGTACCCCTGGGCCGAGTCGCATCCCAGCCGTTTCAGGGCCGCGTAGACGTGTGGGTCCTCGATCCCCTCGGCGACGCAGGCGAGGCCGAGGCCCTTGCTCAGGCCGACGACCGAGTGCACGATCGCCGCGTCGTCGCCGTCCTGGAGCATCGTGCGCACGAAGCTCTGGTCGATCTTGATCTCGTCCACGGGAAGGCGTCGCAGGTGTGACAGCGAGGAGAACCCGGTCCCGAAGTCGTCGATCGACACCCGTACGCCCAGCGCGGAGAGGCCCTGCAGGACCTCAGCTGCCACCCTCGTGTTGGAGAGCAGGACACTCTCGGTGAGCTCGA
>Ga0075530_1000884_pt1 | contig 14288 bp, 13 predicted proteins | sample NGEPerD_2_FD_75101 | JGI IMG/M metagenome (GOLD analysis project Ga0075530, IMG submission 75101) | Arctic peat soil microbial communities from the Barrow Environmental Observatory site, Barrow, Alaska, USA - NGEE PermafrostL1-D | ecosystem: Environmental > Terrestrial > Soil > Wetlands > Peat ...
GGACCACCATCGGAGATTACGTTCTGGCCTACAAATTGCCGGCCAGAAAAGCTCTGGCCCAATAAAGCATGACTAACGACACTCATCTCGCGACGCATCGTTGGAGTAACCAGAGGACACCAGCTCTCGTAGCCCTATGGCTCTATCTGCAACCTGACGTTGATTTATGTTGAATAGCGTTTTAGCCACTGGCGAATCTGGCGCCTGTATTGCGCGGATGTTTTGTGAATGGTGTCGATTGAATCCGGTACCAGTGAGAGGTCTCCAGACTCACTCGTTTTGAATTCGAAGCGTCTCACGGCCCCAAAAGGCTGGTCGTCTGAGCCGTACATACACACCACGTGAAATTCGAGTGCCCGCAGCTCGATATCCGTGTTTACCGGCTTTCCGTTCTTGAGCTCAATTCCCCCCACACTTGCAGCGCGCTCAAGAAGGAGACGATAGGAGAGAAGCTCAAGATATTTCCCCGACTGAACAGGACCCTGCCGGGTTCTGGCGCTCAGCATACTGGTATCTTCACCCATGGCATCAACTTCGCAATCTGTCACCGGCACCAGAATAGGCTCGTCAGAGGTTTCGAGAATCAGCAGGATGAAGTGTACGTAAACCGCCTCCTCGCTCATATTGCAGATCAGGCACGGCGAATCCAGACCTTCGCGGCCTACACCTTTATTGATCAGAACGCGGGGGCGTCTCTGACGGCGGCACGCCTTGATGGTCGAGTTCGGGGAAATCGTCATGTATAGATAGAGGAGCGCAGTTTTTTCTGGCAGCCAGAAACTCTGGGCGCTCGCTTTTTGCAGCATAGTGCTCACTTAGTTTATTCTCCACGCTGTTGTAGACGAAAAATAGATTTGAACGTGGTCAGGGAGCCATATTTTATTAGATGCATGCAAAGTATTACACTCGAACAAAAGTAACGACCCAGCCGGCCCTTTCGGCGCCTCGATACCACCTCGCTCCGCCAGCCAAGCTAAGCTACCACGGTCAGGTTTGCCCCAGGGCTGCGCCTTGAGCGAGTCCTGCCAGTTAAGGTCGGGCATCTCGCCAACACATGGCACAAAGTAATGATGCGACCCGGGAATCAGCATCAGAGGACCGTTAAACTCTGTTATCTGTGATCATAAGCGACGCACTGATCGCTCGCATGCGCGGCTTGCCGTCCTCAATATCGCCACCCTGCTCATTCAATAAAATTGCTTTTTTGTAACTAAACTTTAACCGCCAAGAACTTATCGGTGACATTCTAACTATTACTTATTGAAGAATATCGGTACGCATTCGTATGAGGTATTCTGATAGAAACGTGCAAACATTAGCGGTCTTAAGCGCCATCGGCACCCCCGGCATTTAAAGCTGGGCTGGTAGCTGAGTGCCAGAGGCCTGATCCATTTCCGATAGCCGGGCTGATTACTCTTTGTCTTGAACCCAACGATCGCCATCTTTGTGATATTCCTGCTTAACGGCGGCCCACGCTACTTTGTGGGCCGTTTCTTCTCGCCCTGAATCTCCGCGACGATTCTCCGGGTCTTCATACTCATCCCACGCTGAATTGAACGCCTTGCGATAGATTTCCTGGGCGTGGCTTGGCAAATTGTTAGTGACATTATCCGGTAGTTCTGACTTTTTTGAATAAGGCATAGCGTCTCTCCCTGTTCTGAGGCCCAAGTAGCGCCCCACCACCGCCCCAACGGTTGCAGGATTCTTTAATAAATAGCAGTGAGCAAACCAGGCTTCAAGCCGATCACGTTAACGAGTGGGGTCCACCTCTCTGTCAGCCGCCACTAACGTAGCGTTGGCCGAGACAGCTCCGCTCTTGAACGTCTTCACTTCTTCAACTTGGAGCGTCGCATAAAGCCTTGGATGCTCGAGCAGGTTATCAATCTCATTGGCCTGGGGAATGTCCTCTGCAAGCCATGTCTGAACAAACTCTCGCGTTGGAGGAAGGAATAGTGGGAAGGCTTTGTCATGGTAGGGCTCGAACTTTAAGTGGGCATCCCGCGTAATGACAGCGCAGCTGTATTGCCCATTCGGAAAGGGTCGATAAAGAGCTCCGAGCAGGAACGGCTGAGTGCCTTCCATGAGATATTGATGCTTACGTCCGTCAATTCTTTTCGACTCCCCTATTCCTGTGGCGACCACAACCTATCGTTCTGATCGCCATCTGCGGATTCCGTGTCCACATCGGGCTCTGCACTCGATATTTGCCCCGGGTCCAGCGCATTGGACTCCACAAGACTCTGATATACCTTTTTTGATCATTCAAGCGCCAGCTTCTCGTCAGTTATCTGAATACTATCGGCGGCAAGTTGCTCCCCTTGGCTTTGAGGTAGTTTTCATACGATTCAATATCGTCCCCACACATGAGGTTGCGCCGGCCCATTTCCGTGGCCAGCTGCGACTGGGCGAGCGCGGGCGCATCGATGGCACGCGACGCCTTGCCTCTGACCTCCATTCGAAGCTCTGGACGTTCCTTCAAGGCAGCGGACAGGCTGTGAAGTGAGCGTTATCGAAGTTGTCGACCTCGGTGGAGCCCTCACACTTGAGCTTATGTGGTTCTCCCAGTGTCACGGATGCCACATAGCGACCATCGCGGTCTTCATGGGTGACGAAATCGCTGGTCACAGGTGTACCAGGCGGACCTGCACATGAAAGTAACGCATCACGGCGCAGCCTCGCTGCGCGGCAGAGGTATACTGGGGTGGAAACTCCGGAGCTCTCAAAACAAGCGGGGCTGCGCTTATTTCCTGAACTCATGACTGAAAAGCGAATATTTCCTTGACCTGACAGGCCCTGTCTTGGCATAAAAGACAGAACAGACAAAACAGCCGCATGAATGGACAGGCCTCGTTCCCGGTCACGTTGTAGTTCAACTTGCACAGCACTTACGTATTGCGATAGCACGCGTGAAACAACGCGTGCTTTCAATGCGGTTGCGAGCAACGGGATACACAGGGGAGGCCGATATGGAATCAGCGAGTGAACGTCAACTGGACGTAACATTGCCTTTTCGCCGGGTACGGGAACGCTCAGAACACCTGTGCGCTCATCTGGAGCCCGATGACTTTAATTTGCAGGCGGTGGCCGAGACCAGCCCGCTAAAATGGCATCTTGCCCACACCACCTGGTTTTTTGAAACCTTTGTGCTGAAGCCCTTTCTCGCCGACTACACGCCGTTTCACCCCTGTTTTGAAAGCCTGTTCAATTCCTATTACAACGGTATTGGCGAGCAGCATCCTCGGCCCCGGCGGCACCTGCTGTCCAGGCCGACTCTCGATACCGTTTATAGCTATCGGCACAGTGTTGATCGGGCCATTACGGCGCTGCTTTCCAACCTTCCCGCCGAACACCGATCCACCATTGATCAACGTATCACCCTGGGCCTGCACCACGAGCAGCAGCACCAGGAACTGATGCTGACCGATATCAAATACAATCTGTACTGCAACCCACTTCTGCCGATCTATCGCGAGGCAACGCTGGCTGCTGGCGAGTTTCATCCTCTGGGCTTTTTCAGTTTTGACGGTGGCTTGGTGGAAATTGGCCACCCGCCTGATGAGGGGTTCGCCTACGACAACGAATCGCCACGCCATAAAACCTGGCTGGAGCCTTTTGACTTCGCTGACCGTCTGATCACCAATGGTGAATTCCAAGCCTTTATTGCGGACGGCGGCTATCAGCGCCCCGAACTGTGGTTGGCGGATGGCTGGTCTGCGGTACAAGCGCAGCAGTGGCGACACCCGTTGTACTGGCTGGATCGCGATGGCGACCTCTTGACCTACACTTTGCACGGCACCAAAGCGCTGGACGAGCATTGGCCGGTCACTCATCTCAGCTTCTATGAAGCGGACGCTTTTACGCGTTGGTTTGGCGCGCGGTTGCCCAGTGAGGCGGAATGGGAACATGTCGCCAGCCAGCAGTCGACAAGTGGCCAGTTCTATCACGATCAATTGCTGCATCCGCTGGCAGTGGACAAGAGTCATGACGGCGGCATGATCCGTGACCTGTTTGGCAGCACTTGGGAATGGACGGCTTCGTCCTATCATCCGTACCCCGGATACGCGCCGGACCCCGGTGCGCTGGGGGAATACAACGGCAAATTCATGTGCAACCAGTTTGTTTTGCGGGGTGGTTCCTGCGTGACCCCGGCCGACCACATTCGCTCTACCTATCGTAATTTCTTCTACCCGGCCGACCGCTGGCAGTTCACGGGCCTGCGCCTGGCCAGACGCTGACGGGCACGACGAGATAAACCTCAAGGAAAACTGCCATGGATGCGATTGCCGAGAATAAATATTACCTCGACCACCCCGCCAATCTTTTAATACATCAACTGGCGAGGCCTGCTGACGATGATCGGGCAACCGTGATCAGCGGCTTGTCGTGCCAACAGAAACAACTGCCGCCAAAATACTTCTATGATCAGACCGGCTCAGAGCTGTTTGATCGCATCACGGAAACCCCCGAGTACTATCCGACCCGCACTGAGCGGGCTATATTTGAAGCCAGTCGCGCGGCCATGTTGCCCGCGCTGCGTGCGTGCGATGTGTTGATTGAACCCGGTAGCGGCAATTGCGAAAAGGCGATGCCGATTCTTGATGCTGGGGGCATGGCGCATTATGTTCCGATTGAGATTTCAGCAGACTTTCTGGTGTCTGCCTGTGCCGGTCTGGCAGAGCAGCGCCAGCACATCACCGTTCAGGCGGTGTGCGCGGATTTCACTGAGTGCGTGGCGCTACCTGAGTCGGTTCCCCGGGGCCGACGCATAGTGTTTTTCCCCGGCTCGACCATTGGTAACTTCGAGCCGGTGGAGGCCGCACGTTTGCTGCGGCACTTTTTTGAACTGGTAGGCCCGGGCGGCTATCTGCTCATAGGCACCGATCTGGACAAGGACGCCACGATACTGGAGGCGGCTTACAACGACGCGGCCGGTATTACCGCCGCTTTCAACCTGAACATGCTGGCTCACCTGAACCGGCGTATCGGTTTGAACTATGACCCGCAGGCCTTCTCTCATCGCGCTCTATACAACCGCGCCCAGCACCGGATCGAAATGCATCTGGTCAGCGGATGCGACACCCGCATGTCGATCGCTGACCAAACGTTTAACCTGCGAGCTGGTGAAACTATTCACACCGAAAATTCCTATAAATACAGTTGTGCGGGTTTCCGTGAGCTTGCAGAACAACAGGGATTTGCATACTGCAATCACTGGACGGATACGCGTGAATGGTTTGCAGTTCATTTGTTTCGCGTCACTGAATACTAGGGAAGAGCTGAAGTTCATCCCTGCCCATCTGAAGGTACTGGAATAGTGGTAGGAAAAGTCACTTTTATGGTGGATGAGCAGAATAAACTCGTTGCTGCCCGCCGGGTTGGAATGCCCGTGGACAGTGTTCATTTAACGGAACTGCATGAAGGCACCACTTTGAGCCAAGCTGATCAAACCATTCGCCCAGAGCCCCAGAACCATCAGCCCAATTACGATCATGGTGGCCGCAGCAGGCCAACCCAGATCCGCCACGCTCTGTTGTCTTCCCGGAAACACCAGGATCGCAATAACACGCAAATAGTAGAACAGCGAAACAACCGTATTGATCACCGCAACCACGGCCAGCCAGGTATAGCCGCCTTCAATAACTGAGCTGAACAGCAGCAGCTTGCCAAAAAAACCAATCAAAGGCGGCAAACCCAGGAACGATAGCAAGGCCAGAATGATCACGCTGGCGCACCATGGGCGCTGATGAGCCAGACCGCGATAGTCCTCCAATTCCGTTCGCCCTCTCAGGTACACGACCACCGAGAACGCAGCCACGTTAGCCACCGCGTAGCCGGTCAGAAAAACCAGTAACGCCGCCAGGCTCTGATCGACCGCGCCAATAACCACGATGGCCATCAAGGCATATCCGGACTGGGATACGGCGGACCAACCCAATAGCCGCCGCAGATTTGTCTGCCACAGTGCGGCCAGATTACCCCAGGTCATGGTAACCACAGCCATTAGCGCAATCGCCCAGCGCCAGCCCAGGGTTTCGGGCAGCATCATAGCGAAACGCGCCAGCGCGATCGCTGCGCCTACTTTGGTTATAACAGTAATCAGCGCTGCGACGGGCGCCGGTGCGGCCTGCGCGACATCGGGCATCCACATGTGTACCGGGGCCGCGCCCAGTTTGAAACCCAAACCGATCAATACCAACACGAATGCGACAATTATGACCCACGGGTCGGGGTTGGCGGCCAGCCCCGCAGCCAGTTCGGTGTAGCCGGTAAAACCCGTCAGGCCAAACAGCAGCACCACGCCGACCACCAGCAAGGCGTTGGCAAGCGCACCTATCAGAAAGTATTTCATGGCCGCTTCCTGCGCCGGGCTCCATTGGCGGTGGTACCCGACCAGTGCGTAACCGGTGACCGATGACAGCAGAACCCCTACAATCAGCTGCATGGTATCGGCGGCTGCAGCCATCATAACGGCCCCAAGAACAGCAAATAACAGCAGGCCGTAATACTCACCATGGCGGCGGTCGGCTGCCATCCACTGTGGTGACAGCGCCGCGACGGCGAGGGCCGTGCCAAAAATAAGAAGCTTAGCAAAACGTGCACCGCCGTCCAGGGCCCAGACTCCGGAAAATGTGAGTTGGGCTGCGTTATCCCAACGGCTTAATACCACGCCAAAACTGACCCCCAGCAACACGATCGTCGCTATGGCACACAGCCAGTGCAGGCGGTGCGGCAAAAACGAGGCCGCAACAACGATAGCGGCAGCGCCAATCAACAGAATCAGTTCCGGCAATAAATCAGCGACTGGCATCAGCTGCCCCCCACCAGCCAGCCGGTCGACGTTTCGATCAGATCAATCAACACGGCGGGATAGACGCCGATCACCACAACCAGCAGTAACAGAATGCCCAACACGGTAAATTCGGTGGCACTGAGATCCGGCATGGTTTTCCAGCGCTCCGGCAGCGGGCCGAAGAACAGCGATTGCAGCATACGCAGGAACAGTGCTGCGGTGATTAACAGCCCCAGTAGAGCGATGGCGGCCAGCCACGGATACACACCAAAAGTACCAACAAATATGTGGAACTCGGCGACAAAGCCCGCAAGCCCCGGAAGCCCCAAGCTGGCGAAGGCCGCCAATGTGGTCAGGTTGGCCAGTTTGGGTGTGCGTCCCGACAGCCCGCCATAGGCCGAGAACTCGTAGGTTTCTCCCCGCTGCCAGAACGACCCTGCGATCAAAAACAGCGCCCCGGTAATCAGACCGTGCGCCACCATTTCTATGGTCGCGCCCATCAGCGCCATGGAACGGGCGGCTTCGCTCCCGCTGAGCAATGCCCCCGCAGCGGCAATGCCGAGCACGGCGTAGCCCATGTGGTTGATGGAGGTGTAAGCAATACGGCGTTTGATGTCTTTCTGACCCAGGGCCACCAATGCGCCGTAAAGAATCGAGACCAGAGCCAGAATGGCCAGGGGCAGCGACCATTTTGTAAAGGTCTCGGCCATCATGCTGTAGGGAATACGGATCAGGCCGTAAGTACCCATCTTGAGCAAAACACCCGCCAGAATGGCGGAAACCGGCGCCGGTGCGTCTACGTGCGCACTTGGTAACCAGGTATGAAACGGCGCCAGCGGCGTTTTGATGATAAATCCCAGAAGGAAGGCGGCCATAACAACGCTGGCGATGGTGCCGCCTCCGGCCAGGGGTTGTTGCGCGATCAACTCGCGCATATCAAACGTTAGCGGATCCGCCGAGAGGTACAGGCCCAAAATTGCCAAGAGTAGAAACAGCGAACCAAATAACGTGTAAATGAAGAACTTAAGCGCGGCATATTGTGGCTTGCCGTGCCCCCACCCGGCTATCAGAAAATACATACCCACCAGGGTCAGATCAAAAAATACATAAAACAGTAGCAGATCCAAAGCGAGGAAGACGCCCAGGGAAGCCATCTCCAAGAACAAAATCCAGGCGTAATACTGGCGAGCGGAGCCACGGGTATCCACTGGGTAGGCAGCGGCTGCGGCGAACAGCAACGCCGACATGGCCGCTATAGCTAACGCTATACCATCAAGCCCCAGGCGAAACCCCATGCCCAGCGAGGGCACCCAGTTAACTTCCTCAACCAACTGGAACATTGCCCCGCTCGTATCAAAGCGCCACCAGGCAATCGTCAGCAGCGCCAGGGGAACCAGTGAGATTCCGACGGCCCAGATCCGGGCAGCCGATTGCGACCAGCCGGGCCAAAAAGCCAAAGCGAGTGCGCCGAGTAACGGGACGGCCAGTGCAGCGGTAAGTATCAAGACAATCCTCCTTTGATGATGGCCAACACCAGCGTGAGTACAAAAATACCCACGCCGGCTGCCATCACGCTGTAATAGTGGTGCAACATGCCCGACTGAAGCCGCCGCACCTGATGGCCGGCCTGACCCGACAGGCCGGCTGGAGCTTCTGGTAACTGATCAAACAGCCATTCGATAAAGCGGCTGCCAAATGCGGCGAGCCATTGCCCAAAACGGGCGAACCCCTTCGGCAGTTGGTCAAACGTCCATTCGCCAGAGCGGTTGCCAACGCTGGCAAGCCAAAGCGCAAACCGCGCACTGGCGCGAATACCGGCATCCACCGCCTGGTCATCAAGGCTCGCCAAGCGTCGCGCGAGCGCGTCTACCGGCACCACAATCAGGCGGCTGGCGAGGTGTGGCAAAAACATCCACTGGACCAGGAAATCACCCACGGCGCCCGCGCTTCGAGCGCCCTGCCCTAGCTCTCTGACCGCCATTCGATACCCGCCAAACAAGCCCAACAATACCAACGCCAGTGAAATGGCAAACTCCCAAAGCTTGGTGGCCGGAAACGACAGTCTCAGCCACTGGCTAAGCTGGCTGTGCATGCTGGGTAACCAGAGCACACTGCTCAGTAAAACGAGGATAGCGAGCACATACAGCGGCGCGCGTTGCGGCCAGCCCATGGCGGCCTTTCGCGCGTGGTCGCTTTCCTGTCGGTCGCCATGGTGAAAAAAAAGACTGCACTGAAAACGCGCAGCGTAAAGCGCACTCAGGCCGCCGGCAAAAGCCACCAGCATTGCGAGCCACGGGGTTATCAGCCCTGCTGCTGACACGACGCCTTCTTTTGACCAGGCTGCCCCCAGCGGAAACAGGCCCGCCAAAGCCAATACCGCGATTGCGTTTGTGTATTTGAGGTTGCGGGGTAGAGGCACGCGGGCGATCTGCGCCAGGTTATAGCTGTCTGCCCTGTGCCCGGCAATGCCGGCCATCATGAACAGCGGCGCTTTCATCAGCGCGTGTAACGCGAAATGCAGCAAGGCGACAGCAGGATAGCCCGCGCCGATGGCCACAAACATCAGGCCGTAATGGGCAGAGGTGGAACCCGCCAGTAAGCGCTTGGCGTGTGGGGAGGCCGCTGCAACAAGCCCCCCGGCGAACGCCGTGGCGAGACCCGCTGTTACGAGCACCGGCCCAAACCAGCTCACACCGGCCAACATCGGCTGAAACTGAACCAGCAGCACAACCCCTGCAGCGACCATTGTGGCCGCGTGCAGCAGAGCAGATACCGACGCGGGGCCAGACATCGCTGAAAACAGCCAGGGTGAGAATGGCAGCTGGGCAGACTTGCTCAGTGCCGCCACCGTCACGCCGGCCGCGAACAGGCTTGTCGCCAGCGGGCCCATCTGGTCAAGTCCTGCGTAAGCCAGGCTTCCGGTCTGCTGGAAGGCGATAAACGTTGCCAGGTACAAGCCCAGGTCCCCAGCGCGGGTGGCCAAAAACGCCTGTGAGGCATGGCGGCCCCGCTCTTTATCCTGAAACCGATGTCCGATCAACAGCCATGACAGGGCGCCGGCGATCTCCCAGGCAATCAGCAGGCTCAGCAGATCCCGCGCCAGAATAATCAGCTGCATAACGCCTATAAAGGCGACCAGTAGCGTTACCAGGCGGCCCAATCTCTCAGTATCTTCATGAACAGCCGCATAGAACACGATGGGCGCAGCCACCACCGGCACCACCACCGCCGCCAGGAATGTTGCCGGGGTGAAGCCGGTCGTGAGCTGAAGCTGGCTATTCCAGTTCAGCGAACCTGTCCAGCCGAAGGCCTCGGCCCATAACACTAGTACAAGCTCGGCGATCACCACACAGGTTGCAGAAAACGCAATCGCTAACCGCGAATGACTCTTGGCCCAAGGCCGATACAACAGCGCCGCAGCAACGATTGGAAATAGCGGGATCAACCAGAGCATCAGTGTTTCAGCCCGTCCAGAGCTTCTGTCATGTCAGCCTGTTTGGCGCGGTAAACAGATACCACCAAGGCAAACCCCATCGCCATCTCAATCGCCATTACGGCCATCGCAATAATGGTCAGCAGTTGCCCCTCAGGCGCTCCACCTGCCGTAAACGCCCAGAAACTCACCGCCGCCAGCATGGCGCCGTTCAGTATCAACTCAAGCCCCATCATCAGCATGACAAACGACTGTTGAGAAAACGCGCCGTACAGACCAATGCTTATCAGCGCGGCAGCAACAATCAGCAGTGTTGGCAGCGTCATTTAAGGTCTCCTTATTTCTGGTTGAGCAGTTTCTGGTTGAGCAGTCCTAGTGATGATGGTGGTGCCCCTCATCTTCCGCTTCGGCCGGCATGTCGGCTGGGTCACCACCGGGCTCCAGGCCCGGCGGCCGCGAGCCGTGATTGGCGTCGCCGTAGCGGCCGCGGTGACTGGTCAGCATGACCACCGCGATCATCGTCGCCAGCAGGGTTACGCCCGCGGATTCGAACACCAGCATGGAATCGCCCAACAGCTCATGGCCCAGGGATACCACTGGCTGTAGCCCCTCAGGAATGGGCCGCGACGGAAATTGGCCGAACACAGCGACCGCACTGAGCGCAGCAAAAGCCACAACACCCACGCCGATGGCCACCTTTTCCTGGTGCACCATTTTCATAGGGTTCAGCCCGGCGGGGTTCATCATGAACATCACCATGAACAACGCCATGACCATCATCTCAACGGCCATCATGAAAAACAGCGCCACCCCCAGATAGACCGCGGCCAACAGCAGCATGATCACGCCAACCGCGAGGAAAGAAATGAGCAGGAAGAATGACGCGCGCACCATGGAGTCAGTCACAAACACTCGCCAGCCCGCATAGATCGCGATGGCGGCATTGATATAGAAGGTAATATCCACAGCGCTCATAACAATGCCTCCACGCCTGCCCAGGCAAGATCCAGAAACGCAAGCGGCAGCAGAACCACCCAGGCGATGGTCACGAAGCGCTCCGGCGCCAAGCGGGGCAAACGGTGCCCCAAAACAACCAGTACCAGCACAATAGTCAACGTTTTCAGCACCAGCCACACAGGTCCGGGCAGCCAAGGCCCTTGCCAGCCACCCAGAAAGGCGGAGGCGGCAATGGCCGAAAATGACAACAGCATGGCGGCGCGACCCATTTTCCAGAGCAGCCTGATCCGGCCGGAATCCTCCGACGCCGCGCCCCCGTGCAGATCATCAGCGTCGATAAAATTCAGTGGTCCCCAGAAGCTCACGCCCAATCCCACAATCAGAAACAGCGGCAAACCCAGCGGCTGGCGAATTACATTCCACATCTCGGCCTGCGCGTCGACAACCGCGCTGACTTGCAGTGACTCGGCCGGCAAGGCAACACCAATCAGCACAAACATACTGACCAGGATGTACGACAAACCAAGGGCCACATAGCGATAGGCGCCAAGCAGTGGGAAGTGGGCGTTGGGGGCCCAACCTTTGAGAAAAATGAGGACGGTCGCCAGAGGTTCAATAGCTCCCCAAAAAACGATACCTGTGGTCAAGTCTACTGGGACAAATCCGCGACTCCATGGCACCAGCGCCAGGCCCATGGCAGCCAGCATCAAATAGAGTATGGGCGCCAGCCGCCAGGCGGGCATGTCCGGCGTCTCGGTCTGATTGTGTGGAGCATACCAAAGGCGTGCAGCGCTTTTCAGGGGAGCCAACAGCGTATTGCTACGATGCCGGCCGGTGATTCGCGCCTCCACCGCGCAATCAAGCGCGGCAACGCAATATATGCCGAATAGCATTGCCAGTAGCACCGCACCGACTGAAGCAACCAGAAGCGTATTGGTCAAACCGCGTCACTCCTTTGCGCCTGGGCCAAACCCGCATACCGAACGGCTGGCAAGTCGAAACTGCTCAGAACGGACATCGCCTCGCTCCACTCCAAGCCGATCAGCAGTGGTGGGAGAAGATCGCTGCAATCCAGCGGCGGCGCGGATTTTGTTAATGGGCCAACGGGTGACTCCACCGACCCAGAGGGCGAACTCATGGCCCCATTTCTGGCCGCCGCTTCGGCGAGGGCGAGCGCCTGTTCGGCCTCGCCCAGCCACTGTTTCCAGCGTGAATCACAGGTGCCCTCTTTTTGAACAATGGGTGCGAAACCCAGCGCTACGTAGGCGGGGTCATTCTGGCGTGCGTCTTTGGCGTTACCGACTGCTCGCGCTGCGGGGCCGCTTAAGCGGATGCGGCTCTCACCCTTCACAACGCCCTTTCCTGCCCCCGCCACCCAGCGCAGCGATCGCAAAACCCCGGCATTCGTCACATCAGCGATTGATTGACCGGGTTGTAGTTCGGCGACATTATGGCGAAGACGTTGCGCGTGGGCCCTCAGCCCGTTGAGTTGCAGCACGGCGGCCAAACGGCGCAGGTGCCAGGCGGCGCGGGCAAGTTCAAGGTCGGTGATAGCAACCGGTTCGTCAACGGCCCGATAAAACACACTCGGCAGCGTCCGCTCGTAGGGTCTTGAAACCAGCTCCCAGCCAGCGATCACATCACCGTGCAGCGTTACTCTGGCCACCATTCCAGGGGGTAACAAGGGCGAAAACGGCCCCATCGAGAACGCCAGTGGGTCGAGTTGCAGGCCATCCCGAAGGTCTTCCTCCGGCATGGCCATAGGGCGCCCATAGGGCTTCCCGCCCATCATTCCTTCGCCGCCATGGCCGTCGCCCACACCTTTCCATGGCGCAGGTGGCTGATCGGGGCACAGATTCACAGCACCGCTTTGATCGCCGGCATCGAGTGCCTGAACAGCCCTCTGTATCCGTTGCCCCAAATCTTCAGAGACCTCAACGACAATCGCAGAGGCAGAAAGCTCCCGGGGCACCTTCGTTGTGCTGGACCAAGCGGTAATTCGAGGTGCCGGCACCTGGTCGTGAACGCACCTGAACGCTTCCTGATCGTTCTCGTCGATGGTGCCAAGCACAACTGCGGCGCGCGCATGTTTCGGTGATTGAGCGACCATCACCGCCGGCGATAGATAGAGCGCCTCAAGCGCCGCCTCTCCGGCCCTCCCGACGATGGGAAAAACCGGTACGGGTGTTTGGTTCGCCAGCCTTTGCAGCCAATTTACTGCCATTTGAACGCCCCCTCGCGCCAGCCATAAAGGATGCCGATCGAGAGAATGCCAAGGAACATACCCATCTCCGACAAGGCTTTGATACCTTCGGAGACATACACAACGGCCCATGGGTACATGAACATCATCTCCATCTCGAAGGCGATGAGCAGCAAAGTCATGGGGTAGTAACGCACGTGGAAGCGCGACCAAGCATGGGCGTCGGGTTGCCCGCCGCCCAGAAAAGGCGCCCGTTGGGGCCAGGGGATCGGTTTTTTTGAATGCTCCGGCGTTCGTTGCAACCAAAAGCCGAAGCCTGCGGTCATCACACCAACGAGCGCTAATACCAGTAGCTGTCTCAGTTCCATGACAACGGTCCTGCCTCTCTAACGTAGAAAGTGCGTGCAGAGCATCTAAGGTAAGTCCACGGCTTCATAAAAAGAGTAGTCAACATAAAGCAAACTTGAAAATGACCACTCGGTAATCCGAGATGTTCAGCATCAGCGAGGCCTGCTGTCTCTGGCATTACAATAACGAACAACCCAAAAGGCGACAACATGAACAAACCCGCGAACGAACACGGAATACAGCAAGAATCCGAACCCAGTACCGAGTGCCTTGCCGCTTTCTTGAGCGCCCGCTGGCCAGCTGGTCCGACCGCCTCAGTGACGGGCCGGCTTTCCGGCAGATGTGTGAGAATGCGCGATCATTTCAGTTCTGATGGTCGGTCAATTTTCGCGGTGGCGCAGGGGTAGGGGCAAAACTCAAGACCCTGACGCTCGTCTTTTTGCAACTTTGCACTCCGGACAATCAGAACTATACTTTTACCGCTTACTTAAGTGGCAACTGGCTCAATACCAAATCTAACCGGCTATAAAAATAACCCCGGAGATTCAAATGCTTAA
>Ga0075530_1000886_pt1 | contig 14277 bp, 9 predicted proteins | sample NGEPerD_2_FD_75101 | JGI IMG/M metagenome (GOLD analysis project Ga0075530, IMG submission 75101) | Arctic peat soil microbial communities from the Barrow Environmental Observatory site, Barrow, Alaska, USA - NGEE PermafrostL1-D | ecosystem: Environmental > Terrestrial > Soil > Wetlands > Peat ...
AGCACACCCGCCAGCGTGACGAGCGCGATCGCGCCAGAGCGCACGCGTAGCCTCCCGGTACCCCTCGCCAGCAGCGGCGCCACCGCAAGCGGTACCGCCTTGGCGGCAGCGCCGGCGCCGGCGAGCGCTCCACGCACGGGCGCCGAGGCCACCGCCACCAGGGCGAACACAAGTAGGGCCGCCAGCAGCGCGTCGTTGGCGTTCGACTGCAGGGTCAGCGCGGTGTAGGGGTACGCGGCCCAGGCGTAGGCGAGCGCCAGCCCGAGAAGCGTTCCCGGCCGCCCTGGTCGCAGTCTTCGTCCCAGCAGCAGCAGTCCGACCACCGTCAGGAGGTCGAACGCGATCGCGGCCGCGTGCGCCGCGGGCAGGTCGTCGTAGGTCCCGCTCCACGGAAAGAGCTGCTCGAACGGGATGTAGGCCAGGTAGGTGAGCGGCCCGTACGTGTCGCCGCGGATCTCGGGGAAGCTTCCGTCGTAGATCTCCTGGCCATGCTCGATCCGGTCGGCGCCGATCACGCCGGCGTAGCCCACGTCGATCACGCTCGAGTCCACCACGTTCAGGCCGATCCGAAGGCCGAGCAGCAGGACCAGCCCGAGCGCGAGCGCAGCGGGAGGCGCGAACGGCACTAGTGGGCCGCGCGGCCTCGACGGGCGCCAGGCGGCCACCAGCATCCGCACGAGGATGTAGCCGAGGACGGGGTAGACGAGCGCCACCGACAGCTCGATCTTCGCCGCGTTGAAGAAGGCCTGAGAGATCCCGAACGACAGCAGCACGAGTAGGTCGAGGTGCAGCAACCGCAACGGCCGGCGCGGGTCGACGAAGGGCAACACGAACAGTACGCAGAGGGAAAGCCACAGCCAGGGCGAGTTCAGGCTGCCGCCGAAGGCGCCCTCGTAGCCCCGAGCCAAGAAGACGTCTACCGCCGGTCCTTCCCAAGCCTCGAGCACCCTGCCGCCGCGATCGTCCACGTAGACCTGCGCGCGCTCGACCCCGCCGGCGTAAAAGCTCACCTGCCAGCTATCGGACCCGCGAACGTAGGCCCGCGGCTCCAGCCGCCCGTGCTCGGACCGCGCCTCGGAGACGGCACCCGCACCGCCGGCGATCGCGACCGCCCGGCGGGGGGTGAGGCGAAAGCTCGGCGGTGGCCGGTTGGCGGTCGGCGGTCGGGAGAGCGGCTCGGCCGGGCGCCGGACGCCGATGCTCGCCGCCTCCCGGTCCACCGGCCGCGCCTGCTGATCGTCGGCTGCTGCGACCTGCGCGCCAACTCCGAGAGCGGTGGCCAGCGCGAGCGGGGCGGTCACTCCCGCGACCGCCCGGCGCACGTTGCGACGGTACGGATGAGTTGTGGTCTGGGCGGGCACCCTGAGCACCGGTTGCCCTACCGCCGGCGCTCCACCAACGCGTGCACGCTGCTCTGGCCGATCGCGTAGACGCGCTCCTTGTCCGCAACGATCGGGCTGGCGAGCTTGCCTATCTTGGACTTCCACACGAGCTTGCCGTTCTTGGCGTTGAGCCCGAAGCTCCCCTTGGGGCCGACCTTGACGGACCGCACGCCGGTCGTGCCGCACCCGTCGCAGGTGGCGTAGTAGACGATTCCGTTCATGATCTGCGGGGCCGCGTGGACGGAGCTCGGTGCCGAGTGCTTCCACCTCACGTCGCCGGTGGCCGCGTCCAGCGCAAAGACGTTGCCGTCGTAGGTGCCGAAGTAGACCTTCTTGTCTTCGACCGCGGCCGCGGAGTAGATGTAGGTGCCCGAAGGCCTTGCCCAGAGCAGGTCGCCGCTCTTCAGACCGTAGGCGTACATCGTGCCGTCCGTGTTGCCGATGTAGACGCGACCGTAGGCGATGGTCGGGGTTGCGTAGAAGAACTCGCGCGAGCCGAAGGTGGAGTTCGACTGACTGCGCCAGATGAGCTTGCCGCTCTTGGGGTTCAGCGCGTAGAGGCTGCCGGCATCGGTCGCGATGACGATGCGCCCGGCGGCGTAGGCGGCCCCGGTGTTGACCTGGTCGTCGGCCTGGAAGCTCCAGACCTTCTTGCCGTTGCCGGCTCTGATCGCGTAGACCCTGTTGTCCCAGGATCCGAAGTAAAGGATTCCGTCCACGAGCAGCGGCGACGACTCGATGGGCCCCGCCTTGAAGCGCCAGCGCTCCTTGCCCGTCTTGGCGTTCATCGCCACGATGAAGCCATCCGCTCCCGGCCGGTCCTGCGGGCACTTGCTGAAGTCCATGTAGGCCTGGTACACGACGCCCTTGGCGATCACCGGGGAGGCGGCGGCGCAGCGCTTGAAGTCCTTCTTCCATTTGACCTTGCCCGTCTTGCCGTTCACGGCGAAGAAGTCTCCGCGCTGCTGTGGCACGTACACGTTGCCGTAGCCCACCGACGGCGGGAACTCGACCGTATCCCCCGCGTCGAATCGCCAGATGCGGCGGTAAGGCGGACGGTGGCGGAACCCCGCCGCCACATGCGACCGCTGCTGGTCAAAGGCATAGGTCGGCCAAGGCACGCCCAGCCGGGGCGGCCTCTTCTTCTTCGGGCCCTCCGAGGGGACAAACTCCGTGTCGGCGGAGCCGCGCATCTCCGTCGGCTGCAGCTCGTTGTAGACGTACACGCCGGCCACGACCGCCACGGCGAGCAGGGCCAACGCGCCGCCGATCAGGACACGGCGCTTGCTCATCGCGCGCAGGATGGCAGACGAACCGGGCGGCGGCCTCCCTTCATGCGGTCAGGCTCTCGTACAAGGCCAGCGTCCGGCGTCCGGCCTCCTCCCACGAGTAGGGCCCGGCGGCGGCCGCGGCGGCACGGGCGGCGAGAGCCTCCCGCTCGCCGGGGTCGGCCAGCAGGCGCTCCAGCGCCTCCCGCAAGGCGGCGGGATCGCCGGGGGCCACGGCAACCACCGCGCGGTGGTCGGACGCCACCTCGGCGAAGCCGCCCACCGCGGAGGCCACGACCGGCTTGCCGAACTCGAGCGCGGTGCTCAGCACGCCGGACTGGTCGATCCGGCGATGGGGGAGGGCCACCACGTCGGCGCGGCGGAAGTAGGCGGGCAGCTCCGGGTCGTCCACGAACCGCTCCACGAAGCGCACCCGGCCGCGGGCGCGGTCCGCGGCGGCGCGCAGCGGGGCCATGTCCATGCGGGGCAGGCCCACCACCCACAGCTCGGCGGCGTCGATCCCCTGGAAGGCCTCCAGCAGCACGTCGATGCCCTTGTACGGGCGCACCAGGCCAAAGCTCAGGATCACCGGGCCCTCCACGGCCGCGAGGTCGGGTGGAAGCGGCCGCTCGACTGGCAGGCGGGTGAGGTGCTCGAATGCGCCGTGGGGGATCACGTGCACGCGGTCGGGGTCGGCGCCGAAGCGCTCCACCAGCTCCGCGGCCCCGGCGCGGGCGTGCACCACGAGCGCGTCCATGCGCTGCACCAGCCGGCGGGTGACCGGCTCGCGCGCCCCGCCGCCGCGGCGCAGCGTGTTGTGCACCGTGAGCACCCGCGGGCGACTCGGCGGGAGCAGCAGGGAGTCGATCGCCTCCAGCGGCAGCCACTGGTAGTGGCGCACGTCGGCTTCGCGGGCGTGGGAGCGGTAGCGCAGCATGTCGGGAATGTGCTCGGCCGCGCGCAGCAGGCGGCGGGCGCCCCGCGCGCGGCCCGGGGCGGTGGCGCGACGGTAGAAGCGCTCGGTCACGCGGAAGCCTTCCACCGGGGGCGGCGCGCCGTGCACGAAGCGGCTCGTGACCAGCTCCACGTCGGCTCCGGCGCGGGCCAGCCCGCCGGCAAGGGCGTGGTCATAGGGCAGCGACCAGGCCCCGGGATCCACGAGCTGCACGCGCACGCGCGCATTCTCGCCTTCGGGCGCGTCGAATAGCTTTCCGCCGGTGGAGTCGAGCCCAGTGGTCCGCGCCGTCTTCCTGGTGCTCGTGGTCGTAACGGTCGCGGCCTTCGTCGTGACCCAGTCGCTGAAGACCGAGGAGCCGCTGGTCCTGCGCTTCGCCGTGGCCCAGCCGGAGGCGCTCTCGCCCAACGGCGACCGCGTGGGCGACTCGCTGCGCGTGGGCTTCGACCTGTCCCGCCCGGCGGAGATCTCGTTCTCGGTGATCGACTCCGAGGGCGGGGAGGTGCGCCGCCTCGTGGACGACCGTCCGCTGGCCGGCGACACCAAGCACCGCTTCCGCTGGAACGGCCGCGACGACGAGGGCGCGCCCGTGCCCGATGGCACATACCGGCTGAGAGTGGTGCACCGCCGGGAGGGGCGGGTGGTGGACTCCTTCAAGGAGGTGCGCGTGGACACGAGCCCGCCGAAGGTCGCGCTCGACTCGGCCGAGCCGGGCGTGGTGGACCCCGGCGATGGCGACGTGAAGGTGCGCGTGCGCTACAGCGGGCCGCAGAACGCCAACCCCGAGTTCCGCGTGTACCGCACCGAGGGAGGGCCGGTGCGCATCGTGCGGCGCTTCCGGGGCGGCGGCACCAAGAGCGGCGTGTGGGACGGGTCGGTGATCAGCGGCGACCTGGCGGTGGACGGCAACTACGCCTTCCAGGTGCGGGTGCGCGACGCCGCGGGCAACGAGACGCTCGCGCCGCGGGGCGTGCCCACGCCCCGCACGGCGGCAGCGGGCGCGGGCACCACGGTGCGCCGGCTCACGCTCCAGGGACCGCTGGGCGTGGTGGACTCAGGGACCGTCGCGCGCCTGGACGTGGGCCCCACCCCGCGCCGCTACCGCTTCGCCTTCTCGCGCCTGGGCGCTCGACGCGACATCCGTCGCGACCGCCGCCGCGGCGGAGCGCTGCGCGTGCTCATTCCCAGCGATGCCCGCACGGGCGTCTACCTGGTGCGGGTGCGCGCCCGTGGCCGCCGCGCCGTCTGGCCGCTGGCGGTGGTGGGCCGTCCGCCCAACCGGGCGGCCGGCCGCGCGCGCCCACTGGTCGTGCTCCCCACGGTCACCTGGCAGGGCCTGAACGACTGGGACTCCGACCTCGACGGCTTCGGCGACACTCTGGACAGCGCCCGCTCTGTGCCCGACGAGCGACCGTTCGCGGATCGCGGGTTGCCGCCGCGGTTCGCCACGGAGGTCTCCCCACTGGTGCGCTTCCTGGATCGACGGCGCCTGGCGTACGACCTCACCACGGACCTGTCGCTGGCCCGCCGGGAGGGGCCGTCGCTGGGCAACGCGCCCGGCGTGGCCGTGGCGGGCACTTCGATCTGGCTCCCGCGCACGGTGCGCGATCGCCTCCGCGACGAGGTGGAGCAGAATGGCCTGAAGGTGGTCTCGTTCGGGCGCCAGTCGCTGCGGCGGACGGTGGCGCTGGTCGGCGAGCGCCTGCAGGACGCCAGCCCGCCGCGCCCCGACGACCTGTTCGGCGAGCGCACGCAGGTGTTCAGATCCGACCCGCCGGCCCCGCTCGCCGCCGAGGAGGACCGGCTGGGGCTGTTTAAGGACGTGGATGACCTCTTCGGCGAGTTCGAGGTGTTCGAGCGCTCGGTGTCGCTGCCACCCGACGCGCGGCTGCTCACAGCCGCCGGGCGCGAGGAGGGAGAGGCCGCCTTCGTGGGCTATCGGCTCGGCAAGGGGGTGGTGATCCGGCCCGGCACGCCACGCTGGGCGCGCGAGCTGGAGGAGAGCCGGCTGGGCGAGGAGATACCGCGTGTGACAGAGCGCATATGGTCCGTGCTTTCGCGCCGTCGCTGACTGTACGGATCAGCGTGCTCCACCTGGGGCGCGGAGGTGTGGCGCGACTATTGAAGGGTGAAGGGGCCTATGACCCCCGAAACGCTTCAATTCTCTGCGGCTCAGGCTCTTCGGTGCTCAGTCCCGCCCGATCGCTGAGGTACACGAGCGCCGCCGCGGCAGCGCCCGTGGCGGGCCACACGAGGTAGTAGTTGTTGAAGGTGCGCCCGATGAACAGCAGCACCAGCAGCGAGATCGAAAAGCCCACCGCCCCGACCCACAGCTCGCGCGACTGGTGCTGGACCCATAGCAGCCATACGGTCAGCGGGAGCCAGGCGAGGACGGCGATCAGCGCGAAGGGATACGAGCCGTCGCGGTCCTCGAGGATCCCGGCCCGGATCAGCAACCCCGACAGTCCGTAGCCCGCGATCTTGTAGGTGCCGGCGCCGAACTTCACCGTGTCGTCGTAGAACGCGACAGGGTCGGCGATCAGGAACGGCAGGATCCCCACCGCCAGCACGCCGGCAAACACGGCGGCCACGCGCTTGAGCTCGGAACGTCCCACCTTCCGCGCCACCAGTATCAGCGCGATGAAGGGGATGGCCACCACCGCGAACTGCTTGAGCAGCACGGCGGCCGCGAGGCTTGCGGCGGCCCAGCGATATCGCCCGCGGGTGACCAGCGCGAAGGCCAGCAGGGTGAGCGTGATGCTGGGTGCGTCGTTCTGCCCGAACCACGCCGACCGCACGGCGATCGGGTTGGCCACCACCAGGGCGCCCAGCGCCAGCCGCCAGCCCAGCGGGGCGGGGAAGGCCAGCGCGGCCGCGAAGCCGCCGAGCGTAAACAGCAGCACCAGCAGCCGGTAGTCGTCGAACGGGGAGGGCAGCAGCCGCCAGACCGCCGACGTGTAGACAGTGCCCGGGAAGTAGGCGTAGTGCTCCAGCGCCACCTCGCGCTCGCGCACCCGCTCGGACACGCTGCCGTCGCGCGTGTAGAAGCGCTCCATGCCCGACCCGCGGTAGTCGTGCCCGTACGGGTTGTCGCCATCGAGCAGCAGGTCTCCGGCTAGCTCGATCTGAAAGGTGGAGTCGTTCGTGTGAAACCACGGCGCGGTGGCGTCCCGCAGGCCGAGCTGCAGGAGGGTCGAGGGCAGCAGCAGCGCCAGCGACACGGCCAGGACGAGCAGCGCGCCGGCCCAGGCCGGCCAGTCGCGCCGCCGCCGCAGCTGCCACGCCCCGATCAAGGCCACGGCCAGGGCGGCGAGGAAGCATGCGGCGCGCGCGATGCCCACGTCCCACTCCTCGCCCGCCGCGCGCACGAGCGGGCCCAGGATCCCTTGCGGCTCCACCGAGCCGGGCCGGAACGGCCACGGGTCCGAGCCCAGCTCGGGCAGCGTCACGGCGAGGCTGGCAAGCAGCAGCCCGAGCAGCGCCCAGCCCTCGGGCTCGGTCATCCGGCCGCGAAGGCCCAGGCGCTCCATCACGCCGTGGCCGCGGCGGGGTCGGACTGCGGCCGCTCGCGGTGCACGCCGTCGTCGATCCGGGTCCAGGTGAGCTGGCCCGCCGCCACGCCGAGCACCACCCACGTGAGCGGGTCCTCCAGGAAGCCGCTGTAGAACAGCGCGTGCACGAACAGCCCGAGGAAGGCGGCGCCGAGCGCCAGGCCCATCGCGGGCTCCAGCCGCCTCACCGCCACGATCGCCCGCGCTCCTCCCACCAGCAGCCAGGTGTAGAGCACCAGGCCGATCAGGCCCAGTTCGGCGGCCACCGTGAGGGGCGTGGTGTGGGACACGAACGTGGGCGTGGAGCGGTCGCTGCCGGCCAGCCGGCGGCTGGCGCGCGGCTGGCCCCCCAGCCCGACGCCCAGGATCGGCTCGTCCTCCACCACCCGGATCGTGTCCTCCACGCGTTCGGACCGGTCGGCGGTCACCGTGCGCAGCGACTCGTCCCGGATCGCCACCGAAGTCACCAGGTAGCCCACGCCGAGCAGCGTGACCAGCGCCACGCCCCCCACCACGAGCAGCCGTGTGTTGCGGCCGCCCGTGGCCACCGCCACGCCGAGCGTGATCGCCACCAGCGCCACCATGCTCGACTGCGAGTAGGAGAACAGCAATCCGGCCCACATCACCGCGAGCAGCCCTATCCCGAGGCGCAGGTCCACGCGCTGCAGGGCGAGCAGCACCAGCAGCACGCCGATGCCGAGCACCACGTGGCGCCCATAGAGGCTCGGGTCGCCGAACAGGGAGGTGACCCTGAAGAAGTCCGAGTTGGCGTTGGAGACCTCCAGGTTGGGTGCGAAGAAGAGCAGGTCGTGCGTGACCGACTGGTACAGCCCGACCGCGGCGAAGGCGGCGGCGAGGGCGATCCCCACCCGCGCCAGGGCGCGCGGGGTCCAGTCCGGGAACGGCGCGCGGGCGCCCACCCCCAGCAGCAGCGCGAACGGCAGCGTGAAGTACGCCAGCAGCTCCACGCCCTGCTCGAGTGAGTCGGCCCACAGCACCGACAGCGCCGCGTAGCCGATGAACGCCGCGGCGGGGAAAGCCACTGCGCGCGGCAGGGCACGGGCGGCGCCGGTCTGTGTCCGATCGGGTCGCGCGGCCCGCCACGCCAGCGCCAGCGCAGCGGCGGCGAGCACGAAGTAGAGCGGCAGCAGCCGGCCGAGCTGACCGTCCTCGGCCAGCGCGAGCGGGAAGCCGCCAGAGGTGTCGAACGCGATCGGCGGGCGCAGCGGAGCGGCCGCGAGCACGGCCACCGGCACCCACGCGGGCCTGCGGGCGAACACGGCCGCCGCGCCGGTGAGCACGGCGAGCCCGAGCACCACCGCCAGCGCCCCCGAGGCGGAGGCGAGGGTGTCGAGTCGGCCGAGGTCTGCCGATGAGGCGGCGAGCCCGATCTCTCCCAGCGCCAGCAGCGCGAGCGCTCCCACCACTGCGGCGCGACCGCGCCCGGCCAGCAGCAGCGCCGCTCCGGCGGCGGCGAGAACTGCGGCGAACTGGGCGAGGTCGGGATGTTCCACGGGTCGGGCGGGAGCGTAGAGCGAAGGCCGCTCAGGGCGGCGCTCCTAGGGAGCGATTCGCCTCCGGCGGTTGTACTCCTCGGCCGCCTCGCGAATCCCCTCTCCGCGCCAGGGCAGCAGTTCCTGGCGGGCGTGCAGCGCGTAGCGCCGCGGGTCGTGCCCGGGAAGCGCCAGCGCGGCAGCCGCCCGCATCCCGTAGAAGAGCACCCCGCACAGGCGCACGGCAAGCGCCTCGGCCGCGGACTTGTGCTTGGCCAGGTAGCGCGCGCGGCCGCGGTGAAACTCCACGATCCGCCTCCGCGCGCTGCGGAGGTCGGTGGTCAGCTGGTCGTGGTGCACCGCACGGGCGGATGGCTCGTACAGCACCTGCCAGCCGGCGTCGCGCAGGCGCTTGCAGAAGTCCGTCTCGTCGGAGTAGACGAAGAACTCGGGGTCGAGGTAGTCCACCTCGGCGGCGGCATCCCGGCGCACCAGCATCGCGCTGGACTGCACCCAGCCCACCCGCCGTGTGCGGCGTCCGCGGCTCTGGACGGTGACCAGCCGGTGCAGGAACAGCAGCCCGGCCAGAGCGGGCCCCAGCCCCGGCAGCCGCCAGGCACACGCCTTCTCCTCGCCATCGGTGGACAGCAGCTGGGCCCCCGCCGCCGCCGCCGCGTCGTCGCCGCGCAGCGCCTCCACCAGCGCCTCCGCTGCGCCGTCGTGCAGCTCGGAGTCCTCGTTGAGCAGCAGACACCAGCGCCCGCGCGACTCGCGCATGAGCGTGGAGTCGTTCTCGGACTTGCCGGTGCGCCTGTCGAGTGCGATCACGCGGGGGTCGTGGCGGCTCTGCTCCACCGCCGCCACGGAACCGTCGTCGGAGCAGTTGTCGAGCACCAGCACCTCGTGCGGCAGCTCCGGCGGGTGGGTGCGCTCGATCGCGTCGAGGCACGCGAGCAGGTAGTCGCGCCCGTTGGTGTTGACGACGCAATACGAGAGCTCGACGGGCTCAGTCACCGGCGAGGCTCCTCCAGCGGCTAGGGAACGTTCTCCGGACCGTTGTCGCGGTACTCGTCGCGGAACGTCCGGAGGGCGTCGAAGACCTTCGGGCCGTACTTGGGGCAGCCGAGCATCCGGCCGGTGCCGTTGGGCTGCGGGTCGATCGTCCACACGCTGGCGGCGACGTCGAACGGCATGTCGGTCTCGTTCGGCACGAGGACCATGTGGTAGTCGTCCTCCTCGAAGAGCGCCTGGAGGTTCGCCCGGGCCTCTTCGGGGAGGGTCTTCTTGAACCAGATGATCACCCGGCCGTGCTCGAGCGTGTGCACCAGCTCCTTGATGTCCGGCGCGGTCTCGTACGCGCCGTCGTCGGCCGGCGCGGCGAAGTGCTTGCCCGACGTGGGCGGATTCGTGTCGTAGGCGATCTGCTCGTTGATGTCCTCGGTGTGCTCACGTGCGGTGGCGCGCTTGCTCGTGACCTCGCACCCACCCGCCTCCACCGCCTGGTTGAGGTCGTCGAGGCTCTGCTGAGGCGCCTCACCACCGCCGGGAAGAACGTCGCTGCCGGAGCTTCGGTTCCCGCCTCCCGAACCACCGTCGTCACCGCCGGACAGCAGCACCACGCCCACCACCAAGGCCGCGATCACCAGCACCAGGCCTGCGCCGTAGCCGATCATCTGGCGCCGCCGCTCGGCGGCCTTGGCCGCCGACTCGCGCTCCTCGCGCTCGCGGCGTAGCTGCTCCTTCTGCTCCTTGCGGCTGGCCATGACGGCGTGAAGGCTAGTGAGCGCCCTCGACCTAGGCCGGGCGCCGCCCGGCCCTGGCCGAGCGGCCGCCGAGCGCGCTTTGTGAACGGCTGGCGCGCCGGCGCCCTGCGTCGCCCGGGGTCACCGGCCGGCCGCCGTAGCAGTCGTCGATGAACTGCACGATCTCCCCGGTGAGCCGCTCGGGGTTGAGCCGCAGCTCGAGGATTGACGAGGCTTCGATCAGCCGTGCGTCGGGCAGCTCGCGAACCAGCATGTCCGAGTCCGAGAACGGGTGGATCGGGTCCCGAGGGTGGCCGATCACCAGCGCCGGCGGCTCGAGCGTCACGCGCTCGGACGTGGGCGGGGCCGTCCGGCCGAAGAACAGCCCCTGAAGCACGGAGGCCGAAGGCTTGGGGTCCTGGCTCGCCCAGTCGAGCAGCATCTGAGCCAGCCGCGGCCCGCGGCGGGGCACCAGCCGGGCCACGTTGGCTCCCATCCGGACGACCGGGGCGCCGAACGTGAGGCCCACGAGCAGGGGCGCGAACGCGATCGCGCAGCCCAGCAGCGCGTTGTCCAGCACCGGCATCTCCACCAGCATCCCCGTAACCCGGGACTGGTCGGCGGCGGCCGTCTCGAGCGTGACGTTGGCGCCGAGCGAGGTGCCGCCCACCACCGCCGTGTCGAGCTCCAGGTGGTCCATCAGCGCCAGCACCTGGGAGCCGAACAGAACCATCGAGTAGTGGTGCATTTCCGGCGGGCGATCCGACCCTCCGTGGCCCAGCAGGTCCAGGCACAGCACGCGGTAGCCGCGCTCAGCGAGCGTGCTCGCCAGCGGTCCGTGCATCGTGCGCGAGAACAGCAGGCCCGGCAGCAGGATCACGGCCCGCTCGCCGGCCCCGTACTCGTCGAACACGAGCTTGAAGTCGTCGTACATGAAGCTGCGGGTCTCCGGCACCATCGCGGCGGCAGCATACCCGCACGCCCAGCGGCTTCGCGCCAACCGGTTGCAGAGCGAACGGCACGGAGTAGTGTCACTTCACGTCACTCGATTCCTGGGGAGGAATGAGACTTGAGCACCCCCGTCCATCTTTCGCTCACCGTGAATGGAGAGAAGCGCGAGGCCGAGGTCGAGCCGCGCCAGCTCCTCGTCCACTACCTGCGCGACACGCTCGGCTTGACCGGCACCCACGTGGGCTGTGACACGTCCAACTGCGGCGCCTGCACCTGCCACGTGAACGGCGAGTCGGTGAAGAGCTGCACGTTGCTCGCGGTGCAGGCCGACGGCACCGAGGTGCTCACGATCGAGGGGCTCGGGCAGGAGGGCAACCTGCACCCGCTCCAGGCGGGATTCTGGGAGAAGCACGGCCTGCAATGCGGCTTTTGCACCCCGGGCATGATCATGGCCGCGGCCGATCTGCTCGAGCGCAACCCCGATCCCTCCGAGGAGGAGATCCGACACGGGCTGGAGGGCAACCTCTGCCGCTGCACCGGCTACGAGAACATCGTGCGGGCGGTGCAGCACGCGGCGAAAGCCGGCGCGAATCAGGGGGTGCCGGCATGAGCGCGACCCGGGCCCCCACCGGCGGCAACGGCTACGTGGGCCGGGCCATGAAGCGCCGCGAGGACCCGCGCATGATCACGGGACGCGGCAACTACATCGACGACATGGTCCTCCCCGGGATGCTGCACATGGCCGTCGTCCGCTCCCCCGAGGCGCACGCCACGATCACCTCGATCGACACGTCCGAGGCGAAGGCCGCGCCGGGCGTAGTCGCCGTGTTCACCGGCGAGGAGCTGGCCGGCGACTTCGCGGGACCGATCCCGATGGTGTGGGACCCGCCCGGTGTGGACATCAATACGCCCGAGCACTGGCCGCTCAAGCGCGGCGAGGTCAAGCACGTGGGCGACCCGATCGCCGTGGTGGTCGCCAACACCACGGGCCAGGCGGCCGACGCCGCCGACCTGGTGATCGCCGAGCTGGATCCCAAGCCCGCGGTGGTCGATCCCGAGAAGGCGCTCGAGGAGGGCTCCCCGCTGGTGTGGGAGGAGTTCGGCACCAACAAGACCCACGAGTGGGCGGTGTCGGGCGGCGACTTCGACCAGGCGCTTGCCGACGCCGAGGTGACCGTGGAGCAGCGGATCGTCAATCACCGCATCTCCGGTGCCCCGATCGAGCCGCGCGGCTCCATCGGTGAGCCGCGGGCCGAGAGCCTCACGCTCTACTCCGCCACCCAGGTCCCGCACATCGCGCGCTTCGTGCTGTCCGGGATGCTCGAGATCCCCGAGGACAAGCTGCGCGTGGTCGCTCCCGACGTGGGCGGCGGCTTCGGCGCCAAGCTCCAGGTGTACGCCGAGGAGGCCCTGGTGCTGGTGGTGGCCCGGCGGCTCAACCGCCCCGTGAAGTGGGTGGAGACCCGCTCGGAGCACATGAGCACCTCCCACCACGGCCGCGACCAGATCGCCTACGTGACCCTCACGGCCAGGCGCGACGGCACGCTCACTGGCGTTCGGGCCAAGGTGATCGCCGACCTCGGCGCCTACCAGCAGATCCTCACGCCGTTCATCCCCGAGCTCGGCTTCCCGGTGGCGGGCGGCTGTTACAAGTTCCCGGCGATCGACCTCAACTTCGTCGGCGTCTTCACCAACAAGATGGCCACGGACGCGGTCCGCGGCGCCGGCCGGCCTGAGATGACCTACTGGATCGAGCTGATGATGGACAAGCTCGCGCGCGAGCTCGACATGGACCCGCTCGAGCTGCGGCGCAAGAACTTCATCGGTAAGGAGGAGTTCCCGTACGAGACGCCGCTGGGCATCGTCTACGACTCCGGCGACTACGAGGGCACGCTGGACAAGCTGCTCGCCAACTTCGACCTGGACGCGTTCCGGTCCCAGCAGGCGGAGCTGCGCGAGAAGGGCATCCACCGGGGCGTGGGCTTCTCCACCTACGTGGAGGTGTGCGGCTTGGCGCCGTCACGCGCCGTGGGCCCGCAGGGCGTGGGCCTGCAGGCGGCGTTCTGGGAGTCGGCCATGGTCCGGGTGCACCCGTCGGGCTCGGCCACGGTCTACTCGGGAGCGTCGCCGCACGGCCAGGGCCTGGACACCTCCTTCGCGCAGATCGCGGCGGACCGTCTGGGCATCGCGCCCGAGCAGGTGGACGTGATCCACGGCGACACCGACAGCGGTCCCTTCGGCTGGGGCACCTACGGCTCGCGCTCGCTGTCGGTGGGCGGCGAAGCGATCGCCCGCGCGGCCGAGAAGGTGCAGGAGAAGGCCAAGAAGGTGTGCGCGGCGCTGCTTGAGGCGGCGCCCGAGGACATCGAGCTGGCCAACGGCAAGTTCTCGGTGAAGGGCTCGCCCGACAAGTCGATGACGATGGCCGAGATCTCCGGCGCGGCGCACATCCCGCCGCAGGAGCTGCCGGCCGACATCGAGCCGGGACTGGAGGAGACCTCGTTCTACGACCCGGAGAACTTCGTGTTCCCCTTCGGCGCGCACGCGTGCGTGGTCGACGTGGACATCGAGACCGGGAAGGTGAAGGTGGTCGACTACTACGCGGTCGACGACTGCGGACCGGCCATCAACCCGATGCTCATCGAGGGCCAGATCCACGGCGGCATCGCGCACGCCATAGGGCAGGCGCTCTACGAGCAGGTGGTCTACGACGACGAGGGCCAGCTGGTGACCGGCACGTTCGTGGACTACGCGCTGCCGACCGCCGCCGAGCTCCCGAGCTTCAACACCGACCGCACGGAGACGCCGTCGCCGGTGAACTCGCTCGGCGTCAAGGGCGTGGGCGAGGCGGGCACGATCGCCGCCACCCCGACCGTGACCGCCGCGGTGCTCGACGCGCTGTCCCCGCACGGCATCGAGTGGCTGGACATGCCGC
>Ga0075530_1000889_pt1 | contig 14265 bp, 15 predicted proteins | sample NGEPerD_2_FD_75101 | JGI IMG/M metagenome (GOLD analysis project Ga0075530, IMG submission 75101) | Arctic peat soil microbial communities from the Barrow Environmental Observatory site, Barrow, Alaska, USA - NGEE PermafrostL1-D | ecosystem: Environmental > Terrestrial > Soil > Wetlands > Peat ...
CTCTGACATGAGGGGCCTCCTTCGTCGTTGTCGTTGAGTACACCCCCAGCATCCGCCGGGACCGCACGAGGAGCGGAGGCCCCGCTCCTTCATCGCATCAGAGGCGGTTCTTTGGTCGGGCTGACAGGATTTGAACCTGCGACCCCTTGACCCCCAGTCAAGTGCGCTACCAAGCTGCGCCACAGCCCGAAAATGCCCTCCGACGCGGACGTCGAGCGAGCGGAGTGAACCTTACCGCAGGGCTTTCAAGAGTCCGCAGGGCTCTCTCACGAGCCAGAATCCGGAACGGTCAGCGCGGTGACCTGACGCGGCCACTGCCCGCCGCGTCCTGGAGACTTGCCGTGTCCACCGCCACGAACGAGGACGCAGGGATCGTCTTGAGGTCCTCGATGAGCCGGTCGGGCCAGTGCGGATTGCGCTCCCCCTGGAAGAACCAGGGCGACCCATTGTCGGCCAACACCAGGCCGTGGGTCTTCATCGCCGCGATCACGGTGCGTGCGCCGGGACCGAACCCTTCCTCGGAGAACGAGGACCGCAGCCGGAACCGGGCGCCCATCGGCGGGTAGTCGAGACTGTCCTGGGAACCGGCGTGGTGACGCGCCGGCCACAGATAGTGGCGGCTGGTGACGTCGGTGGTGAACCGGATCGCGTGGTCGACGTACCCGTCCCGCACCTCGTTCCAGCGAAGCAGGCCGGGCAGGATCGGCAGGCCGGCGGCATCCGCAGATGTCCAGGTGTCCGGGCGCAGCTTGTTGCTGTTCAGAGACCAGGTGGCCCCCGACCCTGCGCGCCAGGTGCCCTTATTCACGCGGGTGTCCCAGGTCTCGAAGAGGCGACACCGCGCCTTGTCGACCACGATCGCATGCTTGTCGCCAGCAGAGGACCGTCCCCCCTCGATCCGGGTGTCGCGACCGAACGGGTAGCCCACGTGGTCGCTCTCGCTGGAGTACCTGAAGCGCATCCTGACCCTGGCGTGTGATCGCCGAACCACCGTGATCGGCATCCCGTAGTTGGGTCCGTCGCCGTAGGAGGGGCCGAAGTCGGGATGCAGGTCACGAGCGGTCGACATCTTCGACAGCCACGCGTCGCTTTGCTGGTGGACTGGGAGCTGGCCGATGTCGGCGTGCCAGTAGTTGTCGGCGGGGAACGCGGTGCAGGAGGTCCCCGCGATCGTGCTGGCACGTGCAGCCGACGTGTCGCCGGCGCTCGGCGTGCCGGACGTGGGGAGGGCAACTGTGACAAAAAGGGCAAGTAGCGGCGTGAGAAGGAAGAGGGAACGTCGCGGGGGCATACTCAACATTGTCCTCGGCGTCGGTCTCGCCCGAGGCCTCTTTGGGAATCCCGCAAGCGCGGGCTACCGCTTGCGCTTCTCCCGGGGCCGCTGTTGCACGTGGATCGGGGTGCCGACGAAGCCGAACTCCTCACGCAGCCGGCGCTCGATGTAGCGAAGGTACCCGTCCTCCAGCTTCCCGGAGGTGAACAGGACGAACGTGGGAGGTGCGGTCACCGCCTGGGTGCCGAACAGGACTCGGGGCTGCTTCCCGCCGCGGACCGGGTGCGGGTGCTCGGAGACCAGCCGGGCCAGGAACGAGTTCAGGGCACCCGTGCCGACCCGCGTCTCCCAACCCTTGATGGCGGCGTCCAGAGCAGGAACCAGCCGGTCCACGTGCCAGCCCGTCCGAGCGGTGATGTTGACCCGGGGCGCCCACTGCACGCGGACGAGGTCCCGCTCGAGCTCCCGGTCGAGATAGTAGCGACGCTCCTCGTCGACCAGATCCCACTTGTTCAGCGCAATCACGAGTGCCCGGCCGGTCTCTGCCACCGCGGTGATGATGCGCAGGTCCTGTTCGGAGATCGCTTGCGAGCAGTCGATCACCATCACGGCCACCTCGGCCCGCTCGATCGCGGTGTTGGTGCGCAAGGAGGCGTAGTACTCATGACCTGACGCCTCCTTGACCCGCTTGCGGATCCCGGCTGTGTCGATGAAGCGCCAGGTCCGGCCACCGAGCTCAACCAGCTCGTCGACCGGGTCGACCGTCGTACCCGCCGTGTCGTCGACGACCACACGGTCCGCACGCGCCAGCTTGTTCAGCAGCGATGACTTGCCCACGTTCGGCTTGCCGACGATAGCGACCCGGCGCGGCCCGCCCACGGGTTCGAATGACTCAGCCGGCGTCTCGGGCAGGGCATCGAGGATCGCGTCGAGCATGTCTCCAGAACCACGTCCATGCAGCGCCGAGACCGGGTGCGGCTCACCGAGACCGAGGTTCCACAGGGCGTACGCCTCCGCCTCGCCACGCATGTCGTCGACCTTGTTGGCCGCGAGCACGACGGGTTTGCCGGACCCACGCAGGATGCGTACGACGGCCTCGTCGGCGTCAGTGATCCCGACCGTGGCGTCGACGACGAAGAGCACGGCATCGGCCACACTGACGGCTATCTCGGCCTGCGCGGCGATCCGCTCAGCCAACCCGCGGGCATCGGGATCCCAGCCGCCGGTGTCCACGATGGTGAAGGCACGGCCGTTCCAGTTGGCGTCGTAGGAGACCCGATCCCGGGTCACCCCGGGCACGTCCTCCACGACCGCCTCACGCCGACCGAGGATCCGGTTGACCAGGGCCGACTTGCCCACGTTGGGGCGGCCGACCACGGCCAACACCGGGACCGCGCCGGGCGCGGTCGTATCGAACTCAGTCGTCATCAGGCTTCTCTCGAGACGGATCCCGGCCCAGCTCTTCGAACTGTTGCTCCGGGATCCCTGGGACGGGACCGGGCAGCTCACGCCCGGTGATGCGCCTTGCGACAACCAGATGGTCGACTAGCCTATTCCGCAGTGCCTCGGTTGCCCGCCTCACCTCGGCCTGCTTGCGTGGCCACGGTTGGCGCTCCAGCCGGACCGGTGCGCCGTACACGAGGTCGAGGCGGGCACCCGTGCCCGGCACCGAGTCCACTCCACCGCCCGGTTCTCGGGTGCCGAACATCACCAGGGGTACGACGGGCGCGCCACTGACCATCGCCAGGTAGGCCAGCCCGGACTTGATTTGTCGCAGCTCACCCGACCCCCGCGAGCCCTCGGGGTAGATCGCCACCACTCCCCCGTCGCGCAGCACCCGAAGACAGTCCTTGATCGCCGAGGGATCCACCTCAAAGCGCGACAACGGGATCTGCCCGAACGCCCGCAGGGCGACCCCGGTGTGCCCCTCGAACATCTCCTTCTTCGTCAACACATGCAGCGACCTGGGTGCGAACGCCGCGAGCAGCGGACCATCGATGAGACCGATGTGGTTCGAGGCGACGATGTGGGCGCCTCGGCGTTGCACGAACTCCTCGCCGTGGGAGCGCACGTCGTACCTCTGGTTGAACCACACCCGCCCGGCCGGACGCATGATCCGCAGCAACCGGTGCCAGGGGTGCACAGCGTCCTGGGTGCGCGGCAGGTCCCAGTGGTCGACCCGCGAGAGACTCCCGCTCACGCCGGAGTCGTTCCGCGGCTCACCCGTCGAGCCTGGTCCACCAGGGCCACCACCTGGTCGACGACCTGGTCCAGGGAGTACCCCGTGGTGTCGATGTGGTGGGCGTCGTCGGCCATCGCCAGCGGGGCGGTCGCGCGACCGGAGTCCAGCCGGTCGCGGCGGATCAGGTCCTGCTGGGTGGCATGGACGCTCGATCCCCCCATCGTCTCGGCTGTACGTCGCACCGCCCGAGCGTCTGGGTCGGCGGTGAGGTACACCTTCACGGGGGCATCGGGTGCCACCACGGTTCCGATGTCGCGCCCCTCGACCACGATCCCCCCCGCGCCGATGATGTCACGTTGCTCCAGCAGCAGGCGCTCACGCACCTCGGGGACCGCACTGACCGCGCTGACCGCCGACGTCACCGGCTGCGAGCGGATCGATCCCGCTACGTCCGCGCCGTCCACGGTGATCGTGGGTGCCGAGGGGTCGGTGCCCGACGCGAGCACGGGCTTGCCCGACCAGGTGGCGACGGCGCTGGGGTCGTCGACGTCGACGTCGTGCTCCAGCATCCACCACGTGACCGCGCGGAACATGGCGCCGGTGTCGAGGTAGCGAAGTCCGAGCCGCTGCGCAACGCCCCTTGAGGTACTCGACTTGCCCGACCCGGACGAGCCGTCCATCGCCACGACGATGTTTGCACTCACGGCGTCGTTCCCACCTCTGCTCTAGGACATCCAATCTCGCGACATCCGATTTCGGGACATCCGATCCTGGCATCGATCTGGGAGATCGACGGCCCAAATCCTACCGGTGAGTGGTCCAGGAACGTGCTTCGAGCGACTCCTGCAAGAAGTCCACCCTCTCGCTGGCGACGGTGAGCTCGACCAGACCGACGGGACGGCCCGGGTCGTGGTCGATACGAAGGTCCTCGACGTTGACGCCGATGTCGCCGGCATCTGCGAGGAGCCGGGCGAGCTCACCGGGATGATCCGGCACCGCCACGAACAGGGCACTGATCGCCTGCGCGGGTCCGCCGTGCTTGCCGGGGATGGCCACGGTTCCTGCGACGCCCCTGTCCAGGAACCCCACGATCGCGCTCCGCTCCCCCCGGTGGACAGCCGACAGCAACAGATCGAGGTCGTCGCGCACCTCCCGCAGCAGGTCGGTGAGGGCCACCGCGTTGGCGGTGATGATTTGCTGCCACAGGCCGGGGTCACCCGCCGCGATCCGGGTGACGTCACGCACCCCCTGGCCGGAGAGCACCATGTGGTCGGCAGGGGCGTCGGTGAGCCGTCCGGCCACGAGAGCAGCCAGCAGATGCGGCAGGTGAGAGGTCCTGGCGACCGCGCGGTCGTGCTCGTCGGGGGTGAACGTAACCGGCAGCGCGCCGCAAAGTCGTGCGAGCTCGGTGACCAGGTCGATGGCGGCGGGGGCGGAGTGCGGATGTGGAGTGAGCGCCCAAGGTCGCCCGTCGAACAGGGCCGCGGAGGCCGCTAGCGGGCCGGACCGTTCGCTGCCGGCCATCGGGTGGCCGCCGACGTACCTCTCCAGCTGGGCCTTGCTCACCCGCTCGCCGACCTGCCGAAGGGGCAGCGACTTCACGCTGCCCACATCGGTGACGATCCCGTCCGAGGCGACCAGCGCCGCCTCGATCTCCGCGGCGACCTGGTCGGGGGGTACGGCGACCACGACCAGCTGGGCCGGCACGTCCCGCGCCGGGCTTCCCGCCCCCAGACCGGAGGCGATCCGGACGTTCTCGTCGTGCACGTCGCTGAGCTGCACATCGATGCCCTCCTGACGCAGCGCCAGCCCGATCGAGGTGCCCAACAACCCGGTGCCGACCACACGGACCGGTCCGGTCAGAGCGTTCCGGTGCACCCCCATCAGTGCGTCTCTTCGTCGAAGACGGACTGGGTTCTGGTCAGATCCCTGCGCAGCTTCGCCGCGCCGTGCAGGTACACGTGCGTGATGTCCGCGCGCGGGAGGTCTGTCTCGACGTGCGCCATCATCCGGACCACCCGCAGCATCGAACCCTCGATCTCAAGTTCACGTGCACAGATGAGCGGGACCTCGCCGAAGCCGAGCCGACGGGCGGCGTACGCGGGAAACTCCGAGACGAGGTCGGAGGTGGCGGTGAAGATCACGCTGATGAAGTCGTCGACGCTCAGGTCGTTGGCTGCCATCACGTCGGTGACCATCTCTGCGACCCGCTCCAGCATGTGCTCGCGCACGTCGTCGTCGAGCTGGGTCGCGCCACGCACTGCCCGCACTGCCACCGGTGACCCCTTCCTCTGATCTGGGAACCCTATCTTCGGGATCAGAGCGCGGCGGCGTCGAGGAGGCTGCCGAGCTCCTCGCGGGAAAGATCGCGGAGCTCGCCGACGCGCAGACCGCTGAGCCGGACCGGCCCGATCGCCGTGCGGGTGAGCCGCTCGACCGGGTGACCGACCTCGTCAAGCAGCCGGCGCACGATCCGGTTGCGTCCCTCGTGGATGACCAGCTCGACGATCGCCCTCGCCTGGTGGGTGGAAGTCACTCGGAATGCGCTCACCGAGACAGGCCCATCCTCGAGCGTGACGCCGTCCAGCACCCGGCGCACCGTCGCCTTGCTCACCGGCCCGGGCACCTGCGCCACGTAGGTCTTGTCGACCTCGTACGACGGGTGCGCCAGCCGTTGCGCGAAGTCCCCGTCGTTGGTGAGCAGGATCAGCCCCTCGGTGTCGGTGTCGAGGCGACCGACGTGGAACAGCCGCTCGGGTCGGTCCGCCACGAACTCCGACAGGGTACGAGGGGCATGGGGGTCCGACATCGTGGACACCACGCCCCGCGGCTTGTTGAGCGCGAGGTACCGATGGGCACTGACCGGAGGCAGCCGCTTCCCCTCCACCCGGATCGTCGCTGTGTGCGGGTCGACCTTCGTGCCGAGACGGGTCACCACCTCACCGTCGACCTCGACCAGGCCGGCGAGCATCAGCTCCTCACACTTGCGGCGACTGGCCACGCCGGACTGGGCGAGGAACTTCTGCAGCCGCACCAGCCGGTCCTCAGGACGCGCTGGGGTGCTCACGCGGTGTCCTGGGCCGCAGCTCCCCCGGTTCGCTCGTCAAGGTCGCCGAAGTCACCGAGGTCAGGCAGGAACGGAGCGAGCTCGGGGAGGTCCTCGACCGAGGTCACCCCGATCCGCTCAAGGAAGTAGCTCGTGGTGCGGTAGAGCAGCGCGGTCGTCTCGGTCTCGGTGCCGCACTCCTCGACCAGTCCTCGCGACACCAGGGTGCGCATCACGCCGTCGACGTTCACGCCCCGGACCGCCGACACCCGCGCGCGGCTGACCGGTTGCTTGTAGGCGACCACGGCAAGCGTCTCCAGGGCCGCCTGGGTCAGCCGCGCCTGCTGGCCCTCGAGCACGAACCGTTCCACGACCGCGGCGTACTCCTCGCGGGTGTAGTAGCGCCATCCGCCCGCGACGTTGCGCAGGTCGAAGCCACGTCCCTGCGCGGAGTACTCCGCAGCCAGTTCCTGTAGGGCAGCCACGACCTGTCCGGTCGGGTAGCCGACCGCCGAAGCGAGCGAAACGTGGTCGAGTGGCTGGTCGGCGACCATCAGCACCGCCTCCAACGCCGGCCGCAGCTCGGCGACCGGAACGGCGAGGGTCTCGGCGACGCTTGCCTCGGACCGTTCGCTCACCGTGCTGCCCTCTCCTCTGGCTCCACTGGAACGGGTTCGCCCGGCGCGGTTTCGCCCGGACCCGGTTCGACCAGACCCGGTTCGACCGATGCCCGCTCGTCCTCTCGCGGTGTCCCGTCGAACTCCTCTTCGATCGCGAACTCGTCGTCGTCGCTGCCGGTCCACCGCACGGTCAGCTCACCCAGCGGGGAGACCTGTTCGAACGCCACGGCACCCTCCCGAAACAGCTCGAGGAGCGAGAGGAACCGGGCTACGGTCGTCAGGGTGTCGGGTGAGTCACCGGCCAGCGCTCGGAACGTCATCGCCTTCTGCCGACGCAGCCGCGCCACGACTATCGCGGCCTGCTCCTTGACGCTGACCCTCGACGCGTGCAGGTGGGCCAAGGACAGCTCGAGGACCGGTTTGGGCTCGAGCGCCCTTGCCGCCAGAGCCGTGAACTCGTCCAGTCCGAGGCCGATCAGCACCTCGGGCAGCAGTGTCGCGAATCTGTTCTCGAGGCCCACCGCTCGGGGGTGTCTCAACGCCTCCCCCGCCATCCGATGCTCGAGCACAGACGCGACCTGCTTGAAGGCGCGGTACTGCAGCAGCCGCGCGAATAGCAGATCACGCGCCTCCAGCAGCGCTAGATCCTCCTCGTCCTCGACGTCGCCCTGCGGCAGCAACCGCGCGGCCTTGAGGTCCAGCAACGTGGCGGCCACTACCAGGAACGAGGTGGTCTGCTCCAGGTCCCACGGCGGCTCGGCGCCGGACCCCGCCGCTCCTTCGCTGCTCCTCCTGCCACCGTCGGACTTGATGTGCGCGATGAATTCGTCGGTGACCTGGGACAGCGCCACCTCGGTGATGTCGAGCTTGTGCTTGGCGATCAGGCTCAGCAGCAGGTCGAAGGGGCCTTCGAAGTTGTCCAGGCGTACGGCGAACGTGTTCGTCGCTTCAGGTCGGTCATCGGTAAGCGTGCTCATCCCGGCCGTCGTGACTGCGTGAGGCGCGAAACGATCTCGCTGTCGACCCCGTTCTCCTCCAGGTCCACCAGCGCTAGCGCCACCGCCTCGCGCACCAGCCGGCCGCGGTCCACGGCGAGGCCGTGGTGGCGGCGCAGCGACAACCGCGCGTGCTCGATGTCGAGGATCTCGTCGGCGGTCACGTAGACGGTCATCTTCTCGTCGTGCCGGACCCGGCCGCTCGGCTTGCGAGACGGCGCAGGCTCCGCGGCCTCACCCGGGGACGCGTCGTCGTCGGGTACGACGGTCGGCCGGAACAGGTCGTCCGCGGCCGGAACCGTCACTCGGCGAGACAACGGGCCAGCACCTCCCGGGCGAGGTGACGGTACGACTCGGCCCCCGCCGAGGACCCGGCGTAGATCGTGATCGGCTCACCCGCGACCGTCGAGTCTGAGAACTTCACGGTGCGCCGGATCACGGTGTGGAACACGGTGTCGCCCCACGCCTGCACGAGACGCTCCATCACCTCACGACCGTGCAGGGTGCGCCCGTCGTACATCGTCGCCAAGACGCCGTCGATGTTCAGCTTGGGGTTCAACCTCTCCTTGACCTTGTCGATCGTGGTCTTGAGCAGAGCGACTCCGCGCAGCGCGAAGTACTCACACTCCAGGGGCACGATGACGCCGTCGGAGGCGGTCAGCGCGTTGACAGTGAGCAGGCCGAGTGAGGGCTGGCAGTCGATCAGGATCACGTCGTACCTGGCGATCGCCGGTTGTAGGAGCCGCTGCAGGGTCTGCTCGCGTGCCACCTCGTGCACGAGCTGCACCTCGGCGGCGGACAGGTCGATGTTCGAGGGCAGCAGGTCGACCCCGGGGACGCCACTGGGCACGATGACGTCGTCGATGGTGACGTCGCGCTGCATGAGCAGGTTGTAGATGCTCAGCTCCATGTCGTGCGGGTTCATCCCGAGGCCCACCGACAGCGAACCCTGCGGGTCGAAGTCGACCAGGAGCACCTTGCGGCCGTACTCCGCGAGCGCCGCCCCCAGGTTGATCGTGGTGGTGGTCTTGCCGACGCCACCCTTCTGGTTGCACATCGAGACCACGCGCGCGTTTCCGTGGGTCGTCAGCGGAGTCGGCTCCGGGAGGTGCGGCATAGGTCGTCCGCTGGGGCCGATCACCGGCTCGTCGGACTCCGACCCGCCCGGCGCCGCCTGCTCGTGGCGCGCGAACGGGAGAGGGTCAGCGAAGGGGCCCGGCGGGGCGGGCGCACGTGTGGCACTAACCAGTGGCGGCATCACAGATGCGCTGCTCCCCTGCAAACCGGTTCCGCCTGGAAATCCGCTCGTGTTCACCCTCGTTGCCTCCTGCCGCTGGCCTTGCCTGACTCAACTCAGTCAACCGTGAACCGCCATCCGTGCGGCTGAGGCACGCCGTAGACAAGTCGACAATTCTGCCCGGCCGGTCTAGCCCGACCGCACTGTCCAGGGCGAGCCGCACCGGGCGGTCGAGCCTGTCGAGACCCGTGATCTCGACAAGCTCGATCAACCGGATCAACCGTATCAACCGAGGGCGCGTGGATGCGCGGTCGCATAGACCTCACGGAGGCTGTCCACGGTCACCAGCGTGTACACCTGGGTGGTGGTGACGGAGGCGTGGCCGAGCAGCTCCTGCACGACTCGCACGTCCGCGCCGCCGTCGAGAAGATGGGTAGCGAAGGAGTGTCGCAGGGTGTGCGGGGACACCTCGGCGGTAACACCGGCGCGCTCGGCTGTCTTGACCAGCACCGCCCATGCGCTCTGTCGCGACAGGCGGCCGCCGCGGGCGTTGAGGAACACGGCCGGGGTGCCCTTTCCGGCCCCCGACAGCCGCGGACGAGACCGCACGAGGTAGGCGTGCACCGCGTCGCGGGCGTAGGAGCCGACCGGAACGATACGTTGCTTGCCGCCCTTGCCGCGCAGCAGAGTCGTGCCGGTTTCGAGATCCAGGTCGTCCAGGTCGAGCCCGACCGCCTCGGAGATCCGAGCACCGGTTCCGTAGAGCAGCTCGAGCAGTCCCCGATCCCGCAGTGCGAGCGCGGTTCCAGGGGATCCTGCCGCTTCAAGGATGCGTTCGATGTCGGACAGCGGCAGCGCCTTGGGCAGCCGCTTGGCCGGTGCGGGCGGTCGGACCCGGGCGGCCGGGTCGACTTGCGTGAGGCCCTCCCGGACCGCGAACCTGTGGAAACCGCGGACCGCAACGACCGTGCGCGCAGCGGACCCCGCGCTCAGCGGCGGATGCTCGGGGCCGCCTTCTCGTAGAGCGATCAGGAACCCGGTGACTGCGCTCTCCTGAATTCCCGCGACGTCATGGACCCCGTGGCCAGACAGGTAGCCCACATAGCGGCGCAGGTCGCGCCGGTACGACTTCACGGTGTTGTCGGCGAGGCCGCGCTCCACCACGAGGTGGTCCAGGTAGGTGCGGACCGCGCGTTGCAGCGAGGACGGCCCGGTGCTCGAGCTCAGCCCAGGACTCCGTCCAGGGAGCGCACCTGCATCCCGTGCGCATCCGCTACGGGAGCGTAGGTCAGGGACCCGTCATGCGTGTTCAATCCGAGCGCGAGGGTGTGGTCGTCGCGCATGGCCTGCTGCCAACCCTTGTCCGCCAGCGCGACGGCGTAGGGAAGGGTGACGTTGGTCAGCGCGTACGTCGACGTGTGCGGCACGGCCCCGGGCATGTTCGCCACGCAGTAGAAGACCGAGTCGTGCACCCGGTAGGTCGGGTCGTCGTATGTCGTGGGGCGGGAGTCCTCGAAACATCCCCCCTGGTCGATGGAGATGTCGATCAGCACAGAGCCCTTCTTCATCCGCCTGACCAGGTCGTTCGAGATCAGGGTCGGTGCCTTCGCGCCGGGCACCAGCACCGCGCCGATCACCAGGTCGGCGTCGAGGATGGCCCGTTCGACCTCGTAGGCGTTGGAGGCCACCGTCTGCATATGTCCTTGGTAGATCCGATCCGCCTGCCGCAACCGCTCGATGTTCTTGTCCAACAGCAGCACCTCTGCCTGCATGCCGAGCGCGATCGCTGCGGCGTTCATCCCCGAGACCCCCGCCCCGATCACGACCACCTTCCCGGCGTACACACCCGAGACACCGCCGATCAGCACTCCGCGGCCACCACCGGATCTCATCAGGTGGTAGGCGCCAGCCTGAGGTGCGAGACGCCCGGCGACCTCACTCATCGGCGCCAGCAGCGGCAGCGCACTGTCGGCTGTCTGCACGGTCTCGTAGGCGATGCCGGTCACCCCGCGCTCGAGGAGCGCCTCGGTGCACGGCCGGGACGCCGCCAGGTGGAGGTAGGTGAAAAGCATCTGCCCCTCACGCATCTGGTGGTACTCGCTCTCGATCGGCTCCTTGACCTTGAGGATCAGGTCACAGGTCGCCCAGACATCGTCGGCGGAGCCCAGGATCTTGGCGCCGGCGGATACGAACTCCTCGTCCGGGATCGAGGAGCCCTCGCCCGCGGATGTCTCCACGAACACCTCGTGACCGTGACGCGTCAACTCGTTGACACCGGCGGGCGTGATCGCCACGCGGTACTCGTGATTCTTGACTTCCTTCGGGACGCCGACTTTTGTCCCTACCGTCATGGTGTGGCCTCCTCTTTCCTGTGACCGTCACCGCGTCATCGGGGTGACCGGCTGAGTGTATTCGGTTCCCGCGCGCGCAACGCGTAGACCATCACCGCGAGGCCGAGCGGTCCGTCGGTGGCCGTGCCGGCGAGCACCGAGGCAACGAGGTCGTCGAGGGGGACCCACGCGGTCGTCATGTCTGCCTCCTCGCGCACGAGTTCGAAGTCACCACGGTCCCAGTGGGACAGGTCGGTGGCCTGGTAGATCTCGATCCGCTCGCTGCTCAGTCCAGGCGAGGGATACATCGTGACCAGGTGCCTCCACGTGTCAGCGTGCAGCTGCGCCTCCTCGCGTAGCTCTCGCTGGGCGGCGACCAGCGGATCCTCGTCCTCGACGTCGAGCAGACCCGCCGGCAGCTCCACGAAACGCGTTTGCGCCGGGTGCCGGTACTGCTGGAGGACCAGCGCGCGTTCCGCGTCGTCGACAGCGAGTACGACGCAGGCGCCGGGATGCACCAGCACGAGGCGGTCGAACTGGTCCTCGGGATCGCCCGGAGCGGAGATGCGGTCGCGCCGCACCGAGAAAGGTGCCGGCCCACTCCAGATGTCCTCGGTGAAGTGCACCGGCCACGACTCGGCGCGGTCGCTGGGCCCGGACACGGCAGGATCAGGCGTCCACGTCGGCGGGAGAACGGCGCAGGGACGACTCGTCGATCGGGAAGCGCAGCTCCTTCTGCCTACCGATCGCAGCACCGACCAGGGCCGCGAACAGGGGATGAGGGCGGGTCGGGCGCGAACGATACTCCGGGTGCGCCTGGGTGCCTACGTAGTAGGGATGCACCTCGCGGGGCAGCTCCGCGAACTCGACCAGGTTGTTGTCCGGCGAAGTTCCCGAGAACACAAGCCCGGCCTTCTCCAGCTGATCCCGGTAGGAGTTGTTCACCTCGTAGCGGTGCCGATGACGCTCCTCCACCTTCGGCTCGCCGTAGGCCGCGCGGACGATCGAGCCATCCTGGAGCTCGGCCGGGTAGAGGCCCAGCCGCATCGTGCCGCCGAGGTCGCCGGCCCCCGAAACGAAGGCCTTCTGCTCGGCCATCGTCGCGATCACCGGCTCCTTGCAGTCCTCGTCGAACTCGGTGGAGTCGGCGTCGGCGATGCCGCACACGTGACGCGCGAACTCGATCACCATGCACTGCAGTCCGAGGCACAGCCCCAGGGACGGGATCAGCTGGGTGCGGGCGTACTCCAGAGCCCCGACCTTTCCCTCGATGCCACGGATACCGAAGCCGCCGGGGACACAGACCGCGTCAACATCCGCGAGGTGACGGGCTGCGCCCTCGCGGGTCTGGCACTCGTCGGAGGGGACCCAGACCAGGTTGACCTTCGCGTCGTGGGCGAACCCCCCGGCGCGCAACGCCTCCACCACCGACAGGTAGGCGTCGGGGAGGTCGACGTACTTGCCGACCAGGGCGACGGTCAGCTCCTCGGCCGGATGGTGCACTCGTCGCAGCAGGTCGTCCCACACCGTCCACGAGACATCGCGGAACGGCAGGTTCAGCCGCCTGACGACGTACGCGTCGAGGCCCTCAGAATGCAGCACTCTGGGAATGTCGTAGATCGAGGGGGCGTCGGTCGCGGTCACCACGGCCTCCTCGTCGACGTCACACATCAGCGAGATCTTGCGCTTGACCGACACCGGGATCGGCCGGTCGGAGCGGCAGACGATCGCGTCGGGCTGGATGCCGATCGAACGAAGCGCAGCAACCGAGTGCTGCGTCGGCTTCGTCTTGAGCTCACCGGACGGACCGATGTAGGGGACCAGCGAGACGTGCAGGAAGAAGCAGTTGTCCCGGCCGACGTCGCGGCGCACCTGACGGGCTGCCTCGAGAAAGGGCAAGGACTCGATGTCGCCGACCGTGCCGCCGACCTCGGTGATCACGATGTCCACGGAGTCGCCGTCCGGGCTCGAACCCATGGCGCGGACCCGCTCCTTGATCTCGTTGGTGATGTGCGGGATCACCTGCACGGTGTCTCCGAGGTAGTCACCGCGCCGCTCCTTGGCGATCACCGAGGAGTAGACCTGTCCGGTGGTCACGTTGGCGATCTGGCTCAGGTCGGTGTCGAGGAAGCGCTCGTAATGACCGATGTCGAGGTCGGTCTCGGCGCCGTCGTTGGTGACGAACACCTCGCCGTGCTGGAAGGGGTTCATCGTTCCAGGATCCACGTTGAGGTAGGGGTCGAGCTTCTGCATGGTCACCCGCAGCCCACGGGACTTCAGCAGACTGCCGAGGCTCGAGGCCGTCAGACCCTTGCCGAGTGAGGAGGCGACCCCACCGGTGACAAAGACATGCTTGGTGGGCTGCGATGCGGCCAAGAGGGCTCCCGTGGCTTTCAGTTAGAACAACGAAGGTACGGCGAGGCAGGCACACGTCACCGATTCAACCCAACCGTCCACGGGGTTCGAGCCTACCAACACCCGGGCGAGTTCGCGTTCGCCCCGCCGGGAATAACCTCTCTGGGCACCTAGTCCGGTGCGACCAGGCTCGGCATCGTGCCGTCGGCGGCGTCCGCCGCGCCGTA
>Ga0075530_1000891_pt1 | contig 14218 bp, 15 predicted proteins | sample NGEPerD_2_FD_75101 | JGI IMG/M metagenome (GOLD analysis project Ga0075530, IMG submission 75101) | Arctic peat soil microbial communities from the Barrow Environmental Observatory site, Barrow, Alaska, USA - NGEE PermafrostL1-D | ecosystem: Environmental > Terrestrial > Soil > Wetlands > Peat ...
CGGTTCCGAATATTGATGCGGGCCGATGGTTCGCACCTTGAGCGCTTGACCGCTGCGCTACCGCGCTTCGCGCACCTTGAGCGCTTGACCGATCAGCGCGCGGGTCTCGGGGATGCCGTAGAGCTCCACAAAAGAGCCGAAGCGCGGGCCCTGGGTCTGGCCGAGCAGCACCTCGTAGAGGGCGGTGAACCAATCGCGCAGCGGCTCAAAGCCGTGCTCCTTGCCCACCGCGTAGACTTGCGCCTGGATTTCCTCGGCGAGAACCTTGTCCGGCAGCGCGCCGAGCCGCGCCTCGAGATCGGCAAGGGCGGCGCGCTCCTTCTCGGTCGGTGCGCGGTAGCGCTTCGCCGGCTTCACGAAGTCATGGAAATAACGGATGGCGTAGCCGACGAGCTCGTCGAGCAGCGGGTGCCCTTCCGGGGTGGCGTCGGGCGTGTAGCGGCGGATGAAGCCCCACAGCACCTCGCTGTCCTCGGAGTTCGAGGCGGAGGCCAAATTCAGCAGCAGCGCGAAGCTGATGGGAAGGTCCGCTTGCGGCGGCGCGCCGTCATGGACGTGCCAGACCGGGTTCATCAGCTTTGCCGCCCACTCTTCTTTGGGGTAGGCGGCGAGGTGGCCGACATACTCGTCGACCGCGCGGGGGATCACGTCGAAATAGAGCCGCTTCGCTTTTCTCGGGCTTTGAAACATGTAGAGAGAGAGGCTCTCGGGCGAGGCATAGCTGAGCCACTCGTCGATGGTGAGGCCGTTGCCGCGCGACTTGGAGATCTTCTCGCCGTTCTCGTCGAGGAACAGTTCGTAGTTGAAGCCTTCGGGCTGCTGACGGCCGAGAATGCGGCAGATCTGTCCGGAGAGGCGGACGCTATCGATCAGGTCCTTGCCCGCCATCTCGTAGTCGACGCCGAGCGCCGCCCACCGCATGGCCCAATCCGCCTTCCATTGCAGCTTGCAATGACCGCGGGTGACGGGCACTTGCGTGAGCTTGCCCGAGTCTGGGTCTTTAAAGAGGATGGTGCCGGCGGCAACGTCGCGGTCGACGATCGGCACTTGCAGCACCTTGCCGGTGACGGGAGAGATCGGCAGGAAGGGGCTGTAGGTGGCCCGACGTTCGGGGCCGAGGGTCGGCAGGATGACGTTGCAAACCGCCTCATAGTTCTCCAGCACCTTCAGCAGCGCCACGTCGAAGCGACCGGCGATGTAGCAATCGCTCGCCGAGAGAAACTCGTAGTCGAAGCCAAACCGATCGAGGAACGCCATCAACCGCGCATTGTTGTGATGGCCGAAGCTCTTGTGCTCGCCGAACGGGTCCGGCACTTGCGTCAGCGGCTTGCCGAGATGCTGCGTGACCATCTCCTTGTTGGGGATGTTGTCCGGCACTTTGCGCAAGCCGTCCATGTCGTCGGAGAAGCAGATCAACCTGGTCGGCACCTGGTCCTGGGTCAGCACGCGGAAGGCGTGGCGCACCATGGTGGTGCGGGCGACTTCGCCGAAGGTGCCGATATGAGGCAAGCCGGAGGGCCCGTAGCCCGTCTCGAAGATGATGGGGCCGGTCGGCTGCGGAATCCGCTTCATGCGGCTCAGCACCTTGCGCGCTTCCTCGAACGGCCATGCCTTGCTGACATGGGCGTGAGCGAGGAGCTCGGAATTCATCTCGATCTTGGCGCTGGGCGGGGAGGCCATTGATTGGAATGTCGCGTGGTGTAGAAGGGCTGGTGGTCCGACAAATTTCACAGTTTTCCGCACCGCGCCAGTATTTCCGCCCGTGCCGCACTCGGCGCTTGCCCGGCAACCGGCAATTTCCTACCGTCGCGCCGCTTCGAGGCCTGAAGCGAACAGAAAGGTAGAAGAGCCCATGACCGAGCCATTGGACCATCACGATGCGCTGATCTACGCGATGGTCACCATGTCGGCCGTGGACCGGACCATGACCGACGCCGAGCTGCACCGCATCGGCGAGATCGTCTCCAATCTGCCGATCTTTGCCGATTACGACCAGGATAAGCTGGTCCGGACCGCCCAGGCCTGTGGCGATGTGCTGAGCGGGGACAACGGCCTCCAGCAGGTGCTCCAGCTCATTCGCGGCGTCCTACCGAAGACGCTGCGCGAGACGGCCTATGCCGTGGCGCTGGAAGTCGCTGCAGCCGACCTCGACGTGCAGCGCGAGGAGACGCGATTCCTCCAGATGCTGGCCGACAGCCTGGAACTCGACAAGCTCACCGCCACGGCGATCGAGCGCGGCATCCGGGCGCGCAACACGGTGCTTTGATCCGGGCGCTTTCGACCGCACGGCTTTACCTTTCACGAAGGTTGCGCGCCGGAACCAACCCGGCCCGCGGGGGTTCTTGTTATAATGTGTGCTTGAGGCGCGCCGGATGCGTGCGCCATTTTCAGGAGGATCAATCATGTGGGGCTTGGCTGAACGCAAGACGTCGAGATTCGGGAGAGACCTCGACATGAACGATGTCTACGACCAGCTCGACACGTTGCGCGGCTATGTGCAGGAGCTGTCGCACGGTGCGGGAAAGAGCGCCAAGAGCGGCTACGGCCGGGCCCGCGACTTCGCCTCCGGTGCAGCGCACGACGCCGAGGACACGATGAAGGACAACCTCGCCGCCTCGCTCGTGCTGACGTTGGGTCTCGGCATCGTCGTCGGCTATTTCATCCGCCGCGGCAGCGACTAGCCCCTAGCGGGCGAGCTTGCCGGCGCCGGTAAACAGCGCCCCGCCGATCACGCACGGAATCGCGATCTGCGCTTGACCGAGAGCCGTGGCGGCGACGCAGCCCGTAGCGATAGCGAGTGAGCCCGCGGTCATGCCCTTGGACATGCCTGCTTCCGCCGACAGCTTCCGCTGCTGCGCGTCCTCGATGGCGCCAAACTGATCCTTGCGGATTTTCTCCGACTCGAACAACTCAGCCGCCTCGATCACATCCTTCAACGGCTTGGCCACCTCAGGCGGCTGGCGCTCGTACTCGGCGCGGTACAGCCCGATCAATTCGCGGTCGCGCTCGGCGTAGGAGGCGAGGGTCCATTTGGCGGTGCCGCCGGTCGAGATCTTGTCGTAGGCGCTCGGGTCGCTGCTCCAGCCGGAGAAGATCTTACGGAAGGAGAAGTTGGAGTCCTCGTCGTTCTTCGACCATTTCAGCGCCTGCATGATGCGCATCACCGGCTGGTGCTGGCCGGTGGCGACGTAGTAGCCCCACAGCGCGTAGATGCCGGCCGCGCCGCCCTGCTCCAGCGGCAAATCCATCAGTGCCGGACGCTTGCCGTTGAGAAAGTCGTCGATGAGCGGACCCCTGAGCGGCATGCGTGAGGAATTTTTCTCGAGCAGGCTCCGCCAGTCCGGGCGCCCCGAATAGACAATCGCCCGGATGATCACCTCTTGCTCCTTGTCGGGCATCGGGAACATCCGGGTGACGAGGGCCGGGCCGTCATTGGGATTGGCGCCGAGAATGCCGGCGATGAAGCCGATGCAGAACCACTGCTTCTCCTCGTCGCCGAACAGGCCGAAATCGAGCATGGCGTGAACCGCGTCGGGCACGCGCCAGAGATCGGGATGCTTGCGGTAGTTGGAGACCCAATCGAGCAGACGCTGGGGCGTGTCGAAGGACGCTTGCTGCGCGGGTTTCGCCGGGGACCCAAACTCAGGTGCGCCTGCGGCCGGCCGCGCGTAGACTTGCTGGGGCACTCCCTGCCGGGGCGTGAATTGTTGCGGTGCGATCCGTTGCGGCGCGGCGGCGGCCGGCTGAGGCGCTGCTGGCCGCACGTCCTCTCGCGCCGCTTTGGGCGCCGAGGATTCCAGGGCAGGCGCTTCCGGCGGGCCCAGGCGCTGCGGCGTGGCCTGCTTCGATACCGAACTCGTCTTAGGGGCCTCGGAAACCGCGCCCGATTGCGCGGCGCAAGGCACCACCAAGCCGAGAACGCCGACGGCGGCGAGCGCTAGAGTCGTGGCAATACGCATGTCATCAGCTTCCTCCCCCCGGCCCTAGAGTGCTGACGATTAACACAGACATAGTTAACGCCCGCGGGCTTGCGCTGAGCGGGTAAGACCATGATTTTCAAGCGTTTCGTGGCAATTTAATGGCCGGGCGCGTTAACCATAACAAAAGGTTACCGCCCGATCGGGCGCCGCTGCCGCCCCGGGTATGTCCGGCCGCCCTTCGCCTCGCGGTAGAAGGACGGCCGGGGCCTCGCACTTACGCCGCTAGGGAGCGATTTTCATCGGGCGAGGTGGACTTCAAGTCCGGGCATCTCCTGGGTCTCGTCGGCAACAATTCCTTCGCGTCATCGGCCCTGGAGTGGCGGCCAGAGCCTTGGGTAAAACTGGTCTTCGTCGTCAGCCGGCCTCCTGCACCTCCGATTCCATCAAGGCGCAAGGCCGCGCGGCCTGGGGCCGGCCCGCCTCACGGGATGCCAGAAGGAGGGCAAAATCGCGGCCCCGCCCCTCGGCACCAAGCTGTAGCGACAACATGCCCAGCGGCTCGAGCAGCCGCGCGTTGCGCAGCTCGCCCGCATCCACCGCCTCGAAGCCGACATCCGACACGAGGCCGCGCACGATGTCCTTGGCCGCACCCTCCGGCCCGGCGACAAACATGGCTGCCCGGCCTTGCGGAAAGACCGGCCTTGCAATGACGTCGACGCCGGCGGCGTTGAAGGCCTTGAAGACGATCGCATCCCGGGCGTGGCTCTGAAGGAGCTCGGCACCGGAACTGTCGAAACCCATCGCCAGCCGCGTTCCGTTCGGATTGAGCGGGTTGGTCGCATCGATCACGATCTTGCCGGCAAGCGCCGAAGCGTGCTCGCAGACAAGCGCCTCAGTCGATGTCCAGGGCGTGGCGAGGATTACGGCTTCGGCGCCGGCGATCGCCGCACCGACGGGCTTGGTGATCGGCTCGCCGGCGGTCTTCGGCTGCCGCACCCCATAAATGACCTGGTGGCCCTTAGCGCGAAGGGCCGTGCCCAGGGCTGTCCCGACGCGCCCAGCGCCGACGATGGCAATCCTCATCTCTACCCCCGCTTAGTCAGCTTGGTGATTCCGAGTAAGGGATCCGTTTGCTGTTGCCTCCAACATGGGCGCTCCATTATCATTATTCCAATCGATGGGATCGATGATGAGTATCGATCATGCCAATCTTAGCCGGCTCGACCTCAACCTCTTGGTTGCGTTCGACGCGCTTCTGACCGAGCGAAGCGTCACGCGCGCCGCCGCCCGCGTCGGGCTCGGCCAGTCGGCCATGAGCCATAATCTGGCCCGGCTCCGAACCTTGTTCGGCGATGAACTCTTGACCCGGGACGCCAAGGGCATGCGCCCTACCCCGCGGGCGCTGGCGCTGGCCGACCCGGTGCGGATGTCGTTGGGGCAGATCCAGGCGGCGGTGCTTCAGCGCGAGGCGTTCGAGCCGGCGACCGCCGAGCGCGTGTTCAGGATCGGGCTTGCCGACTCCATCGAGGTCGCCGTCATCCCCGCCCTGATCGAGCGCCTGCAAACCACGGCACCGGGCGTGTCGTTGCGGCTGCGCTCAACCAACCGCATGAGCATCTTGGAGGAGCTCGATACCGGAACTCTCGATCTCGGCATTGGCGTGTTCGACCAGGGCCAGACCCACCACAAGCGGCGTCACATCTATACCGACAGCTTTCTCTGCCTGTTCAGCATCGAGCAGCTCGATCTCACGCCGCCGATTTCGCTCCAAGACTATCTGCGCTGGCCCCATGTGCTGACAAGCCTCGCCGACGATATCCGTGGCGCGGTGGATGAGGCCCTGGCCAAACACAAGCTCCGCCGCAACATTGTCATGACGACACCCGGCTTCCTCGCCGTGCCGTTCATCGTGCGCCGTGCTCCCGTCATCACCACCATGCCGTCACGGCTGGCACGGTATTTCTCCGAGAGCTTCGGGCTCGCCACGAGCCCGGTTCCGGTGGACCTGCCGAGCTTCACGATCTCGCTGCTGTGGCATGCGAGCTTCGATCACGACCCAGGACATCTGTGGTTGCGTCAGACGGTGGCCGGACTCGTTTCCGAGGACAATCTGGAGCTCTAGGCCCGCCGCGCGGGATGTGGACAACTCCCGATTTGGCGGCGCGTTGGCGTTATATTGGCTTCATCATTGGCGCGGATTCGATTCGCGCGTTCCGTCCTGTTGAAGAAGACTCATCACTAATCAGAAGACCCATCGCTAATCGAGAGACCCGGCTGGTCGAAGGAGGTCGTTTCATGGCTGCGAGCACAGCACCGACGAGGGGCCGCGCATCATCAACCGCCAAGGCGCGCGGCGATGCCTTGAGCGAGGTCTTGGCCGATAGCTGGTGGGCGGTTGGCCTGCGCGGCATTCTCGCCATCGCCTTTGGTCTCATTTGCCTGGTGGTCCCGTCCGTCGCCATCCTCGCCCTGATCCTCCTGTTCTCCGCCTATATGCTGGTCGATGGCGTGCTCGCCATTGCCTCCGGCCTCAAGGCCGCGCGGAACGGCGAACGCTGGGGTCTGCTCATCCTCGAAGGCGTTGTCGATATCGCCGCAGGCGCCGTCGCCTTCCTCTGGCCCGCGATCACAGCGGTCGCCTTCGTCATCCTCATCGCGGTGTGGGCGATCATTTCCGGCGCGCTGATGCTCGGCGCGGCCTTCACCCTGAAACACGATCATGGGCGCTGGTGGCTCGCACTTGGCGGCATCGCCTCGGTGATCTTCGGCATCGTGCTGCTGGTGGCGCCGGTGGTGGGCGCGGTGGTGCTCACCTGGTGGGTCGGGGCCTATGCCATCGTGTTCGGCGTCGTCCTCCTGGTGCTGGCCTTCCAGCTGCACGCCAAGAAAGAAGAGCGCGACGCCAAGTCTGCCCCGCGGCCCACCGCCAGGAAGACCGCCGCGAAGAGGGCCTGAAGTCCCTTTCGCGCAAAGGTCCTGACGTCGCCTATTTCCGGGAGCCGCCGACCTTGATCAAGACCGCGTCTCTCGGTCTTGTGATCCTCGGCGTGGTTGGCTTGTCTGTCGCCTCACGCCACACTAACTGACAGTCAGTCCTAACCAGGCGGCTTCTATGGATAACCTATTCGGCCAGGGCGACAGCCTGATCCGGCTCGGCGCATTCGCCGGCGTCTTCCTGGTGATGGCGCTGATCGAGCTCGGCTGGCCGAAGCGGACGCTGATCGCCCCAAAGGGACGCCGCTGGCTCACCAATGTGGGTATCAGCGTCACGGCCGCCTTCGTGCTTCGGCTGATGGCCGCCACCGTCGTGCCGATTGCGGCGATCGCCGCGGCGTTCTACGCGCAGAGAAACGGCATCGGACTCCTGAACAGCGTGGCCTGGCCCGTATGGGTGAAGATCGCCATTGCGCTGATCGTGCTCGACCTCGCCATCTGGACGCAGCATCTCGTCTCCCACAAGGTCCCGATCCTGTGGCGCCTGCACCGCGTGCATCATGCCGACCGCGATATCGACGTGACCACGGCGATCCGCTTTCACCCGGTTGAGATCGCACTGTCCATGCTGTGGAAGATCGTCGTGGTGATGGCGCTCGGGGCCGCCCCCTTGGCGGTGTTCCTGTTCGAGGTGATCCTCAATGCCTGCGCCATGTTCAACCACGCCAATATCGCGTTGCCGGGCTGGATCGATCGGCCATTGCGGCTGCTCATCGTGACACCCGACATGCACCGGGTGCATCACTCGGTGCTCCGCCCCGAGCACGACTCCAATTACGGCTTCAATCTGTCGCTGTGGGACCGCGTGTTCCGCACCTACACCGCCCAGCCGGAAGGCGGGCACCAGGGCATGACCATCGGGCTCACACCCTATCAGAGCGAAGACCCGACACGCTTCGGCTGGTCACTGTTGCTGCCGTTCCGCGGCGCCGGCTCGAAGACGACGGCCGAGCCGTCAAGTCCGCCGCCAGACTCTCATCCAGACGATCGCGCGGCCTCGAAGAAGCTCGTCTAGAAAAAACTCATGGGGAAATAGCGCAGGAACAGCTCCTCGTAGCGGCCGCTGGCGTGCACCTGCTCCAGCCCATAAGTGAGGATCTCGGCGAGCTTGCGGTTGCCCTTCTTCACGGCGATGCCGACACCTTCGCCAAAATACTTGGCGTCGAGATAAGGCCCGCCGCGGAACTCGCAACAGGCTTCGCTGGTCACGCCGTTGAGCCAGAACGTAAGCGTAATGCCGTCGCCGAAGATGAGATCGATGGCGCCGTTCTTCAGCGCCTTCTGCGCATCCTCGGCATTATCGAATGCAGCGACCGCGGCATCGGGGAAGAATTTCGTGAGATAGGCCTCGTGGCCGGTCCCCTTGGCCACGCCGATCTTCAAGTCCTCCACCGTCTCCGGGCGAATGTCCTTGATCTCAGTCTCTTTGCGCGCCACGAAGCGCGCCGGCGTGGCGTAGTAGCGGGAGGTGAAGTCGGCCGACTTCAGCGCTTCCTCGGTGATGCGGATGGAGGCGATGGCCGCGTCGGCCTCGCCCTTGTCGAGACTCGGAATCAGATCGTTCCAGTTCGTCGCGCTGACCTCGCACTGGACCTCGAGAACCTCGCAGATGGCCTTGGCGAGATCGACGTTGAAGCCGGTGAGCGCGCCCACCTCATCGTAATAGTGGAACGGCGGGTAGTCGGAATCGGTGACGAAGCGGAGCTTATCGAGCCCCTTCAGGTCCGGCCTCGGACGGAGCGCATCGCCTTGCCAATTGTCGGGGACGATCGTGCCCCGCGCTTGCGCGTGCGCCGGAGTGGGCAACAGCCACACCAGCGCAATCGCGAGCGCGGCAAGCAAGCACGGCGCCGCGCCGCGTCCAAGGGATCGAGGAATCAGGAGGCCGCTGTTCTTCACCCGCCCCTCTTAGCGCGGCTTTGCGGCAGCCGCTAGAGCGTCATAACCCGCAATAGTTGCATACTGCAATACTACGACTTTTACTAGTGCCGCGCGCGATTCAACATCTTGGCTCATTCTATATTGCGCCTCATCCTAGAAGTGCAAAGATGCCGTGAGGGAGTTGCTGGAGGCTTTCCCGCGTCGCTTGTGGTCCAGAGGAGCCCGGCCGAGGGGCCGGACTGGCGCGTTGGCGCGGGCGCACAGCTGCTCGCCGAGCCCGAGTACCATTTTCTGGTCGGCCGCTTCATCGACGCCGCCACGCTGGCGCGCGCGAGCGCGCTTGCAGCGCGCTGGGGTGTCCATCCCCACGATGTGATGATCGCCAATGGCTGGCTCGCGGAGGACGACTACTACCGTGCGCTCGCCGGGGCGTGCGGCACGCCTTTCAAGGCCGGACTTGACCCAAGCGAAGCCGCGCTCCCTGCGCTCGCGACACCGCGGCAATGCCTGGCCAGCGGGCTTCTCAAAGAGCGGGCGCGGAGCCGCCGCTTCGTGCTTGCGCCCGACCGGCTGAGGCCGACGGCGCTGCGCGTGATGTTGGCGCGGCTCGCACCCCATGGCTTCACGCTGGCGACGCCGCGCGCTGTGCGGGACGCCGTCTATCACCACTTCGCGCCGAGCCTGGCGCGGGGCGCGGTCGAGACCCTGGCGGTTCGCCGCCCCGAGCAGAGCGCGCGCACGCGGACCCCGCGCTGGCAGCGCGCGGCCTTGACCATCGGCGCGGCGGGGCTCTTAGGCGCGCTTCTGCTGGCGCCAATCGAGACCATCCGCGCCATGACATTGCTGCTTGCCGTCCTGTTCGTACCGGTGATCGGGCTCCGAGCCGTCGCTGCGTACCAACTCATGGGGCGGACGACCCACAATGAGCCGGCTCCGCCGCGCGTTCCCGACGCGGCGCTCCCGATCTACACCATCCTCGCACCGCTGTTCGGCGAGGCGCACATGGTGGCGCCGCTCGTCGAGGTGCTGAGGCGGCTCGACTGGCCGGCATTAGGTAGCAAAGGCACCAATTAATAATCAGGAAAAACTCTCACCATTTCGTTCTAGATCAATGGCTTACGTCAGAATTAATTATAAAGGGGTGCCAAAGAGAAGACCCCGCCACTTGGGACAGTGGGCAGGGCCTTCCTTGGGGAGATCGAGATTGGACCGGGTGCATCCTAGTCACTTTCGCGTCTCCGACAAGAGGCTTCGGCCAGTCGCGGCTCAGGAAGCGAAGGCCACCAAATAGGGGAAAACTTGAATCGAGTCAGGTGCTTGTCTTGATTCGGAATTTCACAACGCGGTTGTCAACCCTCTCTTTGAGAGTCATAACCGCCCCGAATCACCTCCGGAGCGGCTATGGCAAGCGTGGCGTTATGGGCGATTAGGATTGGAAGGCGGCTTCCGCTTCCAGGGGCCGCGAAGGCCCATCTTGATCGCTGCCTTGCGGTCGAACTCTTTGATTCCGTGTTTGACGAAAACATCGCTCGGCCTGGGCTGCTTGAAGTGCTTGGCCTTGTTCCGTTTACTCGCCTCAGCCCACATTTCTTTAACGTAGGTGGTGAAGGGGTCCATATCCCCATGCTGCCCGATTGCGTCTGGCCCGACAGTTTGGAGCCAGAAGTTTTCGACCGAGCCGATGTCGCTGAGGCCAGAACGAAGACGGTCCATTAACTTGGAAGCGCCTCCCTCACTCAGGATAACTAGTGAGATGGAATGTTCCGAGTGTTTCCCGACCTTAAACGGGCAACGAATTACACCAGCGATCTTTCTTACATCGCCCCTATCAACTCTGTCTTTCTTGTACTTGAAGCTAACCGTCAACTCATACACAGAATACCTGTCGTTCTGCATTTCGCTCTCCTTGTTAGAGAGCGAGCGACTTGACGCAAACAACAAACTGTGGGATTCTGACGCTGCTAACTAGAGAATTCCACTGCCGCCCGCCGGTAGTGCCCAAAAGCCAGGACCGCACGTCCTGGCTTTTGTGGTTCTAGCATAGCAATGCAACCAAATCTAGATGTTCCGGCTTTGTGCCAATGCCCAAACCCTTACGCCACCATGCTTTTCCGGGCTACCCACTTTGCCGCGCTTCCACTGCAAACGCGTGGCTTGGACGATGCGGTAGGCGATGGACGTGCGAAGCACCTTGTCGCCTTCGTCTAGCCCCTTCGCGCGGATCACGCGGACAGCGAGATCGCGCGTCGTAAGCGGGCCTTCCTCTGTCAGCGCTGCTTTGCAGAGGGTGACGATCTCGCCACGGCGGAACAAGCGCAGCGTATCCACGTAGACCGGGAACTGTGTTCGGTCGGCCGGCGCCTCGAACAGTTGGATGGTGGCATTGACGTGGGCGAGATCGCGCTTCGCCTTCTCGATTTGCTTTTCGTAATTGGCAAGCGCCCGCTCGATCTCGTCACGCTTGTTGCGAAGGATCACCAGGGTTTGGCTCTCTGCCATTACGCGGTCCTCTGCCAGTAACCCGACCAGTCCCGCGACTTGGGGTGAGCCATCGCCAGACGGGCAGCGCGAGTCGCCAGGGTGCCATTGTCGAGACGGCGATGGTCTTCCTTCCAAGCGGCTTCGGCGGCATAGGCGTGCAGGTGTTGCGGGCTGACGTGGTGGTGCTGACCGCGAACCATGCGGCGAAGACGCGAGAAGTAGCTTTCGACTTGGTTGGTGCAAACGCCGTCCAGTGAATAGGCTTCGCTGTGATTGATGCGGAGCGTCTTAAACCGATCATGCAGCACGTCCCAATGCGGAGCTTCGTCAGCATGGATGCGGGCGGAAGCATCTGCAAACTGGTTCGCGTAGAACACGCCATCGGCTTCGTTGCGAACCACGAAGGTCAGGGTGCGGCCCTTGCGCTGACGCAGCGCAATAACGACGCGGCGCTTGCCGGTCTGGTGCTGAGCTAAGCGACGGTCAACGCGGTCTTCGATCTTGTTGGCCGGGCGAATGTGCCCGCCGATGTAGCAGCCATCAATTTCGACCTCGCCTGACAGCGTGAGGCCCTTCGTCTCGGCTGCCATCGCTTCGCGGATTTTGTGCGCCAGGACGAAAGCCGTCTTGTGCTGGCAGTCCAGATCACGCGAAAGCTGCAAGGCGCTAATGCCCTTCACCGCGTTCGCGAAGATCACGAAGGCGGCGAGCAAATCGGTGAAGCTCATCTTGCGCGAGGCGAAGATGGTGCCCGAGGTCACGCTGTACTGGTGATAGCAGCCCGCGCACTTGAACTTGCGGCGGGTCGGGATGAGATAGGCGTCCACGCAACCGCAACGGGGGCAGAACGGCTCGCCTTCGGTCTCAGACCAGCGGAGCTTGCAGAATGTCTCATAGGCCTTCTCTTCGCCCAGATTGGGAATCCAAGGCTAGAGGACTGATACGGGGCGAAATGGCCCGGCAGGGCATTACCTATGCCCAGCTAGTCGAGAGGCTAGACGCCGTAGGCGTCAAAGAAGACGAGCGGAACCTGAGGAATAAGGTCAGCCGGGGTAAGTTCACGGCGGCTTTTATGCTTGCTTGCCTTGAGGCGCTTAGCGCTTCTGACCTGCGCTTGCGCTGATCGACAATCGAGCAGGCTCCACCCGAGCTATCGACACTCTACTGACCGAAAACAAACTTGGCGCCTTGTTCAGTACAACCGCGCCCCACAGCGGAAGCCGAGCCTTTCCCCGTCCGCCATGCGCGCAAACCAATATGTCGAATTCCCCAAAGTCAAAGCCCACCCTTTCACCCTCTGACAGTATCTTGTCGGCGATTTCTTTCGGGATCCGTTGCTCAAGAGTAACCGAGAATTCCTTGTAGGGGGCCACATTTTCATAATGAGGTTTTTCCAGGAGCGACGGAGGGGGTAACGGGCCCAGTTCATGCGATGAACCACCCTTGCTTTCAGTAGCGAGCACACGGCCTGAAATGCGATGCACATAGATCGATTTACCCGTGCCGTTGAAGCATCTAGCCCCGATTTCAACGAACCCCTCGTCAGCCAGCTTCCCGGCACCAACGGTTATAAGGCCCACGTATAATCGTTGGCCAAATGGCTGGCGGTTTCTCCAATTAATCCTTGGAAGCCAATGAGGACGGTTTTCCCATATCCACAGACCGCCAAGAATGACCAATCCGAGGATTATCAAGATTGCGGGGGAAGGAGCCCTATCATCCACAGGACTCCTGCAAGGATTGACTCGGAGCCAATGAATACAATCCAAGCTCTAAGGCTAAGGAATTCTCGCATGGCGCGCAGAATGCCCCTTCCCGTCCTAATTGTGTAGTCATCCTTTACCTCGACTAGCCGAGGCAAAAGGTCTTTCGGGCTGGTCAACTGAGGGCCCTCCAATCGGCATTAGGCCGGGCCGGTAATTTCAGTTGGTGCCTTTGCTACCTAATGCCGCGACTGGCCGGCCGCGAAGCTCGACATCAAGCTCGTCCTGGAGGCGGTGGACAAAGAGACGGTCGCGGCGGCGCGCGCTTGCCCTTCCCGGCAATGTCGAGATCGTGGTCGTGCCGGAGCTCGCCCCGCGCACCAAGCCGAAAGCGCTGAATTATGCGCTGCCGCTGGCGCGTGGCGACTATCTCGTAATCTACGACGCCGAGGACCGGCCTGAGCGCGATCAGCTTCGCCGCGCGTTTCACGCATTTCACATCGGCCCGCCTCACCTCGCCACGGTCCAGGCGCGCCTCAACATCTACAACCCGGGCGACAGCTGGCTCACGCGCCAATTCACGCTCGAATACTCCGCCCTGTTCGATGGCCTCTTACCCGTGCTCGACCGGCTCGAACTGCCGATCCCGCTCGGCGGCACCTCCAACCATTTTCGGGTGTCGGCCCTGAAATGGCTCATGGCGTGGGACCCGTTCAATGTCACCGAGGACGCCGATCTGGGCACGCGGCTCGCACGCGGCGGCTATCGCTGCCGGGTCGTCGCCTCGACCACCTATGAGGAGGCACCGCGGAGCTTCGGGAACTGGATCCGCCAGCGCACCCGCTGGCTCAAGGGCTTCGTGCAGACGTGGCTCGTGCATATGCGCAAGCCCGGCGCTCTGTGGCGGGAGCTGGGCCCGCGCGGCTTCCTCGCCTTCCAGGTCATGGTCGGCGGCACCGTGCTGTCGGCGCTGGTGCATCCCTGGTTCTACGCCCTGGTCGGCTACGAGCTATTCGGCGGCGGCGGCTTCCTCGCCCGCCCGGCAAGCCTGTTCGGGCTGCCGTTCTGGACAATCGCCTGGTTCGACCTGGTCACCGGCTATCTCGCAGCCATGGCGCTCGGATTTCTTGCGGTCCGCCGCCGCGGGCTCGCCACCCTGTCCTGGCAGATCCTGCTGATGCCGGCCTATTGGCTCCTGATCTCGGTGGCGGCCTACCGGGCGGTTTGGCAATTCGCCAC
>Ga0075530_1000892_pt1 | contig 14202 bp, 9 predicted proteins | sample NGEPerD_2_FD_75101 | JGI IMG/M metagenome (GOLD analysis project Ga0075530, IMG submission 75101) | Arctic peat soil microbial communities from the Barrow Environmental Observatory site, Barrow, Alaska, USA - NGEE PermafrostL1-D | ecosystem: Environmental > Terrestrial > Soil > Wetlands > Peat ...
GCCCGACGAGCAGCACGCCGCGCGGGATCCTTGCGCCAAGCGATGCAAATTTCTCCGGATATTTCAGGAACTCGACAACTTCCTCCAGCTCTTCCTTTGCCTCATCCACCCCTGCCACGTCATCGAACGTGACGGTGGGCCGGTTGCTGGAGAACAGCCGCGCCTTGCTTTTGCCGAACGACATTGCCTGGCTGCTGTTCCCCTGGCTTTGTCGCATGATCAGGATCAGGATTCCGACAAGGAACAGGATCGGGAGAAAGATCGACAATCCCGTCAGGATTGCCCCCCAGCGACTCGCCTCTTCGACTTCGATGGGAACGGTGTCCAGCTGGATTTCCGCGCTGTCCAGCACCTCGATGATATTCGTGCCGGGTGGCAGGCGGGTTTCGCCAGGCATGCGATCGGGATCGGTGTAGTAGACCTCGACCCTGGACTCCCCCTCCTGGGTTTTGAGATGGCCAACCGCGCCGGAACGAATCTCCGGAATGACAGACGAGGTGAAATCGACCGATTCAAAATCCTCGCCCGCGCCGGAGAAAGCCAACCATACGACAATCGAAGCGGCGATCAGGACAATCCAGATCGCACCGCTACGTAGCCATTTGCGTCGTGGCATGCTGGTGTCTCCGATGATTCGTGTGTTTCAATCCTCGCCCTGCCTTCGGGTAGGGCGCACAGCCAACGTTACGTCAATACTGCAAGTATACCAATCCCTCAAGACTCTTCCGGGTTGGAGTAAACCGACGGGTCGAGAATCGCGACATACGGCAGGTTCCGGTACGCTTCCGCATAATCGAGACCATAGCCCACCACGAACTCGTCAGGTATTTCGAACGCCGCGCGATCGACCTGCACCTCGATGGCATCGGCCTTGTTCTTTTTGAGCAAGGCGACCACCCGGATATCCCTGGGGTTTCGCCGTTTCAGCAGGTCGAGCAGGTACTTCAGGGTGAGTCCGCTGTCGACGATGTCCTCAACGATGATCACCCGTCGCCCTTCGATCTCCGCATTGAGGTCTTTCACGATCCGTACCACGCCGGAGGATTTGGTCGATGTGCCGTAGCTCGATATGGCCATAAAGTCGATTTCCAGCGGAATCTTCATGGCCTGCATGACATCGACCATGAAGGTGACCGCCCCCTTCAGCACGCCGACCACCAGGGGAGTGTCGTTGGCGTACTCCTCATCGAGCTCGCGGGCAATGACCTGGATCTCGTGTTGAATATCCCGCTCGGAAATCAGGACTTTCGTCACCCCTTCGGCCCGCGGCTCCACTGGCACCGTGACCTGCTGCCCCTCGGTATCAATCTGCTCGTCGATATCCTGCGTCATGCCTGCCCTCTCGTCGATGCCATTGATTCTTCTTCCATTGCAATGAAGTGTACGCAGAAACCGATTCGGAGAAGCATGGGCTATATTCTTGCATATTTAGAACATATGTTCTAATATGTAGAGGGATCGATATCACCCTGTCGTCCTCAGGTCACCCTTGTCCTGATGATTCAATCCCTCCGGAGGCGTTCATGTCCGTTGCCTGCCTTCATATTCCTCACTTCGGCTTGCGGGTGAGCATGTTGTCCCAACCAGAGCTCGATGGGCACCCCCTGATCCTGAGCGATCCGCATCGCGGTCACCCCGCCGTGCTCGACGCTACCCCTGAGGCACGCAAGAAAGGCATTCGTGCCGGGCATTCCCTGCGCGAAGCAACCGCCCTCTGCCCCAGTGCGATTGTGCTGGCTCCCAACCCTTCGGCGGAAAACGACCAGGTGCGCGAGATATCTCACGCACTCGACACGATCAGCCCGCTCGTCGAATCATCATCCGGCACACCGGGAACCTGGTATATCGACCTTACCGGGCTGGGACGACACTACGACTCGGTGAAGGACGTCGGGCAAGGCATATTGCGGCTGGTCACCCCCAGCCTTCGCCCGCGGGTGGGTATCGCGCTCAGCAAATTTGCCTCCCAGGTCGCGGCAAGCCAAGGCACAGCTGGCGCGATTGCGTTGATCCCTCCATCGAAAACCACCCGCATCCTGTCGGGCGCCCCGGTCGAGCTCCTGCCGCTCGAGACCGGCGTATTGCACCAGCTTCACCTCATGGGAATCGAAACGCTGGGGCAGTACATCGCGATTCCGCGCGCCAAAATCGCTGCCCGCTTCGGTCCCGCCGGTCGCTTCGCCTGGGATTTGGTCCGGGGAGACGCCCACGATCCGATCACCCCTGCCCCACGCACAATGGTCATCTCGGAATACCTCGAGCTTCCAGCCCCGGCGACGACTTCCGACGTCTTCATGATCGCCATGACCCAACTGGTACGACGAGCCTTCCGCGCGCCGGACTTGCGCTACCGGCAGGCAAAGGAGATCACGATCCATGCCGGTCTTGAACACGATCGGTCATGGCAACGGTCGCTCGTGTTCAAGGAGCCATACGGACCAGAACGGCTGATCAAGGCCGTCACCCTGCGGCTTCAGCACCTCGAGCTTCCCGGTCCGGTCGAGCGTCTCACCATCGATATCCAGGGCATTGTCCAGACCACCTCACATCAGGCAATGTTGCCAGCCCTGCGCTCCCGTCAGCTGGCTCCGCTTTCCCACGCCGTTTCCATGCTGAAACAGCGCTACGGCCTTTCTCCCCTCTTTCGCATCGTGGAGGTAGAACCATGGTCTCGCATTCCCGAACGCCGTCACGCCCTGGTCAGCTTCGACCCCTGAACCAGCCCCGGCGGATCGATGTCGTTGTCGAAAATAACCGCCCCTCCGTTATCGTCGATCAGCGGCATCGCTACCGCATCGAGCGGGTTCAGGACACCTGGATCATCGACGACGAGTGGTGGCGCGATCCGATCAGCCGGCAGTACTTCCACGTCGTGATGGAAGACGGCGGCGTGCGTACGGTTTTCCATGACCGGGTCACCGATAGCTGGTTCTCGCAGGCGTATTAGCGTGGGAGATCATACGCAAATCCAGGTAACTGGTTCGTCAACGCTCGTAGGGGCTGACCCCGGCGTGAGACGCCCGCGGGGCGACGAACAAGGGGTCGTCAGCCCGATCGCCCGCGGGGCGACAATTGGAGGATGTCGGCCCTGAAAAGTGATGATGAATCAATCGTCCGGACTCTGTGTTAGGGGGTCGACACGTAGCTTCGGACCGTGTGTCCGAGGCCCCGTACGGGATCGATCCGCATGATCGCCCTTGGGACACCATGTATACCGAGCTCCATCTGCACACATCATTTTCGTTTCTGGATGGCGCATCCCAACCAGACGAATTGGTGACCAAAGCCGCCGAGCTGGGCTACACCGCGCTCGCTATCACCGACCACGACGGCATCCACGGCGCCCTGGAGTTCGCACGGCTGGCTGAAGACGCCGGCATTCAGCCGATCACCGGCGCCGAAATCACCATGGCGGACGGATCACATTTGACCCTGCTGGCGGAAACAGCGAAGGGATACGGCAACCTTTGCCGGGTGCTCACCCATATCCATCACGGTCGCTACCCCGCCCCCGTTGCCCTGACAGGGCCATCATCCACACCGTCACCGCATGACAAAACCACGCAACCCGTAGGGGCGGACCCCGTCGACACCGATCTCGCAATGGCACACACCGAGGGTGTCCGCCCGGTCGCCGCGGGCGACAAGACGCGCCAATCGGCACGACGGGCGCCGCGGCCACCATCTCCTGAGCAGCAGCCGCAACCGGACATCGACCAGGAGCTGAACCCGTCGCTCGGCGACTACGCCGAAGGGCTCATCCTGCTTACCGGATGCCGTCAGGGACAGCTCAGCCAATTGGTAGATCAAGGTGATCTCACCAGCGCCGGAGACGTCCTCAAGCAATACATCGACTGGTTCGGCGCCGATCAGGTCGTGGTGGAGCTACAACACAACTATGTCTCCGGCGACACCCCTCGCCTCAACACGCTGGTTGAACTGGCAAATCGCGCAGGCGTTCGCTATGTCGCGACGGGCAATGTCCACTACCACACACCGTCACGTCACCGGTTACAGGATGTCCTCGTCGCCATCCGCACACGCGCCACCCTCGATGGGTGTCACCGGGAACGTCGTCCCAACGCCAGCTTTGCCCTCAACTCACACGAGGAGATGGAACAGCGGTTTTCCGCTTGGCCAGAAGCGATCGCCACCACGCGGGAGCTCGCCAATCGTTGCGCCTCGTTCAACCTGACCCGTGATCTCAAATACACCTTCCCCGACTATGACACCGGCACCGGCGAGACGCCCGACGAACACCTCGCTCGTATCTGCTGGGAGACATTCGACCTGCGCTACGACGAGAACAATCACAAGGCAAAGAACCAGGTTCGGGAAGAGCTCCGCCTCATCACCCGGCACGATCTCTCCGGGTTCTTCCTTATCTACCGCGACCTGCTCGAGCTTGCCCGGGAGGTCGCGACAGAGCTCCGGGGCGGCGCCGTCTCCGGCTCGCGCCGGTTCCTGCCGCCCGGACGCGGGCGCGGCTCCTCCGTCAGCTCGGTCGTGTGTTACCTGATCGGCCTTTCCCCCGTCGATCCTCTCGCCCACGACCTGTACGTCGGACGCTTCCTGAACGAGGACATGCCGTCGATCCCGGATATCGACCTGGACTTCCCGCGCGAAATCCGGGAGCGACTGATCGAGCGTGTCTACGATGTCTATGGCGCCGAACACGCCGCGCTGGTCTGCGCCTTTTCGACCTACCGGCTGCGCAGCGCCGTGCGGGATGTCGGCAAGGCGCTCGGCCTCCCCCTCGCCGATCTCGATCGGATCGCCAAGCTCAGCGAGCCCGGCTCGGCCGACAGCCTGGCGGAAGAGCTGGCGCGCCTGCCGGAATTCGCGGCGCGGCGGCATGCCCCGCCCTGGAGCTACCTGATCGACCTTGCCCGGCAACTCTCGCGATTCCCCCGCCATGTCACCCAGCACGTCGGCGGCATGATCGTCTCGGCCACACCGCTCAACGAGATCGTCCCCATTCAGCCCGCAGCGATGGAAGGACGATTCATGTGCCAGTGGGACAAGGATTCCTGCGAGGATGCCCGGTTCATCAAGATCGATTTTCTCGCGCTGGGCATGCTGTCGCTGGTAGAAGAATGCCTCGACCTGATCGATACACTCGGAGGCGAAACGATCGATTTGAGCCGCATCGATTTCAACGATCCCGCTGTCTACCGCATGATCCAGGAGGGCGATACGGTTGGCGTGTTCCAGGTCGAAAGCCGTGCCCAAATCCAGATGCTTCGCCGCACCCTTCCCACCTGTCTCAACGATCTCGTCGTGCAGGTGGCGATCGTTCGACCCGGACCGATCATCGGCGGCGCTGTCACTCCCTTCGTCCAGCGTCGAGAGAATCCCGACCATGTGGCGGAGTATGACCATCCCCGGCTGGAACCACTCCTGAAGGAAACGTTGGGCGTCATCCTCTATCAGGAACAGGTCGTACAGGTAGCGGAAGCACTGGCAGGATTCACCGCCGGTCAGGCGGATCAGCTCCGCCGCGCCATGACGCGAAAACGGTCATCCGAAGCGATGGAGGCGATGCGTGAATCATTCATCGAGGGGTGCCTGAACCAGGGTGATGTCACCCGTGAAACAGCGGCAGGTGTCTTCGACAAGCTCACCGGATTCGCCGAATATGGCTTCCCCAAAAGCCACGCGGCCACCTTTGCCCTGCTCGCCTACCAGTCATGCTGGCTGAAGTATTACTTCCCGGCGGAGTTCCTGTGCGCCCTGCTGAACAACCAGCCGATGGGGTTCTACGCACCACATGTGCTGGTCAACGACGCGCGGCGTCATGGCACGCGGGTGCTCCGCCCCGATGTCAACGAGAGCAACAGCCGATGCACGGTTGAAGGCAGGCGCACCGTCCGGGTCGGCCTCGCCTTCGTCAAGGGATTGGGCGAAGACGCCGCCAACGCGATCGCCCATGAGCGGCGCCAGAACGGACCTTTTCAGTCGCTCGCCGATCTCGTCCGCCGGGTGGCGCTTCGCCAGGAGCGCGTTCGCCACCTGATCGCGGCGGGCGCTTGTGATGGCTTTGGCATGCAACGCCGGGAGATGATCTGGCAGCTGGGCCTGTTCATTCCTTCACGCACATTGACCAAGGGTCGAAGCCACAAAACACCCGGTCGCCAACTCTCGCTGGCGCTGCCCACGGACCAGGACGCGGTCGAGCTGCCCCGCACATCGGCCTGGGAACGCATGGCCGACGAATACCGGATCCTGGGCATGTCGACGACGTTCCACCCGATGGGACTGTTGCGACCTCGCCTCCCGAAGCGGATGGTCTCGATCGGCGACCTGGCATCGCTCCCGGACGGCACGCCCATCCAGCTGCCCGGCCTGATCGTCTGCCGGCAGCGTCCCGGCACCGCCAAGGGCATCACCTTCCTGCTGCTGGAGGATGAATTCGGCCTGATCAATGTCGTGGTCTATCCGTCACTGTACGAAACACAACGCCAGCATGTGCGCTCAACTCCACTGCTGATGGTTCACGGCCGATTGCAAAAGACCGGCAACAACCTGAATGTCATCGCCACCCATCTCCAGCCGATCGAGGACATGCAGTTCACCTATCCGTACGAAGGAAGGGACGCCGGACCGAACCATCCGCTCGAGGCGCCGACCGAGGATGTTGACCCGGATACCATCCAGATCGTCGAGCTCACATCACCTTCGACAGACGGACCGAGAAAGCCGGCGGATATCCGTGCAGTCGCCCCCGACTCTCACAACTATCGCTAGCTCGGGGAAGGAGCAACGATACGTAACACACCTCCCACAAAAGTTACAAGCCACCCCCCACCAACCTCAACCGATTTTCCGCCTCCTCCGCGTTCCGCCACGGCAATCACGGCGTCAATCCGGTCCAGCGAAAGGTCATGCAGGCCACGCCGGTCACCAATCCAGCGACGAATCACACGCCGTTGCAATCCGCGCGGCGCTCCCCGGAACGTCTCCCAGACAAGCGCGTCACGCTCAACGGCCCGCTCAAGCAACCGATCCGTGACATCGTTCAGCGCAACATCATCTTCATGAACGATGTCCGACAGCGACACCAGCCGAGACATTGCGCCAGGAGAAATGTCCTCCAGCAGCGGCAACAATTCGTGACGAACGCGATTGCGCCGGAACGCCGCATCGTCATTGGAGGGATCCTCGATCACAGGCACCCCGGATTCCCGGACGATGTCGGCCAGCGCCTCGGGCGCTTCCTGGAGAAACGGGCGAATCACCCGCACCACGGTCGCCGGTCCAAAACCGGGCTTCTGCATCCATGTCACCGCCAACAGGCTGTCGGGCAACATCCCCCGTAGTCCGGAGAGCCCCGAGCCGCGCACAAGGTGCAACAGCACGGTTTCCGCCTGGTCTCGCTGATGATGCGCCACCGCGATCGCGTCCCCGCCGACATCCTCCAGCACGCGCGTCAGCATCTGATACCGGAACCGTCTGGCAATATCCTCGACACTCTGCCCCGGAAGCGCCCGGCGAAGGCTTCCCTGCGCCGTCTTCAGCACCACATCAACCCCGAGATCTTGGGCGACCTGCATCGACCGCGCGGCTGCCTCCCCCGAATCAGGGCGAAGCTGGTGATCGACATGGACCGCGGTAACGCGGCAGCCGCCCAGGCGATGCAACTCACGTAGTACAAGCAACAACGCCAGCGAATCCTTCCCGCCTGAGTACCCGACAACGACATGCGGCGGCACATCCGGAAACGACGTACGCAAGAATCGGCGCGCACGCTGAATCACTCCGGGCTCGTGCCGGAGCGCCGCATCCGGATGTCGCGATGGATCGACCGGAGTATCTTCGTTCATGATGCGGAAGTGTAAAACATGGGAATGGTGCCGACGGGTGGAATCGAACCACCGACCGGAGGCTTATGAGTCCTCTGCTCTGCCGCTGAGCTACGTCGGCCAACGCAACGCACGGAATCCTACCAAAACCGCCCCATACCGTCAATCCGAACCCGCGTCAAATGATCCCCGATCACCACCGAAACAGGACATCATCATGAACGGCCCGACACGGGAAACGGCCCGATATGACGGAAACGGCCCGACACGGGAAACGGCCCGACACGGGAAACGGCCCGACACGGGAAACGGCCCGACACGGGAAACGGCCCGACACGGGGTCGGGCCCTACACACGACCGGTGCGCGTGCTTTCCAGATGCTCAGGTTGACAACGTGCGCATCTGGAGCATGTGGGGATGATTTCCCGGAATGACGGGGATCTCGCCAGATGCTCAAGTGGGACAATTGGCGGGCCGAACCTGAGCATCTGGGCGGATGCGGAGACCAGGTGATCCAGATGCTCAAGATGTGCATGTATGGGGTCGTTGGTCATGAGGGGCGGACCTCGGACATTGGCAGCCTGAAGCTACGGGCGGCACCCTGCGGCGTCACGCATTGACTTCGGCCAGCGCTTCGGCCTGTTCGATGATGAGCCCGACCGCGCCTTCCTGCTGGTCGGGTGGGTAGCCATGCCGCCGCAGTGCGCGCCTGACCAGTCGCCGGAGGTTGGCGCGCGCCTGTTGGCGGTCGCGCCAGTCAATCGTGGTGTTGTTGCGAACAGTGTTGGCGACCTCCCTGGCGATGACCTTGAGCTGGTCGTCTTCCATGACCTTTCTGGCACTGTCGTTCTCACCGAGGGCATCGTAGAACGCGACTTCGTCGTCGGTGAGCCCAAGTTCCTCACCGCGAGATGTTGCCTTGCGCATATCCTGCGCGAGATCGATCAGCGCTTCGATGATCTGTGCGGCTTCGAGCGCTCGATTGTGATAGCGGGTGATCGATTCCTGGAGCCTTTCCGAGAAGCGACGTGACTGTACGACGCTGGTTCGTTTCGACGCCCTGATCTCGTCGTTGAGCAGCTTCTTGAGCATCTCCAGCGCCAGATTCTCCTGCTTCATGTCCCGGACCTCGGCCAGGAATGTGTCCGAAAGGACGGAGATATCCGGCTTGTCCAGTCCCGCCGCGGCGAAGATGTCCACCACCCCTTCCGGTGTGATGGCCTTGTCGACAAGCTGCCGGATGGCGTGATCGAGATCGTCACTACTCGTTCCGTTGGTCCTGCCGGTCGTCTTGCTCAGCGCGGCCTTGACTGTTGAGAAGAAGGCGATTTCCCGCTTGATCTTCTGCGCTTCTGGTGTCGAGCTCGCCAGGGCGAATGCCTTGACCAGCGCGGTTGTGTGATCGAGGAACCGGTCGATGACCTTTCGACCTTCGCGGTAGTCTCGCTGGATCAGGAAATCCTGCGCGTTCGTGACCGTCTGCAGACGCTCCGACTGCGAACCGGTCAGGAAGAGCTCGTAGTCGAAGCCAATAAACGCCTCGCGACAGAGGCCGAGGTATTCGATCATCGAGCCGACCAGCTTGTAGAGGTCGAACGCAACATCTTGCGCCTCGGCGTCGACGTTTTCGACTGGTGCGCGGCCTCCCGGATCGTCCCTCAGATAGGTGCGAAGCGCCTCCTTGAGATTGTTGGCGATGCCGAGGTAATCAACGACAAGCCCGCCCGGCTTGTCCCGGAACACCCGGTTGACGCGGGCGATGGCCTGCATCAGGCCGTGACCCTTCATCGGCTTGTCGATGTAGATCGTGTGCAGGGATGGGGCATCGAAGCCGGTCAGCCACATGTCGCGTACGATGACGATCCTGAACGGATCATCCGGATCCTTGAAGCGGTCGGCGAGCCGCCCACGGCGCTCCTTGTTGCGGATGTGCGGCTGCCACCCGATCTTGTCGGTGGCGTTGCCGGTCATGATGACCTTGGTCGCACCGTCCGCGTCGTCTTCCGCGTGCCATTCGGGGCGAAGCGCGACGATCTGATCGTAGAGATCGACGGCGATGCGGCGTGACATGGTGACGACCATTGCCTTGCCCGCCAGCGCTTCCTGGCGGCGTTCGACATGCTCGACGAAATCCGCGGCGACCTGCTGGAGGCGCTTCTGCGTGCCGACGACCGCTTCCAGTTGCGCCCATTTCGACGTCAGCTTGACACGCTCTACCTCCTCCTGATCCTCGGTCAGACCCTCGAAACCCGCGTCGAGGATGTCTCGCTCGCTGTCTGGCATGTCGAGCTTGATCAGGCGCGACTCGTAGTGGATGGGAACGGTGGCGTGATCGGCGATCGAGCGACCGACGTCGTAGATGTCGATGTAGTCGCCGAAGACAATCCTGGTGCTGCGATTGGCGAGATCGAGCGGGGTGCCGGTGAAGGCGACAAACGTTGCGTTTGGCACGGCGGTACGCATGTGCAGGGCAAAGCCGCGACTGAAGTCGCCCGATTCCGTAAATCGCTCCTTGAGGTTGTATTGCGAGCGATGCGCTTCGTCGGCCATGACAATGATGTTGCGACGGTCGCTCAGGAGCGGGAATTCATCCTTGCCATCCTCCGGGGAGAACTTCTGGATGGTGGTGAAGATCACACCACCGGCGTTGCGGGCGAGCAATTCCCGCAGGTGTTCCCGCGATTCCGCCTGGACCGGTGTCTGCCGTAGCAGGTGGCGTCCCCTGGCGAAGACGCCGAAGAGCTGACTGTCGAGGTCGGTGCGGTCGGTGATCATGACGATGGTCGGGTTCGCCAGGGCAGGATGCGTGATCAACTTGCCGGCGAAGAAGAGCATCGTAAGCGACTTGCCCGACCCCTGTGTGTGCCATAGCACTCCGCCCTTGCCGTCACCGTTGGCGCCAGATGCCCTCAGCGCAGTTGCCATCGCTTTTTGCACGGCGTGGAACTGGTGATACTGGGCGACCTTTTTCTGGATGGATTGGCCGTCGTCTTCGAAGACGATGAAGTTCCGGATCAGGTCGAGCAGGCGCCGCTGGTCGAAGATGCCGCGAATCGCAACCTCCATTGTGGCATTCGGCAGCAGCTCCTCACCGTCAATCGTCTTCCAGACCGAAAAGCGCTCGCGCGGGGTTGTGACGCAACCAAGCTCGGTCAAGTTACCGTCTGAGATGAGCAACAGCTCGTTATAGTGGAAGAGCTGGGGTATCTGCGCCTGGTAGGTCTGGAGCTGGCGGTAGGCCTGGTCGATGGTCGCCTTCTCGTCGCCCATGTTCTTGAGCTCGATCACGGCCAGCGGGATACCGTTGACGAAGATGACGATATCCGGCCGGCGCTCGGTCTCGCCCACGACGGTGAGCTGATTGACCGCGACGAACTCATTGTTGTCGGGATTGTCGAAGTCGACCAGGCGGACCAGCTCGCCGCGCGTCTCGCCGTCGCGCATGACCTCGGTTTCGACGCCGTCGACCAGCATCCGGTGGAAGGCGCGGTTGGTCTGCACGAGCGACGGCTGGCCAACGGTCATGACCTTCTGCCGCGCGTCATCGATGGCATCGGGCGAGACGATGGGGTTGATCTTCACGAGAGCGTCGTTCAGCCACTGAGTAAGGATGACGTCCTGATACCGCGCTCGCTCCGGGAACCTGCTGTCCGGCCCGATATCGGGACCATGGAAGATGGTGAACCCGATTTCTTCGAGCCACTGGAGCGCGGCAATCTCGACAACGGATTCGGTAAAGCCAACAGCGGTCATGATACGTACCCTGAGATTGCGATGGTTCGGTTGCCTTGCCTGTCGATGCGCCCGCCGTATACAGCATGACATGGAATCGCCAGGAATACCCGAAAACGGCCCGACACGGGGTCGTAACGGCCCGACACGGGGTCGGGCCCTAATACATATACGTGCGGGCGTCTCCATCACGGCGTGGGCGACGACCGGTCCGGGTCCCGGTCGCGATCGGCTTTCCAATTGGCCGGGTTCGCCGCGATGTAGCGGCGGCAGCGTTCGAGATCAGACCGGTCACGCACGATGTGCTCGTAGTAGTCCCATTGCCACAACCGGCGGTCGTAGCGCTCCCATCCGAGATCATGCACCCCGGCGCTGTAACGGGCGGTGGTGATCGATTTGAATCGTTGCACCACATCGCCCAGGGTCGGATTGTCGGCTGGCCCCTCCCGGCTCAGGTGCACGATGGCGTGGAGGTGGTTCGGCATCACCACAAAGGCATCGAGCAATACCCGCGAAAACTCGGTCGCCATCTCGCGCCAGACGGCGACGATCATCTTTCCGGCGGCATTGTAGATCACGCGACCGTCGGTGACGTCTCCGAAGAACCATTCCCGGTGCTGGGTGCACAGCGTGACTGCGTACGGTCCCGGCGATCGGTAATCCCATCCCGGCAATCGCGTATGCCGCCGCACCGGCAAGTCGCGCCATGGCATCGTCGCCTCGATTCTCGTGTCGCGGATCACCTCATCGGGCGATCCCGTCGCGTCCGTCGTTCGTGTGTAGGGCCCGACCCCGTGTCGGGCCGTTTTATCGTATCGAGTCTCGCCTGACAACCGGTTTTCCCGCTCGTCCCAAGGATGAACGAACCGCCATTGGGAAATCGGCCCGACACCCGGTTCAACTGCCATGCGTCACGGGTCCGCCATCAGGACACGGCCCGCCATCAGGAAACGGCCCGACACCCGGTTCGACTGCCATGCGTCACGGGTCCGCCATCAGGAAACGGCCCACCATCGGGAAACGGCCCGACACGGGGTCGGGCCCTACAGACGACCGGACCTGTCAAACCTCCGCTGGAACTGGCGCCCTGACCCGCCCCGAGAGCAACTCTGGCAACAGCAAGTCGCGCAGCTCGGCGAGCGTTTCAGACTCCTCGTGGTTTGACCTCAACTGTTCGTCTAGTGGTTGTGCTTGCTGGATATAGGCAGCGATCACGTCCGAGCTCGGTGCTAAGATCGGTAGCGCCTTGAGGTCGTGTTGGTTGATAGACCCAAAGACCGTGCCTTCCTTGTCGAAGGTCAAGAATGCTTTCGCCAGCGTCGACAGTGCGTGAAACGTATACGTCGAAGAGCCGCATCTGTGGCGGAGTGCTGCTACTCCGCGCCCGATGATGCATTTCTGGTGTGCCACGTTGAGGTCTCCGACAGGTGCACGGACGGAAAGCAGCGTATCTCCTGCCTCAGCGGTGCGTTTCGTTTCTGTGCAATACAGCCTGACCGCCGGGAATCTAAAGCCAAAATCTGCTCTTCCCTGATAGAAAGGAAGACCGTCACCTGTCTTGTTGTAGGTGTTACCAGGAGGCGATTGTCCCATTGTGACGTTGAACTCTGCGCCAACTGTGGACACCTCCCACCCTTCCGGGATCGGTCCCAGCTCCGAGTCGACGAATCGGTCGGGAAAGAGGGCGGCCGTTTTCGCGTCCATCCCCTCCGGCTGGCGACCCTCCGCCTTGGCGCGAACGGGATCGAACTTGACAAACCACGAACTGAAGAGCGTCCGGGCGATCTCGTCCAGCGTCTGGTTCATCTGGCGGTTGAGCTCGATCTTGTCATCGAGCGTGCCGAGGATGTGGGCGATGGCGCGTTGTTCTTCGAGCGGGGGAATTGGTATTTCTAGCTTGTCCAGTGTACCAAGGTTAATGTTGTCTTGTACGCTCCCAGACGCTTCAGACTGAATTCGTCTTTTCATATAGCGCAACGAATATTCGATAAATCTAACGTCTGCCTTGTCGCGATCAGGAATGAACCCGATGATACTATCCGGGAAACAGGCTGGGAAAGCTAGAATGCCTGCCTCAGCTATATTGGCGGCTATAGTTATGCATAGGGTGCCTGCAGGCCAGAGTCTGCTTTGAGCAAGCCCTGCCTCAGTATATGTCTGCTGATATGCAGTGATGAGCCCGTCTGACTGCCTCACGTCACCAGTTTGTATGAATGGATACTCTCCCCCATACAAGTGCTCAGCGTATCGTGGCCGGTGCCTGGACCTTCCACGATTCACCTCTCCGAGTTCTCGTAGATTTGCCAATCGCCACCCCATTGGAAGCGTGTCGTCGTCGGTTCTCTGAGCTGAGGCCATAATCAACCGGACTCCGTATGATTATTACTATCGACTGCTGAATTGGGCGCCCAGCCTAGTGAAGCATTGACAGCATGACACCACCCTCAACAGTCCGGAAATAGGCCGTCAATGTCAGACGCGATTCGTTTCAGTTCGTCAATCGCAAATCCTGGCGTGAAAATCGATTGATCTTCCGGATGCGATGCCAAGTTCCGCAATTCATGTCGCAGGTTCCATCGTAACTGAGCTGTTGGCTCGAAGACGCCTTCGTGTGCAAGTCGCTTCACCCGCTTCCTATAGCTCATTCTTTCCAGCTTCTTCGCTGAC
>Ga0075530_1000894_pt1 | contig 14196 bp, 11 predicted proteins | sample NGEPerD_2_FD_75101 | JGI IMG/M metagenome (GOLD analysis project Ga0075530, IMG submission 75101) | Arctic peat soil microbial communities from the Barrow Environmental Observatory site, Barrow, Alaska, USA - NGEE PermafrostL1-D | ecosystem: Environmental > Terrestrial > Soil > Wetlands > Peat ...
CACGCGTCGAAGACACGCTCACCAGAGGCCCTCGACCGCCGACGAGAAAACGAGGTGCCGTCCCACGCCAGGGGCGGCACCTCACCCTGCCCCTTGACACCACGGCACTCCATATCAGTAGCCGCGAAGGGCCGTGGCGCCAAGCCCTGAACAAGTCACACCTGAGCACGACCCGTGCCGGACGGCCGCAGAGCACCTGTTGTTTCGTGGGGGTGTCGCCGGATGTGGTGCGCTACGGGCGCCCGACATGCTGCGGAGGTCCCTCACAGATGACCCACGAACGGAGACCCCCATGAACGCCGAGACCAACAAGCAGATCGCCCGGTCGTTCCTGGAGAGCGCCGACGACGTCGACTTCGAGACCTGGCGTTCGATCGCGTCGCCGGAACTCGTCGCGAGCGCCAACGGGGGCGGCGTCATGTGCAGGTCAGCGCCCCAATTCAGCCGATCGTGTGCCCATCATCTTCGGAAGTCCGGCCTGGCGTCATGACTCATCAGCACGAGAACGACGTTAGACCGGCGCAACCGGTCAGCGGACCGGGATCCGGTCGAACTTGCCCGGCGGCTATCCCTGGCGGGTGTCGGTCGTGGGCGCGAGCTTACGCTGGGGTGGGCTCCTTCTCCTGGCCTGGACTGGAGTCCGGTGTGTCCTCGGCGGTCAGCGGCTTGGCGATGTTCTCCAAGGTCTCCTGCTCGGCGTGGACGCCCAAGAAGATGGCAACGATCCCGCCGGCCACCATCAACGCGCTACCGACGAAGTATCCGGGCGCGATGCCGGCGATTTCACCAGAGGCAGTGGCGTCCTCGATCAGCTTGCCGAAGTACAACGGCCCGGCGATGCCACCGGCGGCCGTGCCGATCGCGTAGAAGAACGCGATGCACAACGCTCGCACCTCCATGGGGAAGATCTCACTCGCAGTAAGGTACGCCGCACTCGCTCCGGCCGAGGCGAAGAAGAAGATCACCATGCCCATAACGGTCAGTGACACCGCGCTGAACGAGCCGAGATAAAACCCGGCGATCGCGAGCAGCACCCCGGAGAGGATGTAGGTACCGGCGATCATCTTCACCCGCCCGACGGTGTCGAACAACGTCGACAGCAGCAATGCGCCGGCGAAGTTGCTGGCGGCGAAGGCGGCGATGTAGTAGCCGGTCTGCGTGACGCCAAGGAACGTTTCCAGGCTGCTGCCGTAGGTGAAGAAGAAGGCGTTGTACAGGAACGCCTGTCCGATGAACATCGACAGGCAGAGCACCGTGCGCTTGGGGTACAGCGTGAAGACGGTCTTGGCGATCAGCGGAAGGCCGATGGTCTTGCGCTGCCGGATCGTGATCGTCTCGGTGACAGTTGTCAACTCGTGGCCGACGTCGTCTTGTACCTTCTGCTCGATGTCGCGGACGATCTGGTCGCCCTCCTCGTCCCGGCCGTGGATGTACAGCCACCGCGGGCTCTCGGGCACGTACTTGCGTACGAACAGCACGCCAACAGCAAGGATTGCACCGAGGGCGAACGCAAGGCGCCAACCGAACTCTGGGTCGACCTTGGTGGGGTCGAGCAGCGGGATGGTCAACAGGGCTCCCGCGCCGGCGCCGACCCAGAATGATCCGTTGATGGCGATGTCGACGCGGCCGCGGTACTTCGCCGGGATGAGCTCGTCAATGGCTGAGTTGATCGCGGCGTACTCTCCACCAATACCGGCTCCGGTCAGGAAGCGGCAGGCGAAGTACCACATCGGGTTCATGGAGAACGCAGTCAGTACGGTGGCGACGGTGTAGACGCCGAGCGTGATCATGAACAGCTTCTTGCGCCCGAAGCGGTCGGTCAGCTGCCCGAAGAAGAGCGCGCCGATACAGGCGCCCGCGACGTAGACGGCGCCGGCAAGACCGACGTCGTAGGCGGACAGGCCAAGACCGGTGCCCTCGGGTTCCAGGGCTGCCGACATCGAACCCACGATGGTCACCTCGAGGCCGTCGAGGATCCACACTGCACCGAGACCGAGGACGATCATCCAGTGCCAGCGGGCCCAGGGTAACCGGTCCATCCTCGATGGGATGTCGGTCGTGATACGGCCGAGCTCAGTTCCTGAAGACATGTCTTCTTCTCCATCTCGCTCATGCTGCGACAACACGGGCGCCATCCAAAGGAGGTCCCTGATGTCAGAGTACGCAGGCAAGCAGTTCGTGGGTATCGATCTTCATCGGCGGCGCAGCGTGGTGGTGCGGACCACGGTCGCCGGTGAGGTGTTGGAGTCGGTTCAGATCCCCAACGATGTGGAGTGTCTGGGCCGGGTGATGTCTCGGGCGGGGGTGGATCCCGAGGTGGTGCTCGAGGAGACCTATGGCTGGTACTGGGCGGTCGATGCGCTGCAGGCGGGGGGCGCGAAGGTGCACCTGGCCCATCCGTTGCGTCCCAGCGCACGCAGGGAACTCGCTGACGGTATCCAGGTGCGTCATTACGCCGCCAAGGCCGCACCCCTCGGTCAGTGGTCGAGCCGAGCTCCCGAGGAGCTCGGAGGCGAGATCGGTGAGCGCTCAGCCGTGTCCGGACCCGGGATCGGCCAGCTCGTCGCGCCAGGAGTGACGCGGGACGTACCCAAGGAGGTCGCGTGCTTTGTCGATGGAGTAGAAGGTCTCGTTACGGCCTATCTCCCGGCGCATTTCCACCCCGTCGTAGAAGCTGGCCTGGATCTCCTGCGTCGTGGCAGCCACGGACATGTCGGCATTGGCTACGTTGAAGACCTCGTAGCCGAGCCCGTCGGTCTCGAGACATCGCTGCACCATCTCGCCCAGGTCGCGGGTGTCGATGTAGGCGAAGATGTTGCGGCGCCGTAGCGACGGGTCGGCGAGGAACGGAGGAAACATCTCGGCTACTCGTGCGGCTCGATGACGTTGTTGATCCGCAGGCCGTAGATGTCCGCCCCGGTGCGGGCGTGGAAGGAGCGCGCCGTCACCTCGCCAGCGACCTTCGACATGGCGTAGGCGTCCTCGGGGACGGTCGGGTGGTCTTCGTCGACCGGGACGTACAGCGGGCGCCGCTCGCCCTGGGCGAAACAGATCCCGTAGGTGGTCTCCGAGGAGGCGAACACGATCTTGCGCACACCCAACCGGGTCGCGGCCTCAAGCACGTTGTAGGTGCTCAGGACGTTCGTCGCGTAGGTCGCTGCGTCCGACCTGAGCAGGATCGCGGGTACCGCGGCGAAGTGCACCACTGCGTCGTAGGTGGGCTGATCGGGCAGGTCCAACTCCTGGAAGGTCGCCAGCCCGGCGAGCGCTGAGTAGGTCTCTCCGGCGTCGGTGAGGTCGACCCGGAGGTCGGCAACCGCTGGGTGCTTCAACGCGACGAGGTCGGCGTTGGTGACCCGGTGGCCTTGCTCAGCGAGGTATGGCGCCACGTGTCTGCCGGCCTTGCCACTGCCACCGGTGAAGAAGATCCGCATGCTTCCTTCTTACCGTGAGGGTGTTGGGCGAGGCAGCACGGGGCTTCGAACAGGCTTCGAAAGATTGGCGACGGGCGACCCGTTGGCAGACTGGACGCGTGGCCGAGCACACGCTGATTCTCCTGAGGCATGCCAAGTCGGACTGGTCTGGCGACGAGCCCGACATCTACCGTCCACTCGCCAAGCGCGGCCGGCGCCAGGCCCAGGAGGCTGGCCAGTGGCTGGGCACCCACGTGGGCCGGATCGACATGGCGGTCGTCTCCAGCGCGAAGCGCGCCCGCGCCACCTGGGACCTGGTCTCGGCTGAGCTCGGCGAGCGTCCCGAGACTCGACACGACGAAGACGCGTACGCCGCCTCCGCGGCCCAGCTCCTCGACATCATCCGTGGTCTCGAGGAGCAGCTCGGCACGGTCGTGCTCGTCGGCCACAACCCCGGACTCGAGGAACTCGCCGAGACCATCGTCGACGACTCGGTTCCCCTTCCGACCTCGGCGCTCGCGGTGATCGATCTCGACGGCCCGTGGCGGAGCGCCGGTCGCGCGCCTGGCCTGCTACGCGCGGCCGGGCGCCCACCCACGGACTGATCAAGTCGTGCCCCGGACGGCTACGCGTCGCCCCCGAGCCACACGAGAGGCGCAGGTGAACCTCAGGCGACGACGCAGGCGAGGATGCACGCCACGTCATACCGGCGCAATCCGGCGCACCCGAACATCCCGCTCATAGCCGATGAGCGTGCGGGGCTCTCGCAAAGCCGTGATACTGCGTGTGGGCCAAGAAGCCGCGGGAGAACTGCTGTCTTGCCCTCCCTGAGCAGCCTGCCCTGAGCGCAGTGCTCGACTTGGAGGCGACGAATGAGAGAGTGCACGGCTCCTCGCAGAAACTGCTTCGTGGTGAGGACGGCAGAGCGTTCCGAGCACAGGTCCTCGCGGACCTCGACCGTGCCGTCGGTTTCGCCCCTCGCCAGCGCCATATGCGCTCGGGCGGCTCGTGCCGCCATCGGCTCAGCCCCCGGCCGCCGTGCGGTCTAGTGTTTCGCACATGACAGGTGGCGCGCCGTCCGCCAGGCCGGACGTGGGACCGCTGCTCGAGCGCACGGCTGAGCTCGAAGCCGTCGACGCCGCGCTTGAGGCCGCCTGCACCGGCACCGGCGCCGTGGTGCTCCTCGAAGGAGCGGCAGGTATCGGCAAGACGAGCCTGCTGAACTGGGCGCGCCATCGTGCCCAGGCACGCGGGATGACGGTGATGAGCGCCTCGGGGTCCCAGCTCGAGCGCGCCTTCGCGATGGGCGTCGTGCGCCAGTGCTTTGAGCCCGAGCTGCGCCGCCACGAGGACCCCGACACCCTGCTGGCGGGCGCCGCCGGCTTGGCCGCGCGGGCCCTCCTGGAGGTTCCCGACGCAGAGGACGCCACACCCGGAGGCGTGTTGCACGGCCTCTATTGGCTGACGGCGAACATTGCAGAGCGCGCTCCCGTGCTGGTCGCGATCGATGATGCCCACTGGGCCGACGAGGCTTCCCTGCTGTTCGCCGCCTTTCTGGCACGGCGAATCGAATCCCATCCAGTCGCACTCATCGTCGGGACCCGCCCGCCGGAGGACCCGACTGTCGACGCCGTGCTCGACGAGATGCGAACCGGGCGCGCCACCAACATCTTGGAACCCGCGCCCCTTGCCGGTACGGGGGTGGACGAGCTGCTGCGGAGAGTGCAGGCCGGGCCCGTCGAGCGCGAGTTCGCGGCGGCCTGTCGCGAGGCGACCGGCGGGAACCCGTTCCTGCTCGGGGAACTGGTGCGCGCGCTGCGTGCCCACGGGGTCCCGTTCACGGCAGCCCACGCCGCCCGCGTGACCGATGTGACACCGCCGACCGTCGCGCGCGCCGTGCGGATGACCCTTGACCGGCTCAGCCCTGGGGCCCGCGCTTTCGCGCAGGCGATAGCGATCCTCGGCGACGGTGTCGATCTCGATGTCGTCGCCGAGCTGACTGGACTTTGGCAGGACGACGCCGCAGCTGCCGCCGCCGAGCTCAACCGCGCGGGACTGCTGGCGGATGCCGGCGACCTGCGGTTTCGCCATCCGCTACTCGCTGGCGCCGTTCGGGTGAGCTTGAGCCCCCACGAGCGGACCGCGGCGCATGCCCGAGCCGCTGCTCTGCTCCGCAGCAGGCAAGCGGATACCGAACGGGTAGCGCTCCAGCTGATGCACACCGCGCCCACGGCGGACGCCGATGTGGTCATCGAGCTGCGTGACGCAGCGGCCAGGGCGCGGCGGCGCGGCGCTCCGGCGACCGTCGTCGCGTTGCTGAGAAGAGCCCTGGCCGAGCCGCCGCCGAAGCAGGCGCGTGCGGAAATCCTGCTGGAGCTGGGACGCGCCGAGGCTGCGGTGGGACGCAGTGCCGAGGCGGCGACCCATCTGGAGGAGGCGTTTCGTTGCGCCGCCGCCCCCGAGGTACGCGCGCAGGCAGTGCTCTCGCTGTTCAACGCCGTCGGAGGCCAGCTGCAGAAACTGGTGGAACTGGAGCCCCTGATCGCGCGGACCCGTGCCGAGGTGGAGGATCACGACCGCGAGCTCGCCATGCGCCTGTGGGCCATCCACGCGGTCGCCACGGCACCCACGGAGATTGACAAGGTCCAAGCGGGTGCGAGAGACCTCGCTGGCGACACACCCGGGGAGGCGCTCGTGCTCGGACACCTCATCTTTCCGATGCTGCACCACGCCACCGCCGCCGAAGTGGGCGAAGTCACCGAGCGCGCCGCGCGCCAGGCCCGTCCCATGCTCGACGAAGGCGCCGTGGCGCTCGTGATGTCTGCCATTTGCCCGGGGCTCTTCGCGCTCGACCGGCTCGAAGAGCTCGACGAGCTGCTCAACTACGCCATCGGCGTGGGGCGCCGACGTGGCTCATCGGCGGAGATCTCGCTCGCGTACGGTTCCCGAGCCTCGGCTCGCCGCCGCGCCGGACGACTGCGCGAGGCCGAGAGCGACGCACGAGTCGCGGTCGCCGCTGCGGGCGAGACCGGCTGGGCGGGCGGCGGCGTCAGCGCTCTCATCCCGCTGGTCGGCGTCCTCGTGGACCAGGGCCGCACCACCGACGCCGAGCGAGAGCTCGTCACTGCCTTCCCGGATGGGTCGACGATCCCCGACTCCCCGGCCACCAACTTCCTCTTCTTCGAGCGGGTACACCTGCGCGTCGCCCAAGGACGCTACGCCGAGGCGATCGGCGAGTTCGACGAGGCGGTCCGGCGCTTCGACCGCGTGTTCGGCATCGACAGCGTCCAGTGGACGGCCACCTGCTGTGCGGCGGCACAAGCGCACGCCGCGCTCGACGACCGCGCGGCGGCAACCGGGCTCGTCGAGCGCGCGCTGGGCGTCGCGGAGCGCTTCGGGGTGCCCGGTTTCATCGGCCAGGCGCTGCACGCGAGGGCGCGGATCGAGGATCGCGACACGGCCATCGACACAGTGCGCAAGGCCATCGGCCAGCTGGAGCGCTCACCGGCGCGACTCCACCACGCTCGTTCGCTCGTGACGCTCGGTGCGCTCCTGCGCCGCCGGGGCGAGCGCGTGCAGAGCCGCGAGCCGCTGCGCGCGGGCTACGAGCTGGCACGCGCGTGCGGTGCTGAGACGCTGGCCGAGACCGCCCGTACTGAGCTGCGGGCCAGCGGCGTCCGCGTGCAGCGCGAGCCGCGCAGCGGCGCCGATGCGCTGACGGCGAGCGAACGTAGAATCGCGGCGATGGCGGCTGGCGGCTCGTCGAACTCCGAGATCGCGCAGGCGCTCTTCCTCACGGTCAAAACCGTCGAGATGCACCTCACGAGCGTTTATCGCAAGTTGGACATCCACTCGCGTCGCGAGCTTTCGACCGCCCTCGGTCAGTGATCCGGTCCGGGGTCAGGCGCTCATCCGCCTTGTGAGCTGGGCGGGATGTTTTGGTTGAGCGTGAAGACGTTCTCGGGGTCATAGGTGTCCTTGAGCGCCACCAGCCGCCGGTACTTGTCCTCGCCGTAGGAGGCGCGCAGCTTTCCCGCGGCCTCGTCGCCCGCGATGAAGTTCGGCGGCGCCTTCGCGACGCCCCACGGGCTCAGCGTGGCCATCAGGTCGCGCGCCCAGGCGATCTCGTTCGCAGCGAAGGTCGGGTCCATCCAGAGCGCCTCGCACATGTAGAACCAGCGGGTGTTCGGGACCTCGAGCGCCATCGTCGAGCGATCTGCGCGCGCCAACGCGCCGCCGAGCGGGCAAAGATGCAGGCCGGTGAACGGCGAGCCCGCCTCGGCGACCTTGGCGACCAGGGCGTCGATCGCCTCGTCCGGCAGGTCGACGAGGTAGTCACTCTTGGAGTACTCGTTAATGCCCCACGGGTGAGCGGGGTCGACGAACTGCTGGACGGCGACGTAGGGCATCGGCTGGACCATCGTCAGCCAGGGCTCGCCCCATTCCACCAGCGGACGCAGGACGCGCTCGCCTTCGTCCGGGTCGCCGGCGTAGAGCAGGATCAGCCCGACCGCGGGCTTGCCCTGGGCAACTTCGGGAAGGAAGTCCTCCGGTGGCGCAGTCAGCAGTGACACGCCGCCGCATACCTCGTCAGGCGCGTCGGCGATGAAGTCGCGATAGAGGCGCAGCAGCTCCGTCGCCGCGGCACGGGGATGCAGGATCATCCCGCCGTACACGATCGGCCCGATCCTCTGGAGCCGGAATTCGAACTCGGTCACGACACCGAAGTTGCCGCCCCCGCCCTTGAGCCCCCAGAATAGCTCAGGGTTTTCGTCGGCGCTGGCACGCAACGTGCGCCCGTTCGCTGTGACAACCTCGACCGACACAAGACTGTCGCAGGTGATCCCGCATTTGCGCTCGAGCCAACCTGATCCGCTGCCCAGCGTGAGCCCGGCGATGCCGGTATGCGTGACGCGACCGCCGGTCACCGCCAATCCGTGTGTCTGCGTGGCCGCGTCGAACTCACCCCAGGTCAGACCGGCGCCGAAGCGGCCCAGGCGTCGATCGACGTCAATCTCGACGGACTTCATGGGTCCGACGTCGATCACCAGCCCTCCGTCGCAGCTGGAGTAGCCGGGGATCGAATGGCCACCGCCGCGCACCGCGACGACGAGGTTCTGGTCTCGTGCCAGCGTAAGCGCGTGCGCGACGTCACCGGCGTTCGTGCACCGTGCGATCAGCGCCGGCCGCCTATCGTGAACACCGTTGTACAGCTTGCGCACGGTGTCGTAGTCCGGATGGCCGGCGTCGATCAGTTCGCCGGAGAATGTGCTGGGGAGGGTTGATTGGATGCTCATGGCGGGCAGCGTCTCGCGCCGCTGGTGCAGTGCTCTACGGGGGCGACCCTGTACCTGCCCCTGGACCAGACGGAGACGTGGTCCGTGAAAGGTCGGGCGACATCTGTCAGCCCGAAAGTGGGACGCGCCTCGAGCGCGGCTCAACTGGAGACTCTGGCGCCGCCCTCGACGTCGCCAGCACTCCGGATCCGCAGCTAGCGTGCGATGCGGCCATCCGAACACGCCGCGATCTGGGGCGGCTCGCAGCTTTGGTCGAGAGACCCGTCAATCGGCCGCATGAGGCGCGCCAGTGCACTCTCATCAGCGTAAGTCGTTTTGAGTCAAGCGTTTGGCCGGTGCCTCGTCCGTCGTCTGTCCCTGCATAGCGGTGATGGGGATGGTTCCCAACAGCGTGTAATCGGGTTGGTGAGACGACGGACGGGGCTGCCCATGATGAGCGTCGAGGTACTCGTGGGTCCTCAATGCCGCGTAGGGCTCGCCCCGGCCGTCTGCTTGATCCGCCGCGACGAGTGCGTCAGGCGGCCATGGCAGCGGCGTCGCGTCGCTTGCCGTGGGTAGCGATCTGCGGGTCCCAGGCTTGGCCGGTGGTGATCACCGCGTGCAGGTGTCGCAGGATCGCGGCGGCGATCACGGTCTGGGCCTGGGTCGCTTTGAGCTTGTTGTGCTCGCGGGTGGTCAGGTGTCGGTACCGGGCCTCGTAGACCGGGTTGGTGCGTTGGGCTCCCCACACCGCTCGCCAGGCCGCCACGCGCAGGCGTGGTCGGCCTTGGCCGGTGAGCTTCGTGCGGCCGGTGAAAGTGCCCGACAGCTTCTCGCGCGGTGCCAGGCCGGCGTGCTTGACCAAGGCCCGGGCGGTAGCGAACCGGGTGGGGTCGCCGGTCTCGGCGAGGATCGCGGCGGCACCGACCGCAGACAGGCCGGTGATCGAGGTGACCAGCTCGGTCAGCTCGAGCTCGTCGAGGACACGGACCATCCGTGCCTCGGTGTCGGTGAGCTTGCGCTGGTTGTGCGCCCAGTCCTCCAACAGCAGCTGGACCCGCTCGAGGGCACCGTGGCGGTGGGCGAGCACTCCGGCGGTATCGGTCAACACCGCGAAGATGTTGCGGACGATGCGCAGGCAGGGTTTCTGCCCGCCCCGCTTGGTGATCTCGCGTCGCACCGCCTGCTCGAACCGCGCGGCGCCTAGACGGCGGGTGCGGTTCAGGTCGCCACCGTCGCGGTCCAAGACCACCGTCATCGCTGCGGCCCAGGTCTGGGACCTAAACGGCTGCTTCGCGGTCTCCAGCGCGGCCGGCCACACGCACTCGAGAAGATCACGCATCTGCTGGATCTGGGAGACCGCCTCGACGATCAGCTGCTCACGGCGAGCGCCCAGGTGCCGCAGCCTGCCCCAGGTCTCGTCGACCGGCTCGGGCACGTAGCAGCGCAGCTGCGCGGTCAACCGGGAGATCAAGATCGCGTCCTTGTCGTCGGTCTTGTCGAACGTCAGGTCCTCGCTGCGCCGCGCCCACGAGGTCTGCATCGGCTGGACACACACGAACGGCATCGCCCGGTCCGCGGCCAGCTGACCCAGCACCCGCCACCGATGACCGGTCGGCTCACACGACACCGTGACACCGGCGAACCCCTTCGCCGCCGCGCGCTGGGCTGCCCAGTCCAACGCCACCCCAAGATCCCAGGCCCGACACCGAAACGTCCGGCGCGCCAGCACCTTCGAGTCGTGGTCGGTGACCACCACCATCTGCTTCTTGTCGGCCAGATCAATGCCGACGATCGCGTTCTCCACCGGCACCAGCTTCCGCAGTCTGGCCAGCCGGGCGTTGCGGTTGCGGTCACCACGGGAGACCCCATTACCGTTGTTCATGAACGTCCTCCTTTATGCGATGGGATACCAAAGCCCAACAAGCGCATCAGGGGGACGTTCCTTCGTCCGGGACGACACGCAGAACGTCTTTCTATGCCGCGATACGTGCGGTGCGACATTCCGCCGCCTGCCGACGCGTGAGGACCTGGCCGCGGCGCTAACGTCGGTGCGTTCGAGTGCCTCGCCGCGTCGGCGGCGGGCGAGGGTGAGGCCTGCCCGGTCGCCGCTCGAGGTGACTCACGTTGTCCAGTCCCACCACACTTCTGCCGTTCCAGCCGTTGGCAATGTCGCCGGCCCAATTGGCCGCGGTGTCCTACCTGGCCCGCTACTCCGGCCGCACCCACAACCTCTATGCGTTCCAGATACGCCGGTGGTTCTCCTGGTGCGAGAACAACGGCCTCGATCCCTTGATCGGGATCCAGCGAGCCCACGTCGAGCTCTACATCCGCCACCTCAGCGAGTCCGGGCTGATGGACTCCTCGGTGGTCACGATGATGCACGGGGTCCGCGGGTTCTTCCGCTACGCCCACATTGACGGCACCATCGCCTCCGACCCCGCGGTCTACGCACGCCTTCCCAAGATCCACCGCGACGAGTCCCGCACCCAAGGGCTCGATCGACTCGAGCTGATCCGATTCCTTCAGATCGCCCAGACGATCACCGTTTACCACGGCGCGCTGGCCTTCCTGCTCGGCATCAACGCCCTGCGCGCCTCGGAGGCAGCATCCGTGCGGATCGAGGACTACGCCGAGACCTTGCGTGGCCACCGAGTCCTGCACCTGGTCGGCAAAGGCAACAAGCCTGCCACCATGCCCTTGACCGTCCCCGTCCTGCGGGTCTTGGAGGCCTGCCGCGGCGAACGCCCCTCTGGACCCCTGATCCTGCGGCCACTGACGGGCAAGCCTGTCGACCGACGCGATGTCTACCGGATGGTGCAACGCATCGCGAGAGCTGCTGGCATCCCCCGCCACATCAGCCCGCACTCTCTGCGGCACGCCGCGATCACCAACGCCCTCGACGCCGGCGTCCCGCTCCGCGACGCACAGATCCTTGCCCGCCATGCCGACCCCCGGACCACCGAGCACTACGACCGCGCCCGCGGTAACCTCGACCGCCACGGCGTCCACTTCCTCACCGCCTACGTCGCCGGCGTTTGACCCGATCGATCCTCGGACAAGGTGCGTCAGCTCCGCCCAGAATGGGTCAGCCAGACGATGGCCGGGTCGTGCCGAGACGGCCGTTTCAGGTCGATCCGCCGGCCCGTCGGCTCCAGCATCGCTCGACTGGTCGGCGACCATCTGCCGCCGATCCCGGCACCGGACGTGCGGAGCCCCGGCGGCGCGACCGGCGCTCATGGCCGGAACGGTGCGCGCGCACCCTCGGGGTGGTGCAATGGTCGCGTGAACGCCGTACCGGCCGGGTGGTACGCCGATCCGGAGCAACCGGCGCGGCGTCGCTACTGGGACGGAGCGCAGTGGACGGAGCACTTCCAGGAGCCGCCCACCCAGCCGGCTGGGTGGTATCCGGATCCTGGGGTCGAAGGGCAGCAGCGCTACTGGGACGGGGTGACCTGGACCGACCACGTGCAACTCGTCCCGCTGTTTGATGGCATGGTGCCGGTCCCTATAGGCATCCGTGGCAAGGAGCAGCACCTGCTCGTGACGACTGAGGGGCTGGTCTGGGGGGACCTCAACGTCGGCTGGGACGAGATCTCCTCGTTCACCCAGTTGGTCATCGTGCAGACCGGCGCAGAGGTGGAGTACACGATCCAGCTCTTCCACGCTAGCGCGCAGACGGGGCTGGTCTTCGGGCACGGTTGGAAGCCGGACAGGAACTCTCGGCGTGCGTACGACGTCATCCTCGGCCAGCTCCGCCGCACGCTGGGTGCGAGAGTGATCAACGGCCTCCTCGACATGTTCGAGCACGGCGAGACCATCCGCGCCGGGGGTCTGATCTTCTGCCCAGATGGTTTCGGTCAGGAGGAGAAAGGTGAGCTTACCCCGTGGTCACAGTTCGCCGGCCTGGAAGTGAACAGCTACCAGGGCATCTGGCTTCGCCTGTTTCGCACGAAAGGCGACAAGCGCAAGCAGGTCGCGCGAGTCAAGATCACCCAGCTCCATTCCTGGGTCATCCCTTCCTTGGTCGAGGCCCACGTCAGCCGCTACGCCGGATGCGGTCGTGGTGAGAGCACCTGATTCGCGGACGAGGCACTGCTCGATCAGGTCCGCCGTTAACGACGGCCGCCCCGCATCCGGCATACCTCGTCGGTTACGCACCCGACGCGCGGCGCGCGACTTGAACGCCCTGGGGCTCATGGCGCCTCAGCCTGGCAAGGTTGGGTATGGGTTCGGTGATGGGCGATACAAGCGTCATAGCGCCGCGTTAGTGCCGTGCGCCAATAACGATGCGGCCTTGCTGCGGCGCGCTCAGTAGCCACTGACAAGTCCACCCGCCTCAGGGGTTGCCATTGCCCGACCCTGGGCGGAGAGTGAGTGGAGCCGGCGGCGCCGGTCGAGGCACCGCCATGAGAGGTGAGGAGGTGGCCCGTGTACGCGCGCGCCACGACATTCCAAGCGCGACCGGGCTCGATCGACGACGGCATTGCCTTTTGCCGCGATGAGGTACTACCACTCATCCGCGACATTGACGGCTGCATCGGTCTGTCCATGATGGTCGACCGCAAGACGGGCCGCTGTATCGCGACCAGCGCCTGGGAAACCGAAGAAGCAATGCGGGCCAGCAACGAGAAGCTGACCGCAATCAGGGATCGGGCCGGTGAAATCCTCGGCGCCGGACCCGAGGTCGAGGAGTGGGAGATCGGTGGACTCCACCGTGACCACCGCACAGCCGACGGTGCCTGCACTCGGGTGAGCTGGATGGATGGGGAACCCGGCCAGTCGGACCGAATGGTCGAAGTGTTCCGGGGGGTGATGGCGACCCTGGAGAGCTGGGACGGTTTCTGCAGCGCCAGTCTGATGGTCAACCGCTCCACGGGCAGGGCAGTCATCACGACCACGTGGGACAGCCTCGCGGCACTCGAGCAGACCCGACCTCTGGCCGACCAGACCCGCGCCAAGGCAGCCGACGACTCGGGCACCCGCATCTCCGAGGTGGAGGAGTTCGAGCTGGCGGTTGCGCATCTGCGCGTACCCGAACTCATCTGACGACCCGCACAACGGAGCCGCAGACCCCGGGTCTGCGACCCCGTTGTGCCTCTTCAAGCCTTTGTTGACGCCGATCCGATCATGTACGGGAGTCACAGAGCGCTGCGTTGCAGGTGACGTTGCTGGAAGCGAGCCTCCGGCGGTAGTGGTGACCAAAGCTTGGGCTTCTCGACACCAGTCCGGACCGACCTGCCGCATCCTGGCGTTCGCAGGGGGTCGCATCATTCCGCGAAAGACCACAGCCTCAAGATCGTGCGTCCCGAACAGGAACCTGCTGCGGCGACAAGACTCGATCCCGGCGACCACGAGCACGACGAGCTCTGTCGCCGGAAGGCGATCCACGAGCGGGACGCCGGGCGGACGAGGACTCGTCGGGCGCCAGACCTGGTCGGGCTCCGCAAGGAGTTCCTCGTGGGGAGCGGGATCTGTGGAGATGGGCACGCCGATGCGTGGGCGGC
>Ga0075530_1000896_pt1 | contig 14179 bp, 10 predicted proteins | sample NGEPerD_2_FD_75101 | JGI IMG/M metagenome (GOLD analysis project Ga0075530, IMG submission 75101) | Arctic peat soil microbial communities from the Barrow Environmental Observatory site, Barrow, Alaska, USA - NGEE PermafrostL1-D | ecosystem: Environmental > Terrestrial > Soil > Wetlands > Peat ...
ACGGCTTCGGCCGGATCGGGCGTTCGTTCTTCCGCGCACTGCTGGAGCGGGGCGCCGACGCCGGCGTCGGCGCCCCGCTCCAGCAGTGCGCGGAAGAACGAACGCCCGATCCGGCCGAAGCCGTTGATCCCGACCCGTACGGTCATGGTGATCCCTCAATTCCTGGTTCCGGTGGGTTCTCGCGCCCGCTGCGTCGCCGCACCGTGGACGCCCTGTCGCCTCGACGAAACGTCCTCGACGAGACCGGCGGCCGGTACCGCAACTCGGCTCTGGTGCTGAGCCTACGACTCCAGCAGAACCGAGAGCGCTGTGGCCAATCTGGCGGGATCGTGCACGAGGCCCGACGGGGCGGACACATCGGCCGGCACCGGCTCGGAGCCGAGCGCCCGGACCGCGTCCGGGTCGGCCGTGAGCTCGCCCGGCGTCTGGAACAGGAACGAGTCGACACGCCCGCCGTGATCGAGCACCGCCCGAAGGTGATCCACCGCGTCGAGCCCTTCGGTCTCGGGAATCTCGTTTTGCAGGTTGGCGACCTGCACGACATGCGCCGCCGTCTCGCGCAGCGCCACGCCGATCTCTTGCACACAGACGACCGGCAACAAGCTCGTGAACAGCGACCCCGGAGCGAGCACGACGAGATCCGCGGTGGCGATCGCGGTGCGCACCGCCGGCGGCGATTCGGCGTCGTTCGGCACGAGCCCGACGCTGCCGATCCGGCCGGTGGAGCTCTGGACTGCCACCTGGCCCCTGATCGCGGCGCCGTCGATCTCGGCGGTGAGGACGACGGGTTCGCTCGTCGCGGGGAGGACCTGCCCGACAGCGTCGACCGGACGGCCGGCCTCGGCCAGCGCCGCCACCGGATCACCGATCGACTCGACCAGCCCGACGATCACGAGATTGCCGAGGGCGTGGCCATCCAGCTCACCGCCGCGGAACCGGTGCTCATACGCGGCCGCCCAGGTTTCGTCGCGGGCCAGCGCGACCAGACATTTGCGCAGGTCGCCGGGAGCGAGTGTGCCGAGATCGCGCCGCAGCCGACCCGACGAGCCGCCGTCGTCGGCGACAGTGACCACCGCGGTGACGTCGTCGGTGACGCGGCGCGCCGCGCGCAGGACGACTGCAAGCCCGTGACCGCCACCGAGCGCGGTGATCTTCATCGGGGTCGGCTCTTCATCGGGGCCTGCCACATCGTTGGGGCCTGCGCTTCATCGGGGCCTGCCGCATCGTTGGGGCCTCGCGGTCACGAGCGCCCGATGTCGCGGTGGTGGATCCGTGCGCCGAACCCCGCGGCGACGAGTCGGGCCCGGATCTCCTCGGCGATCGCCACGCTGCGGTGGCGCCCACCCGTGCATCCGACCCCGATCGACAGGTACGACTTTCCCTCTCGACGGTAGGCGGGCAACACCAGCGCGAAGAGCCGGTCCAGCTCGTCGAGGAACTCCGTCGTCTCCGGCTGACCGAGCACGTAGTCACGGACAGCCGGGTCCGTACCGGCGAGCGGGCGCAACGACTCGATCCAATGCGGGTTCGGCAGGAATCGACAGTCGAACACGAGGTCCACGTCGAGGGGCAGGCCGTGCTTGTAGCCGAACGACACCACCGTCGTTTGGAGCAGGTCGTCGCGGGCCTCCTCGCCGAACAGCTCCCACAGCCGGTCTCGCAGCTCGTGGACGTTCGTGCCGGAGGTGTCGAGCACGAGGTCGGCCTCGCCCTTGAGCTCCTCGAGGAGCTCACGCTCGAGCGAGATGCCCTCGAGCATCATGTCGGCACTGGAGAGCGGATGCCGTCGACGGGTCGACTCGAACCGGCGCACGAGCACCTCGTCGGAGGCGTCGAGGAACAGCACGCGCGTCGTCGCGCCGCTCTCGCGCAGGTCCCGCAGCGCCGCGCCGAGATCGTCCATGAACTCACCGGAGCGCACGTCGACGACCAGCGCGTAGCGAGTGGGCCGCTCGCCGCCGCGCGCAAGCTCGGCGACCTTCGAGATCATTGCCGGCGGCAGGTTGTCGATGACGAAGAACCCGACATCTTCGAGCACGTTGGCGGCCTCGGACCGCCCCGCGCCCGACATGCCGGTGATGATCGTCACCTCGAGCGGCTCGCCTTGTCCGGTCATATCGACATCACCTCCCCGTGCAGCCGGGCAAACAGCGCGTGGCCGACCGCGTCGGGCAACCAGGAGATCTCCACGATCTCATCCTCGGTCAGAGCGCGGAGCCGCTTGACCGAACCGAACTGCTTCAACAGTCTGGTGCGCCGGGTCGGACCGAGCCCGGCCACGTCGTCCAGCACCGAACGGGTCATCTGCTTGTCCCGGAGCTTTCGGTGATAGGCGATCGCGAAGCGGTGCGCCTCGTCCCGCACCCGTTGCAGCAGGTACAGGGCCTCGGAGTCGCGAGCGATGCGCACGGGATCGGCCCGACCGGGGCGGAAGACCTCCTCGAAGCGCTTGGCCAGCCCGGCGACCGCGATCTCCTCGAGCCCGAGCTCCTCGAGGACCCGCACCGCCACGTTGAGCTGACCCTTGCCCCCGTCGATGAGCAGCAGATTCGGAGGGTAGGCGAACCGCTTGCCGGAGCGCGCACCCTCGTCTCGCTCCCCCAGGTAGTTGCGGAACCGCCGGGTCAAGACCTCTTCCATCGCGGCGAAGTCGTCCTGGCCGTCCTGGGCGCGCACCTTGAAGCGCCGGTAGTCGGACCGCTTCGCGAGGCCGTCTTCCATCACGACCATCGAGCCGACGATCTCGCTGCCCTGCAGGTTCGAGATGTCGAAGCATTCGACCCGCAGCGGCGCCTCGGGCAGATCGAGCGCTTCCTGCAACGCCGTGAGCGCCCGGGCCCGGGCGTTGTGGTCCGACGCGCGGCGCAGCTTGTGGCGCACGAATGCCTCTTCGGCGTTGGTCGTCACCGTGCCCATGAGCGAGCGCTTGTCGCCGCGTTGGGGCACACGGATACACACCTTCGAGCCGCGCACGAACGAGAGGAACTCCTCGTAGAGCTCGCGCTCGTCCGGCAGCGCCGGCACGAGGACCTCTTGGGGGACGTCTTCCGCGGCGGCGTCGCCGTAGAGCTGCTCGACCAGCCGCGCGACCAACGCCGGGCGATCGAGCTCCTCCACCTTGTCGACCACCAGGCCCCTGCGGCCCACCACACGACCCTTGCGAACGAAGAACACCTGTACCGATGCTTCGAGGGGATCGTCGGCCACGCCGATCACGTCGAGGTCCTCGGAGCGGCTGCCGACCATCTGCTGGCGCTCGATGGCTTTGTGGACCGAGGCGAGCTGGTCCCGTAGCCGCGCCGCTCGTTCGAACTCGAGCTCCTCGGACGCGGCGTACATCTGCTTGTCGAGCCGGTCCAGGATCGGCGCGCTGTCACCGTCGAGGAACTTGACCAGCTCGGCCACGAGCTCGTCGTAGTCGGCGCGGCTGATGTCACCGACACACGGCGCCGCGCACTTCTCGATGTGCGCGTAGAGACAGGGTCGCCCGAGCCGCTGGTGACGATCGAACTTCGGGCCGGTACAGGTGCGGATCGGGAAGGTGCGCAGCAACAGGTCCAACGTCTCGCGGATCGCATAGGCGTGCGCGTAGGGCCCGAAGTAGCGCCGGCCCTTTCGCTTCTTGCCCCGCAGCACCATGGCCCGGGGCCACTCCTCGTCCAGCGTGACCGCCAGGTACGGGAAGGACTTGTCGTCCTTGAGGCGGATGTTGAAGCGAGGCTGGTGCCGCTTGATGAGGTTGAACTCGAGGAACAGCGCCTCGACCTCGTTGCGAACCTCGATCCACTCGACGGTGTCGGCCGCCGTGACCATCTGGCGGGTGCGGGCCGGCAGGTGCGCGGGATCGCCGAAGTAGTTGGCCAGACGGCTGCGGAGGCTCTTGGCCTTGCCGACGTAGATGATCCGGTCCGTGGCGTCCTTGAACTGATAGGAGCCCGGCGTGTCGGGAATCGAGCCGGCCGGCGGGCGCTGCACCACGATCCCATTCTCCCAGGCTCGGGAACGCCGGGAGGTCAATCCGGGATATCATCAAAGCAGGCCGGCCTGGTATTTCCGGCCACATACTCGGCTCCCGGTTCCCGGCGGCAACGGCGGGAAACGACCGACAACCCCGCGGTGGGCGACCAGGCTGTCCCCGCCGGCCGTACGGGAGCCTCACATAGGGAGTAACCCGCCCATGTTGCGACTCCAGTCCCGGCTGCCGGACGAATACACGGCCGCGTCACCCGACGCGCTCGAGGATCGCATCCGCGCCGCGAAGTCCAGCCTCGGTGACCGGCTCCTGATCCTCGGTCATCACTATCAGCGCGACGAAGTGATCCGCTGGGCCGACACCGTCGGTGACTCCTTCCGCCTCGCCCGGTTCGCCGCCGACAACGAGCGCGCGACCGACATCGTGTTCTGCGGCGTGCACTTCATGGCCGAGTCCGCCGACATCCTCACCAACGAGCAACAACGAGTCATCCTCCCCGACCTCAACGCCGGCTGCTCCATGGCCGACATGGCCGACCTCGAACAGGTGGAGGAATGCTGGGACGCGCTCGCCGCGGTGACCGACGTCGAAAGCGTCGTCCCGATCACCTACATGAACTCCTCGGCGGACATCAAGGCGTTCGTCGGCGAGCACGGTGGCGCGGTGTGCACATCGTCGAATGCCCGCGCCGTCCTCGAGTGGGCGCTCGGCCGAGGCGACAAGATCCTGTTCCTCCCCGACCAGCACCTCGGTCGGAACACCGCGTTCAACATGGGCTACGAACCATCCGACACCCGCGTCTGGAACCCGCGCCTCGAGGCGGGCGGGCTCGCCGATGCCGACGTGAAGGACGCCACCGTGCTGTTGTGGAAGGGCCACTGCTCGGTACACCAGCGCTTCACGCCTGATCACGTCGCCGCGTTTCGTGCCGAACACCCCGGCGGTGAGGTGATCGTGCACCCCGAGTGCGCGCACGAGGTCGTCGCGCTCGCCGATCGCGTCGGGTCCACCGAACGGATCCTCGAGTGGACCGACGCGGCTCAACCCGGCGCCGCGCTCGGCATCGGTACGGAGATCCACATGGTGCAGCGCCTCGCCCACCAGCACCCCGACATCACGGTCGTGTCACTCGACCCGTTGATCTGCCCCTGCTCGACGATGTTCCGGATCGACGAACCGCACCTCGCGTGGTGTCTCGACACCCTCGTCGACGGCCGGATCGTCAACCAGATCACGGTCGAGCCCCACACCGCCGAGTGGGCCCGGGTCGCCCTCGAGCGGATGCTCGCCATCACCTGATCGCCCCACGACCCGCCCGTTGGTGCATTTTCCGTCGCTGAGCGCCGGTTCGTGCACCAACGCCGCCGGGGTGGGAGATCAGGTGCGGTGGGCGCGTAGGAACAACAGGCGGGGGATCGTCGCGGCGGCCGCGTATTCGACGGCTCGGGCGATGAAGCCGGGCGGTGGTGCCGGCTCGGCCATGTGCTCGACCAACAGACCTTGGCCGGCCATGGCGTTCACGTACCGGCTGAGCGGTCGATGCACGAACGGCAGGACGACGCCGGGCGCGACCTCCTCGGGGGCGACGCTCTCGACGAGGTACGGCCCGATTCGCCAATACTGCTCGTCGAGGATGTGGTCGTCGATCCAGCCGCTGTCCGGCGTCTGGAGCAACGGGTGGTTCAAGAAGAACAGGAACCGGCCACCCGGGGCGAGGACCCGGGCCACTTCGGCAATGGCGGCGTCCACCTCGGTGATGTGTTCGAAGACCAGGCAGGCGGTGACAGCGTCGAACGCCCCCGTCGGGAACGGGAGCATCTCGGCGGTCCCTCTCACGTAGCGCGGTCCGCCACCCCGGCGCGCCGCGGTGGCGAGCTGAGTGACCGAGGGATCGATGCCGACGACGAGTGAAGCGCCCTGTTCCGCCGCGACACGCGCGAGCTGGCCTTCACCCGCGCCGATGTCCAGCACCCGTTCGGCTCCGGCGAGGTGCTCAGCCGCGAGCGGAAGGATCTGTTCGGTGTACTCGGGATCGGCGCCGTCGGTGAACTGCTCCTGCCACCACGCCGCGTGCCGTTCCCAAGGGTCACCCGCGTCGGTCATCGCGGCCAGGCTACGGATGGCCGCACGTCGGCGCGTGCCGCAGCTCGGGCGACCGCTCGGGCGATGGCGCGGGCCACGGCGCGGGCCACGGCGCGGGCCACGGCGCGGGCCACGGCTCGATCCGGAGTGTTCAGACCCCGAGGATGGGCGCGAGATAGCGGCCCGTGTGCGTGCCGGGGGACTTCGCGACGTGCTCGGGGGTCCCCTCGGCGACGACGGTGCCACCACCGTCGCCGCCCTCGGGCCCGAGATCGATGACCCAGTCGGCTGACTTGATGACGTCGAGGTTGTGCTCGATGACCAACACGGTATTGCCGGCATCGACCAGCCGACCGAGCACGCCAAGGAGACGGCTCACGTCCTCGAAGTGGAGGCCGGTGGTCGGCTCGTCGAGGATGTAGATCGTCTGTCCGGTCGAGCGCTTGCCGAGCTCCGATGCGAGCTTCACCCGCTGGGCTTCGCCCCCCGACAGCGTCGGTGCGGGCTGACCGAGGCGCACGTAGCCGAGGCCGACGTCGAACAGCATCTGCATCGTTCGGGCGATGGTCGGCTGGTTGGTGAAGAACTCGAGCGCTTCTTCGATGCTCAGGTCGAGCACCTCGGCGATGTTCTTCCCCTTGAACGCGACGTCCAGGGTGTCGCGGTTGTACCGCGCGCCCTTGCAGATCTCACACGGCACGTACACGTCGGGCAGGAAGTGCATCTCGATCTTGATCGTGCCGTCACCGGAGCACGCGTCACAGCGACCCCCCTTGACGTTGAAGGAGAACCGGCCCGGCTTGTAGCCACGGACTTTGGCCTCCTGCGTCTGGGCGAAGAGGCTGCGAATCTTGTCGAACACTCCGGTGTAGGTGGCCGGGTTGGACCGAGGTGTGCGACCGATGGGCGACTGGTCGATGTTGATGACCTTGTCCAGCGCGTCGTGACCGTCGACGGTCTTGTGCCGGCCCGGTACCACCCGAGACTTGTAGACCCGCTGCATCAGCGCCCGGTACAGGATGTCGTTCACCAGCGTGGACTTGCCGCTGCCACTCACGCCCGTGATGGTCACGAACACGCCGAGCGGGATCTCCACGTCGATGTTGCGCAGGTTGTGCTCCCGTGCGCCGCGCACGGTCAGCCAGTGCTCGTTCGGCTGGCGACGCATCTCGGGGATGGGGATCGTGCGCTTGCCGGAGAGGTACTGGCCGGTCACCGACCGCTTCGACTTCAGCACGTCCTTGAGCGCGCCGTTCACCACGATCGCACCACCGTGCTCACCGGCGCCCGGGCCGATGTCGACGATGCGGTCGGCGACGCGGATGGTCTCCTCATCGTGCTCGACGACGATCACTGTGTTGCCGATGTCACGGAGGCGCAACATCGTGTCGATGAGGCGCCGGTTGTCACGCTGGTGGAGCCCGATCGACGGCTCGTCCAGCACGTAGAGCACGCCGGTCAGGCCACTACCGATCTGACTCGCGAGCCGGATGCGCTGCGCCTCGCCGCCGGCGAGCGTGCCGGCAGAGCGGTTCAGGCTGAGGTAGTCCAGGCCGACATCGAGCAGGAAGCGCATCCGCTCGTTGACCTCTTTCAGCACCCGCTCGGCGATCATCCGGTCCCGCTCCGACAGCTCGAGCGCGGCGAAGAACTCCCCCGCCTTGCCGAGCGAGAGGTCGCCGACCTCGGCAATGCTCTTCCCACCGATCGTGACCGCGAGCGATTTCGGGCGCAGCCGCGCTCCGTGACACGCGGGACACGGGACCTCGCGCATGTAGCCCTCGATCTGCTCGCGGGCCCGGTCGCTCTCGCTCTCGGTGTGGCGGCGCCCCAGCCACGGGATCACGCCTTCGTAGGTGGTCTTGTACGACCGCCGCCGCCCGTAGCGGTTCTTGTAGGACACCTGCACCTTGGTCGTGCCCGCGCCGTGCAGGACGATCGTGCGGGCCGACTTGGAGAGCTTCTTCCACGGCGTCGTCATCGAGAATCCGTGCTCCTCGGCCACCGCACCGAGCACCCGACCGAAGTACTCCCCACGAAACCCCGACCACGGCGCGACCGCCCGGTCACCGATCGAGCGATCGTCATCCGGCACGACGAGCTCGGGGTCCACCTCGAAACGGGTGCCGAGCCCGTCACAGCGCTCGCACGCGCCGTAGGGCGAGTTGAACGAGAAGTTCCGCGGCGCAAGCTCCTCACCGTGCTGGCTGAGGACGAGCGCGTCGCCTTCGGGCTCGCCGTCCTCGCCGACGGGCTCGACGACACACACCCCCTCGGCGAGCCGCAGCGCGGTCTCGACCGAGTCGGTGAGACGACGCCCGATTCCGCCCCGACGAACGAGCCGGTCGACGATCACCTCGATGGTGTGCTGCTCGTAACGAGCCAGTCGCACGCCGTCGGTTGACATCCCGCTTGTGCCGACGAGTCCGGACAGCTCGACGACATCACCGTCGACCCGGGCGCGGGCGAATCCCTCGGTGGCCAGCTCGGAGAGCAGCGAGTGGTATTCGCCCTTGCGGCCCCGCACGACCGGCGCGAGCACCTGGAACCGCGTGCCCTGGGGCAGCTCCATCACCCGGTCCACGAACTCCTGGGGGGTCTGACGCTTGATGACCTCGCCGGTCTCGGGGTCGTGCTGCACGCCGATGCGCGCGTAGAGGAGGCGGAGATAGTCGTAGACCTCGGTGATCGTGCCGACGGTCGAGCGCGGGTTGCGACTGGCCGACTTCTGGTCGATCGAGATCGCGGGTGAGAGACCCTCGATGAAGTCGACGTCGGGCTTGTCCATCTGGCCGAGGAACTGGCGGGCGTAGCTCGACAGCGACTCGACGTAGCGGCGCTGACCCTCCGCGTAGATCGTGTCGAACGCGAGCGAGGACTTGCCCGAGCCGGACAGCCCGGTGAACACGATCATCTTCCCGCGCGGCAGCGTGAGGTCGATGTCGCGAAGGTTGTGCTCCCGCGCCCCGCGGATGACGATGGTCGAGGGCTCCACCATGTGCAGGCCAGTCTACCCCCAACGAACGTACGTTCGCCACGACCCTCACGGGGTCGGCCGGCACCCGCGGCCTGCGTCGGGGCCTGACGGCGGGACTTGGCGTCGGACCGGCGGTCAGGAACCGCTGGTCGTCGGCACCGAGCAGACAACTCCGCCGGCCAGACACGCGCGAACGTTGGTGGCAAGGGCATCCGGCTGCCATGCGTTGAGGAAGTCCGCATGCGCGGCGCGCGCCGGACCGGCGGCGATCGACAGCCCGGCCGACTCGCCGTGCACGGGGTACTGCACGAGGAGTGTGAGCTGGGAGAACGCGACGGGGAACCCCTCGGGACACCCGTCGGCCGTCGAGTAGACGACGTGGTCCTTGTGGGTGATCGAGTCGAGGTGCTCTCCGTCCCAGCAGTCCGGGAAGGTGACCCGCAACGTCAGCAGCCGCTCGGGGGGACAGGTCGGGAAGTCGCTTGCCACCGCCGGGGCATGACCGCAGCCCCAGCCCGCGATGGACGTCGGTTGGGGTGCCTCGGCGTGCGCGTCTCCGCCGATCATCGCCAGGCCGACCGGATACGGCCGGACGGTCGCAGCCGGCACGCCCGGCGCGACCCGGTAGTACGCGTCGGCGAACGCGGGTGGGATCGGACCGGCGGGGCCGATCAGTGCAGGGCTCCAGTAGCTCGCCGTGTCGTCGACGATGTCGCACGTCGTCTCTCGCACCCCGACGAGCTCCCGGGCGGTCGAGTCGGCGTCGACCGCAGGGTTGCCGAAGAAGTCGTGCAGGTGAGATTCCCCCGGCCGCCCGGGGGCGACGATGGGGTCGTCGGGCGCCGAGTGGCTGTAGGCACAGCGTGTCGCGAACATCGCGCCGTCGTAGCGGAACGCACCGTTGGGGTTGCCGACGGGCCTGCCCTGGTCGACCGGCGAGTCGCCGGCCGAATCGCCGGCCGAATCGCCGGCCGAGTCTCCGTGCGAGTCACCGTGCACGTCGTGCGAAGCGCGGGCCCCGTCCGCGTGGGGCTGAGCTGCCTCGGATGAATCCGACGACGAGCTCGCGGACGAGCAGGCCGCCACGATGAGCGCGACGACGGCGAGCACGGCCGCGGCCGCAACTCGGTTCACGACGTGGTCTTGTCCGGCAGCACGATCGACGCGAGATCCGGGTAGTGCGGCGCGCCCCGCTGGGGCCGGGCCTTGGCGGTCTTGGCGTTCGGCATGTTCGGCTGCGACCCGGGGTCGGGAAGATCGACGTCCTCGTAGGGAACCACGTCGGGCTTCTCACGGGCGATGAGCACACCAACGTCGAAGGCGCCCTCGGTGAAGTCGCCACTCGCGGTAGCGCCACACGGGGCCTTGGCCTGGAGGTCGGTCGGCGCGGTCGTGGTGACCACGTTGTCGGAGAAGCAGTTTCCGCCGTCGGGCGTCGGCGTGGTGCCGATCATCTCGAGACCGAGGTCGGCGAGGCCCGACTCGGAGACCTCGTTGCCGACGACACGGTTGTCACTCGCGGGCCAGAACACCGTCGCCGGCAGATCGCCCTCGGCCACATCGGTCACATCCGCGGGCGCGGCCTCCTCACAGTCCGCCAGCGAGTCCGAAGCCACGGGTTGGGGGTCGTCCTCGGGCAGTGGCACGAGGCCGATCCCCGTGATCTCGTGATCCCAAACCTGGTTGCGCTCCACGACGTTGGCGACCGCGCCGGCCAGCAGGATCCCGTTGCCGAGCGCGGTCTGCGCGACGTCGATCGCGTCATTCTCACCGTTGTTGTTCGCGTACACCCGGTTGCCGACGATCGTCGTCTCCCGCTCGGGGAAGCACGGCTCGTAGGTACCCGAGTTCGGCACCATGCCCACTCGGTTCTCCCGGAACACCGAGTCGACGATGTAGAGGTCGCCACCCGAGTTCGTGCCCGAATAGCCGATGCCGTTCCACTCGGAGGTCACGTCGTCGATGACCGCGTCGCAGGGAAAGCACCCACCGATGTAGAAGCCCGCATCGGGGCTGCCAGACGCGTAGGAGTGCTCGAAGATCCCGTTCACGGACTCGAAGGCGTAGAGCCCGTAATCACCGTTGCGGATCGCCGTGAGGTACGAGCCCCGATATCCGTCGGCACCCGTCCAGAAGAATCCGTTTGCCGTGTAGTTCTGCGCGGTCATGTTCTCGACGACGACGCCACCCGCGCCGACGACACGCACGCCGTTCTCCAGCTCGAAGTCGCCGTCGAGGATCGTCTTCGCTCGGTCCTCGCCGCGGATGACGATGTTCGGCGTCTCGACGGTCACGGCCTCGCGGTAGGTGCCGGGCGCGACGAGCACAAGGTCGCCGGGCTCGGCCACGTCGACTGCGTCCTGGATCGTGTCGTAGTCGGCCGGGACGTGCACGACGCCGCGCGAGGCCCCGCCGTCCCCACCGTCGGATGAGCCGCTGCTGCAACCGGTCAGCGCGAACAACGCGATGACCACGACTCCTACTCCCAGTCCGCGCACGAGCTGCATCCGTTCCCCCCAGCCTGGTGGCTACTTGACAACGGCAAGCGTACCGATCATGCCGCTCGTCGGCGTGCCATGGATCGAGCAGTAGTACCGGAACGTGCCCGGGTCGACGAGCGTGAAGGTCTGCGCGTCACCGGGTTCGAACTCATCGGTGGGAATCTCGAAGTCGCCTTCGGTGACCGGAATGACGTTGTGGCGAAGACGCCCCTCGTTGGTGAACGTCACCGCAGTGCCGGCCCGCACCTTGAAGACCACGGGCTCGAACTCGTTGTCGACCGCGACGACCTCGGCCTCCGTACCATCGAACAGCGCAACCTTCCTCGCGGCTCGAACGGCCTTGGCCTGCGCTTCGTCGGGAGCGGCATCGCCGTCGGACGAGCCTCCTGCGCATGCCGCGCCAAACAGGGAGGCAGCCAGGGCAACGACGAGGAGCGGGAGCCGAGCGCGGAACAAGGCCCGGATGGTAGCGACTCGGGCTCAGACGGATGGGCTCGGACGGGCGGGCTCAGACAGTGGCCCGCAGCTCGCGCCTGAGCTCGTTGACCTCGTCCCGAAGGCGGGCGGCTTCTTCGAAGCGCAGCCCCTTGGCCGCCTCGTGCATCTCTTCCTGGAGCGTCTGGATCAGGCGGCCGAGGTCACTCGGCGGGAGGTCCTTCAGGTCGAACACGGCCGACTGGCGCGCCGCGTTTCGGCTCCGCCCCCGACCCCGCCGGGGTCCTTGCACCCCACCGCCGTCGGCCGCTTCGGACTCCTCGAGGTCTCGGCTGGCGCTGCGGACGATCTCCAGGATGTCGGTGACGCGCTTGCGGATGGTCTGCGGGTCGATGCCGTGCTCGGCGTTGTACTCGAGCTGCTTCTGACGGCGACGCTGCGTCTCGGAGATGGCGTGGCGCATCGAGTCGGTCATCCGGTCCGCGTACATGACGACCTGCCCGTCGACGTTGCGGGCGGCCCGACCCATCGTCTGGATCAGCGAGGTCGCCGAGCGCAGGAAACCTTCCTTGTCCGCGTCGAGAATCGCGACCAGGGACACCTCGGGCAGGTCGAGGCCCTCGCGCAACAGGTTGATGCCGACGAGCACATCGAACTCGCCGAGCCGGAGCGCCCGCAGGATCTCGACCCGTTCGAGCGTGTCGACCTCGCTGTGGAGGTACCGCACCCGCAGCCCCAGCTCGAGGAGATAGTTCGTGAGGTCTTCCGACATCTTCTTCGTGAGCGTGATCACGAGCACGCGTTGGTCCTGCTCCACCCGGGCGTTGATCTCCGCGACGAGATCGTCGATCTGGCCCTTCGTCGGTCGGACGATGACCTCGGGATCCACCAGCCCGGTCGGGCGGACAAGCTGTTCGACCACCCGCGCAGACACCTCGAGCTCGTAGGGGCCCGGCGTGGCCGACAGGAAGACGGTCTGATTGACCCGCTCGACGAACTCCTCGAATCGCAACGGTCGGTTGTCGAGCGCAGACGGCAACCGGAAGCCGTGCGACACCAGGGTGTCCTTACGCGAGCGGTCACCCTCGTATTGGCCATGGAGCTGCGGCACGGTGACGTGCGACTCGTCCAGCACGACGAGGAAGTCATCCGGGAAGTAGTCGAGCAGCGTGTACGGCGCCTCACCGGCAGTACGGCCGTCGAGGTGGCGGGAGTAGTTCTCCACTCCGGCGCACGTGCCGACCTCACGGAGCATCTCGAGGTCATAGGTGGTGCGCATCCGCAGGCGTTGCGCCTCGAGCAGCTTGTTGCGGGCCTCGAGCCATTCGAGCCGCTCGGCCAGCTCGGCTTCGATCCCCACGATCGCTTCGTTGAGCCGCAGTCGATCGGTCACGTAGTGCGACGCCGGGAACAGCACGAGCTTGTCCACGTCCTCGACGACCTCGGCGGTGAGCGGGTCGACCCAGGAGATGCGTTCGATCTCGTCACCGAACATGGAGAGCCGAACGGCGCGCTCCTCGTACGCCGGGAAGATCTCGATCGTGTCGCCCCTGACCCGGAACTTGTTGCGAACGAAGCTCAGGTCGTTTCGGTCGTACTGGAGCTCGACGAGCCGGTGGAGCAGGTCGCGCTGCTCGTGTTCATCACCCACCTCCACCGTCAGGAGCTGTTTGGCGTAGGTCTCCGGCGAGCCGAGGCCGTAGATCGCCGAGACGCTCGCCACGACGATCACGTCTCGACGGCTCAACACCGCCGCGGTGGCCGAGTGGCGCAGCCGGTCGATCTCGTCGTTGATGGAGGAGTCCTTCTCGATATAGGTGTCCGTCGAGGGCATGTACGCCTCGGGTTGGTAGTAGTCGTAGTAGGACACGAAGTACTCGACCCGGTTCCTCGGGAAGAGATCCCGGAACTCGCTCGCGAGCTGCGCGGCCAGACTCTTGTTCGGCGCGAGGACGATCGTCGGCCGCTGCACCTGGGCGATCACCGACGCGATCGTGAATGACTTGCCCGATCCGGTGATGCCGAGGAGTGTCTGGGTCCGCTCCCCCGCCTCGATCCCCTCGCTGAGCCGGGCGATCGCGGCCGGCTGATCTCCCGCCGCCTCGAACTCCGACACCAGCTCCAGCTCGGCCACTACCTCACACTACGACGAGCCTGCGACACCCATCCGGCCACCACGCGTCGCACCCACCCCCGCCCGATCCGAGGCAC
>Ga0075530_1000899_pt1 | contig 14146 bp, 15 predicted proteins | sample NGEPerD_2_FD_75101 | JGI IMG/M metagenome (GOLD analysis project Ga0075530, IMG submission 75101) | Arctic peat soil microbial communities from the Barrow Environmental Observatory site, Barrow, Alaska, USA - NGEE PermafrostL1-D | ecosystem: Environmental > Terrestrial > Soil > Wetlands > Peat ...
AAGGATGCGCGGCATGGCGAAGTGGGAGTACGCGACGGTTCCTCTGATCGTGCACGCGACCAAGCAGATCCTCGACCAGTGGGGCGAGGACGGCTACGAGCTCGTGCAGGTCGTCCCCGGCCCCGAGGGGCAGGGTCTGGTGGCCTACCTGAAGCGGGAGAAGCCCTGATGGGGCGGGTCGACGACCGTCTCGCCGAGCTCGGGCTCACGCTGCCGGAGGTCGCGACGCCGGTGGCGGTGTACGTGCCGACCAGGCGCAGCGGTGACCTGGTCTGGACGTCGGGCCAGCTCCCGCGGGTCTCGGACCAGCCGCTCGAGACGGGCAAGGTCGGCGAGGCCGCCGGCTGCGTGAGCCCCGAGCGGGCGAAGGCGCTGGCCCGCGTCTGCGCGCTCAACGCCCTGGCCGCGGTCAAGGCCGAGGTCGGCGACCTCGACACGGTCCGTGTCATCAAGGTGGTGGGCTTCGTGGCCAGCGACCCGGCCTTCACCGATCAGCCCGGTGTGGTCAACGGCGCCAGCGAGCTGCTCGGTGAGGTGCTCGGCGACAACGGCGTGCACGCCCGCAGCGCGGTGGGCGTCGCGGCGCTGCCGCTCGACGCGCCGGTCGAGGTGGAGATCGTCGTTCAGGTCGGCTGATCCTCGTCCCCGAACGGGGCGAGGTGGGACGTCAGCACGTCGGCGAACGCGCTGGACGCCAGCTGGATCACGAGCAGCGACAGCTCGTCCGCGTCGGCGCCGCCCTGACCGACCAGCTTGTCGATGGTGACCCGGATGTCCGCCACGCACTCGGTGGCCGCGCGGGCCGCGCTCAGGCTCACCTCGGCGCTGCTGCCGACGTCGATCCCGCGCGCCGACAGGGCGGCGACGATGCCCAGCGAGCTGGCGTTCGCGACGAAGCGGTCGCCGTCCCGCTGGATCAGGTTCGCCTGCTCCAGGGCCTCCATCCCGCCCGGGTTGGCGTCGGAGTAGGCCTCGACGACCGCGGCCGACATCGGCACGCGCAGGGCCGTCACCGCCGCGGTCAGCTCCTCGCGGCCCAGCCGCGCCAGCTCGACGTCCGCGGTGCCGCGTTCGACGAGGTCGGCGATCACCCGCAGCGTGAGGCCGTGCTGGTGCAAGGAGCGCACCAGGCGCAGGCGGGCCACGTGCTCGGCCGCGTAGTAGCCGCGGCGCCCCTCCCGTCGCGGCGCCGGAAGCAGGCCGCGCGACTGGTAGGCGCGGACGTTGCGCTGGGTCATGCCCGCCGCGTCGGCGAGCTCGGCCAGCGTGTACTCCCGGGCCTGGTCCACGTGGTGCCTCCCTTCGCCCCAGCCGGCGACCGTAGCGCGATCACCGGGGCCACGACGCCTTCCGTAGGGTGTGGATCGTGATCAGGGAGTTCGCGACCCCGCCGACGCTCGCCGCCGCGGCGTCCGCGTGGCTGGGCGACGACCCGCCGCCGTCCGCCGTCCCGCGCGCGGCGGCCACGGTGCTGTTGGTGCGGGACGACGACGACGGTGTCGAGGTCTTCATGCTGCGGCGGCAGACGTCGATGGCCTTCGCCGCCGGGATGTACGTCTTCCCCGGGGGCGGGGTCGACCCCCGCGACGCCGAGCCGAGCCTGCCCTGGACCGGGCCGTCCCTCGCGGACTGGGGCCGGTGGCTCGGCGCCGAGGCGGCGCAGGCGGGGGCGATGGTGTGTGCCGCCGTCCGGGAGACGTTCGAGGAGTGCGGTGTCCTGCTGGCCGGTCCAGACCAGGTCTCGGTGACCGACGACGTGTCCGGCGCCGACTGGGAGACCGACCGGCAGGCCCTGATCACCAAGGACCTGGCGCTGACCGAGATGCTCGACCGTCGGGGGCTCGTGCTGCGCAGCGACCTGCTCCGGCCGTGGGCGCACTGGATCACCCCCGAGTTCGAGCCGCGTCGCTACGACACCAGGTTCTTCCTCGCCGCGGTGCCGACCGGCCAGCGCGCGCGGCACGTCGGCGGGGAGGCGGCGGCGTCCGGGTGGTGGTGTCCGGGCGAGGTGCTCCGCGGCGCGGCACGTGGCGACGTGGGCCTGATGCCGCCGACGCTCGTGTGCGTCGAGGAGCTCGCCGCTGCCGGGTCCGTCGAGGCGCTGCTGTCGGCCCCGCGCACCCTGTCGCCGGTGATGCCGGCCGCGACGCGGGACGGCGACCGGGTCACGCTGCGGGCGGATCTGTGAGCCTGCCGGCGCTGGGGTCGACGTCGGGCTGGTCCGGCGGCGAGGCCACGCCCAGCGCCGTCTGCGTGCTGGCGCCCAACCCCGGTCCGATGACGCTGGACGGGACGAACACATGGGTCCTGCACCGTCCCGGCTCGCCGGCCGCGCTGGTGGTCGACCCCGGGCCGGACGACGAGGGGCACCTGGCCCGCGTGGCCTCGCTGGTCGCGGCGCGGGGGGCGCGGGTGTCGCAGGTGCTGCTGACCCACGGCCACCTCGACCACAGCGAGGGCGCACCGGCGTTCGCGCGGATCGCGGGCTGCGCCGTCGTCCGGGCGCTCGACCCCGCGCACCGGCTCGGGTCGGAGGGCCTGGGTGAGGGGGATGTCGTGACCGCCGGCGACCTGGAGCTCCGCGTGCTGGCGACGCCCGGGCACACCTCCGACTCGCTGTCGTTCGTGGTGCAGGCGGAGGCGCCGGGCGAGCGCGGGCTGCTGACCGGCGACACGGTGCTCGGTCGCGGGACCAGCGTGGTCGCGCATCCCGACGGACGGCTGGGCCCCTACCTGGACTCGTTGCGGCGCCTGCGCTCGGCGGTCGAGGTCGGCGGTGTGGATCGTGTGCTGCCGGGGCACGGACCCGTCCTGGACGGCGCCCGCTCGGTGCTCGACGGCTACCTCGACCACCGGGAGCAGCGGCTGGAGCAGGTGCGCGAGGCCGTCGCGGGCGGCGCCGTCGACCCGCGCGCCGTCGTCGAGGTCGTGTACGCGGACGTCGACGAGAGGCTGTGGCCGGCCGCCGAGCTCAGCGTCCGCGCCCAGCTCGTCTACCTCAACCCCACCCCCCCGAGTTGATCAAGGACCCCATGCCCGGGTGGTGAGCATGGAGTCCTTGATCAACGGGGATTTCGGTGGGGCGGCGGGGGATCGAAGTGCTTGATCACCGGGGTTAGCGGGCGCGGCGTTCGAGACGATCGCCGTCCAGCAGGACGACGGCCCGCGCCTCGAGCCTGATCCACCCGCGGCTGGCGAAGTCGGCGAGGGCCTTGTTGACGGTCTCGCGGGAGGCGCCGACGAGCTGGGCAAGCTCCTCCTGGGTCAGGTCGTGGGCCACGAGCATGCCGGCGTCCGTCTCCTTGCCGAAGCGGCGGGAGAGATCGAGCAGGGCCTTGGCGACCCGGCCGGGGACGTCGGTGAACACCAGGTCGGCCAGGGCCTCGTTCGTCCGGCGCAGCCTCTTGGCCAACGCCTGCAACAGGTGCCGCGCCACCTCGGGGCGCCCGCTCAGCCAGGTCTGCAGGTCCTCGTGCCCGAGGGCGAGCATCCGCACCGGCGAGACCGCGGTCGCCGTCGCCGTCCGGGGTCCCGGGTCGAACAGCGACAGCTCACCGAACATCTCGCCGGGCCCGAGGACGGCCAGCAGGTTCTCGCGCCCGTCGGGCGCGGTGCGGCCGAGCTTGATCTTGCCGGCGGTGATCACGTACACGCGGTCGCCGGGGTCGCCCTCGTGGAAGAGCACCTCGCTGCGACCGAGCTCGACCTGCGTCATCGACTCGGCGAGCGAGCCGGCGGTCTCCGCATCCAGTGCAGCGAACAATGGGGCGCGGTGCACCACCTCGTCGTCCACGGGCCGCAGTCTGCCATGAGGTCACGCGTCGCGGGGAACCGCCGCGAGGCAGGCCGACGGCTCGGCGTGGTAGCGCCTGACCAGCTCCTGGGTCGACGCCGCCAGCTGCTGCCGGACCTCGGCGTCGTAGGCGCGCAGGGAGCGCCCGGCCTCGTCGAGCCGTCGCAGGCGAACCGCCACGTCCTCGGAACCGACGTCGACCTCACCGAGGACGAGCGTGCGCCACGACGAGGCGTCGCCGTGGGATGTCGGCGCCCACACGTCGCCCGACAGGGCATCGGCCACCGCCAGGTCGAGCCGTGCCTGGGCGAGCCGGCGCCAGTGCGCGACCCGCGGGGCCTCGTCCAGGAGTCGCCGGCGCCTGGCCCGCAGCTCGGCGAGCGTCATGGTCGCGACGTCGTCGTCCGCTGGGTCGACCGGCTGGACGACGGCGGCGGTGGAGATGGTCACGGGATGTTGTTCGTCGTCCCCCGTGGGCCCCTTGAGCGGGTGCGACCGACCTCACCCGGCCGGACGCACGCCGTAGGCTGCGGCGCGTGGCCGAACCTCTCCCGTCGCCCGCCGAGACACCTCTCGGTTTGACGCGGCGCGCCCGCCGGATGCACCGGCGCCTGGCCGACCGCTACCCGGATGCCCACTGCGAGCTGGACTTCACGACTCCGCTCGAGCTGCTGGTCGCGACCATCCTCTCGGCCCAGAGCACGGACGTCGGCGTGAACCGGGTGACCCCGGCGCTGTTCGCGGCGTACCCGACCGCGGCGGCGTACGCGGCGGCCGACCGCTCGGAGATGGAGGAGATGATCCGGGCCACCGGCTTCTTCCGCGCCAAGACCGACGCGCTGATCAAGCTCGGCGCCGCGCTGGTGGCCGGCCACGACGGTGAGGTCCCGCGGCGACTCGACCAGCTGGTGAAGCTGCCCGGTGTGGGCCGCAAGACCGCGAACGTGGTGCTGGGTAACGCGTTCGGGCTTCCAGGCATCACCGTCGACACGCACTTCGGCCGCCTGGTGCGACGCTTCGGATGGACCGAGGAGACCGACCCGGTCAAGGTCGAGCACGAGATCGGGGCGCTGTTCTCCAAGCGCGACTGGACGATGCTGTCGCACCGCGTGATCTTCCACGGACGACGGACCTGTCACTCGCGCCGCCCGGCCTGCGGAGCCTGCCCCGTTGCCCGCGACTGTCCCTCCTACGGATCAGGGGAGACCGACCCCGACCGCGCGGCTGCCCTGGTAAAGCCCGCCGTGAGCGCGGGGTGACGGCCCCCCTGCCCGCCTGGGCGCAGCAGGTCGCCGACGTCCTGCCCGACGTGGCCGGCCACCATCTCTCGCGGTTCCTGCCGCCGCCCGGCGCGCCGGTGCGGGAGGCCGCCGTCCTGATGCTGTTCGGCGCCGGCCGCGACGACGCCGGCGAGGTGCTGCTGATCGAACGGTCCAAGTCGATGCGCTCGCACCCGGGCCAGGCGGCGTTCCCCGGCGGCGCGGTGGACCCGACGGACGACGGCGCCGTGGCGGCGGCGCTGCGCGAGGCGGCCGAGGAGACCGGCCTCGACCCGGCCGGGGTCGAGGTGCTGGGCACCTTGCCGCGGCTGTACCTGCCGCCGTCCGGCTTCGCCGTCACGCCGGTGGTCGCCTGGTGGCGCACCGAGTCGCCGGTGGGGGTGGCCGACCCGCGCGAGGTGGCGCGCGTCGACCGGGTGCCGTTGCCTGCCCTGCTCGACCCGCTCAACCGGTCGACGGTGCGCCACCCCAGCGGTTTCGTCGGGCCGGCCTTCGGTGTCGGCGACCTCTTCGTGTGGGGCTTCACCGCGGGCCTGCTCTCGCGGCTGCTGAACCTGGCGGGCCTGGAGAAGCCGTGGGACGACGAGACGATCGAGGACCTGCCCCCCGAGCACGTGCCACCGGGCGACGAGACGGAGATCGAGGCATGAGTGGGGGCACGCTGCTCGACATCGCGCTGCTGGTGGTGCTGGTGGGCTACACCGTCACCGGCTTCCGGCAGGGCTTCCTCTCCGGCGCACTGTCGCTCGCGGGCTTCCTCGGGGCGGCCTTCGTCGCGATGGCGGTGCTGCCGGGCCTGATCGGCGACTTCGCACCCGGCCTCGGCCGCATCGCGCTCGTGCTCGGTGGGGTGCTGCTCTGCGCGTGGATCGGCCAGAGCCTGGGCTTCCTGGTCGGTCGGGCGGTGCGGGAGCGGGTCACGTGGCGTCCGGCGCGGGCGCTCGACTCGGGGCTCGGCGCGATCGCCGCCCTGCTCGCGGTGGCGCTGCTGACGTGGTTCGTGGCGGGCGCGCTGCGGGGGAGCCCGGCGCCCGGGATCTCGCGCGCCATCGCGTCGTCCAAGGTCGTCGCGACCGTGGACACCGTCGTCCCCGACAGCGCCTCACGGATCTTCTCCGAGTTCCGCCAGGTGCTCGAGGCCGGCGCCTTCCCGCGGGTCTTCGACGACCTGGCGCCCGAGCAGATCGTCCCGGTCGACCCGCCGTCGGCGGCCGAGGTCGGCGAGGCCGCGGCCCAGGCGGCCTCCGGGATCGTCAAGGTCACCGGTGTGGCCGAGGACTGCTCGCGCGGCCAGGAGGGCACCGGCTTCGTCGTCGCTCCGCAGCGGGTCGTCACCAACGCCCACGTCGTCGCGGGGGTGGACGAGCCGCTCGTGCAGGTCACCGGCCAGGGCGAGCGCCTGGGCGGCGAGGTCGTGCTCTTCGACCCCGCGCGGGACCTCGCCGTGATCGAGGTGCCCGACCTGACCGCCGCCCCGCTTCCCCTGGGGGAGGACCTGGCGCGCGGCGACGCGGCCGCCATCGCCGGCTTCCCGCTGGACGGGCCCTACCAGAGCTCGGCCGCGCGCGTGCGCCAGGTGATCGACGCCCGCGGCGAGGACATCTACGGGCGCCCGGGCGTCGTCCGCGAGGTGTACTCGCTGTTCGCGAACGTCGAGCCGGGCAACTCCGGCGGGCCCCTGCTGGACCCCTCCGGCGCCGTCGTCGGCGTGATCTTCGCCAAGTCGCTGGACGACGAGGCGACGGGCTACGCGCTGACCCTGGCCGAGTCGCAGCCCGTGTTCGATGCCGCCGCGTCGGCGTCCGACCCGGTCTCGGTCGGCGCCTGTACCTAGAGGCTGTCGAGCCAGTCGAGCAGCAGGGCGGACGTCGCCTCCGGCGCCTCCTCGGCCAGGAAGTGGCCGGCGCCGTCGACGAGCTCCCAGCGGTACTGCCCGCGGACGAACCGCGACGAGCTCCGGGCGTGGGCCGGCGTCACGTACGTGTCCAGCGCGCCGTGCAGCTGCAGCACCGGCACCGCGATGGTGTGCCGGACGGCGGACGCGAACCGGCGTCCGTCCTGGCGCGGAACGGACCGCACGGCCCAGCGGTAGTACTCCATCGCGCTGTGCGCCACGAAGGGCAGCCGCATCGCGTCGGTGTAGCGACGCGCCTCCTCCGGGCCGGGCCACCCGGGTGCGGCCCACCGCTGCAGCAGCAGGGCGACGGCGTCCCCGTCGATCAGGCGGCGCTCGGGGCGGATCGGCACCTGGAACCCCCAGGCGTGCCGGATCCCCCACAGCTGCCTCAGCTCGAGCGGCCACGCCTGCATCCGCAACGGGTGCGCCGACGAGAGCACCGCCACGGCTCTCGTCGTCCGGGGCTGCAGCGATGGCATCGACCAGGCGAGCCAGGCACCCCAGTCGTGCCCGACGACGACGGCGTCCGTCGCACCCAGCGACCGGATCACGCCGGCGACGTCCGCGCACAGTGTGGGGGTGTCGTAGCCGCGGGGAGGCTTGTCGCTGGCGCCGTACCCGCGCAGGTCCATCGCGGCGACCCGGTAGCCCGCCCCGGCAAGCGCCGTCAGCTGGTGACGCCATGCCCACCAGAACTGCGGGAAGCCGTGCAGGAGGAGGACCAGGGGGCGGGCGGACGGCGAGGGGTCGGCACCGGTGCTCGTCGCCTCGGCGACGTGGAACCGCGCGCCGTTCGCGGAGACGAAACGGTGCGTCCAGGGGCCGTCGTCGAGGACGGCCGCGACGTCGACGCTCAGCTCTGCTTGTCCATCACCAGCGGGGTGTCGGACGGCGTCCCGGTCGGCTTGCCACCCACCAGCTGTCGTCCCTTCATCGCCGCGACGGTCTCCTTGCTGGTCGCCATCGTGCGCTGCGGCGGGCCGACGCCCGAGAACTGCTTCTTGCCCGCCAGTGCGAGGGCCGCGGCGATCAGCAGCAGCACGCCGACCACGATGAGGTAGGCGGCCCACGCGGGCAGGCCCGCGGCGACGAGGCCCTGGGCTCCGGCCACGCAGAGCAGGATGAACGCCACGACACCGCAGAAGGCGGCGCCGGCGAGGAGCCCCGCGCCGAGCCCGGCGGCCTTGACGTCGTCCGCCAGCTCGGCCTTGGCGAGCGCGATCTCGTGGCGCACCAGGTCGGAGATGTCGCGGGTCGCATCGGCGACGAGCTGCCCGATGGTCCGTTCCTCGCTCACGGCGGTGCCTCCTCCCGGCGGGCCGGTTGCCCGCGTCACTGCCGCCCGAGCCTACGCACGCCGTCGCCTCGCCGCCCGCCCTCTCCCCGCCCCCCCAGTGATCGTCGGCATCCAGTGGTCGTGATCACAACCACTGGATGCCGACGATCACTGGGGTGCAGGGGGGTGCTGGTAGACGTCGGGGACGCCGTCGGCGTCGGTGTCCTTCGTCTCGGCCGCGTGGATGCGCGCGTACACCCGGTTACGCCGCACCAGGACGACGCTGGCCAGCAGCGCCGACAGCAAGGACCCGGCCAGGACGGCGGCGCGCACGTGCTCGTCGCGCTCGCTGCCCGGACCGAAGGCCAGCTCCCCGATCAGCAGGGACACGGTGAAGCCGATGCCGGCGAGCAGGGAGACACCGAGCAGGTCCGCCCACTCCAGGTCGTCGTCGAGCTGGGCCCGGGTCACCTTCGAGACCACGAACGTCGTCCCCAGGACGCCGGTGACCTTGCCGAGGACGAGCCCGGCCATCACACCGATCGCGACCGGGTCGCTGAGGACGCCGGCCACGCCACCGGCGTCCCCGAGGGCCACGCCGGCGGCGAAGAACGCGAAGATCGGGACGGCGAAGCCGGCCGAGACCGGGCGCCACCGTCGCTCGATGGACTGCGCGAGGCTGACATCCTCGTCGTGGCGACGGAGGGCGGGGACGGCGAACCCGAGCAGGACTCCGGCGATGGTCGCGTGGATCCCCGACTCGTGCATCAGCACCCAGGCCACCAGTGCGAGGGGGATCAGCAGCCACCACGCCGTGACGCGGCGCTGGGCGAGCACCGTGAACACGCCGATCGCGGCGAACGAGCCCAGGAGCGGCAGGACCGAGATCGTGTCCGTGTAGAACAGCGCGATGATCGTGATGGCGAGCAGGTCGTCGACCACCGCCAGCGTGAGCAGGAAGGCCCGCAGCCCGCTCGGCAGGTGCGAGCCGATGACGGCGAGGACGGCGACGGCGAAGGCGATGTCGGTCGCGGTGGGGATGGCCCAGCCGCGGGCGGCGTCCCCACCCGCCGGCAGCGTGATGGCCAGGAAGATCAGCGCCGGCAGGGCCATCCCGCCGACTGCCGCGGCGATCGGCACGGCGGCGCGGGCGGGGTTGCGCAGGTCGCCGACCACGACCTCGCGCTTGAGCTCGAGCCCGACCACGAAGAAGAAGATCGCGAGCAGGCCGTCGGCGGCCCAGGTCGCCAGGTCGAGGTCGAGGTGCAGGGCCGCCGGTCCGACGACCGTCTCGCGCAGCGCCTGGTAGGCGTCTTCCCAGGGGGAGTTCGCCCAGACCAGGGCGACGAGGGCGCCGATCAGCAGGAGCCCACCGCCGACGGTCTCGGTGCGGAGCACCTCGCCGATGAACTTGGCCTCGGTCCACGAGTCGGTGCGGGCGAAGAGGGTGCGGATGCTCGGCTGCTGTTCGCTCACGGAATCTCCAGTCGCGTCGGGTCAGGCAGGCATCAGCCCATCGCCGACCAGACTTCCCGGCACACCGCGTCCTACCTTACCGAGAGCCCGCGCACGCTCACTCCTCCTTGGAGGCGCCGCCGGCCATGCCCTCGCTGATCAGGTCCATCACCGTGCTGTCCGCCAGCGTGGTCACGTCGCCCACCTCGCGGTGCTCGGCGACGTCCTTGAGCAGGCGGCGCATGATCTTGCCGGACCTCGTCTTCGGCAGCTCGGACACCACCATGATCTGGCGCGGCTTGGCGATCCCGCCGATCTCGGCGGCCACGTGGTTGCGCAGGTCGACGACGATGTCGGTGTTGTCGTCGTCCGCGTGCTCCGTTCCGGCTCGGAGGATCACGAAGGCGCACACGGCCTGGCCGGTCGTGTCGTCCGCGGCGCCGACGACGGCCGCCTCGGCCACCTTCGGGTGCGACACGAGCGCCGACTCGATCTCCGTCGTCGACAGCCGGTGGCCGGAGATGTTCATCACGTCGTCCACGCGGCCGAGCAGCCAGATGTCGCCGTCGTCGTCCTTCTTGGCGCCGTCGCCCGCGAAGTACATCGACGCGAAGCGCGACCAGTAGGTCTCGCGGTAGCGCTCGTCGTCGCCCCAGATGCCGCGCAGCATCCCGGGCCACGGCTCGGTCAGCACGAGGTACCCGCCGCCGCCGTCGGGCACCGGCGTGCCCTCGTCGTCGAGGACGTCGGCGCTGACGCCGGGCAGGGGGGTCTGCGCCGAGCCGGGCTTGGCCTCGGTGACGCCGGGGAGCGGGCTGATCATGATCGCGCCGGTCTCGGTCTGCCACCAGGTGTCGACGACCGGCGTCCGGTCGCCGCCGATCACGCGGCGGTACCAGATCCAGGCCTCCGGGTTGATCGGCTCCCCGACGCTGCCGAGCAGCCGCAGCTTCGACAGGTCGTGCTTCGCGGGGATGTCCTCGCCCCACTTCATGAACGTGCGGATCGCCGTCGGCGCGGTGTAGAGGATCGTGACGCCGTACTTCGCGGCGAGCTCCCACCAGCGGCCCTGGTGCGGGGTGTCCGGCGTCCCCTCGTACATCACCTGCGTCGCGCCGTTGGCCATCGGGCCGTAGACGATGTAGGAGTGCCCGGTCACCCAGCCGACGTCCGCCGTGCACCAGAAGACGTCGGACTCGGGCTTGAGGTCGAACACGTTGAGGTGCGTGTACGCGCACTGCGTCAGGTAGCCGCCGGTGGTGTGCAGGATGCCCTTCGGCTGCCCGGTGGTCCCGGACGTGTAGAGGATGAACAGCGGGTGCTCGGCGTCCATCGGCTGCGCCTCGTGCGTGTCGGAGGCAGCGGCCAGGGCGTCGTGCCACCAGACGTCGCGGCCGTCGGTCCAGTCGACCTCACCCTCGGTCCGTCGGACGACGAGCACGTTCGTCACGCTCGGCGTCCCCTTGGCGATCGCCGCGTCGACGGCGGGCTTGAGGGGAGCGGCCTTGCCGCGCCGGTAGCCGCCGTCCGCGGTGATCACGACCTTGGCCTCGGCGTCGGTGATGCGGCTGGCCAGGGCATCGGCCGAGAAGCCCCCGAACACCACCGAGTGCGGGGCGCCGATGCGGGCGCAGGCCAGCATCGCGATCGCCGCCTCCGGGATCATCGGCAGGTAGATGGCGACGCGGTCCCCCTTGCCCACGCCGAGCGCGGTCAGGGCGTTGGCGGCGCGGCACACCTGCTCCTGCATCTCGGCGTAGGTGACCGTCCGGGTGTCGCCCGGCTCCCCCTCGAAGTGGATCGCCACGCGGTCGCCGTTGCCGGCGTCCACGTGCCGGTCGACGCAGTTGTGCGCGACGTTGAGCTCTCCGCCGACGTACCACTTCGCGAACGGCGCGTCGCTCCAGTCGAGCGTGGTGTCGAAGTCGGTGGACCAGTCGAGCAGGTCGCGGGCCTGCTTCGCCCAGAACGCCTCGCGGTCTTTGGCAGCCTCGTCGTAGAGGTCGGCCGTTGCCACGGCCTGCGCGGCGAAGTCCTCGCTGGGCGGGAAGCGTCGCTCCTCGTTCATCAGGTTCGACAGGCCGGTGCTGGGGGTGGACTCGCTGGACATGCTTCCTCCGTGCTCGGGGGTCGACGTCGCTCCGTCCGACCCTAGCCACGCCGCGCCGTCGCGCGACAGGGAGTCAGCACGCGGTCCGGCGAGCGGTGCCCCCGACGTGCTAGACGGACTCGCTTCCCAGCCGAAGCAACCTCCCGGGCCGCTCAACCGGTATCACTGTGTAGGGCAGAAGAGGGGGGAGTTGGCTGGGATCAGGCGCTCGCCGATGCAGCCGGGACTCGCGACGGTTGGAGGATCGTGACGACCCTCGTCTCGGTGCGCGAGATTGAGCGGGCGGCGCGCACGATCGGCGCACTCGCCGACGCGGGTGAACTGCCCAGCTTCGTGTACTCGGCTGTCCAGGCGCTGGATGGTCGGCTCCTGGTGGTTGCCCCGGACGAGGCCGACCAGGCGCGGGTGCGGGAGGCGGTCGGCGACGGGGTGGTGGTGCTCACCTTCGAACGACCTGGCTGACAGGCCCCGCCCGGCCGCGGTCTCTGCGGACCCACGACCGGGCGGAGGTCACTGGGGCGCTACGGCCGTTGGTCGCGGCCGGTGCCCTCGTCGAGCGCCTCGTCGTCGAGGTGCCCCTCGGCGTGTGCGGCGACCAGCGTGGACTTGCCCGGGTAACGGATGTCCTCGATCAGCGCCTGCATCCGTGCGTTGGGTGGCGTGGTGAACTGCGACACGACGATGGTGACGGCGAAGTTGATCAGCATGCCGATCGTGCCGAAGCCGGTCTCGGCGATCCCGAAGATCCCGTCGCTGTTGCCGTAGATGTCGATCGTCCACAACATGTACGCCATCGTCGAGCCCAACCCGGCTGCGAGCCCCGCCGTGGCGCCGGCGGCCGTGCATCTCTTCCAGAAGATCCCGAGCACCAGCACCGGGAAGAAGCTGGCACACGCCAAGCCGAACGCCAGGGCGACGACCTGGGCCACGAAGCCGGGGGGGTTGATGCCCAGGTACCCGGCGACGACGATCGCGGCCCCCATCGCGATGCGGCCCACGAGCAGCTGCCTGGCCTCGTCGGCGGCGGGGTTGATCCGCTTGAAGTAGACGTCGTTCGCGACCGATGACGAGATCACCAGCAGCAGCCCCGACGCCGTGGACAGCGCCGCCGCGAGACCTCCCGCGGCCACGAGCCCGACGATCGGCGTGGGCAGCCCGGCGATCTCCGGGGTGGCGAGCACGATGATGTCGTTGTTGATCGTCAGCTCGTTCAACCCCGACGCCATCGGGGCGTAGTCGATGGCTCCGTTGCCGTTGGCGTCGTCGACGGTGATCAGCCCGACGTTCGCCCAGTTGTCGAACCACCCCGGCGTCTGCCCGATCTGGGTTCCGGCGATCTGGTCGATGAAGTTGAACTTGGTGAAGACCCCGATCGCCGGTGCGGTCGTGTAGAGCAGGGCGATGAAGAACAGTGCCCACAGCGCCGAGGCCCTCGCCGCCCGCACGCTCTTCGCGGTGTAGAACCGGATGATCACGTGGGGCAGGCCGGCAGTGCCGAACATCAGCGCGGCGGTGATCAGGATCATGTTCAGCATGTTGGTCTGCGTGAACGCCGCCGAGTACTCCGCGAACCCGAGGTCGGTCTGCAGGCCGTTGAGCTCCTGCAGGACCTGGCCGAAGGTGATCTGGGGGATCGGGAAGCCGGTGAGCTGCTGCGCGATCGCGAACGCCGGGATCAGGTAGGCGACGATCAGCACCGAGTACTGCGCGACCTGGGTCCAGGTGATGCCCTTCATGCCGCCGAGGACCGCGTAGAAGAACACGACCACCATGCCGATGATGACTCCCACGGCCGTGTCGACGCCGAGGAAGCGCTGGAAGACGAGGCCCACCCCCGACATCTGGCCCGCGACGTACACGAACGAGACGACGATGGCGGCGACCACGGCGACCAGCCGTGCGGACTCGGAGTACCGGTCGCCGACGAAGTCGGGGATCGTGTACTTGCCGAACTTGCGCAGGTAGGGCGCGAGCAGCAGGGCGAGCAGCACGTAGCCGCCGGTCCAGCCCATCAGGTACACCGAGCCGGCGTACCCGTTGCCCGTGAACGCGACGATGCCGGCCAGGGAGATGAAGGACGCGGCGCTCATCCAGTCGGCGGCGATGGCGGCGCCGTTCGCCGGGGCCGGGATGCCGCCGCCGGCGACGTAGAAGCCGGCGGTGGTGTTCACCCGGCTCGCGTACGCGATGTAGATGTAGGCACCGAAGGTCAGGACGACGAAGAAGAGGGTCCAGAGCTGCACCTCGCTCACGAGTGGTGCACCTCCTCCTCGTACTCGGTGATGCCGTACTCGGCGTCGAGCTTGTCCATCCGCCAGACGTAGATCGCGATCAG
>Ga0075530_1000901_pt1 | contig 14131 bp, 9 predicted proteins | sample NGEPerD_2_FD_75101 | JGI IMG/M metagenome (GOLD analysis project Ga0075530, IMG submission 75101) | Arctic peat soil microbial communities from the Barrow Environmental Observatory site, Barrow, Alaska, USA - NGEE PermafrostL1-D | ecosystem: Environmental > Terrestrial > Soil > Wetlands > Peat ...
CCGGCGACAGCACCTACGACGTCATTCCGACAGGCGGACCGAGTCATACCGGCATCGGCAGGAAGGACGATCAGGGACACGCCCCTGATCGTCCTTCTACTGTACCGGGCGGACCCGCGCAGCGGTTGTCCGCCCAGTGGTCGCGCAGCGGCCACAATAGGCGGTGGATGTCCTACCGAGTGGCATGCAATCATCCTGCAAATCGCTCTAGGAATTGTCGGAGGTGATTCCCTCCGAGTCTCGACCCGTAGACGAGACAAAACAGCGATGGATCGCTGGGAGGGTATCACCATGGACGATAGCACGATCCCCGCCGTGCTGGCGGAGCTGATCGACCTGCCCGCGGGCTGCGCGACACCACGGAGCTGGACCTGGCCTCCGCGGAAGCAACCACCCTGACCTGCGTGCGGGACCTGGTCAGCCGGGTGCTGGAAGCGAGGATCACGGCGCGAGGCGCGGGCCAGCAGCAAGGCGGTCCCACCTGCGCCTACGGTCGCGAATCACTTCGACGAGACGCCGCACCTTTACACGTCCACATTCGGCGTTATCGACGTGCCGTACTGACTCGTCAACCAACCAATCTCGTCAGCAGTCGTGTCGAATACGAGCACTCTCGAGCTCTTGCCCGTGGCCGCCTCAGTTCGCTCCCCAACAATCTGACCATATGTACGTGCATCCAGGACGTCGTCCGGGATACCAACACGTTCGAGCAGCAACTCAAGCGAATTCGGACTTGTCGTTTCAAACTCGAGATACGGTCCAACTGGGGGTGGGAAGAGGTCGAGACAGGCCTCCCAAGACGAGCCTGACAGCTCGCCCTTCAAGATGACTCGTCGCTTTTCGACCAATGAGCGGATTGCCAGGCTCCCGCATGACTTAGCGAGGCGACTCCACCACTCAGCAAGCGTTCCTGGAGGGTTGAGAACTGGCAGAGTCAATCCCGTTCGCGAGTAAACGTCGCGGCAAATGAGCTCGCTGGTTTGACGTGCATGTTCCGTGTCGCCCCCAATGAACTCGATTTCCGTATGTTCCTGGAACCATCGAGCCCGAGGAGTGGCATTAGGCGACACCTTGAGTGTCACCAGTATTCGACTATCGGTGTTGGACTTGACTCTTCGGTACCGCAGGAGTAGGCCTGCGTTGCGCATGGCGAAGTCGCCTGTGTCAAGCACGAGGTCAATCTCTTCTCTTGCGTCGTGAAGATGTGCACCCAGGCGGGCCAGTGAGTGCAACATTTCGAGTGAAAAAGCGGTGGATGCCAGAGGAATTTTGACTTCGCATTCACGCATTTAGCTCCTCCTGTTTGCCTCGACGCGAGCTATTTGGTGTCGAAGTGTAGTGAGATTGGTCCAAGAGAGCCGGCATTGCTTCATGAGCAATATCAACCATGTCCAGAAATAGTGGTGAATTAAACAACTCCCTCAGTGCGCGGGTAGTTTTGACAATGTTGAGTTTGAATGCCGAGCGGGCAGCGGTGGACGAACCAATCGAAGGACTGCTCCGCATGTCCCGCAAACGTTGCGGCGTTGCGACGCCAGTCTGCAATGCCGCGCGCCATGCAACCACACTGACGCTCGAAGAGGCGTGACCGGCGGCGGTGGCAGCGACACATTTCGTCTCGTACTCAGTGCAGCGCCATCAAATCCGTGAAAACACTTGAAACGTGCCCGCCAGTGTAACTGACGTGTGCTGAGCGAAATAACACAGGAATGGCCACTCGTGTGAGTGACCATTGTGCTTGGTTCCATGGGCGTTTCGTGGAGCGGGAGACCGGACTCGAACCGGCGACAATCTGCTTGGAAGGCAGACACTCTACCAACTGAGTTACTCCCGCAATGGTAATGTTTCCTGATCTTCCCGGTCGGGGTGAGAGGACTCGAACCTCCGACCTCAGCGTCCCAAACGCCGCGCGCTACCGACTGCGCCACACCCCGAGGTTCAGCCCAAGGCGGTGGACCTCCGGCGAGGAAGTATAGGAGTTCCTTCCACGCCTCGTCAACTGCTTGTGGGAATAAGATGGGGCGTCGATTCTAACTGCCGCATCCGTCACGCGGTGACTGCCTGTCACGCATCGGCGGGGGGCATCGCCGGTCGGCACGATACGGGTTCGATGTGGCGGCGCTGATGGCGCTGTGGCGGGCGGCTGGTGACGTGCCCGATAGGCGAGCTGCTGACAGGCGTGGGAGCAGTAGTGCTGTCTCGGGTCTACCGTCTCGACAGGCTCGCCACAGCCGCTACAGCGACGCTGCTGAGGCATCTCAGGCGGCACTGGCGCATCCTGTACCAACGCGGCAAGAAATCGACGGGGGTCGCCGGTGTCGAGAAAGCGACAACATCAGTATACCGTGACTCGAACACCTGTTCGCATCAGCCGCCAGTGCCGTCACCAGCGGGTATTGCCGGCGTTCCCCCCGAAATCGGTGTCGCGGAGATCGAATCAAGCCGGCGCTGAGCCTGCTCCGCGATGAACGAATCCGGATTCAAAGCGATGACTTTCTCCAGGAGCGACATCGCTTCCTCGGTTCGTGGCGGGCTCCACGCAAAGTACAGTTCGGCGAGGTAGTACATCGCCTCCTGACTTTCGGGCTCCAGTTCCAACGCTCGTTGAAACTGAAGCTCTGCGTCCTGCTGAAGGTCACCGTCTGCCAGGGACCTGGCGAAATCGAGTCGCACCGAGGGGTCGTCTGGCGCGAGGTCAACTGCTTGCTCATAGTATGGAATGGCCTCGTCGAGCCTTCCCGAATTCCCCAAGATGTTGGCGAGCAGGAGAATCGCATCGATATCTTCGGGATTGCCCTCCACGACTTCCATCTGCTCCGCGATCAGCTCCTCATTTGGATTCGGCAAGTTCTCCGATGCTATATCCGCCCGCCACTCGGTCACAACTTGGTTGAAGGAATATTGGCTGGAACTGTGGAGTACGACGGTGCTGATTTCGCCTGATGCATTTGGATAGGTCAGCACAAGGTCATCACCGTGTTTGGTTCCTGTCATGGTGATCTGACCACTAACCCAGTTTCCCAACACGAGTGTGACGGATGGACCTGAGGCAGTGCCTTCTATGTTGAAGGTTCGACTCGTGAGTAGGCTAGCGGACTGGGGCTCGGTATTGGGTTCGACAATCACTGCATAGCCGCTGACCATAGAGGCAGATTGTGTGAGGCTCAGATAGACAAGCTGTGTCGGTCGTGCGTCGAGGACATAGGTGCCCGTGAGGGTGCCAGAAGCCGGGCTATTCTGCGCAACGGTCGGCGCTGCGGTGAGTAGCAATGCAAAAACCGCAGCGAACCAGATGACCTTGATGCTCATGAGCATAACGAACCTCTCCATTCAGGGGCATCATACACGTCATTGCACTCGCCCTATATCGTGTTTGCTGTGAAATGCTATCTCCGATCAGTCAGCGCCTTTGTTCCCTAAATCCGTGAGCACAGCCCAATGCCGCCGGGGGGCACCTTCATTCCACGGCGCACGAACGATCAATACCCCTTGGTAAGGCCGGTCGCGTCTGCCATTTCGAGAAGCGAAACGTCCTGAAGCGTAGGCAGAATCTCGCCGGTAAAATATTCGGCATCCTAACTCTCGGAATTACCCTGTATTTGCATCGTGATGGTTCGCGTTGCGACGCCCGCGAGCCTTGCCCGCGTTTCCACCATGAGCAGGATCGGTTCCCGCTGCCCGCCGTCTGGCAAGTGCTGCCGGTCCGGCAAACGCAAACGCGGTTCCGTGTTCCTTGCGAATATCCGGCAAGCATTCATCACAATATCGGCGTGCCGCATCTTCGAGGATCGTTCCACAGGCGAAACACGCTGCCTGAACCTGTGGTAGCGGTGATTCGGTTTTTCGTTCATTCCGTCTCACCTTCGCACGACCGGCGCTGCGGTTCGATTGTGTGAGTGGGGTTGGCAATTTGCGGTTCGCTGCGCTGGATTGCGGCTGTACATCGGCATGCATCAATGCCTGTGCAATCCCTTCGACAATCGACCCGAGTTCCGCTGCCCACCGTGGCGCGTTTTCCGCAAGCATCCGGGTGACTTGTGGCATCAACCGTCACGACACTCGAAAAAAGTCGCCGGTTCCGAACAGTCGATTTCGCAGTAATTCCAGTACGAATGCATCGACGTTCGGTCGGATCGCTTCCATGACATCGCAGGCAAATGAATCGCGGTTCTTCTTTCGGCATGGACGATCCCCAATCCCGGATCGAGGCCAACGGCAAGCAAGGCGATACGGGTTTCTGCTTCCAAGATCGCATAGAAATAGTTGAGGATCGCGTTTGCCAGATTCGATGCCGTCCGGAGTGAGCTGGTCCGTGGTGACGTTCGCCTACCAAACGTATGCAAATGCTCAGGAATCCGGGCAACCGCATTGCGGGCAAATTCACCGGCAACGGTGTCCACACTGCCCAGTAGGCCGCCTCTGCTTGAGCTTCAAGTATCCGGAGCTGATTGGCAGTCGCCACCGTTATCAGATCGTCCCGAAATCGCCGCGTTTGCGCTGCGCCAGAGGGTTACGTTCGGATCTCAGTTCCCCACGTATCGATACACCTTTGTCGAGCCACTCTGGAATGCGAGTTCCAGTGAGATGCCTTCCATGTCCTCGAAAACGGCTATCCCCTGGTCAAGGTTGAAATGATCATACCTGCTCGTTTGATCCATAGGGACGCAATTGTTTCCATCGACCACTGGGTAGTTGCGCTCCAGCTGGCCCACAACGATGTATTGAACATCGTACCTGTTGAGAATTTCCAGTTTGGTGTCGACGTCTGTCGTGCCGTAAAGCGTTCGGAGATCCTCTTCACGCTGAGGTAACACGGCTGGATTTCGCTGCTGCATTTCGTGCCGCTGCCAACCCAGCACGGACGGCAGACCCGTGCCGATGGAAATGCGCGAACCGTTGCATCGATATGGCCCAAACGACGCCTCGGCGATCACCGGGGTGCCTTCGACCTCCTGATTGAACCAGTCGATCACGTCGCGGTCCTCATCGAACGAGACAACGGTGCCGTCGGACATTTGCACGGCGCCATAGTCCATCCACGCATAGGCGTTCAGCGTGAACCCTCCTTCTCGATTCGGGAATCGCGTTTCCAGCCGGATAGCTGTTGCGGTGATGGGATAGACGGATGACAGCAGGATCACGACCGCAAGAACAACAATGGCCACGCTGCCCCACTCCTGCTGGCGGGACTGGGACCACCTGGCATTGCCCCGAGAGGAGAACCGGTGGCGGTACCTGCTCAATGCGAGTGGCGCCAAGGCGCCGATCGCGGCTCCGCCAGCGATTCCGAACAGAATCCATATCTGATTGTAGAACTTGAACACGGTGTTCATGCGATAGAACGGTTGAGATGCCAGATCGTCCACAAGGAAGACGATCTCCAGGCCGGCCCCGACGAAGCTCGCGGCGGCAATCATCGCCGCGAGAAATCGCAACCCGGAATTGTGGGCAAGGAGCCAGACGCCCGTGGCCGAGCTGGCCATCGCAAGATAGAGCCCCATTACCTCCCGGTCAGTGACAACCGCACCGATGGTGGCGATCGTTCCTATGCCTGTGATCGCCATGAGGGTCCAGTGAGGCAGCGAGAAATCCAGCCGTCGCGTTTCTCGAGCGATAGTGAACAATCCGGTAAGCCAGATCGCCGCGACAATGACGACGGTCAGGTCATCGAGATACGGTACGAGGGATGGTCGCAGATCGACGCACGCCCATCGGATCAGGAGCACCGAGGTGAGCAGCAGGAACGTTTCGACTGGTGGCAACATTTGCCGGCCGCGCGCAACGAACGCCATCAGCACCGGCATCGATACGGTGAGTATCAGTATCGGCCCACCAAGATGGGATTCGAGATCCAGAACTGACGTTTGCGACCTGACGGTATCGATCGAGCCGAATAACGCTTCGTAATGCATCAGGAAGGGGAGCAAGATGATGAACGCGATGACACCGATGGTCCCGATGGTGGCCAGGATCGCGGCCAGTCTGGATCTCGCTCCACGCGTTGCTGTTGTGCCACTAACCACGCTGACGCCGATCAGTGCTGAGTACACCGGAAGATCCCAGGCATTCGTGGGATACAGGGTGCCAATCGCGAAACCGGCCACGACGATTCTCGCAAGCGATGAACGAGACATAAGCGTCGATCGTGATATCCCGTCGAATGCGAGTGTTGCGGCAATACCGATACACAACACGGTGATGGGTAGCGCGACCACGTGAGGATGAAGATCGGCGTAGAGTCCTGTGAAGTAGGGGAACTCCGTTATCGCGTATTCGATCGCGCGACTTGGTTGAAAGACCCAGTAGTCGAATCGGTTGCCAACGACGCTATCATCCTGAAGTGACGCCACCAGCTGGCCCACGGCTCGCATGTTGCCAGCGAAGGAGACCAGCAGCACCGCAAGGATTCCGCTCCAGATCGGGTTGCTCTTGCCACGGGACAGCTTGCTTCCGATTGCTGAGCCGGTGCTGAAGGCGGTGGAGGCGAGAAAGGCAATGAACGTGGGCTGGGCCAGATTGAACGCGTATTCGATTGGTATGCCGGTAAGCTTGATCAACCAGGCTGTGAGATAGAAGCCATAGTAGTAGTAATTGATGAACCCGCCAGCGTACCAGGGGTCGACAGGAGGGAACGTCGCGCTCCGCAGGATGGCGTTGATCTGCGCGAATTCCATCGGCTTTTCGCCGCCCCAGATCGGATGCCACGAATCGGGGTTGATCATCCTGAAGAGCAAGAAGAGTCCAAATGTCAGCCAGAACACCATCTCCGCGGAGAGCAATAGCCGCCGTCGCGATTGTCGATGAATGTCGCTACGGAGATTTGTTGGCAACCACAGCCAGGCTGCCAGGGCGAACAGCGCGAGCGACAACACAACCCACTGCGCCCGAAACTGCATTAATCCCACACTGGAGAGCCACCAGTTCACGGTGGCTGGTAGCAGCGCGCCGATCAGGCGGCTGTATCCCCAGCCTCGGTCCGGAAAATTCCGAAAAACCGTGCGCGCGATCGGCAGTGCCGCAAACTGAAGCGCCATCAGCATCAGCACCCAGGCTATCGCCGCTCCCCATGATGATCCAGTGATGGATTCGCTCCACCGGGCGTCACCCACGGCCGGGCGCTCGGAAACCGGCTCTTCGAATGTGAGTGGCTCGGTATCGGGTGAGCGCGTGGGCTGTGTCTGCATGAACGCCGCGAAACCATTGAGCAGCATAAACTCATCGAACGGAACAAGCTCCGATTTCTCGTAGACCGTTACTGCCGGGTGGTCGTAATTTAGATACGCCTCGTCGCCATCCTGATCGGGAAATGTCATGCCAAAAAGCGTGGGTGACGACGAGAATTGTGCCACTCGATCGAATCCGAGCGAGCCTTCGTCCAGCAATTCGTAAAGGCGATCCGGGACGGCGTATCGCCAGGGATTCTGATCGATGGCGCTCTGGACGCGGTTCGAGGCCAGGACGTAGTAGTCCGTCTCGCTCAGGAGATCGTACGTCGCTGAAAGCACCGAAGCATCTGAGGCCCGCTCCAGCGCGGTCGCCAGTACGGTTAAATGCGAGGGTTGCAGCGCTCCGTCGAGGGCGATCACACGCGAAAGCGCGCTGACCGTCCTGGAAAGCTCATTGCTGGTGGTCATGGCGGCGCTGGACGTGATCAAGGATGACTGGAATCGCGCGACCGATACCGGGTCGATGGATTCAAGGTCAAGGCTTGACAAGCCTCGCAGGCCGTCCGCCACCTTCTGGACGTCTCCGGATCGCAGTGTCGCGCTCAACGTATCCCCGTCCGGGAGATAGGTTAGCGACGGCGCCAGACGGATGAGATCGCCAAGCGTTGGCCGGTACTGAAAGTGGTTGATGCTTGCGTCATCGATCCGGCGCATGTCAGTCGACCAACCAACACCGACGGTGAGCGGCAACCGGTCGTCCCAAATCTCGCTGGATGTGGTGGAACCTGGCGGTAGATTTTCGTACATCCAGACGGACGCGCCGATTCGACTGTGTTCGCGGCTCGTGACCGACGAAAATGCTGCTCCGTACCCCGTGCTGAGCAGTGTCATGGTCACAGCAACTCCGAGCGCGACCAGGAGCCTTTGTCGTGCCGCCAGAGCGACAACGAGTGCCGCGATTGCCATCCCGGCCGTCACCGCGAGCGCGGGCGCCATTGGAAGGAGGTAGCGCAGAAACTTGGTTTCCGGAAAGAGGATGACGGCGAGATAGCCTATCATCCATGCGATGAGCACCATGGCCGCCGCCGAGTGACGTCGAATCGCCAACCAGGCCAACAGTATTGCGCCGGCCATTCCCAACAAGATGGCTACCGGTCCCAGGCCAAAGCGGATGGACTGTCCGAATTGATAGGAAAATGGAATCGTGTTGACATATTGCTGAGTGAACGGTGCGTCAATGACTCCCGACTGAATATTCGCCTGCATGCGAAATGCATCAAGGTAGATTCGAGGTTCGACAAAGGCAAACGGCTCTCCGATGAAAAACGTTGACATGAAGGCGATCAGGGTGGCGCTACCCCTGACGGCGAACTGTTGGAGCGCGCCAGTCGTGCCATAACCACGGTCCGCATCCTTGAAGGACGCCAGCACCAGTGTCAGGAGGATGATTCCGATGAATGGCAGGGCAGAGCTCTTCGATGCCATGGCCAGCCCGAACCAAACCCCGGCAAGTCCAAAGTTGCGAAGTGATGGGTTGTCCGTTGCCCGGATGCAGGTGTAGATACCCGCGGTCAGGAAGAATGTGAGCCAGGTGTCGACAGTAAAAAAGTGACTCAGCTGGATCGCGATCGGCAGAAACGCGTAGACCGTGCCCGCAAGGAGCCCCGCAACTCGACCAGCGAGCGCTGCGCCGATCAGGAATACGATCAGGATCGTGGCCGTGTCCAGCAGGACCGAGATTCCACGGCCAATGTACTGGACACGAGATACGCCATCCCAATCTTCTCCGGTAATGTGCTCACCGATCTTGCCGGCGATGTCGACGGTATAGACTGGAAGCGTGCCATAGGCGAAACCGCGCACCGACCCGTCGTCGCGTCGAGGACGAGGATTGATCGGACTCTGCTCCGGGTCGAGCCAGGTCAAGGACGGTGGCCAGGAAAAGTCGATACGTCCGGCGACGACATCAATCACGATGTGTCGTTCATCGGGATGCATGTATCTGCCGTCATCCCAATCAACTCCAACCAACCGGATGGCAAATCCCAGCACGATGATACAAATCAGCGCCGCGAATGTTCTCGACATCGTGGCAGATCGAACAGGACGAATTGTGGAATGCACCAAATCTCCCTCTGATCGGCCAGAGCGAATAGAACAAAAGCAACGGTACCACTTCGGAACACACAGGAGAATGGGATGAGCAGTCGTATCGTGTTCATGGGCACTCCGGACTTTGCTGTGCCAACACTTCGGGTGCTTTCGGAACGAATACCTCGACAGCACCTGCTGGTGGTGACCCAGCCGGATCGCGCCTCTGGACGCGGCCGCCGCCTTCAGGCACCGCCGGTGAAACAGCATGCGGTGGACTATGGACTCGACGTGGTTCAGGTCGAGACATTGAAGGATTCATCGATCAGGGAGAGGATCACCACATTCCAGCCCGACCTGATTATCGTCGCGGCGTTCGGTCTAGTGCTGTCAAGGTGGGTGCTTGAGCTACCCACTTATGGTTGCATCAATCTCCATGCGTCCTTGCTGCCGAGATTCCGCGGTGCGAGTCCCATACCCGCGGCGATCGCCTGTGGTGATGAAACGACAGGTGTCGCGATCATGCAGATGGAACGTGGGTTGGATACTGGCGGGATTTACGCGACGCACGACGAGATCATACGCGCGAGTGACACAACCGCTACGCTGACCGCACGGCTGGCGGAGACCTCTGGCGGGCTGCTGAAAGATCAGTTGCGTGATCTCTCGCGAGGTGCGGTCACTCCAGTGCCGCAACTCGGTAAAATTGTCGAGACCCGGAAGATCGTGAAGGCGCACGGTTCGATCGACTGGGCCTGGAGTGCCGAAAGGGTCGAGCGTCATGTGCGGGCCATGTGGCCGTGGCCGCGAGCGTGGACTGTGAGCGGGGACGGCAACACGGTGCAGGTCCATAAGGCGTCGGTGGAGGCGAACGCCGCGAATGAGCAGCCGGGAGTCGTCCTGCACGCTGAAGACAGAATCCTCGTGGCAACAGGCGACAGGTGGCTGAGACTCGACACGATTCAGCTTCCGGGAAAGCAGGCTCAACCATCGCGGAATCTGTTACAGCACCCTGCATTCTCGGCTGGAGCAAGGTTTGACCGGGGGGAGAATTTCGAGCGGCCCGACCCATGGATTGTGGAAACGGGTCACACGAACTGATTGCAAAGATGTCCAAATCACTCATCTCCCGATTTCGACGTCCCGGCACTCAGGTATCTCCATCGAGTGACGGGATCAGTCACCGCACGAGCCCACGTTGCCACCAGGTTAAGCGATAGGGCGGTGAACAGGATCGCCAGGCCGGGAAACGTCACAAGCCACCAGGCAGTGGTTACGTAGGCGCGGCCCTGCGCCAGCATTAGCCCCCATGACGACTGTGGTGGTCGAATGCCGAGCCCCAGGAAGCTGAGGGAGGCTTCGGTGAGCATCATCGTCGCGACTTCGAGCGTCACGAGCACGATGATGGGCGAAAGCAGGTTCGGCAGAATGTGCCTGACCAGAATCCGTCGATCAGAGCACCCAATTGTTCGCGCCGCGTCGACGAACACTTCTTCCCGGTGTGACAAGACCAGGCTACGGGTAACACGAGCGAATACCATCCATCTCGTCACTGACAATACAAGGATGATCTTCCAGACTCCGGGTCCGAGCGCGTAGAGTACGAGGAGCGCTGTCAGGAGAGAAGGAAATCCCATGAGCGTGTCGACCGCGCGCATGATGATGTCGTCGACGATCCCACGGTAGTACCCGGCGATGAGTCCAACCAGAACCCCGAAAATACCGGAAAAGATAGCCCCGGCAAACCCCACCGCGAGCGAGATCCGGGCCCCATGGATCAGCCGGCTCACGAGATCCCTGCCAAGCTGGTCAGTTCCCAGCACATGAGGAATGACGGCTTCGCTTCCCCCCTCGGTCATGGGGGGCTGGTTGCGAAGCATCAGGCTTTGCTCTTCGGGATCAAATGGGGCGACGAGCGGCGCAAAGATGGCAGCGAGTGCGAGCAGGAAGAGGAATACGCACGCCGCGAGCGTCACCTTGTCATGCCAAAGCGCGCCAGCATACACGCGAAATGCCGATTGCCGAGCCCGCTTGTTCAGGGTTTCGGGTTTTGCCGAGGCTGGATCGCCTGGTAAGAGCTTCCCGGCCGAGCTCACGTGTATCGCACCCGCGGATCGATCAGGGAATAGGTCAGATCAATGAGGAGGTTCATGGTGACGATCATGACCGCGATCGCCATCACCGATGCTTCGATCACAGGCAGATCCCGTTTCTCGATCGCCTCGATCAACAGCACCCCGACGCCGGGCCAACCGAATAATGTCTCGATTACCACTGCGCCGTTCAGCATCACTGACGCTTCATCTCCCGCCAGTGTGAGAACGGGGATTGCCGCATTCTTGAGCGTGTGGGAGAAAATGACGACGCGCTGCTTGAGGCCCTTGGCGCGCGCGGTCGTTACGTACGCCTTGGACATCTCGTCCAACATGGCGCTCCGCACCACCTGGCTGAGTCGACCGATTGGTCGGACCGCAAGCGCCAGGGCAGGCAGTATGACGTACCGTGGGCCACCGAATCCTGAAGTTGGCAGCCAGCCGAGTTGGACCGCGAACAGCAGGATCAGCATCAACCCGAGCCAGAAGTCCGCGACCGAAACGCCAGTGAGTGACACGACCGTCACGATCCTGTCGGTGATGGAGCGTGGCTTGACAGCCGAAACGATTCCAAGGATGACGGCAAGTGGAACGGCGATAAGCAGTGTCACACCCGCCAGGTAGAGGGTTGCCGGAATGCGATCAATGACGATTGGCAGGGCTGGTACCCGTTGCCAAAGCGATTCGCCGAAGTCTCCTCGGAGGATGTCACCCATGTACCTCGTGAACTGGACCCGGAGCGGATCGTCCAGGTTCAGTGATTCGCGCAAGGCCTGGACTTGCTCATCGGTGGCCTCGGGACGGAGCATAAGGCTGGCGGGATCGCCAAGCATGTGCGTCACAAAAAAGACCACGATGATCAGGCCAAGCAAGATGACAATGGAGTGGCCGAGCCGTCGGATCAGGTACCGGGCGATGACGGACCTTCCTTTCACCATCACAACCATGAAATGCGCGGCTAAACGGAGGAGTTTGACGCCTCTGCCAAACCGCGCGAGAACAGCATCGCAATGCCGGATGCTATGTGAAGCTCATTTCCTTCAGGAGAATGAATCCGTCCAGGCGCGCTTCCCATACAAGGTTGGCGGCAAGGCCATAGTTCAGCGGCATGTGGATGATGGGGACGGCACCATAATCCTCATAGTACATGCGAGTGATTTCCTCGAAAGCTTCCTGTCGCGCCTCGCCGGTGAGTGGGGCCGCCGCGTTGAATGCCTCGTCAAGCTCCGGGTCGCAATAGGTGGACGATCCGCCTTCGCAACTATAATAGGCTTGCACCGTGCTGCTGACATCCATGATCTCGTTACCGTGTGGATTGGTCCCGATCCAGCCACGATCCTCCGGCACATCATTATAGTTGACGTCGTACTGCTCGTTATACAGTGCGATCTCGATCACCTCGCTGTGGGCATTGAGACCGATCTCATTGAGCTGGTTGGCGACGTATTCGGCGAACTCCGCGTTGCGGACATAGATACCCTCGCGGGTGGCGACAGTGATCGGCATGTCGATCGGCACACCATCCGCCGCCGCCTCCTCCACGAGTTGTGTGGCTTGCTCCATATCGAACGGATAGGGATCAAGTTCCGCGTTGTACCCTGTTGCGGAGGGACCTACGAGCTGTGATGCGGGTTCCCCGCCTCCAAAGAGCTGCTCCGCGACCGCCTCCTTGTTGATGGACAGGCCGATGGCCTTGCGTATCCGGATGTCACTCATCACCGGATGCATGGTGTCCAGGCGCAAGAATATCGTTTCGACGCTGGAGGATGTAATGCACTGCGGGGTGGTTTCGCAATCCTCCGGGGAAAGGAACCGCGCAAACTGCGCTTCCTCAGCGACGACCATGGCGGCCCGAACGGCAGACTCGGCGCGGAACACCCACTCCGCCTCCTGGATCGAGATCTGGCCGAGCGCGTCGTCCGCGGTGTGTCCCCACCAGTCCGGGTTGGCCACCGCCCGCATATACTGACCCCGGTTCCATTCCTGGAAGATGTATGGACCGGTGCCGATCGGATTATCCGGCAGCGTTTCCGGCGCTTCCGTCACCTGTTGCATGCTGGGAAGCGGGGAGAAGTAAAGCCGGGAAGGAAGGATTGGATCGGGCGCTTCAGTCACCACATCGACGGTGTACTCGTCGATAGCTGTCGCGTTCATGTCAGGCCCGACGTATTGGTAAATCTGGAAGTTGTTTTCAGGTGACCAGGTGTAGTTGATGCCGAAGGCGGCTACGTCGGCGTTGAACGCTTCTCCATTGTGGAACGTCACGCCTTCGCGGAGATGGAATCGCCAGGTGACGTCATTGGTCTGTTCCCAACTTGTAGCGAGCTCGCCTACCAGTTCGTTCGTCTCCGGATCCCGGTTGAGCAGCGCTTCCTGCACATTGCGCAGGATCGGATGGCCGTCAGTGCTGTAGGAACGCCAGTTTTCGAGCGAGTCAGGCTCGACGCTCATGGAGAGCACGATCTTGCCACTCGGCTCGGCACCCTGCGCCCCCGCGCTCGCCGGGCCGCCAATGACAAGTCCCGCCGCCGGAATGGCGACTCCGATTGCCGCGGCCCGCCTCACAAGCTCGCGCCGTGAGTAGCCGTGTTGCCTCGCCTCGCGCAGGAGCGCTTCTACACGTTGAATGTCGGATCGGACCATGTCTGAACTCCTTTTCCACGTTGGCCGGCGCGGTACTCATGGCCCAGGTCGGGTGCTGTACCGCTCGGCTTCGTCGCCGTCTGTCCGTCGCCGTATTGGTGATTGATATGTCGATATGCACATCAAACAGCATACGGA
>Ga0075530_1000902_pt1 | contig 14123 bp, 19 predicted proteins | sample NGEPerD_2_FD_75101 | JGI IMG/M metagenome (GOLD analysis project Ga0075530, IMG submission 75101) | Arctic peat soil microbial communities from the Barrow Environmental Observatory site, Barrow, Alaska, USA - NGEE PermafrostL1-D | ecosystem: Environmental > Terrestrial > Soil > Wetlands > Peat ...
CGTTGATATTTGCGTTTAGTGTTGATAATTTGGTTTGATTGTTATAAATTTTGATGTCGAACAAGCTCAAAGCCCCTAAATTTAGGAGGCTCAACTATAATAGCTGTTTTAAACTAGAGCCATATTTAAAAAAAATAATGCTCTATATTCTACTTCCATTAAGAGTTGTCTTTTTAAGCACCGTCGCTATTTTCTTTTCGCCCCTTGCGCATCGCTAAGTGCATTTGTTGTGAGTGGACAGAGATGAAATTCAAATTGTGAATAGAATGCCTTAAAACCATTTTTTTCTTTTGAAATAAAATAGCATCCCGATAAAAATTAAGATCATTACACCCAAAAGAATAAAATATCCATTTGGATATTCCAATTCCGGCATATTTTTAAAGTTCATTCCGTAGATTCCTGCAATAAAGGTTAGAGGAATAAATACCGTAGCTATGATGGTCAAAACCTTCATCACTTCGTTCATTTTATTACTTATGGTCGACATGTACATATCCATTAACCCCCAGATCATTTCCCTTTGAATTTCGATATTTTCAGATGTCTGAATAATGTGGTCATATAAGTCCCGGAGATAGAGTTGTGTTTTTTCCGTTAGTAGAGGATGCTCTCCCTTAACCAAGTGATTTACTACTTCCCTCAATGGGAAAACCGCTCTTCTTATTTTTAAGATTTCCTTTTTAAGGTCTTGAATATCCTGTGTAATCTCATTATTGGATTCCTTGTCGAACAAACTATCCTCAAGATCTTCAATTTTCTCTCCCATGATTTCGATCAGATTAAAATAATTGTCTACGATGGCATCCATAAGGCTATATAATAGATAGTCGTTGCCCATTGATCTGATTTTTCCCTTCTTTGTACGTAATCGCTCCCTAATCGGGTCAAAGACATCCCCGTCCGTTTCTTGAAACGACATCACATAATTATTCCCTAGAATTAAACTGATATGTTCTACCGAAAGGTTTTCATTCTTATCAAAATAGAGCATTTTGAGCGCAACGAATATGTAGTTCTCATACTCCTCGATCTTCGGCCGTTGATGGGTATTGGCTATGTCTTCGATTATTAACGGATGAAGCTGATAATGAGACCCGATTTTTTCAATAGCTTCCGTATGGTTCAGCCCGTTGATATTAATCCAACTAACCGGCTCCGTATCAATGAAACTGAAAGCATCCTCAATATTATCCAATTCCTTTTCTTCAATAAAATCTTGATTGAAATCAAATACATCTATGTAAAGCTCGCTATCGGTTTTACTACCTATGTAAACTACAGTGCCCGGTGTTAAACCTAAAGTTTTCTTAATCGAAGATTTTTTTTTGCCCATTTTTATGGTTGTAAAGTAGACTTACAGTATATAAAGCGCCGTAAAGAATCATTGATGGTTCAGTTCGATGCAACTATTACTTGTCAAAGACGACTGTAAGCGTAAAATGAAATTCACGGGATTCTTGAAACGAACTGTAGTAAACCGATTCTGACTGTGCAATTTGGTTTACGTGATAGCCGTTTTTCTTCATTTCGTCAATGCCCTTATTAGCATGCTCAATAGCTTCCTGTGGATTCTCACGTGAGGTAAATGCCTTTATGATCATTCTAGTATTTTTTGATTCGTAATTTAATTTTAGAACGGTAGCTAAAATTCATCCTCCACTTCGCCAGCTGGTGTAACTATTTTTTTAAGTGCATTCTCAATTTCTTTCATATCATGCTTAACCTCCTCTTCGAACTTATACTGTTTTTCTTTCGCCCATTCATTGAATTCAGTGAGATTTCCACTGAAGCTATGCGCTCTTTGTGCTAATTTGTCTTTAAGTTTCTTGTTTTTTAGCTCCAACTTATCCAGTTCTTTGGTAAATTTTTCGTGCTCTTTTTGACCGCTTTCGGTAATTTTCTTCTGCAATTCTTTTATTTGGATGTCGGTATTTTCAATTACGGTTTGTGATTCGGCCCTGAATTTCTCCCATTTTGCCTTTGCGTTGGTTCGCCATTCTTCACTAGTATTTTCCTCGGTTTGTTTCAAATCCTCGCCAGCCTCTTCAACATTTTTTTTTGAAGAATCGAGATCTTTTTTTGATGCCACTCCACAACTTGTTAAAAATATCGTGGCTATAAGTAGCACTATAATCGTTGGTATGAATTTCGTCTTCATAATCGAATAGTTCTTATTGTTCTAGCTTATTAGTGGGAGTGGAGACTTAACTATTTACTACCCTGCTTTGTGCGTTTTGGAATATTGTTTTACCAATTGTTTCAAATCATCTAAATATTCTTGCATAACCTTCCTGCCCATGTCCGGGTTTTCAATAGCGGGAATGGTCATAGGGTCTTCCTCTAAATATCTGTACACTTCCGGATAATCACTTTCTATCATATTGGTCATGTCCGTAATCTCGGTCAATATGGTCTTTAAATCGCTCATAGCCCATTCATTTTGTGTATAGAGACAAATATAAACGACCTACATGTCGAGAGAAATGACCCAGGTCATACGCCTAGGTATTCTTTGCGGCAAGTACCCTTAACGAGAATCCTTTAGAACTTTTTCCGCATTTACTGCAGGAAAAACTATTTCTTCATGAATTGTAATTGACAGATTTGTGTACTCAAATGTGAGCATGAATTTATATTCCAACACTATTTTTAAGAAATGTAGTATGTATGACCTAAATCATTTCCAAAGCTCTCGAGTTCAATTAATTTTCCATTTGATTACAAAAACGGAAGAAAATGCTAAGTCTAGAAAATTCGCAAGAAGATATACTACGGGAGTTCCATCATGATACGTTACGATGGAAATCAGTGATTGGCTACAATAGGGGCCGTACCGATAGAATACAGGATAGGGCCGTCCACCATCTGTGGCTGGGAGTCACCAGGAACAGGCGGCACGGCGGGCTTTGCTACCTACTGGTGAAGAGCGGCCTTGCCACCGCCATGGAGGTCTCGAAATGGGCCTTCAAAGGGTACGGGCTGCGCTGGAAGATCGAGGAATACCACAGGCACGTCAAACAGGAATACGGGCTGGAGGACATCCAGATAAGGACCTTTACGGGGCTGCAGTCCATGTTGGCCGTCCTTACGGCGGCCATGTACATGATCTACAGGAAAATACGGTCCATGCACATCGAACTGTTGCTCGATGCGGGGTACAACTACCTGAACAGGAACGTGCCCCGTGAGCTCGTCAACTTCATCTATTACAAGATAAGCAAGGTGGTATCGATACTGTTGATGCCCGTCAGGACAAGATGGAAGGTAGACGATTCGGTGCCCGACCCGTTCCCCGGGCAACTGGATCTAAAGTTCAATTGAAAAAACGGGGGATGGCTAATTAATATTCCTTACATATGATTTATATCATTTTAAATGCCTTTCCCTCTTTCTACTTTTAGATTTCTAAGGATTAAATACTATAAAAAATGAGGATATTAATGCTGGGCTGGGAATATCCGCCCCATATCTCAGGAGGCTTGGCCACCGCCTGTCACGGATTGGTAGAGAGCTTATTAATGGAGGGTCACGAAGTCCAATTTTTATTGCCCAAAGCGGTTGACGAAATCCAAACAAAACAATTTCGGTTAATAAGTGCAGGTAAAATCGAACTGCCCAAAAAAAAAGATTCGGTCACCTTTTCCTTACTTAGAAAAATAATGCCCCATGTTAATCCCACACTACTTCATAATTTAGGAGGGGATACGTATAAGTTTTCGGGGGTCTATGGGCCAAACTTAATCGAAGAGGTCTACTGGTTGGCGGTTGCGGTTTCAAAACTGGCGAAGGAACTTGAATTCGATATTATCCATGCCCACGATTGGCTAACTTATCCTGCTGGCATCATTGCCAAACAACTAAGTGACAAGCCTTTGGTAATTCATGTGCATGCCACGGCATTCGATCGCTCGGCCAATATCAATTCCCAAATTTATGAAATTGAGCGACAGGGTATGTTGGTTGCGGACAAAGTTATGGCGGTAAGTAACCTTACTCGAAATATCATTATCGACAAATACCGTATTGATACAAAAAAGGTAATTACGGCCTATAACGGCATAATACAAAAAGATATCTCAAAAGTTTTTGAAACTTCAAGGTTCAAAGACAAAATAGTCACTTTTCTCGGTAGGATAACCTACCAAAAAGGACCTGAATACTTCATCAAAGCTGCGGAAAAAGTCTTGAAAAAAGACAAGAACGTACGGTTTGTAATGGCCGGAAACGGAGATTTGATGTCCGCAACGATACAAAAAGTGGCGGCCAAACGGTTGTCATCGCATTTTCATTTTACGGGGTTTTTAAAAGGCCCGCAAGTCAATCGCATGCTGGCCATGACCGATGTTTTTGTAATGCCCTCCATATCCGAACCTTTTGGAATAGCGCCTTTGGAAGCTATACAGGCCAATGTTCCCATAATCATTTCCAGACAATCGGGCGTGGCGGAAGTGCTGCCCCATGCCTTCATGGTGGACTATTGGGATACGGATAGTCTTGCCGAGGCCATTTACGGGCTACTTAACAACAACCCGTTCGCCAATATGGTCAGGAACCTAAATCGGGGTAGTTTAAAGAATCTGACTTGGGGCCATGCTGCCCAAACTGTATCGTCCGCATATTCATCCGTAGCCCAATAAAGAATAGTCGTGAAAAATATCTGCCTTACTTTTCAGGTCCACCAGCCTTATCGCCTTCGCAATTTTCATTTTTTCGAAATAGGCAATCATTATAACTACTTTGACGAGGAGACCAATGCCCGGATGATGCGCCAAGTCGCGGAGAAAAGTTATCTGCCCGCGAACGAAATTTTCCTGAAACTTATGGAGACCCATGGCGATAGCATAAAGCTGAGCTTTGCAATCTCCGGTACCGCACTTGATCAAATGGAGCAATACGTTCCGGAGGTGCTGGAAAGTTTTAAGGAATTGGCGGCTACGGGCAATGTGGAATTTTTGGGGCAAACCTATGCAACCTCACTTTCTTCCTTAAAAAGTAAAAGTGCTTTTTATGAAGAAGTCGCCGCCCATAAAAGGCGTATAACCAAGCTTTTCGGGAAAAGGCCCAAGGTCTTTTTAAATACGGGACTTCTATATTCGGATGAAATAGGAAAAATGATTTCCCATTTAGGTTTCATGGGTATAATTATGGAGGGAGTTCCTACTCTTTTGAATGGAAAAAGCCCCAACTATTTATATCAAAGTGCATCAAAACCGCCATTGATGCTGCTTTTAAGGAATACTTCGCTCAGTGATGATATTGCATTCCGTTTTTCCCAAGGCAATTGGAACGAATCGCCATTGACTTCCGAAAAATATTTGGGTTGGTTGAATGCGCTTCCGGCAATGGACGAATCGGTAAATCTGGTAATGGATTATGGCACTTTTGGCGAACACCACAAAAGGGATACCGGCATTTTTGACTTCCTACAATACCTGCTCCGCCATATAGCGGAATCAAAAAACCTTAGGTTAAGTACGCCCGGGGAAGTCCTAAAAACCGTTTCGACCAAAGGCAAACTCTCAGTTTCAGGGCCGATTTCATGGACCGGTACAGATAAGAACGCTTCACCCTGGTTGAAGAACGAGATACAACAAGAGGCTTTCGATACCCTCTACGCAATGGAGGATTCGGTTAAAAGCATCGGGGACAAGCCCTTACACCAAGATTGGGAGCGACTGAAATCTGCCGATCATTTTCTGTATATGGATAATCAAGGGGAAGCAATCGCCAGATTGTTCAACCCATACGAAAACCCTTATGATGCCTTTCTTAAATACATGAACGTACTTTCCGATTTTCAACTTAAAATTGAGGATAAAACCAAACAAAGGTCAAGAAGAAAGACTATGCGGTCACTACGAAAAGAACGAAAAGATGAAGCCATCGATTAGCAACAATCAAGTATACGGATTTTTACCGACCGATATTGACGGGGTCGATATGCTTGCCGAGCTTGCCCTCGACCTACGTTGGTCATGGAACCATTCGGTAGATGAAATCTGGCATCGGCTTGATCCGGATCTGTGGATGGAAACACATAATCCCTGGGTGGTTTTACAGACCGTATCTCGGGACCAACTCGAAAAACAAATGGCAGATCAGACGGTCCCGAATTTGGCATCTTTCCAGACCATAAAAATCAAGATCTGGGATAGAACGACTGCAAGGATGGCAAGAATCGGCCAGGTTTCCTTTTTCATCAAATATAAAATGGCGGATGTAATAAAAAGTAAGCCAGTCAAAAGCCAAAATAATCCCATAGGTTTTGAGATTTCTTTGCTAATCTGGACCAAATTCCCAAAATCAAAAGCCTTGGCAAAACCCATATAATGGGTGAGGCCGTGGAATAAAAGAATTAGTATAAATACGATTCGCATATTACTGAGTTTGAGTAGCTGTGAATTCCGGAACAGACGAGCAGATACGAGGATAAACCAGCCCTCCCTGTATGAGAGGGCAATTGTTTCGTATCCTATTTTAATCGTCCATAGCGTGCTAAAAAACTTTGGCAACACCAACGCCAACGGATAGGTAATTCAAATCTACATCTTGGGAGATGTTGCCGATTTCAAGATCTCTTGAAAGCGTACGGTAGCCCAATTGTGGACGAAGGTTCCAATTACTTCCCGAGTCTATTTGAAGACCTGCACCTATTTCCCAACCAAGGCCGTGGCTCGAATCGGCAGTAATGTCACCCGCGTCATTTTCCACTTCAATATGATTGTATATACCACCAAATCTTACTAGATAGGATAGGTTTTTCGAAGTAGCGATAGGGTGGATGAATTGTAGTCCAAAGGTGTAGCCGGTCTCTTCAAAATCGGTATCGCCGGTCCCGACAAAGGAGGTATTGTCCGATTTGAACTGGTTCCAGCCCCAGCCCACATAGGCTCCTAGATGTTCCATAAAACGATATCCGACGGCGAATTCGGCGCCAAAACCTGTTTTAAGCTCGGCATCTCCCACATCTTTTGTGGCGAAGTTAACTCCCGGCCGTAATTCTGCCGACCATTTGTCCTGTGCCGATAGGTTGTTAAAAATTGTCAGGCTTAACGCAATTAACGCATAGGTTTTTAAAGTTTTCATAGTGTTTCTATTTTAAGATTTAAGCCCAAAAATAGAAACCCATATGCTGTTTTGAAATGACTTAAGTCATCTACAAGACTTTGAATATATGATTGTTATCATTTTTTAATCCATCGATTTTACATCACGCTCGGGCTGGCCCTGAATCAAATGCGTTAGACCCAATTTATCCAAATAAGAATCCATTAACCTAAGATATGTTCCTGCTTCAGTGAGCGCTTTCGTCTTGGAGGTTTGATCCGATGCACTTTTTGCCCTAAGACTGTTGACCTTTGCACGTATATTGGCGCGATAACTTTTGTAGTATATAAAAAGTCGGCGTTCCTTCCCACAACGCATAACAGGGCAACGTTGATTATAATGCGCTATAAATAGCTCGGACAGGTCTTGTCTGTCCAACGCATCGAGATCCATACAGAGAAAGGCTACCTCGTTCAGCACATCGATTTGTCGATAATTATCATTGAATTCGATACAATCAAAGGGTTGGGGCTCGGGCAACAGGAAAATATTTCGGGTATGTAGATCGCCATGGCAATCCCTAAAAAAGCCTGTGTTCGAACGTTCTTCGAGCAGCTTCTTGTTTTTGTTCAGAAAGGTGTTCGAGGTTTCGATGGCCCGGTCGATGAGCTTGCCGCTATTCTTGTTCAAATTTTCCGTTAAAAATTCCTTTTCCTCGCCAAGGGCGTTGAATTTCTCCTTAACGTCCAAGACATCTTTTTTATAAATGATCGTTGCAGTTTTATGGAAGTTTGCTATCCGCCCCGCCAATTTTTTTATGTCCGAAGGGCTTACCTTGTCTTTCGTCAAAAGCACATCCATTTGCCTATCCGGATTTAATTTCCGCATTTTTAAGGCGTAATCGATGATTTTTCCCTCACCGTTTCCAAGGGTATAGCATCCCTCAAACTCATAAATCGGTAAGACCTCCAGATAGATATCTTCCGAAAACCGCCGGTTCAGTTCGATTTCCCGTTCACAAAAGTACTTTCGCCGTTCAAGCGTGGAAAAATCGAGAAACGAATAGTGGACCGGCTTTTTGATTTTATAGACGAACCGATCACAAAGAATCACCCAAGAAATATGGGTTTCTACCAGTTTACGCTGCTTGGTGGACTCGGGAAATTCCCCTTTGGAAAGCAACTTATCGATCTGATCTTGTGTCATCCTTCAAATATTGTAAGGCCCTTTTTAACATGGCATCGATATTATCATTGGTGGATCGGAGCGTGAGATGGGGCCGTTTTAAGGGTTCCCATTGCCGCTTGATCAGTTTATAGACCGTGAGGTCGGCCTCACTGTAGGGTCTGTCCTCTTGCAATCGCTCCCTGGTAATCGTTTCATCGGCCTGCACTTCGATAAAAACGATATGGTCTTCGCCTGAACCGATAAAAGGCTCCCGAATTGCACGGTTGTGAAAGGTAGCATCCAGTACCACGTAATTTTTTTGGGCAATGGCCGTTTGCATTTTCTTTAAAAGAGCATCATAGACCTGTGCTTTTTCCGATTTGGAATAGGTTCTCTTCGGAAATAGTTCCTTTCGCAACCTATCGCTGTTCACATATTCGGCATTCAGCATTTCTGCAAGTCTACTCGCAAAGTAGCTTTTGCCCGAACCGGGCAGGCCTAACACGATTACTATATTCGTTTTTGCCATTCTTTGAACCCCTACGCGAAAAATTAGAGACTTAGTCTTTGGGCGTCATAAAAAATAGTATCCCCAATACCAATACAACAATTATTACCGCAACGATAATACCCCAAACCTTAAAATTCATATCCCAAGTAAATTTTTGTTTTTTTCTACGTTCCATTTTCTAGATCTTTACCGTTCAATAAAGGATTCAATCTTTCAATTATCCGTTCCATGAAAAGGGATGCATTTTTTAGTTTGGACTCCCCCGTAATGGCATCCACACCATCCATCCTATAACTGCCGTTACCGGAGGTAGTCAGTACTATAATTTTTCCTGCATGCTTTTTGGTGCGTTCCATAAAGGTTTGTACCTCTACTGGCGGTTTCCACATCTCCCAATTATGAATGGCCACGATGGCCGTGAAATTGTCAGGGTCGACTTCCGCGAGATCAGTAACATCGACCACCTTGATGAAAATTGAATCGGCCCTGTAGTAATCCACAACTCCCGTAGTTACCATATCCTTAAAATCACTGCCTTGAGTGGCAATCAACAACCTTTTTTCCAAGCTTGGGGAATTTACTTCATAGGGCTCCACAACATACATGGCATATTTGTACTGGTACCAAATAAGGAACAGGAAAAAAGCTACCATCAGGCCCAGGAACAGCCAAAGCATCTTTTTCAAACTTTTCATGTCAGCTTATTTTTACGGGTCAACAAGTGGTGTTTCAACAATCCCTTTAAATCTTCCAAATATTCGACTAGCGTCCGTTCCGTCAAATCGGGGCGGGCCGTAGAGGGAATGGTTATAGGGTCTTCGTCCAAAAACCGATAGAGCTCGGTGTAACAAGTCTCTATTTGGATGGTGATATCAGTGATTTCGGATAATATGTTTTGTTCAGCCTTCATGGTGCCAGTTTTTGAGGAAATCGATTTCAGTTCAGTATTTTGTGTCGCCTATGACATCGGTTTTAGTATTTCTTTCTATAAATGTAGTCCACCGGTACCCCAATAAAAATGACGAAGGTCATAAGCCTAAAATCCGGTCCATGACTTTGGTCATTTTTTGCTTCACAGCATATGGTTAGCTTCCCCAACACATTCTAAATAGTAAACGATGAAGACTATTCTCTACGCTACGGACTATTCACGCAATTCCGCCGCTGCCCTACAATTGGCACATCTTCTGGCCAAAAAATTCGATTCAAAATTGATCGTTCTTCATGTGTTCGACGTTCCCATATCGTTCGCCAGCCCCGTATCGTTAAGTTATATGAACAAGGAAAAAAAACTGTTCGTTGAAAATCGGGCCAAGCTCAGGGCTTTCTGTACCGAACATTTAGGGGACGGATGTGAAGGAAACAACATAAGTTTTATGGTCGATGAGTATGGCTCCGTAACAGAGGGCATCCTTGAAAAAGCCCTGAAATTCAATGTTGACCTTATCGCAGTAGGTACCAAGGGAGCTAGCCGTGTTAAGGAATTTTTATTGGGAAGTACTACAAAGGGGTTGGTTCGAAAAGCAACCTGCCCCGTTTTGGCCGTCCCCGAAATGAAAAAGATAGGGAATCTTGAGACATTGGCCTATGCTACCGATTTTGAGCAGGCCGATATTATTGCCATCCGAAAACTGGTGAAAATTGCCAAGGCATTTGATGCCCGCATCAAGGTGGTTCATATTACGACCCAAAAAGAATATGCGGGTGACCAGCAAATGGAATGGTTCAAGGAAATGCTCTTGCAAAAAGTGAAATATCCCAAAATGGAATTTGATCTCTTGTTTTCCGACGATATCTTGAATAGATTACAAACATACCTCTTGGATTCCGATGCCGATCTATTAACGATGCTCGAACGAAAAGACGGTGGTTTTTTTCAAGCGGTACTTCAAGACGACCTGGTTCAGAAAATGGAAGGAAAAATCGATATTCCGTTACTTAGCTACGCGATAACAAATCTGTAGCTAGAATGGTTAGAACACAAGTAAATAGGGAAATAGCGATAAGCACCAGTATCGGTTACCTTTCCCTTAAAATAAAAATAACCTAAGGCAACCAATGCCATGACGATACCGGGTATGAGGAACATTTCTGGATCTAACTTTACCATAGGCCTTGTTGACGATAAAAAAGTGCCTTATTCGTGAATCGGAACTTCTTCCAAAACAGGAACACCACCGATTAGGGTAAAGTCTTTCTGTATCTTTTTCCTGGTCCTTATCAAAAGCCAATTGCCCAACCATGGCAGATACCGGAACGTAAAATTGGCGAAACGACCGAGGCCGGTGAGGGTAATTTTGTTCTTTCTTCTTACAATCATCGAACCAATGTGTTTCGCCACGGATTGGGGCGATGCCAGATGTATATTATCCCTTTTAGGAAGATACACCAGGGAGCCATTTACATCTAAAATCGTCTTCTTGGGATCGTTTCTAGTAAAGCCGACAAACGCTATGCCCACATGGATCCCGTACCCATAAAGTTCGATACGCAGGGCATCCGCAAGTGCTGCCTGTGCCAACTTTGAGGCACTATACGCCACGTTGTAGGGCATTCCCCGAAAGCCGCCTGCACTATTGATAAAGATGATATGCCCTTTTGTTTCCTTTAAATGCGGAATGGCATACTTGCTCAAATGTGCCGCGCCCGTGTAATTGGTTTCTGAAAGAACGGAAAAATTTTTGTCCGCCGAATGTTCGATCGATCCCCTACTACTCATTGCGGCATTATTGACCAAGATATCCAGTCGCCCGTAGCGATTTACAGCTTCCCGTATCAAAAAATCACATTGTTCAGGGTATCGTATATCCGCTACGACCCCAAAAACTTCGTAGCCCATATCTAAAAATCCGTTTCGCTTCGCTGTAGCTTTATACTGTCCCGTCCGTTCAAGATGACCTTAACGCCCTGTTGTGCCAATTCCCTGGCGATCGCCTTACCGATACCCATGCTTGAACTGCTTATTAAGACCACTTTATTACTGAAGTAATTTGATTTCATACCCATATTCTTCGGTTACCATTTGATCACGATTTTTCCCATCGATTTTCGGGATTCCAAAAATTCATGGGCCTTATCGATTTCGGTGACATTGTATTCCCCACCGACATGGGGTTTCAAGATGCCCTCTTCCGTCATTTTAATAACGGATTGCATGACCGCCGCGATTTTCCCGGGGTTCTCCTCTGCAATCTTCAACATGTTTACGCCTACCATTCCCTTTGAATTACTTAAAAATTGAACGGGATGATACAATCCGAACTGCCACAGCACCCGGAGTTTTCCAAAAATGGATTTCGTACGGTTCATGGAGGATACCCCAAAGGAAAAGACCCGTCCCCCTGCTCCGAGCAAACGGTAATCCTTTTTGACGGATTTACCGCCTACGGGATCGAATACAGCATCCAAACCCTGTTTTCCAATAATTTTGCGCACTACTTCCTCAAAATCGGTATTCCTATAGTTTATAGGATGCTGCACGCCGTTCGTTTTCAGGTACTCTATTTTTTCCGCAGCACCACAGGTACCGAAAACAATACATTTTTTATACAATGCCATTTGTACCAAGGCGGTACCCACTCCCCCGGCTGCCGCGTGAACGAGTACTTTATCGTTCTGCTGAAGGTTCGCCATATTGTGGCTTAAAAAATAGGCGGTACTGTACTGGGTGGCCAGAGCTACCGCAACACCGGCCGAAAAGGCATTCGGCACCGGAAATACGACTTCTTTTTCGGCCACTGCATATTCCGCATATCCGCCGAAACGGGTCAGGGCGGTTACCCTTTCCCCAATTTTCAGATGGGTAACTTTATTACCGACGGCCTCCACTTTGCCCACCACATCATAACCTAAAATGGCCGGTAAGGGCGGGGTGGCTTTGTACAGTCCCAAGCGGGCCATCACATCGGCAAAATTGAGGCCAAAGGCTTCCACCCTTATTAGCACTTGATTGGGTTGGGGTACGGGTTTGATAGCCTCCCGGATTTCAAAGGCGGTAACAGCAGAGCCATATTTAACGAGATAGGAGGCTTTCATAGGAGTTCATTAGGGATTAAAGTATAATTTAGCAAGCTATATGGAAAAATCTACGTAACCGGCTATCCCAAGCAAATAGATACCATCGGTATCAATAAAGGAACAAAGGTTTTTTATCGCGCTCAATGAACGTTACGCATTCCGTCTTGACCGAGGTCATCGTTTACGCATCAATCTAGGCAAATATTCCAAAGCCTTTGCATCGCGTTCCTTAAAATACTCGTGGGCATATTTGGGCAGCCATTCATTATCCACAAAGTCGATAAAAATAGGTAGTAAATTGTTTCGGTATTGCTTGGCCTCCACCTCCATACCGTTTGGCAACCGGTGCTTATAGGTTTTAAAATGTTCTTTTTCATCCGGATAGTTCTCTTCTAGATAGGTGTCAAAATGATTGGCCACGCTGATATCCGGACGCATTTCCTTTCCGTTCAAGGCCCTGCTGGGAAACATGTAACCCTCGTGTTCAAATCTGCCGTACAAACGGATAAAAAGCTCGCTCAATACCGAAAAGTAGCCTTTCTCCACCCGGTTCCAATTGTCGTTAAAACGGATGACAAAATTGGGAATTTCCAAACGCTTACTGGTATAATACCCTCGAACCCGAATCAGGGGAAGTATTTGATTGGTGACCCACTTCCGAAATTGTACCGCATTTTTGGTACCGCTTCGGAATATTAAAGCATACAGGCCGCTTTCGGAAATCAGGTTCATTGATTTCAACCCACCATCCCTATAAATCTCGCCGGTATTTCGTTCGTCCTCATCCAAAACATCCAAAACTTCCTTTGGATCCTGTAATTCAACAATTTGAGCGACATCGTCCGCTACGAACCAAATCTGGTTGTCGATTTCTATGGAGGTCAATTGTTGAAAGTAATTCAGTTCCTCTTGGGGCAAAACTTCACTTTTCATAGTTGACATTTTTATATCATACTGTATAAATAATGGCCATGGTTGATAGCTACTATGACATCGATCAGTATTGTTAATAGTAGCTGCCCCATTAATACTTTCAAAACTGACATTGGTCATTTTTACTGTTGATCATCTACCCTACTTTCGGTAAAAATTTAGGAAGATGAAATTACTGTACTGCTTACTTTTTTCTGCAACACTTCTTTTGTCCACATCAAGTCAGGATGAGCTACAAGCCGTAGAAGCGACCTATGACGGACGTGGCGGAGGCTATTTTTATTTTGTGGACATGGAAGGTTCTTCCTATGCATTTCACGATATGGAACCCCAGGCCCAAGAAAAGTACGATCTTACCAGTGGAAAATTCGAGGGTAGAAGGTTCACGGTAGTTTACCGCATAGTGTACGATGTTATAGAGGATAAAGAGGATGAAGAGGATGAA
>Ga0075530_1000905_pt1 | contig 14105 bp, 13 predicted proteins | sample NGEPerD_2_FD_75101 | JGI IMG/M metagenome (GOLD analysis project Ga0075530, IMG submission 75101) | Arctic peat soil microbial communities from the Barrow Environmental Observatory site, Barrow, Alaska, USA - NGEE PermafrostL1-D | ecosystem: Environmental > Terrestrial > Soil > Wetlands > Peat ...
CGCCAATCGACCGGGATCGCATCTCGTCTCCGTTCTTCTTCGACCTCGACGTCCCAGCCCGGGTCGAAGAAGAACGGAGACGAGATGCGATCCCGGTCGATTGGCGGCCGGACCCGATGCGGGGTGGATCGATAGCGCCCGGCCGTCATTCGCTCCAGCATGTCGCCGAGGTTGCAGACGAACATGCCCGGAGTCGGCTCCACGGGCGCCCAACCATTCGGTCCGCGCACCTCGAGGCCTCCGGTGTCGTCTTGGACGAGCAGGGTCAGAAGCCCGTAGTCCGTGTGCTCGGCGACGCCCCAATGTGCCGCCTCGACCGTGCCGACCGGCGGGTAGTGAAAGACCCGAAAGAGCGTCGTCGGATCGGCCGTGAGCTCTCGCGAGAAGAAGTCGTTGTCGAGGCCGAGCGCCAGCGCGAGCGCGCGCATCACCCGCTGGCCGAGCGCCGTCAGTTGGTCCATCACGTCGAGCACCGTGGCGCGCAGGCCTGCGGGGTGGACGGGAAACAGATTCGGTCCGTGGAGCGGGACGCCGGCCCGCACCCGCGGATCGTCGTGGGCGAGCTCCTCACCGAAGTAGATGCCTTCCTTGCCGTCGGGGACGCCGCTCGTGAGCTCACCGCCCGGGGGGAACCACCCGCGCCATGCTCGACCGCCGCGCGCCATGGCGATCTCGGCCTTCTCCTCGGCGGGTCGGGCGAAGAACGCGCGCGCCTCGGTGTCGAGTCGTGCCAGCAGCTCGGGTGCGATGCCGTGCCCGACGACGCAGAAGAAGCCTCGGTCGCGACACGCGTCGTCGAGGGCTCGCACGGCGTCGTCGCGCCGGCGGCGCGGTCTGTCGAACTCGGCGAGGTCGACGAGAGGGATTCGCGCCATCATGCTGCTCCGCCTCCTCGGTTGCCGGACGCGGCGGGTGAGCACCCCGAATGGCTACCGAGGGACGAACGGTACTCGCGGCGGTAGGGTGCCGCCGTGTACGACACGCTCGCCATCGAGCGCCACGGTCCGGTCGGCTGGCTGGTCTTCGACCGCCCCGACCGGGCCAACGCGATGGACGCGCGCATGCTGGCCGAGCTCGAGCCGGCATGGCGTGAGCTGAACGCCGACCCGGATGTGCGGGTCATCGTCAACACGGGTGCCGGCGCCGCGTTCCAGACCGGTCTCGACGTCGGCCAGCTCAGTCGTGACCCTGATGCATTGCGGGAACAGTCCCGGCGGACCCGGCGGGCCGAGCTGGCGCTGACGGCGTGGCACAACGGAGTCGACAAGCCGGTCATCGCGGCGGTGAACGGCGTCTGCGCCGGTGGTGGGCTCCACTTCGTTGCCGACGCCGACATCGTCATCGCGTCGTCGTCGGCGACGTTCTTGGATCCTCACGTGTCCGTCGGTCAGGTCAGCGCGTTCGAGACGATCGGGCTGGCCCGCAAGATGCCGGCAGAGGCGGTCATGCGGATGGCGCTGGTGGGCCGCCACGAACGGATCAGCGCGGCGCGTGCACACCAGCTCGGCATGGTCAGCGAGGTCGTGGATCCTCCCGAGGCACTTCGCGAGACGGCGCAGCGGCTTGGTGAGCTGATCGCCCAGAACTCTCCGGCCGCGCTCGCGGCGACGAAGCGGGCCCTGTGGGGCGCGCTCGAGGAGGGCCTCACCGACGCGTGTCGCACCGGCGCGCGCGAGCTCGCCTCCCTCTGGGGTCATCCGGATCGGCTGGAAGGGCCCGCCGCGTTCGCGGCGGGCCGGGCACCCGTCTGGCAGCCGCCGGCCGTCTCCGAGCGGGATCGGAGTGACCCATGATCGACCTCTACGACTCCGCGACCTACGAGCACGCGCCGCCGCACGCCGAGCTCGAGCGCCTTCGGCGGGAGGATCCGGTGCACTTCCAGCCCATGCCGGACGGCACCGGCTACTGGGCGGTGCTCCGCTACGCCGACCTGGTCAACGTGGCGCGCCACCCGAACCTCTACTCGGCCGAGCTCGGTGGCGTCGTGCTCGAGGACCTCCCCCCGGAATCACTCGCCATGATGCGCGACATGTTGCTCGCGATGGACCCACCGCGACACCTCGACCACCGCCGCAACATCGCCCCGCGGTTCACGCCGGCGGTCATCGGTCAGCTCGAGGGGCGGATCCGGACGATCTGCCGCTCGATCCTCTCCGGGATTGTCGACGGATCCGAAGTCGACTTCGTCCACGACGTGTGCGCGCACGTTCCTTCACAGGTCGTGGGCGAGCTCGTCGGGATCCCGCGCGAGGACTGGCCTCGTATCCACGCGTGGTCGGAGCGCAACTCCGGCGGCCAGGATCCCGAGATCGCGGCCGCCGACGCCGACGCGGCAATGTCGGCCACCGTCGAGATGGCGATGTACGCGATCGAGCTCGCCGGTCGGCGTCGTGCCGAGCCGGCCGATGACCTCATCACCCATCTCCTGGGTTGCGAGGTCGACGGTCACACGATGACCGATGTCGAGCTCGGCGGCTTCTTCGTGCAGCTCGTCACCGCCGGCAACGACACCACCCGCACGATGCTTTCCTCCGGTCTGGCCGCGCTGTTGGAACACCCTGATCAGCTCGCCATCGTGCGGGGTGATCGGGCTTCGATTCCCGGGGCGGTCGAAGAGATCCTGCGGTGGGCCAACCCGCTGCACTATTTCCGTCGCACCACGACCGCGGCGACCGAGCTCGCGGGCCGATCTATCGCCGCGGGCGACAAGGTGGCGATGATGTACACGTCCGCGAATCGCGACGACGCGGTGTTCTCCGATCCTCACCGTTTCGACGTGCGACGCGATCCCAACCCGCACCTGTCGTTCGGTACCGGCGAGCACTTCTGCCTCGGCGTGCACCTCGCTCGGCTGGAGGGGCGCGTGTTCTTCGAGGAGCTGTTCGACGAGTTCCGCGCGATCGAGCTCGTGGGGACACCCCGCCGACAGCGTTCCAACCTCAACAACGCCCTCAAGGTGCTGCCGGTACGCCTGAGTCGCTGACCGCCCCGGCTAGGGCTAGGGGGCCGGCGTCGTCGTGGTCGTCGTGGTCGTCGAGGTGGTGGTCGTCGTGGACGTCGTCGTGGTGGTCGGCGCGGTCGTCGACGTGGTCGATGACGAGGTCGTGGTGGTGGGTTCCGGTCCCGAGCTCACCTTGAGGATCACGACGCTGTTGCGCGGCACGTCCGCGTTTGGCATCGGGGACTGAGCGAAGACGAGGTTCAGCCCGAAATCCTCGTTCGACTCGAGCTGCACCGACGGGCTCAGCTTGGCGCTGGTGATCTCCGCGACTGCCTCGGCGCGGGTCAGGCCCACCACGGGTGGGACGCTCACTCGGTTGGCGTCGCTCGCGTTGGTGTCACGAAACGCCCACCAGACGAGCCCACCGAGGACCAAGCCGAGCACGACGATCGCGGCAACGAGCCACGGCATCCGGCTCTTGCGGGTCGGCTCCGGGGTCGGTGTCTTGGCCGTCGGCAGCACGGTCGTCGGTGCCGCGGAGACCGGCGCAATGGCCGCCACGGTTGCGGGCTCGCTCAGGGGAACGTGCATCGTCGCCGAGACGCGCCGCAGATCATTCGAGACCTCTCGCGCGCTGGCGTAGCGGCGCGTCGGATCTGTTTCGAGCAGTCGTTCGACGAGCGCGTCCAACGCGGGCGGGACTCCGGCCACCTTCGTCGAGGGTGCGGGTGGCTTGCCCGCGAGCTTCTGCTCGGTGAGCGCGACCGGGTCCGTGGCTGTGAACGGGGCGGCGCCGGTGATCGCCTCGTAGAGGACGATGCCGAGCGAGTAGAGGTCGCTGCGAGCATCGGCCGGTCGACCCTGGAGCTGTTCGGGAGCGGCGTAGCGGGCGGCGACGTCCGGCGCGATCTCGTAGCCGGCGAGTCCTGCGGTGGCGGTCCCGAAGTCCATGACCTTGACGCCGGCCTCCTCGGTGAGCAGGACGTCGGCGGGGCTCAACGAACCGTGGACGGTTCCCGCTCGGTGCGCGGCGTCCAACCCGTCGGCGATGCCCATGCCGACCTCGGCCGACCGCCCGGGCGACAAGCGCGTCGACGTGGCGAGCGTGCTCGCGAGGTCAGAGCCGGGAACGTATTCCATGATGACGTACAGCGTTCCTGCGTCATCTCCCCAGTCGAACACCGTGACGACGTGAGGGTCCCGAACGGTTGCCGCCGCGGTGACCGCTTCTCGGAGCCGGGGGGCCACGGCGGGGTTGGCGGCGAGGCTCGGGGCGAGGACCTTGGCCGCCACCGTTCGGTCGAGCTCGCGGTCGTGGGCCAGGTACACCGCTGCGGTCGATGACTGCGAGAGAAGCTGTCGGAGCTCGTAGCGGCCGCCGAGCGCACCCGGGGGTGCCTGGGTCATCGGGGTGCCTGGGTCATCGGGGTGCCTGGGTCATCGGGGTGCCTGGGTCATCGGGCACTCGACGTTAGCCGCCGCCCACCGCGACCGCTCGGACCAGAAACCGCGCCATGCCACCTACGCCACAGCGACGGCTCACGGCCCGTCGGGCCGGTCGGGAAGCGCGCGGCTAGTAGCGGCCGAGGATGCCGCGACGCGGCAGCTCTTCACCCACGAGCAGGTTCCGGCTGCAGTCGAGCCGCACCTGCATCACGAGGAACCCGGCGCCGAGCAGGACGAACAGCGTCGCGACGGCGGCGAGGAATCGGGTGTCGGCACCGGTGAGGGCCAGCGAGCCACTCTTCACGGTCGTGGCGGGCTTGGCCGCCGCCGTGCCGGCGGCCTGGGTGGATACCGGGTCGACGACCGGCTCGGTGTTGCCGGCGGGTGGGTTCTCACCGCCGGCCGAGATCACGGTCGGGTTGGTGGGCGCACAGTTGAACTCGGGGATGTGGAACTTGATGCTGCCGCCGCCCTCGACCTGCAGGGTGACGTCACGGCCCGGCGCGCGCGGGTCGGCGACCAGGTGCACGAGCATCCCCTTGCCCGCGGGTATCGGCCCGCCCGGCGTGTAGGTCACGCGCGCCTGCGGGTCCGAGACGAACACGCTGACCGGAGAGCTGTTGAAGTTGCGGACGTTGAGCCGCGAGTGCTGGTTCCCGTTGTCGCACATCTGCGAGTACAGGATGACGCGCACCCCGCTCACGGATTGCGTTCCCGGGTCGCTGCGCCGCGGTGTGCTCGCGCCGACCGGTGCAGCGAGCACAGAGAGTGCGAGCGCGCCGATCACAGCCGCGACGGATGTACGAACCAAGGCGACCAGCGTACGGGGACGCCGACCCCAAGCACCATCCATGGATCCTCCCGTATCGGACATTACCCCCTCGTCATGCGTTTGTCATGGGTCGGGTGCCGTGATGGCGGCGACCCGCGTCGAGAGGCGGCAAAAACCGTGTCCTACCAACACCGATGGACGTCATGACCGCGGCCCCGGGCCGGCCCCGGGCCGGGCTCGGGCCGGCCGATTGGCGAAACCTAGACTCCGCGGCCGTGCGAGGAATCGTGAGCGCGGCCGGGTACATCCCCTTCCGCCGCCTGGCCCGGGCCGACATCCGGGCAACGTTCGGTGCGGGCGGCGGTGCCGGCACCCGCTCGGTCGCGTCCTACGACCAGGACACGACGACGCTTGGGGTCGAGGCCGCCCGGCTCGTCCGGCGAGGCGGTAGCGACGGGGGCGGGGTGCCGGCGGTCGACGCGCTCTGGTTTGCGACCGCGAACCCCGCGTATCTCGACAAGACCAACGCGGCGGCCATCCATGCCGCGCTGCGCCTCGACACGGCGACGCCGGCGTTCGACTTCGGCGGCGCGCTGCGCTCCGGCATCGGCGCACTCCGTGCGGCTCTCGACGGCCGGGGCGCGACGCTCGTGGTGAGCTCGGACATGCGGACCGGGCTGCCCACGAGTCCGGATGAGTCCGCCGGGGGTGACGGCGCCGCCGCGATCCTCGTCGGCGACGACTCCGACGGCCCGCTCCTGGCTGAGTACCTCGGGGCTGCGTCGGCGACCGAGGAGTTCATCGACCGGTGGCGCACGCCCGGCGCGCTCCGTTCGAAGGCGTGGGAAGAGCGCTTCGGCGAGACGAAGTACGGCCCGCTCGGCGAGCGGGCCTGGCGCGAGGCGCTGGCGGCCGCCGGCATCGAGGCCGGCGACGTCGAGTCTGTCGTGGCCACGGGACTTCACGCCCGCGCGACGCGCGCGTTGGCCCGCATGCTCGGGGTCGACGCGACACGAGTCGTGGATGACCTCGCGACGACCGTCGGCAACACCGGCACCGCCCACGCGGGACTGTTGTTGGCGAGTGCGCTCGAGTTGGCGACGCCGGGACAAGTGATCGCGCTCGTCGGTCTCGCCGATGGGGTCGACGTGCTCATCTTCCGCGCGACCGATGCAGTCGTCCGACGGGTTCCGGCTCGGTCGGTGCAGTCCCAGATCGACGAGGGCGCACCGGTCGCGTACGGCACGTTCCTCTCGTGGCGTCAGATGGTGGAGCTCGAACCGCCGCGGCGCCCCGAGCCGGCGCGGGTGTCGGCCGCGGCCGCCGGCCGATCGGAGGATTGGAAGTTCGGGTTCGTCGGTTCGCTCGACGAACACGGCACGCCACAGCTGCCGCCGGTGCCGGGCGCGAGGCGCGTACCGATGGCGGACGCGCCGGCCACGATCGTCACGTTCACGGTTGATCGCCTCGCGTACTCGCCGAGTCCACCGATCGTGTTCGCCGTCGTCGATTTCGACGGTGGTGGACGGTTTCCGGTCGAGCTCACCGACGTCGACGCCGAGAAGGTCGCGATCGGTGACCGGGTCGAGATGACATTCCGGCGTCTGTCCACCGCGGATGGCATCCACAACTACTTCTGGAAGGCGCGCCCGATCCCGGGTGCGTCCGAAGGGGAATGAGGAGCGCCGTCATGGGTTCGCACGGCATCAAGGATCGGGTCGCGATCGTCGGGATGGGATGCACGCGCTTCGGGGAGCGATTCGATTGTGGCCTCGATGATCTGATCATCGAAGCCGCGACCCAGACCTACGAACACGCCGGGATCGACCGCGACGACGTCGACGCGTACTGGTTCGGCACGGCCCAGAGCGGGATGAGCGGCATCACGCTGGCGCGGCCGCTGGGGCTCCAGGACAAGCCGGTGACCCGGGTCGAGAACTTCTGCGCGACCGGTTCGGAGGCGCTGCGCCAGGCCGCCTACGCCGTGGCCTCGGGCGCGTACGACGTGGCGATGGCCGTGGGCGCGGAGAAGGTCAAGGACAGCGGCTACGCGGGCCTGAACGCGTTTCCGGTCCCGTCCGACGGCACGGGTCGGACGCTCACCGCGGCCGCGATGTTCAGCATGGTCGCGCCCGCCTACGGCGAGAGGTACGGCGTGGACGAGGCGGCGATGCGCGAGGTCCTCGCGCGGATCGCGTGGAAGAACCACTACAACGGAGCGCGGAATCCGCTCGCGCAGTTCCGCAAGGAGCTGACGACCGAGCGGATTGCGGGCTCACCACCGGTGGCCGGTTTGCTGGGAGTGCTCGACTGCGCGGGTGTTGCCGACGGTGCGGCGGCGGCCATCGTGGTGCGAGCCGAGGACGCCCGGCGATACACCGATCGTCCGGTGTTCGTGAAGGCGCTCTCGTTCGTCGCCGGAAACGGCTCGGGTCTCGGCGACCCCGACTACGACTACACGCACTTCCCGGAGGTGGCTGTCAGCGCGCGCGACGCGTACGCACAGGCCGGCATCACCGACCCGCGCGCCGAGCTCGCGATGGCCGAGGTCCACGATTGCTTCACGCCGACCGAGCTGGTCCTGATGGAAGACCTCGGTTTCTCGGCGCGCGGGAAGGCGTGGGAGGACGTGCTCGCCGGCGTGTTCGATCTCGACGGTGCCCTGCCGGTGAACCCGGACGGCGGGTTGAAGAGCTTCGGTCACCCCGTCGGTGCCTCCGGATTGCGCATGTTCTACGAATGCTGGCTCCAGCTGCGGGGAGAGGCACCGCCCGAGCGCCGGATCGTCGGCGAGCGGAGTCTCGCGTTGACGCACAACCTGGGTGGCTACCCGGGGGAGATGGTCAGCTTCGTGGGGATCGTGGGGAACCAGCCGGGCTAGATGCCGTTGGCAGGTGAGGGGCTGGTATTATGGATGGGTCTCGGCGAGCCGTCGGGTGAGTGGTCCCGCAACGGGCACGCCAGCTCTTCGCTTCTCAGTGAGATCTCGCGCCGCACATCGTGTGACGTGGGGAGTCGAGGCAATCTCAGAACGAAACGATTCAGCAACTGACGACTCAGCAACAGGGAGAGCAAAGAAAATGGCAACCGGATCAGTCAAGTGGTTCAACGCAGAAAAGGGCTACGGCTTCATTTCGCGTGAAGATGGTGACGACGTGTTCGTCCACTTCTCGGCCATCCAGGGGACGGGCTACCGCTCGCTGGACGAGGGTCAGAAGGTCGAGTTCGACGTCGCCCCAGGTCGCAAGGGCGAGGAAGCACAAAACGTCCGGATGGTCTGAGCTGAGGGCGCCAAGCACGGGAGGGTCTGATGGCCAGAAAGAGTCGAGCCACGTTCGCGAAGCGGGAGAAAGAACGCGCCCGTCAAGCCAAGCAGGCTGAGAAGCGTGCTCGGCGCCACCTGACTCCGGATCCGACGTCAGTGCCGATGCCCGAGCCCGTGCCTACGTTCAGCTTCGGTCCAGAGGAAGCGAACGCGGACGAGCCGGGCGTCGGCGCCGATGTCGATGTCGATACCGATGTCGACATCGACGAGCCCAGTGCCGGAGCCGACGAGTCGGCCGCCGGCGTCGACGGATCGAGCGTCTGAGGGAAACCGGTGCTGTCGTCCTCAGACGGACGAGGGCTCCCGCGCCTCGAGCGGCTGCTCCGCGGCCCGGCCTGCCGGTAGGAACAGCGACGCGAGAAGCGCTATGCCCATCACGGCCGCCATGACGAAGAACACCACGCGGCACGATTGCGCGAAGTCGAGCTGCACGGCTTCGTAGAGCTTCTGCGCGGCCGCGCCTTTGCCCCCGAACCCCGAAGGTGCGCCGCCGGCCGACTGCGACAAGGCGCTCGCGACCTCATCGGCGCGGCTCTTCGAGAGACCCAGGTCGCCGAGCGACGACTCGACCTGCGACCGGTTCACCGAGATGAGGATCGTGCCGAGCACGGCCATCCCGAGGCTGGACCCGAAGTTGCGGACGGTCTGGGTGATGCCGGTCGCCTCTCCGTAGCTCAAGCGCGGCGCGCGGTTGAGCGCGTCGGTGTTCGCCGGGCTCAACATCAGACCGATGCCCGCGCCGGCGAGGACGATGAACGGCCACTGCGAGCCCAGGGACAGGTCGGTGAGCTTCCATGCCCACAGGCCGAAACCCACCGCGGCGACGAGGTTGCCGAGGATGACTGCCGGGCGTGCCCCGACCTTGTCGAGGATGCGGCCGCCCACCTGCGAAGCAGGTGCGAAACCGGCGAAGAACACCAGGAGGTACAGGCCCGCGCTCGATGCTGAGTATCCGAGCGATATCTGGGAGTACATGCTCGCGAAGAAGAAGACCGGCACGAACGCGATCATCGAGATGAACAGCACGACGTTGTCGACGAAGAACGAACGACTGGCGAAGATGCGCATCTCGATGAGCGGCGACCTCGTGGCCAGCTCGACAACCACGAACACCACGAGAAGGGCCAGCCCACCGGCGATGCAGCCCCAGGTGGCCGGATTCGACCACCCCCATACGCTCGCCTGCTGCAGACCGAGGACGCTGATGCCCATGCCCGCGGCGATGAGGATCGCGCCGCGGAGGTCGAGGGGGGCTCGCTCGTAGCTGTCGTCGGGCTTGGACATCACCGTGAGGACGAGCGCAATGATGCCGACTGGGACGTTGACCCAGAAGATCGCGCGCCAGTCCCACTCGCTGAGGAAGCCCCCCGCGAGTGGTCCGACCGACGTCAGGCCGCCGGCGACCGCGAAGAACACGGCAAGCGCGCGGCCGCGCTCTCGCACCGGGAACGCGCTCACCACGATCGCCAGGGCGGCCGGGTACATGATCGCCGCGCCTGCGCCCTGGACGACTCGGAACGTCACGATCCACCCCTCGGCGATGTCACCGGTGGGCGTGAGTCCACACATGATCGATGCCGAGACGAAGATGATCATGCCGACGAACACCATCTTGCGGTGGCCGAGGGTGTCGGAGAGCCGGCCTCCCAGCGCGAACAGCGCCGCGAGCGCGAGCAGGTAGCCGTTCACGATCCACTGCACGCCGGTCGCCGAGAGCGCGAGCTCCTTCTGAATCTCCGGAACCGCGATCGAGACGATCGTCATGTCGATCGAGGTCATCGCCACGGCAAAGATCATCGCGACCAAGACGAGCTGTTTGCGAGGGTTCGCGGTCGTGGCCAAGGTGGCGCTCCTCTGTGTCAGCCGGGACGCTAAGGCCGGCGCGCGGGACCGACGGGGATGTCCAATGGGTCGAGAACCAGGCCGCGTAGGACGAACACGTACGTCGCCATACCCACGACCAGGAGGCCGAAGATGGCCGACGCGGACGCGAAGTACGCGGTGTCGACGTCGATCGCGTCGAGCCGGTCGAAACGGATGGCGATGGCGACGACCGCGGTTCCCACGAACGCGACGCCGAGGGCGATCGCGCCGAGGATCGCGACCACCGGACTGATGAGTGCGCGGCGCGACGGCTCGTCGGGCATCACCGCCGTGTCACCGCCATGGCGCCGCACCAGCCACGCCGACGCGAGCGATACCCACATGATCACCAGGAGGTAGCTGCCGAGCACGTCACTCGGTCGATGCCAGCCGGTGATGAGGACACCTTCACCGATCGCGAGTGCGTAGGCGCCGCCCGCCACCGCGACGACCCCGCGAGCCCGCCGGGGCGCCACCATCACGGCCGCCAGGGCCAGCGACGCCGCCACCGCGGTATGCCCGCTCGGGAATGATGCAACGTCGCTCGTGCCGTCCGGGGGTATCAGCAACGGGCGGGTGAGGATCACTCGCTTGAGCACCTCCGCGGTGACGTCGGAGACGCCGATGACCAGCGCGGCGGCGACCGCGAGGTGCCCGCGCCCTCGGGCGAACGCGATCAGGACGATCGCGCCGCCGACGAGAGCGATGGATCCGACGTTGATCGTAGCGAGCACGGTCTTGGTGGCGTCCTGGACACGCGGTCGGTCGACTCGCACCTGGCGCTCGAGCGTGGCGGCATCGAGTCGTTGTCCCCACGCGGTCCGGACGGCCACCGTGTAGAGGGCCGCGAACACCACGAGCGCGACAACGGCCAGTGCGACGAGCTGGTGCGTGCGCCGGCGCGCCGCGACCGGCGTGTCAGAGGCGACTGATGTGTCGTGCACCGCGGCCATCATGTTGCGTCGGCGATCGCCATCGCTGGATACTGGCCGGCATGGAGTTCGATCCGTTCTCGAGCGACTTCTTCGACGACCCGTACGAGACCTATCGCTGGCTGCGTGATCATGCTCCGGTGTACCGCAACGAGCGGTACGGCTTCTGGGCACTGTCGCGCTACGACGACGTCGTTGCGGCCCACCGTGACTGGGAGACGTTCAGCAGCTCGCACGGGGTCACGATCGACCAGCTCATCGACGAGCGGCGTACGACGGTCGACGAGAGCATCATCTTCCTCGACCCCCCGGAGCACGAGCGGCTTCGGCGACTCGTGAGTCGTGTCTTCACGCCGAAGGCGATGGCCGATCTCGAGCCGCTCGTGCGCACTCTCGTCCGCGGTCATGCCGACGCGATCGGCGATGCCACGTCGTTCGATCTGGTGGCGGACTTGGCGGCGCCCTTTCCCGTGGAGGTGATCTCCACGATCCTCGGCGTGCCCGAACCGGACCGCCAGCAGATCCGGCACTGGGCCGACGAGATGCTGCGCCGCGAGCCCGACAACCCCCAGCCGACGCAGGCGGGCATGGAGGCCGGGCTCCACATGATTGCCTACCTCCTCGATCTCACCGCCGAGAAACGCGCCCATCCGACCGACGACATGCTCAGCCAGCTCATCCTTGCCGACGTTCCCGATGACGACGGAGGCACCTACCGCCTCACCGACGGGGAGGTGGCGTCCTTCGGCACGCTGCTCGCCGCAGCGGGCAGCGAGACCGTGACCAAGCTGATCGGCAGCGGGGCCGTCCTCTTCGCGCAACACCCCGATCAGTGGGAGAAGGTGCTGGCCGATCCGGACGCGCTCGGCGGCGCGATCGAAGAGATACTGCGCTACTGGGCGCCGTCGCAGTACCAAGGTCGCTTCACCCATTCGGCGGTGACGCTGCACGGCGTGACGATCCCTGCGGATTCTCCGGTGCTGTTGATCACGGGCGCGGCGAACCACGACGAGCGGGCCTACGCGGACCCGGATCGATTCGACATCGACCGGCCGTTGCAACTGTCGTTGGGGTTCGGCCACGGCATCCATTCCTGTCTCGGCGCGGCGCTGGCGCGACTGGAGAGCCGGGTCGCGTTCGAGGAGATTCGACAACGGTGGCCCCGCTACACGATCGACGAGGCGGGCCTCCGCCGGGTGCAGATGGCCAACGTGGCCGGCTTCTGCAACGTGCCGGCTCGTTCCGGGCCGAGCTGACCGACGCCGGCAGGCTTGGCCGAGCCAGACCCGCGACCGGAGCCTCAGCCGAAGATCCCCCAGAGGATCACGCCGACGTACATCGCGGCGAGGAGCCCCAACCCGCCGACGACCAGCACCTGGGCGATCTTCTTCTGGCGTCCACCGCGACGGTTGATGCCGACCACGAAGCGCTGGAGCCTCTCGATCTGGCCCTCGAAGGTGAACGCCGCGTTCTCGGGGTCGGGCGATGGTCCCGGTGGCGCCTCTTCCGAGCTGTCCGACCCGTCAGGGCGAGAAGTGCCGTTGTCTTCGGCCGCGGGCTCGGGGTCCACGGCCGCATCGTAGGCCCCGAGCCGGTGGACGCCTGCGGCGGGGGTGGCGCTACGCTCGATGTGTGCCCGCGCAGACTGCAACTCCGGTCGAGACACCCACGGAGGCGCCCGTCGCGCGTCCTGTCCCGGTCGAAACCGATGGTGGTGAGCACGACCGGTTCGCCCATTACTGTCGCAAGGACGACATCGTGCGGGCAACCGTCACCGGCGAAGCCATCACCGCATTGTGCGGCAAGAAGTGGGTGCCGGTGCGCGACCCGTCGTCGTACCCGATCTGTCCGACCTGCAAGGAGCGCAAGGCCGCCGGCTGGACGCTCTGATCCGCCGATCCGCGTCGTGGCTGCACTACGGTCGCCGTTCGTGGGCGGAGCGTGCGTACGGCAGTTCTGTTCGGCCGTCGCGGCCGTACGGGTGGACTTCGATGGCCGCGCCCGTGTCGTGTGGATCGATGATCTCGGTGAGGGTCGGCCGGCGGCCGCCATGTGCCTGTGCCGGCATCACGCCGACACACTCCGGCCGCCCCGCAACTGGGAACTTCGTGATCTCCGGCCCTCGGGAGCTCCTGAGCCGCCCGAGCTGCGCGAACCGGCGGCGACGGCTGAGCCGGTGCCGACGGTCTCCTTCGATGCTCCGCCCACGCCGGCGATCGAGGAGCCCGTTGCCGGCTGGTCGCCCCGACTCTTCGCCTCAGTCGACGCCGGCCCCGTGCTCGACGCGAGATCGCCGCTGCTGAGCCGCGCGTTTCGCGGCATCTGAGCCGCGGGAGACACCTCACGCGCGTACGCGAGACTGGGCGACCTTCAGAAGGCTGCCCATGCATGCCGATTCAAATCCGTGAGATCTCGCGGGTTGCTCGGGGCTCTGTGCCTCATCGTCGCCCTTGTCACCGGCGTTGCCGTCGGTGGCCTGGGCGCGCGCGCCGGTGCGGCGCCCGGGGCAGCGTCGCAGCCTGCCGACGTCGGCGCCCGCGTGGCCCGCCTCGAGGCCGCGCTCGCGAGCGCCGAGGCGAATGCTCTGGCCATGGCAGCGCAACGAGATCGCACCGAAGCCGAGCTCCAGATCGCGCGTACTGAGCGCGGCCGGGCCGAGACCCGCTTGGCCGAGCTCGATCTCGCCCGCGCCCAGGCCGAAGACGAGCTCGAGCTCGCGGAGGACCGAGTGGCCGAGGTTGTGCGGTTGGCGTACGTCGGTGGCGGTGACGGCGTGGCGTTGCTCGCGGACTTCTTGGGCTCGGCCGACGCGACCGAGCTGGAACG
>Ga0075530_1000906_pt1 | contig 14105 bp, 15 predicted proteins | sample NGEPerD_2_FD_75101 | JGI IMG/M metagenome (GOLD analysis project Ga0075530, IMG submission 75101) | Arctic peat soil microbial communities from the Barrow Environmental Observatory site, Barrow, Alaska, USA - NGEE PermafrostL1-D | ecosystem: Environmental > Terrestrial > Soil > Wetlands > Peat ...
GACCCGCCCGGACCCTCGGTGGAGGCTTCTTGGAGGGCCGCGAGGACCTGGTCGGGGGTGCGGCCGGTGCCGTCAACCCAGTCGTCGAGGACGACGATCCCCTCGTCGTCGTAGCCGCCGGGCTCCGCAGGGTCGTCGACGATCAGGACGCCGTACAGGCCGCGGTCCAGCTGTACGCCGGAGTGCGGGTGGTAGAAGTACGTGCCCTGGTCGGGGGCGGTGAACTCGTAGTCGAACAACCCGCCGGCCGGGATGGGATCCTGGGTTAGGTGTGGGACGCCGTCCATGTCGTTGCGCAGCGCAAGGCCGTGCCAGTGCACGCTCGTCTCGACCGGAAGCTGGTTGTCCACGGTGACCCGCAGCAGGTCGCCGGCGCGCGCTCGCAGCAGCGGCCCGGGGACCTGCTCGCCGTAGGCCCAGGTGTCGACGGTCCGGCCCCCGAGGTCGACCGTGACCGGCCGGGGGGTCAGCCGCGCCGAGACGACCCGACGACCGGGGACACGACGGGCTCGTTCCGCGGCCGCGACGGCGGGGGACCCTGGCCCGACCAACGTGAGCGTTCTCGCGCTGCCAGTGCAGGCGGACAGGCTACCCACGGCAGCGACGCCGGCCAGACCTGCGGCGGCCTGGAAGAGGGTGCGGCGCGACATGGACGACAACACAGGCCTTCTCGGCGGGTTCTGGTGGCTGGCGGAAAGGGTCAGCGGGCGCAGGGTCAGTGGTGGGCTGCGCGGAGCACGTCGGCGCGGGCCCGGTAATCGGTCTCGTCGATCTCGCCGCGGGCGAACCGCTCATCGAGGACCTCCAGCGGGTCGTGGTGCGCCGGCCGGGTGTCGTCAGACCGGGTGTCGCGGAAGAGCACCATGACCGCCCACACCACCAGACCCCAGAATGCGACCATGCCGAGCAGCATGACCAGCCAACCGCCCCAACCCATGCCGTCGTGGTACCAGCCCATCATGGTCCTCAGCTCCCTGCGTGCCTGCTTGACATTCACCATCGGCGGCGCACCTGGGGCATCCGGTCGCCATTCGATGAAGGTTCGCTGAAGAACGGCGCCCGGACCCGCCCGCTCGCGCGGCCCGGGGCCTACGGGCTGTCACGATGGGCGGCATGGACAGCGACGTCGGCGACCCCACGGCCCCCGGCCCGGCCGCGCGCACAGCCAAGCCGGCCTCCGGGCTGCGGGCTCTTGTGGTCGAGGACGAGACCAGCCTCGCCAGAGTCCTGGGCAGCTACCTGGAGCGCGACGGGTTCGAGACCACGCTCGCCCACGATGGGCTGCAGGCGGTCCTCACTGCCCGTGACGTGGACCCCGACGTGGTCATCCTCGACCTGGGTCTGCCGAGCCTGGACGGGGTCGAGGTGTGTCGGCAGATCCGCACCTTCAGCGACGCCTACGTCGTGATGTTGACCGCCCGCAGCGAGGAGGTGGACACCCTGATCGGCCTGTCTGTCGGCGCCGACGACTACATCACGAAACCGTTCAGCCCCCGCGAGCTGATGGCCCGCATCCAGGCCATGCTGCGCCGTCCCCGAACGCCGAGGGACGCGGAGGATCCGCCTCATGACCTGAGGTTCGGGGATCTGAGGGTTGATGTGCAGGGCCGCGACGTGTGGCTGGCAGGTGAGCCGGTCGCGCTGACCCGCACCGAGTTTGACCTGTTGGCGGCGCTCGCCGAACGGCCCCGGATGGCGTTCAGCCGTCGCCAGCTCATCGACCACGTGTGGGGTCAGACGTGGGTAGGGGACGAGCACCTGGTCGATGTCCACATCGGCCACCTGCGTCGCAAGCTCGGCGACGACGCCACCGAGGGCCTGTTCGTGCGGACCGTCCGCGGCATCGGCTACCGGATGGGCTCCGGCGCATGACCGGGGGCCCGGCGGGGCGTGGGCCTGGGTTCGCCACCCGACTGCTCTTGGCGCAGGCCCTCGTCCTGGTGGCCGGCGCGCTGACCATCTGGCTGGTCGCTTCCGCGGTCGGCCCGAGCATCTTCCACGACCACCTGGAGCAGGCCGGGGTCGCGCACAGCGAGGAGGAGACCCAACACGTTGAGGAAGCCTTCGCCACAGCGCTGCTCGTCTCGATCAGCGTCGCCCTGGTCGCCGCGGTCGCCGCCGCGCTCGCCGTGTCGTGGTACTTCAGCCGCCGCATCCAACGCTCCATCGGCCACGTCGCCGAGGCCTCCTCCCAGATCGCGGCCGGCCGCTACGACACTCACGTCGCCGACCCCGGCCTCGGAGCCGAGTTCGCCACCCTCGCCGGCACGTACAACAGGCTCGCCGATCGACTCGAGGCCACCGAAGCCACGCGACGTCAGATGCTCGCCGACCTCGCCCACGAGATGCGCACGCCATTGGCGACCATCGACGCCCACCTCGAAGCGCTCGAAGACGGCGTACGCCGTCTCGACTCCGAAACCGTCACGGTGCTGCGGTCCTCGACCCACCGGTTGCGGCGGCTCGCCGAAGACATCGGGGCCGTCTCGCATGCAGAGGAAGGCAATCTGCGCCTCGATCCTCGTCCTGTGGATGCGGCCACTGTGGCGGCCACTGCCGCGGACGCGGCCCGCGACCGCTACCAGGGCAAGGGTGTCCGGCTGGACGTCGACCTGCACCCAGCGGGCCGGGTAGACGTCGACCCGGACCGGATCGGTCAGGCGCTTGGCAACCTCATCGACAATGCGCTGCGCCATACCCCAGATGGCGGCAGCGTCATCGTGTCCTGTCGGCGGGTGGACCGCTGGGTGGAGTACGCGGTGGCCGACACCGGCGAAGGTATCGCCGCCGAGCACCTGCCCCACGTCTTCGACCGGTTCTACCGCGTTGACACTGCCCGCGACCGCCACCACGGCGGCTCCGGCATCGGTCTGGCCATCGCCAAGGCCCTCATCGACGCGCACGGGGGTGGTGTTTTCGCCACCAGTGCCGGACCCGGACACGGCAGCACCTTCACCGTTCGCCTCCCCTCAGCCTGACTCCGGGTGAGGGGGACGTTGGTCCTCACACACCTTCACTGAACCTTCATCGAACCCTTGGCGGAACGACGGGAGAGCGCGCGGATTCTCATGGGGGATCGACGCCAAGGCAGGTACCCGAGGAGACCGCGCGGGTTCGGCTCAGACATCCACGAGCGAAGGCAGGACGTCTCTCCGTCCCGGGCCCTCGTGAGCCCTTGTGGTGACCCACTGGCCACGCCTGGGCCGAGGAGTTCACCAGCGGTGCGTCTCTATGAAGGTTCAGTGAAGCCTTGCTGGTAGCCCTTGCGTAGATACCCCCGAGGGGTACCGTCGATCTGGACGGACAATGCCAACAGATACGACAGTGAGGAGGCTGGTGATGCTCACGGAGCCCGGTTACATCACCGAGAAGCATGCGATCCAGGCCCGACTGCGACGCGTCGAGGGGCAAGTCCGCGGGCTCCAGCGCCTGGTCGACGAGGACACCTACTGCATCGACATCCTCACCCAGATCGCAGCCACCAACAAGGCACTCGAGAGCGTGGCACTGCTGCTTCTTGACGAGCACCTGCAGCACTGTCTCACCCACGCCGATGGCCCCGATGACACCCGACGCAAGCTCACCGAGGCCTCCAAGGCCATCGCCAGACTCGTCCGCTCCTGACCCTGCACCTCAACCGAAGGAATACCGATGCCCGAGACCACCGAGATCCCCCGCAGCCTTGTGCTCCTGCAAGAACAGACCACCGACTCCGACGGCTGCGGGTGCGGCGGCTGCGGTTGCGGCACGTCCGACACCGGCTCGACGCCGGCGCCAGCGGCGTCCCACTCGATCGATGAGGAGAAGCCGATGACCACCCACAGCTACGCCGTCTCCGGCATGACCTGCGGCCACTGCGCCGGAGCTGTCACCAGCGAGCTCACGTCCCTCGACGGTGTCACCGACGTGCACGTCGAACTCGTCGCTGGCGGCACCTCGACGGTGACTGTCATCAGCGCCGAGCCCCTGGACGAGGCCCAGGTGGTCGCGGCACTCGACGAGGCCGGCGACTACCAGCTCGCCTGAGGGACTCGACACGGTTCCCAGTTCAGAACACCGACCCAATGGAGGCGAAAGCCATGACGCAGCAGACCACCACCGAACCCGGCGCAGTCACGGACGTCGAGCTCACCATCGGTGGGATGACCTGTGCCTCCTGCGCGGCTCGCATCGAGAAGAAGCTGAACAAGCTCGACGGAGTGAGCGCGACGGTCAACTACGCCACCGAGAAGGCCAAGGTCACCTACCCGACGACGCTCACCCCCGACGACCTCGTCACCGTGGTCGAGACCACCGGCTACACCGCCACCGTGCCGACTCCGACGCCCAGCGGCGGGGAAACCTCGACTGACACCGAACCCGACGACCGCGACACCGAAGCCGCAGGCTGGCGGCAGCGGCTCGTCGTCTCAGCCGTGCTGACCGTGCCGGTCCTCGCCATGTCGATGATCCCGGCACTCCAGTTCGACAACTGGCAGTGGATCTCCCTGACCCTGGCCTCGCCCGTTGTTGTGTGGGGTGCGTGGCCGTTCCACCGCGCGGCCGTGGCCAACGCCCGTCACGGGGCGGCGACCATGGACACCTTGATCTCGGTCGGGGTCTCGGCGGCCTGGCTGTGGTCACTGTGGGCGCTGCTGTTCACCCACGCCGGGATGACGGGGATGCGGATGCCGTTCGACCTGTTCCCCGACGGGGAAGCGGGCGTGCACATCTACCTTGAGGTGGCCGCGGCTGTCACCACGTTCATCATCGCCGGCCGCTACTTCGAGGCCCGCGCGAAGCGACAGTCAGGAGCGGCGCTGCGGGCGCTGCTCGACATGGGTGCCAAGGATGTCGCGGTCCTCCGTGACGGGGGAGAGGTGCGCATCCCCGCGCACCAGCTCGCCGTCGGTGATCGGTTCGTCGTACGCCCGGGGGAGAAGGTCGCCACCGACGGAGTCGTCGAGGAGGGCACCTCCGCCGTCGACGCCTCGATGCTCACCGGGGAACCCGTCCCCGTCGAGGTGGCGCCCGACGACATCGTGGTCGGTGCGACCGTCAACGCCGGGGGCCGCCTCGTGGTCCGGGCGACCCGGGTCGGAGCCGACACCCAGCTGGCTCAGATGGCCCGGCTCGTCGAGGACGCCCAGAACGGCAAGGCAGAGGTTCAGCGGCTCGCCGACCGGGTCTCGGCGGTCTTCGTGCCCATCGTGATCGCCCTCTCGTTGGCAACCCTGGCCGGCTGGCTGCTGACCGGACACAGCGTCACTGCGGCCTTCACCGCCGCGGTCGCGGTCCTGATCATCGCCTGCCCCTGCGCCCTCGGCCTGGCCACACCCACCGCCCTCCTTGTCGGGACCGGCCGCGGCGCCCTGCTCGGCATTTTGATCAAGGGCCCCGAGGTACTCGAGTCCACCCGGGTGGTGGACACCATCGTGCTGGACAAGACCGGCACCGTGACCACCGGGCGCATGGAACTGGTCGAGGCCGTCCCCGCCGACGGTGTCGACCCCGACGCCCTGCTCCGGTTGGTCGGGGCGCTGGAGCATGCCTCTGAGCACCCGATCGGCCAAGCCATCGCCACCGGCGCCGGCCAACGGCTCGGGACACGACTGCCGGCGGTCGAGGGGTTCACATCAACCCAAGGCCTCGGGGTCGCGGGCGTCGTCGACGGCCACGCCGTCGTGGCCGGACGGCCAGGCTGGCTCGCCACCCAGTGGAGCCAACCCCTCGATGCGCGCCTCGCCGAGGCGGTCCAGGTCGCGGAGCAACAGGGTCGTACCGTGATCGCCGCCGGCTGGGACGGCGCGGCTCGCGGTGTCGTGGTCGTCTCCGACACCATCAAGCCCACCAGCGCCCAGGCCGTCTCCGAGCTCAGGCAGCTGGGGCTGCGCCCGGTACTGCTCACCGGGGACAACGAACGTGCCGCTCGCGCGGTCGCCGCCGAGGTCGGCATCGACGAGGTGATCGCCGAGGTGGTGCCGGCCGACAAGGTCGCGGTCGTCGAACGACTCCAGCGCGAGGGCCGCACCGTGGCGATGGTCGGCGACGGCGTCAACGACGCCGCCGCGCTGGCCACGTCCGACCTCGGCATCGCCATGGGCACCGGCACCGACGTGGCCATCGAGGCCTCCGACCTGACCCTGGTCCGCGGTGACCTCCGCGCAGCCGTCGACGCCATCCGGCTCTCGCGGCGAACCCTTCGCACCATCCAGGGCAACCTGTTCTGGGCATTCGCGTACAACGTCGCCGCCCTGCCACTCGCCGCCCTCGGCCTGCTCAACCCCCTCATCGCCGGCGCCGCGATGGCTTTCTCCTCGGTGTTCGTGGTCTCCAACAGCCTGCGCCTGCGCCGGTTCCAGGCCGTCTCCACATCGTCCTCATCTCATCCGGACGCGGGGCACCAGCATGCGGCGACCGGCGTTCCCCTCAGGAAGGCAGACCGAAGACCGCGCACGCCCCCGCCGACGGCCACCCGGACCAGAGGAACGAAGGCGGCAACGGCAATGCCACCGCGGTCTTGGAGGTCTTCGGGGTCCAGTGGGCCACGAGCAAGAACGTGGCCGAGGCCGTCCTGTCCCGGCGGCCCGGGGTCCTGTCCGTGGACGCCAACCCGGTCGCGCAGACCGCCACGGTCACTTACGACCGCAACCGCACCAACCTGACCGAGCTGCGGGACTGGGTGCGTGAGTGCGGCTTCCACTGTGCCGGCCAGTCGGTCCCGCACCATGTGTGCGACCCGATGACCGAGCCGAGGTCCGCGACCGGACACGACGGCCACGTCACCCATGCCGCGCACGCCGGGCACACCATGGCGCCCGCGTCGCCGGTGAGTTCGCCGCACGACGCGATGGGCCATGGCGGGCACGGGTCCATGTCGATGGCCGACATGGTCCGCGATATGCGCAACCGGTTTCTCGTAGCCGCGCTGCTCTCGGTCCCCATCCTGCTGTGGTCCCCGATCGGTCGGGAGGTGCTGGGCTTCGAGACCGCCGCGCCGTTCGGCCTACGCGACGACGTGTTCAGCCTGCTGCTGTCACTGCTGGTGGTCTTCTATTCCGCCTGGATCTTCTTCGACGGGGCCTGGCGGGCCCTGCGCGCCCGAACGCTCGACATGATGGTGCTCGTCGCGGTCGCCGTTGGGGCGGGCTGGTTCTACTCGCTCGGCGTCACCCTCACCGGTGGCGGCGAGGTGTTCTACGAGGCGGCCACTGTGCTGACCGCGTTCGTGCTGCTCGGGCACTGGTTCGAGATGCGCGCCCGCGGCGGCGCCAACGACGCCATCCGAACCCTCCTGGATCTGGCGCCACCCCAGGCCCTCATCATCCGCGACGGCGAACCGGTCGAGATCTCCACGGCCGATGTTGTCGTCGGCGACCTCCTCCTGGTCCGCCCCGGCGCCAAGATCGCCACCGACGGCGTGGTCGAGGAAGGCGACTCCGACATCGACGAGGCACTGGTCACCGGCGAGAGCCTCCCGATGCGCAAGTCACCGGGCGACCCGGTCATCGGCGCCACCGTCAACACCACCGGCACCCTCCGGGTCCGTGCCACCAAGGTCGGCGCGGACACGGCCCTGGCCCAGATCGTCGCGCTCGTGCAGCAGGCGCAGAACTCCAAGGCCCCCGGACAGCGACTGGCGGACAAGGCCGCGTTCTGGCTCGTTCTGGTCGCCCTGGTCGGCGGCGTCGGAACATTCCTGGTCTGGCTGGCCGCGGGCGCGAGTGTGCAGACCGCGCTGCTGTTCGCGATCACCGTCGTCGTCATCACCTGCCCCGACGCCCTCGGCCTGGCGACGCCGACCGCGATCATGGTCGGCTCCGGACTCGGAGCCAAACGGGGCATCCTGTTCAAGAACGCCACCGCGATCGAGACCTCCGCCCGGATCGACACCGTGGTGATGGACAAGACCGGAACCCTCACCAAGGGTGAGCCAGAAGTCACCGATGTCGTCCTTGCTCCCGGCGTCGACGAACAACGACTACTCGCCTTGGCCGGTGCCCTCGAACGCGAGTCCGAGCACCCACTCGCCCAGGCAGTCGTGCGCCATGTCGACGCGGCGGACGTCCCGCGCTTGCGCGCCACCGGTTTCCGCAACGTCACGGGCATAGGGGCGCTCGCCGAGGTCGACGGACACAAGGTCGCGATCGGCAACCGACGCCTCATGGAATCCGAGGGCATCTCGGTCGGCGACCTCGGAGCGCGGCGCGACGAAATCGCCTCCGGCGGCCGCACCGCCGTGTTCGTCGCCGTCGACGGCAACGTCATCGCCGTGATCGGGATGGCCGACGCGGTCCGCGAGACCTCCGCAGCGGCAGTCTCGGCCCTGCACAAGGCCGGCATCCGGGTGGTCATGCTCACCGGCGACAACCACGCGACCGCCGAGCGAATCGCCGAGGAACTCGGAATCGACACCGTGATCGCCGAGGTGCTCCCCGAGGACAAGGCCCGCCACGTCCAGCAGCTGCAGGGCGAGGGACGAACCGTCGCAATGGTCGGCGACGGCGTCAACGACTCGCCCTCGCTAGTGCAGGCCGACGTCGGTATCGCCGTCGGCGCCGGCACCGACGTCGCCATCGAGGCCGCCGACGTCGTCCTTATGCGGTCCGACCCCCTGGACGTCCCGGTGGCACTGACGATCGGCCGCGGCACGTTGCGCAAGATGCGGCAGAACCTCGGCTGGGCCGTCGGCTACAACGCGATCGCATTACCGATCGCCGCCGGCGTCTTCGAACCCGCGTTCGGCCTGGTACTGCGACCCGAGATCGCTGCACTGTCAATGTCCGGGTCGAGCTTCCTGGTCGCCGTCAACGCCCTAATGCTCAAGCGGCTGTCCTTGCCCACGCCGGCCCGTCCCGAACCGGTCCAGGCCGACAGTCTGCAGCCGACGCCTTAGGTACCTCCCAGCGCGCCCGCAAGGACCGTTGCCGAAGAGCGGCGCCTCCTCCTTAGCCAGACCTCTCATAACCTCGAACAGGAGAACCACCTCATGCGCTACCCCCGCCCCATCACGCCCATCACGCCCATCCGCCGGTCCGCACGGATCCTCGGCACGCTGACCCTCGGACTTGCCCTCACCCTGACGGCCTGCGGCAACGACGAGCCCGCCAACGACGCCTCCACGCAGGTGTCCGAGACGGACCACAACGACGCAGATGTCGCGTTCGCGACCGACATGATCCAGCACCACGCCCAAGCCCTCTCGATGGTCGACCTGACCGTCGACCGCACCCTGGACCCCGAGGTACAGCAGCTCGCCGACGACATCCGCGAGGCCCAGGGCCCCGAGATCGAGACGATGAGCGGCTGGCTCCAGGAATGGGACGAGGAGATCCCCGCGACGATGCGTGACCACTCCAACGCCGGCCACGACATGGAAGGCATGGGCGACTCCATGGACGGGCTGGACTCCGACATGCCCGGCATGATGTCCGGCGACGACTTCGACGAGCTGGAGAACGCCCCCGACTCGGAGTTCCAGACCATGTGGCTCGAGATGATGGTCGAGCACCACGAAGGAGCCGTCGAGATGGCCCAGGAGCAGCAGGACAACGGACAGTACAAGCCGGCCGTCGACCTCGCCGGAGCCGTCGTGGAGACCCAGACCGCCGAGATCGGCAAGATGAAGACGCTGCTCGGCTCCTGACGCACGATCGCCGCATCTTCGGTGACCGGCCCGACCGATACCACGCCCGAACCCACGGAGTGATCATGTTCCGCCGCCCTCAGCCGCAAGCCACCAGCGCAACCATCGCCGCCATCGTCGCGGGGACGGCGCTGATCCTTCTCTCGGGGTGCGGCGCCAGCGACAGCCCCCCACCGCCCGGGGCACCGAACGCGGCCGGGGAGAACGCGCTGGGCCACGTGCACGGCCTCGGAGTCGACCCTGGTGACGGCACCCTGTACGTCGCCTCCCACTTCGGCGTCTTCCGCGTCGCCCAGGACGGAACCCGCGAGCGGGTCGCCGACCGGTGGCAAGACACAATGGGCTTCGCCGTCGTCGGTGCGGGGCATTTCCTCGGCTCCGGCCACCCCGACCTACGCGAGCGCTTGCCATCGAGCCTCGGCCTTATTGAGTCCACCGACGGCGCTCAGACCTGGGACACCGTGTCGCTGCTCGGGGACGCGGACCTGCACGCCATTGAACCGGTCGGCGACCGCATCTACGCCTACGACTCCGCCAGCGGGTCACTACTGACGACGACTGACCGGAAGAACTGGACCACGATCAGCACCCAGCCGCTCTACGACCTCGCCGCGGACCCGGCCGACCCCAGCACCGTCTACGCCACCACCGACCGAGGCGCCCTCGTCCGGTCCACCAACGGACAAGAACCCCGACCAGTACCCGGCGCACCGACGCTCACGGCGATCGACTGGCAACCAGGCGGACCGCTGGTCGGCATCGCCGCCGACGGCAGCGTCATGAGCAGCTCAGACGCCACCCATTGGCAGGAGGCGGGACAACTCGGCGGCCCGGCCGAAGCGCTCGATGCCGTGGATGGCAGATGGCATGCGGCCACCGAGAGCGGCGTGTACGAGTCGACCGACGACGGACAGACCTGGCAGACGCTGATTCTCCACGACCACTGATCCAGCTGGCGGGGCTACGGTGTGATCACTTCTACGCTTCCTCTACCCCCGTCCATGGCGGCGCGACGGGCCGTCGGGCCGCAGTCTCAGCGCGTCGCCACGCGTGCCGGCAGGCTGCGCGACCTGCAGCTGCCATCCACTCTGGGCTGCCAGGTCGACCGGAGATGCCGCGTCCCGGGTGTCGCCAGCGGCTGGGCGTTCGCCCGCCGGCAACCTGCTGCCGCGGTCACCCTGAGCGCGATCCCGCGTCCGAGCACTACGGCGAGAACGACGCCGACCAGGAGCACTGCCAGGCACAAACCGGCTAATCCGAGGAGACCAGAATCCGACGTGCGGTCGCGCGGAGCTGGAGACCGGCGACTCTTCCGCCTCGTGCTCCTCGGTCATCGACGCATCGGAATGTCGGGAGGAGACCATCACCATCGGTTCGCTGGCATGCTCTTTGTTGCGCAGTTCCATGAGCTGCAAGGCTGTGCATCGCGAACAACCCGAGCAGCGCTGCCACGCCGCAGACGCTCCGAGCGCCTTGGCAGCGCGCATCATCGGCCGCGTGCCGGACATCAATCTGAGTTCAGGCATTGACACGAGGAGTCGTTGCCGCGGTGTCGTCTATCTGAGCGCTTCGAGGACGAGTCGGGCGACGGCGGGGACCTTGGTGCGGGGTACATCCGCGGCCGCGGCCAACGCACGGACGGCGAAGGCGGCCAGCGCCCGCGGGGTCAGATCGCCACCACCCGAGTCAGCCTCCCGGATCGCCCGGGCGAACAGATCGACCAGCTGCGACTCAGCCGCGTCCAGTTCGAAGGGGGAGTGCACCAGCCGATCGACCTCTGCGCTGCCATGCAGGGCCCGGTGGTGACAGATCTCGGCGTACGCGACTACCAGACGCTCCAGTCGCTCGCCGGGCCCGCCGGGCCCGTCCACGATGCATCCGAGCTCTGCCACGTGGGCCTCGACATGCTTGCGGTGGTGCGCGGTGAGCATCGACACGACGTCGGGAAAGTACTTGTACAAAGTCGGTCTGCTGACACCTGCCGCCTCGGCCACCTGAGACATCGTGATCGCGAACGGCCCATGCTCCTGGGCGAGCGCCCACGCCGCGGCGGCGATGGCTTCCCGCTGGGCGGCGCGGTGCTCATCGACGGTGTGGTCCCACGATGCTTGCACGACGCCACTCTACCGTAGCGTTGACGATCTGTGTATGGTGTTTACATTCTGTAAAAGGGGTCTGATGGACGAGCAGGAGCTGAAGCCGCCGGCCCGACCGGTGTGGGTGATCTGGTTGGCAATCATCGCCGTGGTCCTGGTTCTGACGGCGATCGCACTGATGGTTCTCCTCCCGGGCGAGCACGGTCCTGGGCGGCACATGTGATGCTGAGCCCGACCGCTCGCCGAGTCCTGTTGATCGTGCACATCTCGGTGTCGGTCGGCTGGATGGGGGCGGCGGCGGCCTACGTGGCGCTCAACGTGCCAGTCCTCACCGGAGCGGACGAGCAGGCAGTGCGCGCGGCGTACCTGATGATGCCGACCGTCGCTGACTACGCCCTTGTCCCGTTGGCGGTCGCCACGGTGGTCACCGGCATCGCCCTCGCGCTAGGGACCAAGTGGGGGCTGCTGCAGCACTACTGGGTGGCGGTGTCGCTGGGGGTCACACTCTTCGCTACGGCCATCCTCGTCCTCCATCTGCCGGCGGTGGACGAACTGGCGGCTGTCGCTGCAGACCGGGAAGGGGACGTTGCTGCGCTGGGCGGTGACCTGTTCCACTCGGTCGGCGGCTTGGTCGTTCTGAGCGTTCCGCTAGTGCTCAACGTAGTGAAGCCACGGGGACTCACACGGCGCGGATGGCGTGTGCAGCAGAGCCGTCGTAGTTCCTCGGCGTCGACATGACCAGACGGGCCCGGAGGCCAGGCCGATGGCACTGTTGCATTGAGCCATCCCGCGACATCGGCGCCGCAAGATCTTCGCCCGAACTCCGCCAACGGGGCCGCGGATCGAGCCCACGGCGGTGCGTTGGTAGCCAAATGGGTCGACTTGGGCCGGACGCACCTGTCGCACAGGAAGATCTCCTGTCGCGCAATCATGTGAACGCTCAATGCAACAGTGCCCGTCGCCGGGCTCGACCAGCTGGCCGCCGACTACCTCGGAGACCGCAGCAAGCTCCGCACCATCACCCGAGACGACCTCCGCACCCGGCTGCGCGACGGCGACGTGGTCGTGCTCGACGTACGCCCCGAGGCCGAATACACCGCCGCCCACATCCGCGGCGCGATCTCCATCCCAATCGCCGACTTGAAGTCGCGGCTCGGCGACATCCCCGACGGCGCCGACGTCGTGGCCTACTGCCGTGGCCCCTACTGCGTCTACGCCGACGAGGCCGTCCGCATACTTACCAAGAAGGGCAGGACCGCTGCCCGGCTCGAGGGCGGGTTCCCCGAGTGGGCCATGCCCGCCTCCCGGTCGCCCGCCCATAGGAATTGGCGCTCAGCCGGCAAACCGGCCGACAACCGCGGCGTAGGCGCGAGGCAGAGTTCCCAACCGGGCGTCGAGGACTCCGGCGCTCCCGCGGCGGAGGCGGCAGCCGACCTTGGCCAAGTCCAGGTTGGTCCGAGTGGCCTTGATCGACGCATGGTCAGTGGGACTGCACAACTCCGAGTGCCATGCCGTGCTCCCGGACCGGGTCAAGCTGGTGTGCTCAGTGGGACGTGGCGTGGCTCGGAGGCGCTGCTCAGGCGGTTGTTGCCGCCGGTCCCCGATCTCGGAATGCCGCGACGACAGTCACGATGGCGAAGATCGGTATGAGCACGGTCCACAGCGTCGCGTTGCTGGCGACCACCGCGCCGATGGTCAGGAAAGTGACCCCTAGGCTGCGCTTGGCGGGCCGCACGAGGGTGCCGGCGAGGACCAGTGCCCCTCCGCCCAGCAGCGAGAGTCCCCAGAATGCGAGCGCGCCGGCCGTGTCGTCGAGATGCGTCACAACCTCGATGGCACCGAATGCCAGGAGAATGGCGCCGAGGGGAAGCCCGAGAAGCCTGGCGGAGGGGCCGGTCATCCGTCGACGGTACGCCGTGTGACGGTTCAGGGTCGCGATTCCAGAAGGCCCGACGCGCCGCAGATCGCCCAGATCGCCTGACCCCTATGAACCGGGCGGCGCGTAGTCAACGGCCACGTTCATGGCCGTGTCGACCTCGGAGGGCGCGAGCAGAACCACGGTCTCGTAGCTCTCGATAGCGCCGGAGCTCCCCACCGCCGCCGCCATCGCCATCGCCGCGGTGTTGTCGGGGACGTCGACGGTGACATAGACGTCGTCACCGCCGAACGCGAAGTAGAACGACTCCAGCGACCCGCCAACGCCTTCGACGGCACGCTCCACCGCCTTCACCCGGCTGGTGCCGCCCGCCTTCATGACGCCCTTTAGCCTGAATCCGTGGATGGGTAGCCGGCCGTTCGGCGGGGCAGACATAGAAGTGCCTTCTAGGCAAGGAGAATCGGGATTGTCGACGTCCTGATTCAGCCGAACCCAGAAGGCACTGATA
>Ga0075530_1000908_pt1 | contig 14086 bp, 9 predicted proteins | sample NGEPerD_2_FD_75101 | JGI IMG/M metagenome (GOLD analysis project Ga0075530, IMG submission 75101) | Arctic peat soil microbial communities from the Barrow Environmental Observatory site, Barrow, Alaska, USA - NGEE PermafrostL1-D | ecosystem: Environmental > Terrestrial > Soil > Wetlands > Peat ...
AACCTGCGGAACTCCGATTTGATGAAACCGTAATCAAAGCGCGCGTTGTGGGCGACAAACACTGTATCCCTCAGTTTTTCTTCCAGAATATCCGCGATGGCTTCGAACGACGGGGCGCCCGATACTATGTCATTGGAAATACCGGTCAATTGCTCGATGAAAGGAGAAATGCGGGTGCCCGGGTTCAGCAACGTTTGCCACTCCCCCATCGTCTCACCCGCACGCCAGAAGCGGATTCCGATCTCGGTAATGCGGTCGTGAGACGAATTGCCGCCGGTAGTCTCAATATCGAGAAACGCAAACGTGGTTTGTCTGAGATGGGTACTTTTGGACGTCATAAAATCATCTTAATACTGAAAGGAACACGCAGGCATATGTATAGAAAAGAAAACATTTCATAGACCTTCGTCTAACTATTGCGCAAATTTATTTGAATTGTCATGCAATGGTAACTATCTTGTCTGCGGGTCCTACAAAAATAATTGTCTAATGCGTGGAGACAACAACAATGCAAAGCAACAAATTAAGATTGGCCATTCGTGCGACGGCAGCTGCGGCTATTCTGGGCACAGCAGCTCAGGCACAAGCTTTCGACTTCAGCGCGGGTGATGTGGACGCAAGTGTTTACGGTTACGCTCGCCTGAACATGAGCTACGACATGGATGAGAATGTCGCGAATACTGGCACACGAGGCGGGAGCTTCCCGACGCCTGACGATAGCCAAGACGTAAACGGCCATTTTGGTGCCGCTGCTTATCAGAGCCGGCTTGGTGTGAAAGCCACTAATTCTGACGGTGTCATGGTTAATGTCGAAGGCGACTTCATGGGTGCAGATTATACAGGAGGGACCCTTCGCCTTCGTCACGCCTACGGTTCCTACCATGGCATTCTGGCTGGCCAGACCTGGTCCAACTACAACAGTTTCGTAGGCAGTACTTCAACTCTGGACTTTGACGGCGTGGCAGGCGTAGCGGGTTATGGATCACGTACCGCTCAGCTGCGTTATACAACCGGACCGCTGTCGGTCTCTATCGAGGACCCTAAAGTCCGTGGTATCGACGACAATAAAAATGGCATGCCCGCTCTGACGGCTCGCCTTGAAGATAAGGCGGGCGGCTTGTCTTACTCAGCGGCTGCGCTGGTCAAGCAGAACTCCTATGATACGGGAGCCGCTGATGATTCCACTATGGCATACGCGGTGTTTGGCGCTGCGAGTATGGCCCTGTCCGACATGATCAGCATCCGGGGCGCAATCAACTACACTGACGGCGCTAATACTTACCTGTACCGCTCTGGTGGCGCGGATGCCTACTTTGACAACGGCGACCTGGAAAATCTTTCCGGCATGGGCGGCACCATTGGCGCGTCCATGAGCCTGGGCGGTGGCCGCACCATCAATGCCACCTATGGCATGACCAAGCTGGATGTGGACAATTTGGCTCCAAAAACCAATGAAACTAACGAAAACGCGTTTGTAAACTACCAGTGGACGCCGGTCAAGAACGTCATGATGGGCGTTGAATATGGCTACTACTCCTCTGAAACTCGGGGCGGCCAAAGCGACGACGCTAACCGTCTGATGTTCGCAGCACAGTACAACTTCTAATCCTTCCTTTTAGAAGTTAACTCGAAAAGGCCCCGGCATCTGCCGGGGCCTTTTCGTTCCATTCCAGTGCAACCAGCACCAATGCCTACCACAGCCAGACTCTCACCCTCACTGCAACTCAGCTGCATCACCACCAATTCAACAAGTTACAAACCCGAATCCTTTTGGCACGCTTGATGCTGTGTATATTTTGCATGGAATGCGACGGAGACACTCCGCCTCGTTCAGCTCCTTAATCAATGAGGTGACACGATGAAAAAGGCCAAAGACCAGAACCTGTTGTTCGAACTGACCCAGCCCTACGAAGCTAAAATGATCCAGGACTTGCACAACTACTTTGACTGGATGTTCTTCGCCAACTAAAGCAAGCCAGACACAAAAAAGCCGGGAGGCATCAGCCGTCCCGGCTTTTTCTTTTCTGCACTCTCAGAACATCAGACGCTGCTTACAACAGCAGAGAGCGGATATCCCCCAGCAACTGACTTAACACGGTCGTGAACCGCGCCGCATCGGCCCCGTTCACCGCACGGTGATCGTAAGACAGCGACAGCGGCAGCAACAACCTTGGCTGGAATTCACTACCATCCCACACCGGCTTCATAGCCGCTTTGGAGACACCAAGAATCGCCACTTCCGGAGCATTCACGATTGGCGTAAATGCTGTGCCGCCAATACCACCCAGGCTTGTGATGGTAAAACAGGCACCCTGCATTTCTGCCGGCTTCAACTTCTTGTCTCGGGCTTTCTGGGCAAGCTCCGCACTCTCTGCGGCCAGCTCCCAAAGGCCTTTCTTGTCCACATCACGAATTACCGGAACCATCAGCCCATTCGGCGTATCCACAGCAATACCGATGTGAATGTACTGCTTGCGAACCACTTCTTTGCGTTCCATGTCCAGAGACACATTGAACTGCGGCAGCTCCGCCAACGCGGTTGCACAGGCTTTCAGAAGGAACGGCAGCGGCGTCATCTTCACGCCCTTTTTCTCACCGGCGGCTTTCTGCGATTTGCGGAATGCCTCCATATCGGTGATGTCCGCGTCCTCAAACTGGGTCACGTGGGGCACGTTCAGCCAGCTACGCTGCATGTTAGCAGCCGTAACCGCCATCATCCGCGACATCGCTTCTTTCTCAATGTCACCGAACTGACTGAAGTCCGGCAGCTTAACGCCCGGAATACCAGAGCCGGTAGCCACAGAGCTGCCCTGCTGAGCCTGTTGCAGCTGGTTCTTCACATAGACCTGCACATCGTCTTTCAGAATCCGGCTTTTCGGGCCAGACCCCTTAATGCGGGTCATGTCTGCACCCAGCTCCCGAGCCAGCTTGCGCACCGCAGGGCCAGCATGAATCTTGGCGCCCGGCGCAGGCGGCTCGTAGGTTGAGCTCTGCGACTGTGGCGCCGGTTCTTTCTGCTGGGCCTTATCATCTGTTTTGGGTTCAGGCTTTTCATCCTGACCGGAGTCGGCAGCAGGCGCATCGTCTTGCTGGTCGTCGTCTTCTTCACCGCCGTCTTCGGCAACCGTCAGCTCGAGAAGCTTGTCGCCTTCCGACAACTTGTCCCCCTCGACCACCAGAATCTTGGCCACTTTGCCGCTGAAAGGCGACGGGATTTCCATGGAGGCCTTATCGGACTCAACGGTCACCAAAGCATCGTCAGCTTCAACGGTATCGCCTTCGGAAACGTTGATTTCGATAACCGGCACATTCTCCATGCCATCCAGGGGCGGAACCAGCACGATTTCCGTGCGGGAACCGCCAGACTTCTTCTTGGGTGCCGGCTTGCTCTGTTCCGGTTCAGCCTGGCTTTCGGAGCTGGTGTCGCTCTTCGGCTTTTCTTCGGCCTTCTCATTCGGCTCATCACCCGAATCTTCAGCAGAGTCGTCTGATCCCCCAGCCTCTCCACCAGCCTCGCCGCTGGATTCCATAATGCCCACAACGTCGCCTTCCTTCACCTTGTCACCCACCTTTACGGTAAGCTTGATGATCTTTCCGGCGCCGGGTGAGGGCAATTCTACGGAGGCCTTATCGGTTTCAACGGTCAGAATCGGATCTTCCACTTCAACCGAATCGCCGGCACTTACCAGAAGTTCAATAACCTCAACTTCGTCTGCCCCTCCGAGATCGGGAACCTTGATTTCCTGTTCGCTCATGACGGTCTCCTTAGCAGTGCGCCGGGTTCGTTTTGTTGCGATCGATTCCGTACTTGCGCATGGCTTCGAGAACCTGCTCTTCCTTGATTTCGCCATCTTTGGCCAGAGCAGAAAGAGCGGTTACCGTTACATGATAGCGATCTATCTCAAAGAAACTGCGCAGCTTCTCCCGGGTATCACTGCGGCCAAAGCCATCTGTTCCCAGCGTATGGAAGGTTTTCGGGATGAAGGCACGAAGCTGCTCTGAGTGCAGCTTGATGTAATCCGTAGAAGAAACGACCGGGCCGGTCTGATTTTCCAGGCACTGGGTGATGTAGGCTTTACGGTTGTTGTCGTCCGGGTGCAGCAGATTCCAGCGCTCGACGTGCTGACCATCACGGGCCAGCTCGTTGTAGCTGGTCACACTCCAGACATCCGAAGCAACGCCCCAGTCCTCTTTCAGCATTTGAGCCGCTGCACGAACCTCGTTCATAATCGCACCAGCGCTAAGCAGCTGCACACGCAGCTTTTTCTTGCCGCCTTTTACTTCTACAGACTCGAACTTGTACATTCCTTTGATGATGCCGTCTTCACATCCTTTGGGCATAGCCGGCTGTTCGTAGTTCTCGTTTTCCATGGTGATGTAGTAGAAAACATTTTGGTTCTCTTCAAACATCTCCTTCATGCCATGGTGGATGACCACTGCCATTTCATAACCATAAGACGGGTCATAAGCTCTGCAGTTCGGGATGGTGTTAGCCAGAATATGACTGTGTCCATCCTGGTGCTGCAGGCCCTCACCATTGAGGGTAGTCCGGCCAGCGGTACCACCAATCAGAAAGCCCCGCGCCTGCATGTCACCGGAAGCCCAGGCCAGATCGCCCACGCGTTGGAAGCCAAACATGGAATAGAACGCGTAGAACGGGATCAGCGGGAAATTGTTGGTGCTGTACGAGGTTGCAGCCGCCATCCACGCTGCCATAGCGCCACCCTCGTTAATACCTTCCTGTAGAATCTGGCCTTTTTTGTCCTCACGGTAATACATGATCTGGTCACGATCCTGAGGCACGTATTTCTGGCCCTCGGCGGTATAGATCCCGAGCTGGCGGAACATACCCTCCATACCAAACGTACGGGCTTCATCCGGCACAATGGGCACGACGCGCTTACCAATACGTTTGTCTTTGACCAGCGCATTCAGTAGGCGAACATACACCATGGTCAAGGAGATTTCCCGGCCGTTTGAACCTTCCAGAACCTGCTTGAAAATATCCAGATCGGGAATCTTGAGCGGCTGGCTGTCCTTGCGACGCCGGGGATAGAAACCGCCCAGCTCCTGCCGACGCTTGTTCATATAAACCAGCTCCGGGCTGTCTGGCGCCGGGCGGTAATAAGGTACGCTTTCCAGCTCTTCGTCTTTCAGCGGGATCGCAAAGCGATCACGAAATGCCTTCAGAGTGTCCAAATCCAGTTTTTTCAGAGAGTGCGCCGTGTTCTGGGATTCACCCGCTGCGCCAAATCCATAGCCCTTGATGGTGTGGGCAAGAATCACCGTTGGCTTGCCATTGGCCTCAGTCGCCGCCTTTTTATAGGCTGCATAAACTTTGTAGGGGTCGTGACCACCCCGGTTGAGCTTGTTGATATCGTCATCAGACCAGCCTTCAACCAGCTTGGCCATCTCCGGGTACTTGCCGAAGAAATGCTTGCGAGTGTGTGCCGGCCCATTATGAGTGTAGTTCTGCAAGTCACCATCGCAGATTTCATCCATGGCACGCTGCATCACACCATTGTTATCCTGATCGAACAGGGTGTCCCACACTCGGCCCCAGACCACCTTGATGACGTTCCAGCCAGCACCGCGGAAAGCGCCTTCCAGTTCCTGGATAATCTTTCCGTTGCCACGCACCGGCCCATCCAAGCGCTGCAAGTTACAGTTCACCACGAACACCAGGTTATCGAGATTTTCGCGTCCGGCCTTGGAAATGCACCCAAGCGTTTCGGGCTCGTCGGTTTCACCATCGCCTACAAAGCACCAGACCTTGCGGTCACCCATTTCAATGAGCTCACGGCCATCCAGATACTTCATCACGTGAGCCTGGTAAATGGCCTGAATTGGCCCAAGCCCCATGGATACCGTGGGGAACTGCCAGTAATCCGGCATCAGCCACGGGTGCGGATAGGAAGAAAGCCCGTCGCCATCTACTTCCTCGCGGTATTTATCAAGCTGCTCTTCTGTAAACCGCCCCTCCAGAAAGGAGCGTGCATAGTTACCCGGTGAGGCATGGCCCTGGAAATAAACCAGATCTGATTCACGCTTTTCATCGCCACCGTGGAAAAAGTAGTTGAAGCCCACATCGTAAAGAGTGGCAGCAGACGAGAACGTGGAAATGTGTCCACCCAGATCACCCGGGCGCTTGCTGGCCCGCACGACCATCGCCATGGCGTTCCAGCGAATCAGCGAACGAATCCGGCGCTCCATAAACAGATCACCCGGCATGCGGGCTTCCTGAGCTGCCGGGATTGTGTTCCGGAACGGTGTAGTAATTGAATAAGGCAGCTCGGTACCATCCCGGCTCGCGCGCTCAGAGAGCCGCTCAAGAATGTACTTTACCCGGTCTATACCTTCGTTCTCGATTAATGACTCGAGCGCATCAAGCCATTCGCTCGTTTCAATGGGATCATCATCGTGGTACATCAAACCTCCCCCCTTCGCATCAAAAAAGTGCAGCAGGTGCCGAGACCGGCATCCGCGCTTGCGGTATCGATGAGCTGCGAAAATACAGCTTCTTTGTCATGAGTAACCTGCCGGAAGATATACCGGGCAACGGCACAAACTGTGTTCATCAAGCATAGAACAGCTTTTACACTTTTACCGCCCAACCCCACGGAATGATCAGCTTCTGACCAGAACCCGCCCAGTCTTACCAATCCAGACTAACTTTTCGTAGTATTTTTACTACGCATTACCCGTAAATTCTGACTGAAACGTGAACTCTTCTGATAAACCATAAAGATAATTACGATTAGTTACGTAATAATGCCCTTTTTTCGACCACCAAACAACCGGGCTCCGACCAACGTCTTAGTGCCTGCAGCGCCCGGCTTTTCATTATCGTGCTAAATGATATCGACACAGAGATTTACAGCCAAAATCTATAGTTTCCATTTGTTTTCATTAAGTTAAAAGTATACAGGAGGGATTAAAGAATCCTTTCTGCGATTTTTTAATTAGACCTGAAACTAAACGCCAATTTATGTATACTCCTCTGCCCATTTTTTGACCATCGGAGCGGTGCTGATTTTGCCCTCCTGACATTTCAGACTTTCAACTACAGAGGGCGAACCATGAATTCAATCGTCACCTTTCCCAACCGGATTCCCACCGCAGAATTCGAGGAACGACGCTTCAAGGTTTATACAGACCGCCAGCTAGACAAGATTGAAATCATTCAGAGCCTCCCCGAGGACACCCTGTTTGAAATGAAAGTAGTAGCCAGCGTGCTGCCCTTCCGGGTGAATGAGTATGTGATCAACGAATTGATCAACTGGGACAAGGTGCCCAACGATCCCATCTATCAGCTGGTCTTCCCGCAAAAAGGCATGTTGAAAGACGAGCACTTTGAGCGCATGGCTCAGATGCACCGGGAGGGCGCCGATAAAAAAGAGATTCAGGTCGTCGCAAAAGAGATCCGCGATGAACTGAACCCTCACCCGGCCGGCCAGATGGAAATGAACATGCCGGAGCTGGAAGGCGAAGTGCTCGACGGCGTACAACACAAATACCGTGAGACGGTGCTGTTTTTCCCGGCACAAGGCCAGACCTGCCACTCCTATTGCACCTTCTGTTTCCGCTGGGCGCAGTTCGTGGGCGACAAAGACCTGAAAATGTCGAGCACCGAAGCACACAAGCTTCATGGCTACCTTCAGGAACACACCGAAGTTACCGACCTGCTGGTAACCGGTGGCGACCCCATGGTGATGAAAACCAGGAGCCTGGCTCAGTACCTTGAACCTTTGCTGCAGCCCGAGTTCGATCACATCCAGACCATTCGCATCGGCACCAAGGCCCTGACTTTCTGGCCATATCGCTTTGTGACCGACAAGGATGCCGATGAGCTGATCGACCTGTTCGCCAGGCTTGTGGACGCGGGCAAGCATGTTGCGATCATGGCCCACTACAACCACTGGCAGGAAATCACCACCGACATTGCGGAGGAGGCTATCCGCCGTATCCGCGCTACCGGTGCCGAAATCCGCGCGCAAGGTCCGCTGATCAAACACGTGAACGATGATGCAGACGCCTGGGCCAGGCTCTGGAAGAAGGAAGTCCAGCTCGGCATCATCCCCTACTACATGTTTGTAGAGCGCGACACCGGCGCCAAGAACTACTTCGAAGTGCCCCTGGCAGAAGCTTTCCATATTTACCGCGAAGCCATGAAAAAAGTCAGCGGCCTGGCCCGCACCGCTCGCGGCCCCAGCATGAGTGCCGGCCCAGGCAAAGTGGAAATTCAGGGAATAGCCGAAGTGAACGGCGAGAAGGTCTTTGTGCTGCGCTTTTTGCAAGGCCGCAACCCGGACTGGGTTCAGCGCCCATTCTTTGCCAAATACAGTGAAACAGCCACCTGGCTTAATGAGCTGGAGCCTGCTTTTGGTGAGGAGAAGTTTTTCTATGAGGATGAGTTTGAGGAGATGAAGAAGGGGAATGGATAAACGTTAGCCACACTGTCACCAAAAAACCGGGCACCACGCCCGGTTTTTAGTAACGCTACAAGTCGGGCACACCTTCTCCTAACTTGTTTTTCGTCCAACCAGGTTCCGGATCAATGCATCATTGTATAAAGCTTACGCCGATAGGTGCGCACATCCGGGTTGCTGTTACCGAGCTTCTCAAATAGCTCAACCAGCGTTGTCTTGCCCACCTCGTCTTTATATTTACTGTCCACCTGCATCAGTCGGATCAGCAACTCCATCGCTTCGGCATTTTTTTCCTGCAGCACGTTGTGAAGTGCCAGCAAGTGCAAAGCGTTAGGATCTTTCGCATCCTGCTCCAGCGCCATTTCCAACTCTTTCACGGGCGGAAGTTCTGCAGACTGCCTCAGGAACTTTATCCGGGCTGCCAGCTGCTTTGCCTGGTGTTGCAGTTTTTCCTCCGGCGGCAAGCTTTCGAGCACCTGTTCGGCGCTTTCGAGGTCACCGGTTTCGGCTTTTAGCTGGGCAAGGTCGATCAGCACCTTCAGGTTCTCCGGATCTTTTTGGTTCATCTCGGAGAGAATACCCAGCGCGCCGCCAATATCGCCTTCGTCCCAGATGCGATGGGCTTTTTCGTAAGGGTCTTCCTCGGGCAGCGCTATGTGCTTCTCTAGCACCTTGCGGATTTCGCTCTCTGGCAGGGCTGAGCTAAAGCCATCCACAGCTTGGCCATCTTTCACCAGAATAATCGTGGGCAGGCTGCGCACACCCAGGTTGGATGTAAGCTGTTCTTGCTCATCCGCATTCACTTTGGCAAGCCTGAATGCACCCTGGTATTCGTTCACTAGCTTTTCCAGCAGAGGCATAAGCTGCTTGCAGGGCGCACACGATTCAGCCCATACATCTACAAGTACGGGTACGGACGAGGATGCATCCATAACCTCCTGCTGGAAGTTTTCCATGGTGGCTTCAAATATATGGGGAGAGCTGCTCATGTCGGGCACCTGAAATGTTCAAAATGTTCATTATTGGTTAAACCGTAGATGGGGCGCCGAGGCCCGGAATTCAATAGTGCCAGGCCAAGGTATTAGCGGTGCCCATGCTTGAAAATATGACTTTAGGCTTCAGTTAGTATTCAGACACTTCTCCTACCAGGAAGCAGATACAGCATGAATCACGACAACGACAAAGACTCGCTGGAAGAACTCGAGGAAGACGTGACCGAATACATCGGCAAGAACGAACACAGCAAAGCCTTGGCTCTGCCCCAGCAATCTTTGCCCAAGCGGATGTATGTACTACCCGTATCAAACCGGCCGTTTTTCCCGGCACAGGTACAGCCGGTCATGGTTAATCAGAACCCATGGCAGGAGACACTCAAACGCGTGAGTGAAACCGACCACAAAGTGCTCGGCATCTGTTTTGTCGATGACCATCAGTCCGGGAAAAGCGTGCCCCAGAGCAGCGAACTGGCTACCGTTGGCTGCGCAGTGCGCGTTCATCACGCGCAGAATAAAGACGGCAATGTTCAATTTATTGCACAGGGTCTGCAGCGTTTTCGTATTGTTCAGTGGTTGCGCCGTAAGCCTCCGTATCTGGTGGAAGTTGAGTACCCGCAGGAGCCTGAAGAAGATGCGGATGAAACCAAAGCCTATACTCTGGCGATCATCAGTGCGATCAAAGAACTCCTTCGCACTAACCCGCTGTATGGAGAGGAAGTAAAACAGTACCTTTCGCGCTTCGGCCCGGAAGACAGCGCCCCTCTCACAGATTTCGGCGCATCCATGACCAGCGCCCCGGGCAAGGAACTGCAGGACATCCTGAATACCGTACCCTTGCTGAGGCGCATGGAGAAGGTGCTTCTGTTGATGCGCAAAGAACTGGAAGTGGCGCGCCTGCAGTCTGAAATCAGCGAAGAAGTGAATGAGAAGGTACAGAAGCACCAGCGTGATTTCTTCCTGAAAGAACAGCTAAAGGTCATCCAGCGCGAGCTGGGCATGTCGAAAGACGATAAAACGGCGGATGCCGAGCGCTTCGAAACCCGAATGGCGGAGCTGAACCCACCGGAGGCCGTACAAGAGCGTTTTGACGAGGAATTGCAAAAGCTACAGATTCTGGAGCAGGGCTCGCCGGAGTATGGTGTTACCCGCAATTATCTGGATTGGCTTACGCAGGTGCCCTGGGGCCAGCACTCTGAGGATCAGTTTGATTTGGCAGAAGGCCGCCGCATCCTGGATCGGGATCACGACGGCCTTGGTGATGTAAAAGATCGGATTATTGAGTTTCTGGCAGAAGGCACATTTAAGGGCGAAGTCAGCGGTTCAATTCTTCTGCTCGTTGGCCCGCCGGGCGTGGGTAAAACGTCCATTGGTCATTCTGTAGCGAACGCACTCGGGCGCAAATTCTATCGGTTCAGTGTGGGCGGCATGCGTGATGAGGCTGAAATCAAAGGCCACAGGCGCACCTATATCGGCGCCATGCCCGGCAAGTTTGTGCAGGCCCTGAAAGATACCAAAGTGGCCAACCCGGTGATCATGCTCGACGAGATCGACAAGATCGGCGCCTCCTATCAGGGGGACCCGGCTTCTGCCCTTCTGGAGACTCTGGATCCAGAGCAGAACAGGGAGTTTCTGGATCACTACCTGGATGTCCGTATGGACCTGTCCAAGGTGCTCTTCATTTGCACCGCGAACCAGCTTGACACCATTCCCAGGCCGCTTCTGGATCGCATGGATGTTATCCGGTTGTCTGGCTACATCGCCGAAGAAAAGCTGGCGATCGCCAAGCACCATCTGCTACCGCGCCTGCTGAAACGGGCGGGGCTTCTGAAGAAACAGTTCAACATTACCGATGCCGCGATCCGGCAGGTAATCGAGGGCTATGCCCGCGAAGCCGGTGTCCGGAACCTGGAAAAACTGCTGCACAAAGTCATGCGCAAGGGCATCGTAAAGCTATTGGAAACTCCGGACGAGCCGGTGAAGGTAGGCGTAGCCGACCTGCAGGAATATTTGGGACAGCCAGTATTCCGGAAAGAGAAATCACTCAAGGGTGTCGGAGTAGTAACCGGCCTCGCCTGGACGGCCATGGGCGGCGTAACACTCAGCATAGAAGCTTCCCGTGTGCATACCAGTCAGCGCGGCTTTAAGTTGACCGGCCAGCTTGGCGACGTCATGAAAGAGTCGGCCGAAATCGCTTACAGCTACGTTTGCTCAAACCTGAAACGGTTCAAGGGCGACCCCGGGTTTTTCGATAAGTCCTTCGTGCACCTTCATGTGCCGGAAGGTGCAACACCCAAGGACGGCCCCAGTGCCGGCGTCACCATGGCAACGGCCCTGCTGTCTATCGCTCGCCGGGAAATACCTCAGCAAAATACGGCAATGACCGGAGAGCTGACGCTCACCGGCCAGGTTCTTCCCGTGGGGGGCATACGCGAGAAAGTCATCGCGGCTCGCCGGCAGAAAATCAACAACCTGATTCTGCCAGAGGCGAACCGCGGGGATTACGAGGAGTTACCGGATTATCTCAGGGAAGGCCTGACCGTCAATTTCGCCCGGCATTACAACGATGTATTTCAGGTATGCTTCGGCAACAAGCCCCGAACGGGCTCGTCAGTTCACTGAATCACCGGAGAAAGAAAAGGCTCACGCCTTTTCTTTCCAGCCATCGTCCTTCAGCACAGGGCCGACATCCAGCACCGGTGAGGCATCTATATCGTCAGCATCCATCATGTGGGCAACCCGCTGAAGGGACCCCAGGATCATGTTCTGCTCCCACTCATGAAGGCTCTGGAACTTCTTGATGAAGTCTTCCTGCAAGGGGTTCGGGGCACGGGAAAGTATGTCTGCTCCATCCTCGGTCAGGTGCGCGTGAACCTTGCGCTTGTCTTGAGTGCTGCGAACACGGTAAACCAGCTTCCGGAGCTCCAGGCGATCGAGGATGGTCGTAACCGTGGCCTGGCTGAGACTGACCTTGTCGGCGATAGTACCGATAGTTACCTCACCCAGATCCCGGATTGTCCGCATGATCAACAGTTGCGGGCCGGTAAGCCCGGCATTCTTGCTAAGACGCTTGGAATGAAGATCCGTCGCCCGGATAACACGTCTGAGTGCCACCAGAACATGCTCATGATTATTCACTGTGTTACTGCTCCGCTGAAGCCTTCCGGCTTATTGTTTACACCACTAACGATTAAAGGTCTTTACACCCTCGAATGCAAGTAGCGGTTTTTACCTTCAGGTTTACTCAGAGCGACACGTAGGTCGGTATCAACTTCGAACAGTTGCGTGACTACGAAAGCTTCCGCACACTGAGGTTCCCGGATCATCCTGACAACACCGAAACTTGAGCCGGAGAATGTTAAATAATCAAAGAAGCCTCGGGCTAGCTTGACAAGGCAGGATGTGTAGTGTTTGTTTAGCTTTCTGAGAACATAAGAATAACCCTGAACCTAACAGGACAGACTCAATGACAACTTCACTGAAAAAACTCGTAACCGCCGTTAGCACTTCCGTTGCCCTCATGGGCGCCGGCTACGCAGCAGCAGACATTCAGATCGGTATCGCAGGCCCAATGACCGGACCTGTTGCCCAATACGGTGACATGCAGTTCTCCGGTGCTCGCATGGCAATTGAGCGGATCAACGCCAATGGCGGCGTGATGGGCGAGAAGCTCGTCGCTGTAGAATACGATGACGTGTGTGACCCTAAGCAGGCCGTTACTGTCGCAAACCGTCTGGTAAACGATGGCGTCAAATATGTAATTGGCCACCTCTGCTCCAGCTCGACCCAGCCCGCCTCAGACATTTATGAGGACGAAGGCATTCTGATGGTCACACCCGCCTCAACCAGCCCTGAGATCACTGAGCGTGGCTATGAGCTGATCTTCCGCACCATTGGCCTCGACAGCATGCAGGGCCCTGTAGCCGCCAACTACATCGCCAGCCAGAATCCCGAGCGTGTTGCTGTCATTCACGATAAGCAGCAGTACGGTGAGGGTATTGCGACGGCAGTGCGCGACACTTTGAAAGACAAAGGCATCGAGATTGCGATGTTTGAAGGTGTTACCGCCGGCGATAAAGACTTCTCATCCCTGGTCACCAAGCTCAAGCAAGCCAATGTGGATTACGTGTACTTTGGCGGCTATCACCCCGAGCTGGGCCTGATTCTGCGCCAGGCGCGCCAGGCAAATCTGGACACGAAGTTCATGGGTCCTGAAGGCGTTGGTAACAAAGATATCAACACCATTGCCGGTGAAGCCGCAGAAGGGCTTCTGGTAACCCTGCCACCAAGCTTCGACCAAAAAGCAGAAAACCAGGAGCTGGTAAAAGCATTCGAAGCCAAGGGTGAAGATCCTTCAGGCCCGTTTGTGCTGACCTCCTACGCCGCCGTTCAGCTGGTTGCTGACGGTATCGAAGCTGCTAAATCCAAAGACCCTTTCGACGTTGCTGCCGCTTTGCGCAGCGGCACCTTTGAAACACCGATCGGCACTGTGCAGTACGACAAGGCCGGCGATATGAAGTCGTTTGAGTTTGTTGTGTTCGAATGGCATTCAGATGGCAGCAAAACTCCGGTAAACTAAGCCAAATCGTTAATTAACGGTAATGATGAGGACACCTTCTCACCGCGATCCGGGGGAAGGTGTTTTTCTAGGCTCCTTTTGATCCT
>Ga0075530_1000913_pt1:0-5000 | contig 14043 bp, 12 predicted proteins | sample NGEPerD_2_FD_75101 | JGI IMG/M metagenome (GOLD analysis project Ga0075530, IMG submission 75101) | Arctic peat soil microbial communities from the Barrow Environmental Observatory site, Barrow, Alaska, USA - NGEE PermafrostL1-D | ecosystem: Environmental > Terrestrial > Soil > Wetlands >...
CGTTCAAGATTTTCGCTCGCGCGACGGCGCTTGCAAGGCCGAATCGTCGGCGATGATCGCAAGCCCCTGGAGCACTAGTTTCGGTTCGAACTCGTAGCGGGCGGCCAGATAACCCAACATATGCATTCCGGCGCCGCCGGTCATGATGTTGTGAACGGGAACGCTTCCGTGCAGCCTGATGCTATACGCGCCCATATCCGCGACGATGCGATCGATGCTTGCGGTGAGCGCTAGTCGCGCGCCCACTCTTACGCCCTGCGCGGTTGATCGGCCGAATAGCGCTTGGTCATCGCTGTCGCCATCGGAGCCGAAGGAAATACGCGCGGTGTGTTCGAGCAGGCTACGGCGCATCAGCTCCAGGCCGGGCAGGATCAGCCCGCCAAGATGCTGGCCCTCCGCATCCAGTGCGTCGATGGTCACCGCAGTGCCGCAGTCGACCACAATGCATGGCTCATGAAAGCGTCGACGCGCCGCGACCAACGCGCAGAAGCGGTCCGCACCGAAAGTTTCCGGGTTGTCGTACGCGAGCCCGATGCCATAGCCAGAACGCTCTGAAATGACGAACTCGGGTTGATGGCGGTCGCGCGCAGCCACGAGGCGCGTAAATTCCTGCCGGAAAGAGTCGCCCAGCACGCTGGCGATTACGGTGCGGCGCGGCGCGTGCGCGGCATCCAGCGCTGTCAACACGGCTTGCGCCCGGTCTGGCGATGCATATTCGCTCACGCAAACTTGGCTGAGTTCGCCGCCGCAAAGTTCGCACCATTTGATGCGGCTGTTGCCGGCGTCGACAAGCACCGTCATGCGTCGGTACTCAATCTGACTTCGCCGCAGGTAAAGGCGCGCAAGGTCTCGCCGCAATTCATCAGCAACCGGCCGTCCGCATCGATGCCCATCGCCACGCCGCGCTCGCAGCCCTGCGGTGTATGCAACTCCACCGGTTGCCCCAGGTTGCAGTCATAAATGCGCCATTTCCGCTCAAGATTTTCTGCGCGATTTTCCTCAAGTAGTGCCAACTCGGCGATGGTCGCCTCCAGCAGTCGTGCGGCGACGGTGTTTCGAGAAGGCGCGGTGCCGTTCATGACGATAGAGAGATCCGTCCACGGCTGATCGATCTTCGGCGCGTGACGATCCGGCATTTGAATGTTGAGACCAATGCCGATAACGAAATAGGGCTCACCGCCCGCATCGCCCGCCCGTTCTACCAAAACGCCACCGAGTTTTTTTCGCCGCCAGAGCACGTCGTTCGGCCATTTAAGCGCGATTTCTGTGGCGCCCAGCGAAGTTAACGCCTCGGCCAACGCCACGCCAATGCTTGCCGCAAGGCGGCCCGGTTTGACGCTCGATCGCTGGAACCGCCACAGCAATGACATATATATATTAGCCGCGAACGGCGACACCCATCTTCGCCCGCGACGGCCGCGGCCATCGGTTTGCCGCTCTGCCAGGCACACCTGGCCCGCGGCCGCGCCGGCGGCGCCCGCTCGCATCAAGTGCGCGCTGGTTGACTCCACTTCGGACAAAACTTCGATAGCTTTGATCACAGCGCGCGTACGTTCGTCGATGGCTTCAAAGATCGCTTGAGCATCCAGGAGATCGAGCCGGCGCGTCAGGCGATAACCTTCTCCGCGCGTATCTTTTATCTCGATATCCATCGACCGCAGGCGCTCGATGCCGAGGATTATGCTCCTGCGTGGCACGCCTAAGCGCGTGGCGAGAGCGTCGGGCGCGTGAGGCGTCCCGTCGTTGAGCGCGCGGACCAGAGCTTGCGCGTCAATCATTATGCGATGAACGGTTGAAGGCAGGCGGCCGGGGCGGACGCAACGACGCGGCGGCGCCATCTAGAATGAAAACCGGATCGTATAGACGCGAGCAATCCCATGAAGCCCCTGATGAACCTGCGCATGCTGCTGGCGTCCGCTCTAAGCGTTGCATGGCTGTTGGGGATACACACCGTCAGCGCGGACTATTACATTTACAAGGAAAACGACGGCACCCGCTGGTATACGAATCTCCGCATGCCCAGTGACTCCTATACCCTGATCGCGACGGTAGGCCGGCCCACGGCGGCATCCTCCTGCACGGGCGTGACACACACCATCATGCAGCAGCGCGCCTCGTCGCATGCTTCAGTAATTGAGCAATACGCACAAACCTACGATGTCGATGCCCGGATGATCAAGGCCATCATCAGCGTTGAATCGTGCTTTGACCGACATGCCGTATCGCGCGTAGGGGCCAAGGGTCTGATGCAGCTGATGCCGGCAACCGCACAAGAACTCGGGGTTTACGATGTCTTCGATGCCAACGACAACATGCGCGGTGGCATTCGTTACTTCAGCGAGATGTTATCGCGTTTTGACAAAAACACCGAGTTCGCGCTGGCCGCCTACAATGCGGGGCCCGGCGCGGTCGAGAAATATCACGGCATTCCACCCTACGAGGAAACGCGGAAGTACGTAAAGCGGGTGCTTGAGTATTACGACCGTTATGCGGCACTGGGCCAGTGAGTAGTTGTTAGCAACGTAAGTCGCCAGTCAATAGCGGATCAGCGACTCAACCGGATGCGCACCCACCCGCTCGCGTCCTTTGAGAAAACCAAGCTCAATCACGAACGCGCAGCACGCAATTTTTCCACCTTGCAGTTGTATAAGATCGGCGTCCGCAGCCGCGGTGCCACCGGTCGCAATAAGGTCGTCGATCAACGCATATGCCTGGCCCGGTGTGATTGCATCCGCGTGAACCTCGACGCGATCGGTGCCATATTCCAGCTGATAAGTAATGCCAACCGATTTACCGGGAAGCTTGCCCTGCTTGCGTATCAGCTGCAATGGCAAGCCGGTCTGTAAGGCCAGCGCGGAGCCGAAGATAAAGCCGCGCGACTCGACCGCGACAATGGCGTGCGGGCGGTATGGCGCGATACACTCGGCGAGCAGATGTATACTGTCCGCAAAACCATCGCCGTCACCCAGTAGCGGTGTGATGTCGCGAAACAGCACACCCGGGCGGGGAAAGTCAGGGACGTCACGTATCAGGGACTTGATTCGGGCCAGTTTGGCTTGTGCCATCGTTGCGATCAATTAAGCATGACAAAAAAAGGCCCGATGGTTAAAAATCATCGGGCCTTGAGTTAAATGCTTGGCGGTGACCTACTCTCACATGGGGAAGCCCCACACTATCATCGTCGCTGAACACTTTCACTTCCGAGTTCGGGATGGAATCGGGTGGTTCTTGTTCGCTATGGCCGCCAAACAACTTGTATGGACTCCATTTTAAATGGAGTTCCAAAACTGGAAAACATTAGGCGAAGTATGTCGTTACCAACCCAAAATGCTTGGGTGTTATATGGTCAAGCCTCACGGTCAATTAGTACTGGTTAGCTGCGTACATTACTGCACTTCCACATCCAGCCTATCAACGTCGTAGTCTTCGACGGACCTTTAGGGACCTCGAGGGTCCAGGGAGAACTCATCTTGGGGAGGGCTTCCCGCTTAGATGCTTTCAGCGGTTATCCCGTCCGTACATAGCTACCCGGCAGCGCCACTGGCGTGACGACCGGAACACCAGAGGTACGTCCACTCCGGTCCTCTCGTACTGGGAGCAGCACCCCTCAATTCTCCAACGCCCATGGCAGATAGGGACCGAACTGTCTCACGACGTTCTAAACCCAGCTCGCGTACCACTTTAATCGGCGAACAGCCGAACCCTTGGGACCTGCTTCAGCCCCAGGATGTGATGAGCCGACATCGAGGTGCCAAACACTGCCGTCGATATGGACTCTTGGGCAGTATCAGCCTGTTATCCCCGGAGTACCTTTTATCCGTTGAGCGATGGCCCTTCCATACAGAACCACCGGATCACTAAGACCTGCTTTCGCACCTGCTCGACGTGTCTGTCTCGCAGTCAAGCACCCTTATGCCTTTGCACTAATCGCGCGATTTCCGACCGCGCTTAGGGTACCGTCGCGCTCCTCCGTTACTCTTTGGGAGGAGACCGCCCCAGTCAAACTACCCACCACACACTGTCCCCGACCCGGATAACGGGCCTGGGTTAGAACTCCGAACATACCAGGGTGGTATTTCAAGGTTGGCTCCACCGAAACTAGCGTTCCGGTTTCAAAGCCTCCCACCTATCCTACACAAGCAGGTTCAAAGTTCAGTGTGAAGCTATAGTAAAGGTTCACGGGGTCTTTCCGTCTTGCCACGGGAACGCTGCATCTTAACAGCGGTTTCAACTTCACTGAGTCTCGGGTAGAGACAGTGGGGCCATCGTTACGCCATTCGTGCAGGTCGGAACTTACCCGACAAGGAATTTCGCTACCTTAGGACCGTTATAGTTACGGCCGCCGTTTACCGGGGCTTCGATCAAGAGCTTTGCCTTACGGCTGACCCCATCAATTAACCTTCCGGCACCGGGCAGGCGTCACACCGTATACGTCCACTTTCGTGTTTGCACAGTGCTGTGTTTTTAGTAAACAGTCGCAGCCCCCTGGCCACTGCAACCCCTTTCCGCTTCAGCCGCGAAGGCTTACACGTACAAGGGGCGTACCTTCTTCCGAAGTTACGGTACTATTTTGCCTAGTTCCTTCACCCGAGTTCTCTCAAGCGCCTTAGGATTCTCACCCTGCCCACCTGTGTCGGTTTTGGGTACGGTTTCATGCTGTCTAGAGCTTAGAGGCTTTTCTTGGAAGCATGGCATTGATCACTTCGCTCCTAAAAAGGTGCTCGTTATCACGTCTCGACCTTGATTCTCCGGATTTGCCTAGAGAGCCAGCCTACACGCTTGAACCGGGACAACCAACGCCCGGCTGACCTAGCCTTCTTCGTCCCCTCATCGCAACTGCATGAAGTACAGGAATATTAACCTGTTTCCCATCGACTACACGTTTCCGTCTCGCCTTAGGGACCGACTAACCCTGCGCCGATTAACGTTGCGCAGGAAACCTTGGGCTTTCGGCGTGCGGGTTTTTCACCCGCATTATCGTTACTCATGTCAGCATTCGC
>Ga0075530_1000913_pt1:10000-14043 | contig 14043 bp, 12 predicted proteins | sample NGEPerD_2_FD_75101 | JGI IMG/M metagenome (GOLD analysis project Ga0075530, IMG submission 75101) | Arctic peat soil microbial communities from the Barrow Environmental Observatory site, Barrow, Alaska, USA - NGEE PermafrostL1-D | ecosystem: Environmental > Terrestrial > Soil >...
AGACAAATTGACCGACAAGCGTGCTGACGTTATCTTCCCTACATTGAAAAAATCTTGGAATTCCAGTGCCCCGCGGATCATACATAAAAGCCGACTATAAACGCAGTGGACGACACGTTTCCGCTGCAGATCATGGCGTAACGCATTTTTTGTTCCGCGTCCCATCGCTAATTCCGATAATTAGCGTTCTCCTGCTCGGCGCTGTCATTGCAAAGGCTAACAGCGGCCGATTCATGGTACGGCAGCAGGATCAGGTGCAGGCAGTGGCTTTCACGTACGACAACGCGCGAACGGCGCCGCACATCAATTTGCCATTGGCGCTTCCAGACGCCTCCTTGATCCCGCCCGATCGAGAGGTTTCGAAGCGCGATTCACAATCGAGCATTGAACAGCAAGTAACAAGATCGGGTGCTCGTCTAGCCGCCAGATCAGGGTCTGCGGCACAGGGGGAATGGCATGAAATCACTGTCGCTAACGGAGATACATTATCGTCAATATTCAGTCGCTTGGACATTTATGACGAATTGGATGGCATCATGCGCCTTGGCGGCGATACTGACGTCCTGGACTCAATCTATCCGGGCCAGAATCTGCGCGTGCGCATTGGCGACCGCGGCATGGAAGATCTTATTTTCGACCCCGATTACGCGACGCGCCTTAGCGTAACCAAAACCAGCGAAGGTAACCTGCAAGCGAAATTACGTGATCGCGCATTAGAGACGCGCCGCATCGTCACCTCCGGTGTCATATCCCGGTCGCTATACATGGACGGAAATGACGCCGGTCTATCTGATTTAATGATCATGAAACTGGCCGGACTGTTCGGCTGGGATATCGACTTTGCTCTGGACATTCGCAAAGGTGACACATTCACCGTAGTGCATGATGAGGATTATCGCCAGGGTCAAGCAGTGGGCTCAGGCAACATTGTTGCTGCGGAATTCACCAGCCATGGTCGCGTCTTCAGGGCGATACGCTACACCGATTCCAATGGGCATACTGGTTTTTACACGCCGGAAGGCCGGAGCGTCCGCCGCCGTTTCCTGCGCACACCGGTGGATGTCGCCCGGATCAGCTCACCCTTCGACCTGAATCGAAGACATCCGATTCTCAATACGATCCGTGCGCATCGGGGCGTTGATTATGCTGCATCTACCGGCACATCTATCAAGGCGACCGGTGGTGCGGTGGTAGAGGAACGGGGCTACATCAGCGGTTACGGAAACACGATCATCCTCAGGCATGGCAGCCTCTACACTACGCTTTACGGTCACATGTCGGCTTTTGCCAGCGGGACCACTGTCGGACGACGGGTCACGCAGGGACAGACTATAGGCTACATCGGCTCGACCGGCCTTGCGACTGGCCCTCATCTGCATTACGAATTCCGGATAAACGGAGTACACCAAAATCCGCTGACGGTCGCGCTACCGACCGCCAACCCCTTGCCTGAAACCGAAAAAGCTCTCTTTCAGCAGGCTACCGCGTCAATTCGGGCCCGGCTGGGTGATTACACGCGTCAGGAACGCCTTGCTATGCAATCGAACAAATTCTGAGCGATCTTCAAAATAGTTGAATACTCAGATTAAGCGAAATAGGTCGTTGCCACTCAAGCCGAAAACGATGATCCGCACCCACATGTGGTGGTAGCGTTGGGATTGCGGATTACAAATTGCGCACCCTCAAGTCCTTCCGTGTAATCGATCTCCGCCCCCACAAGATATTGAAAACTCATAGGATCAACCAGTAAAGTCACGCCAGCTTTTTCGACATGTGTATCTCCTTCCTGTACGCTTTCGTCAAACGTAAAGCCATATTGAAACCCTGAACAGCCGCCCCCACTGATGAATACGCGCAGCTTAAGCTGATCGTTGCTTTCTTCATCAATCAACTCTTTTACTTTTTGAGCCGCGGCATCAGTGAAGTTAATAGGTGCCGGAATGACAGAAGCCGCTGCATCGATCACGCCCTGTTCTTCCGCAGTATTCATAGCTGTACCTCAGTTATAATTCGAAAAATAAATAGCGCCGTCTAGATATCCCAGACGCGCCGCGCGCAGGATGGTTCCGTTGCACGCGTTATACCAGACATGCAATTTCGTTGAGCCCAAGGGCTTCATCGAGGCCAAACATCAGATTCATATTCTGCACCGCCTGTCCCGCGGCGCCTTTCCCCAGGTTGTCAATCACCGACAGCACCAGCACGATGCTTCCTCCGCCCGGGCGATGTACCGCAATTTTACACTGATTAGAGCCCCGCACGCTGCGCGTTTGAGGATGGCTGCCCGCAGGCATAACATCAACAAAAGGCTCGCTAGCGAAGCGCCGTTGAAAAATGTCTTGTAGATCAACTTCATCTACAGTCAACCTTGCATACAACGTGGCGTGAATGCCACGAATAATGGGCGTCAGGTGAGGGACAAATGTCAATGACACTTCCCGGCGAGCACGCAACGCCAGCATTTGCGCAATCTCCGGCGAATGCCGGTGACCATCAGCACCATAAGCGCTGAAGTTTTCGCCGGTCTCGCAGAACAAACTGCCGATTCTGGCTTTGCGGCCGGCGCCGCTGACACCAGACTTGGCATCCGCAATCAGGTAATCAGGATCAACCAACCCCTCCTCAATCAATGGCAAAAACCCGAGCAACACGGCGGTTGGGTAACACCCGGGATTGGCGACCAGCCTTGCCGCACGAATCGCATCGCGATTCACTTCTGGCAATCCATAGACTGCCTGCTCAAGCAACTCGGGGCACGCGTGTGAGCGTCCGTACCACTGCTCCCATAAATCGGCATCCCGCAAGCGAAAGTCCGCTGCCAGATCAATAACTTTTACGCCTTCGCCAAGCAGGACTGGCGCGTATTCCATCGCCGTCCCATTAGGCGTTGCGAAAAACACAACATCGCATTCCGCAAGCGCTTTGAGCGAAAACTCAGCAAACGATAATTTCGTGCGCCCGCGCAAATTGTAGAACAACTCGTCCACGCGCTTGCCCACGGCGCTACGCGCGGTCACCGTTACCAGCGTAACTTGCGGATGCGACACCAATAAGCGCACCAATTCCGCGCCCGCATAGCCGGTTGCTCCGACAATGCCAGCCTTAATCATTCAAAATACTCACGGGGACCATAACTGTTAGCCACCACTTTGCCCGCACACATTTGACCATAGTCTGCGTCAATAACTCGATTAGCCATCTGGCTTCAAAATGATGACATAACGAAAAACAAATAGACAAGAATTGAAAAGTTTAACGATTTGCGCTGCGGATCAAACGTTGCAAATGGCGATTACTGACATAACTATTGACAATCATTCTCATTAGTATTTAAATCAGCTAGTCTTATGAGTGAGTCAGCGCCATGTATGTCTGTCTCTGTAACGCGGTAACCGACCACCAAATCCGGGCGGAGATTCGTCAAGGTGCGTGCACCTTGCGAGAATTGCGGAATCGGCTCGGCGTCGCAAGCCATTGTGGACGTTGCGGCCAGTGTGCACGTAACATTCTGACCGAAAACGCCATGGAGGGAAAACGGCAAGGTGCGACGATCGAAGCGGATACTCTGCCGCCGGCTCAGTCATCGATGGTCGCGTCTAAATCAGGTTCGATTCCCCGCCCGCTTCGCAAGCAAATACGTCAATATTAATCGCTCTTATTCGTTTTTGTAATTACCAAGTTAAATCAATAGGTTAGCTTGAATATTAGAATCTCCGATGCTAGATTGTCGTCGCAATGAAACGGCGCGCACTCGCGGTCACCGATTGTGAATGACATTGGCTCGGAGAAAAAATAATGAAAGGCGATAAGAAGGTTATTCAGTATTTAAATCAGGCACTTGCAAACGAGCTGACGGCAATAAACCAGTATTTTCTGCATGCCCGCATGTATAAGGACTGGGGGTTAGAAAAACTGAATGAAAAGGAGTATAGCGAATCGGTAGACGAAATGAAGCATGCCGACAAGCTGATCCAGCGAATCCTTTTTCTTGAGGGCTTACCTAACCTGCAGGATCTTGGGAAACTCAAAATCGGCGAGCATCC
>Ga0075530_1000914_pt1 | contig 14027 bp, 17 predicted proteins | sample NGEPerD_2_FD_75101 | JGI IMG/M metagenome (GOLD analysis project Ga0075530, IMG submission 75101) | Arctic peat soil microbial communities from the Barrow Environmental Observatory site, Barrow, Alaska, USA - NGEE PermafrostL1-D | ecosystem: Environmental > Terrestrial > Soil > Wetlands > Peat ...
CGGCCGTACGGGATCGACGCCGGCTTCCGGGACCCGTCAGGCAACTCCTTCCGGCTCACCCAGGCCCTGCCGATGGGGTCTGCATGACGGACATCGAGGCCGTATACGCCGCCGAGCGCGACCTGCTGGTTGGCCAGCTCCGTGACCTGACGGATACAGAGTGGGCGACCCCCAGCCTGTGTGAAGGCTGGTCGGTGCGGGACGTGACTGCGCACCTGCTGATGCCTTATGAGCTGAGCTTTCGACGCTTCGTGGTCGGACTCCTCCGGGCACGGTTCAGGTTTGACCAGTTTGCCGACCGGTGGGCTCGCGCCGACGCACGCACCGGCCACCAGCTGGTCGACGCGGTCGCCGCCACCACAGCGAGCGCGTTCAACGTGCCCGGCGCCGGCAAGACAGCGCCCTTGAGCCACCTGTTCCTGCACGCCCAGGACATCCGGGAGCCGCTGGGCATCCCTGCCGAAGCCACCGCCGAAGGTGGCCGTCGAGTGCTTGACGACCTGACCGAGGGCAAACATGCGGTCGACGCGGCCAAGACCGAAGGATTGCACCTGGAAGCGACCGACATCGACTGGTCGGCCGGGACGGGCGCCCCTACCGCTACTGGCCCGGCTGCGGTGTTGGCCAGCGCTCTGATGGGCCGCACCGCTTCCGCTGCCCGGCTGAAGGGAAGCGGCGCCGACAGGTTGCGCTCCCAACTCTGATCGACGCCCCGTCGCTCAACGGACCTCCCCGGACCTCCGGGCAAGCGGAACGTCCTACAACGCCGTTGACGCTGGCCTCCCGTGACCGCAGCCGCGCCGAGCGATGCCCGTATGCGGATCGGCTACCGGAACGATGCGACAGTCGAGCGGTTTGCTACCGGTCGGCCATCCGCTTGCGGGCTGAACTGAGTAGTCGTGTCATCGTCAGGTGTCCATGAGCCAGGGATCAATGAGATCCAGCCCCAATCGACTGAAGTCCTCAGTGTTGCGAGTGGCAAGAGCCGCACCGTGAGATCGGCAGATGGCAGCGATCTGGGCGTCGAAGCCGATGATCGGCGCGCCAGCGTGCTCACGTTCGACGACGACGTTGGCGTACTGGTTGGCCGCAGCGGCATCGAAGGGCAGGATGCGATCCGCGAAGATATCGAACACATCGTCCGCAGCGTCGCCCAAGAGAGCTCGTCGGCGGCCGACCGGCAGGCGGGCAATGCCGAAACGCACCTCGGCTAGCGTGACCGAGGTCGTATGGACCATGGCTGGCGGCACCTCGCGCACCCAACTTCCGACGTGGACGTCCGGCGCTGCCCGCATGAGTTCGGAGATGACGTTCGTGTCCAGGATGATGGCGCCCGGCGGTGCCGGCGAGCCTGTCGTCACCCGGACAGGTCCGCAGCCCGGGGCGCCTCGACGCGAGGCGGCAGCACGAGGTCGACTCCGCCAAGGTCGCCGAATCGAGCCAGGAGCGTCTGAGCTAGACCTCTCGGGTCGGTGGGCGGAGTGACAGCCGCGGTGAGAATCGCGCGAATCTCGGCCTCCATGGAGCGGCCATGCTGAGCTGCGCGGACGCGCAGCCGCGCACGCACCGTCTCGTCCAGATCCCTGACACTGACTGCAGCCACGGGGACCACCTCCCTGATGCTGTCAATGCTAGCAGGGCTCACCAATGAGGGACCCGCAACCGGGCATCTAGCTAGGCGTCGTCCCGGTATCGGTCCCGCCTCGCAGGGAGTTGTTGGAAGTCGGCCGACTCGTAGGTGGCGACGGCTCCGACGTTGGAGCTCTCGGCGCACACGATCGCGCGCGATGAGCCCAGCTCCCGCAGTGCGGCCGCCGCCGCGATGGTGATCGCCTTGCCATAGCCGTGACCGCGATGGTCCGCGTGAACGCCCATCGGCTCGAGCACGCCGGGCTTTCCTGGGCCGGCCGACCACGCCGTCACCGCCGCCACCGCGTTGCCCTGGTCGTCATAGGCGACCAGTGACCGGGCGTCGGCGTACGGCAATCCGGCCGCCATCGCGTGCCAGCGCTTGTCCGTGAACTTCGGACTGCCGAACGATGACCGGTGTACAGCTGTGTGCGCGGGCGCTTGCTCCGGCCCGATCACCTCGATCCGCAGGCCTGTGTCCTCCACCGGCTCCGTGAGGTCGCGGCGCAGCGGCGTCCACGGCTCGTCTGTCCTCCAGCCGTCCGCCGAGAGTAGATCCATGATCAGCGCGCCCACTGGCGCCTCGACGGCCACCTTTCCCGCCGGCAGCACGCCGCGCTCCGGCTCGGTCACGTCCTCGACAAGCTGCTGCGCCAGCTCCTCGTCCCGCTGAGCGTCTGGCGCGGTCGTCAGCCGCAACAGCTCGGGACCGTCCAGCAGCCCGACGGCGAGAATCTGTCCTTCTCGGCTCCAGGTGCGGATGGCCGCGGCGATCGCCTCTGCACCGCGCTGCCAGAACCAGCCCAGGTCCCCCGGATGCAGTTGCATCGGCGCCGCGTCGTACTGCCACTCCCGCACCACGCCCACAACCTCGCTCAGCCCAGCGACGCCCGGATTGACCAACATGATCGCCATACCCCGGATCACACACCACCACCCCAACAGTCCGCATCCTGTTTCCGGCGGGAACGCCAGACCGTCTGTGTAAGTGATCGCGGCGGCGATGCTGTGGGGAGCCGTCCCGTCGAAGTAGATCGTGAGCACCCGCAATGGGGGCCCGATAGCCGACCCGCGAGCGACAAGATGGCGGTGCCGCAAGCGGAACGTCATGCGACGCGGACCGGCATCGCTCCTGCAGTCCGATCGAGCCGACATGATGGCCGCAAGCGGATCCCCTTGCGGCAATGACCTGTAAGTCGTAGCTTACCGATCTGTGGCCACGATGCTCACCGACCCCTGGACCGCGTTGGGTGACCGCACCCGCCGGGCCGTCCTTGTGCGCGTGGCCGATGGGCCCGCCTCAGTCGCGACGATCGCCCGCGAGCTGCCGATCAGCCGACCCGCGGTCTCACAGCACCTCAAGGTGCTCAAGGACGCTGGTCTGGTCAGTGTCGAGCCGCATGGCCGACAACGCATCTACACCCTTCGTGCCGAGGGCCTGCAGCAGCTGCGCACCGAATTGGACACGTTCTGGCGCAGCGCGCTGGGCAACTTCAAGCGTGTCGCCGAAGAATCCCGGGCCGCAGACCTTCGCGGCCCCACCCGAGAGGAGTAGTCATGACCCAGCATTCTGTCCGGGCCGGCGTGGACACCGAGCGCACCTCCGTCCGACTGGACGTCACCGTGGCGGTGCCGCGTGAACACGCCTTCCGCGTGTTCACCGAAGAGTTCGACCGGATCAAGCCACGGGTGCACAACCTGCTCACCGTGGACATCGCCCGGACGGTGTTGGAGCCCCGCGCAGGTGGCAGCGTGTACGACGTCGGCGTCGACGGCAGCGAGTGCCGCTGGGCTCGGGTTCTGGCCTTCGAGCCGCCCCAGCGTCTGCTGATCGCCTGGGACATCGGCGCGCAGTGGCAGCTGGAAAGCGACCCTGCCCACGCCAGCGAGGTCGAGGTGCTGTTCGTCGAGACCGGCCCTGCGCAGACCCGCGTCGAGCTGGAGCACCGGCACCTTGAGCGCCACGGCGAGGGCTGGCAGCAGGCCCGATCCGCGCTGGAGAACGACAACGGCTGGCCCATGTACCTGCGTCGCTTCGATGATCTGGTCAGGGGTGCCTGACGCCATGGCGGATCTCAGCGATCTGGCAACGGCGGAGCGTCGCGACTTGGCCGACTACCTCGACACCCTCACCGAGGAGGAGTGGGACCAGCCGTCGCTGTGTCCCGGATGGGCGGTGCGCGACGTGGTGGGACACGTGCCGAGCTACGACGAGCTCAGCTGGCCCGCGGTGCTGGCCCTGTTCGCCCGGTCGGGGTTCTCGCTCGACCGCTGCAATCAGGTCGGCGTGAAGCAGAGCCGTCGACTCGGCACCGAACAACTGATGGCGAGGCTGCGAACCCATGCGGTCCCCCGCGGCATCACCGCGATGTTCCACAGCGGCATCGCGCTCACCGATGGGGTCATCCATCACCAGGACATCCGCCGGGCACTCGGCCACTCGCGGACTGTGCCCGCGGAACGACTGGTCGCGGCGCTGGACTTCGCACCCCGCGCGCGGGCACTGCCGGCCCCGGCGAACGCGAGCGGCCTCCGACTGGTCGCGACCGACGTCGACTGGACCCACGGATCCGGCCCCGAGGTGAGCGGTCCCGGGGAGGCACTCCTGGTCGCCCTCGCGGGTCGACCGCAGGGACTGGCGGACCTCAGCGGCCCCGGTCTCGACACGCTGGCAGGGCGGGTAGTCGGCGCCAGCGGCGGCGTGCCGCAATAGGGAACGGCCGGAGGCGTCAGTCAGTCGAAGCAGGGCGCAAGACCGGGACGGCTCATGGCACGGCCGTCGAGGGCCTCGGGCTGACCCGCAAGCCCTGTCCGGAGGCGATTCTCGAACGGGGACGGCGGCCGTCCTGCGGGATGCCCCGCAACCCCATGACATCCGCCAGGGAGTCAGCGCCCGTGCGGTGACACGACGTGCATGATCACGACGAGGGTCAGCGGGTGGCGGTGCCCTCGGTGTAGTCGTCGGAGGACTGCACCCACGCCATCAAGCCGCGCAGGTCGCGGCCGGTCGCCTCGATCGGGTGCTGCTCACCTTCGGCGCGGAGGCGCTTGAACTCCGGTGCGCCGGCGTCCTGGTCGGCAATGAAGTCGGCGGCCCAGGACCCGTCCTTGATCGCCGCGAGCACCTCGCCCATCCGCTCCTTCACGGACTCGTCGATGATCTTCGGCCCGGACGTGTAGTCGCCGTACTCGGCGGTGTCCGAGACGCTCCACCGCTGCTTCGCGATACCGCCCTCGTACATCAGGTCGACGATCAGCTTCAGCTCGTGCAGGCACTCGAAGTAGGCGACCTCCGGCTGGTACCCGGCCTCGGTGAGCGTCTCGAAGCCCGTCTGGATCAGCCTCGAGACACCGCCGCAGAGGACGGCCTGCTCGCCGAACAGGTCGGTCTCGGTCTCCTCCGTGAACGTCGTCCGGATCCCGCCCGCCCGCAGCCCGCCGATCCCCTTCGCGTACGACAGCGCCAGCTGCCACGCCTTGCCGCTCGCGTCGTTCTCGACCGCCACCAGGACGGGGACGCCGCGGCCGTCGACGAACTCGCGACGCACCAGGTGCCCTGGCCCCTTGGGCGCCACCATCGCGACGTCGACCCCCGCGGGTGGCGTGATGTAGCCGAACCGGATGTTGAAGCCGTGCCCGAAGAGCAGGGCGTCGCCGTCCACCAGGTTCGGCTCGACGGCCTCGGCGTAGAGGTGACGCTGCACATGGTCGGGCGCGAGGACCATCACGAGGTCCGCCTCCTCGCAGGCCTCGAACGGCGTGACGACCCGCAGGCCCTCCGCCTCGGCCTTCGCGCGGCTCTGACTCTCCTCCGGCAGTCCGACGCGGACGTCGACACCGGAGTCGCGCAGGCTCAGTGCGTGGGCGTGGCCCTGGCTGCCGTAACCGAGGACGGCCACGTTGCGCTGCTGGACGACGGACAGGTCGGCGTCGTCGTCGTAGAACATCTCGGCCACGGGGGTTTCTCCTGGGGTCTAGGCGGTTCGGAGCGAGCGGTCGGTGATGGAGCGGGAGCCGCGGCCGAGGGCGACGAGCCCCGACTGCACGAGCTCACGCAGCCCGTACGGCTCGAGCACCTTGAGGAACGCGGCGATCTTCTCGGCGTCGCCGGTCGCCTCGATGGTCAGCGCGTCGGGTGCCACGTCGACCACCTTGGCACGGAACAGGTCGACGATCTCGAGCACCGCCGACCGGGTCGCCCCTTCCGCTCGCACCTTGACGAGCAGCAGCTCACGCTGCACCGAGGCGGCGGGCTCGAGCTCGACGATCTTGAGGACGTTGATGAGCTTGTTCAGCTGCTTGGTCACCTGTTCCAGCGGCAGCTGGTCGACGTCGACGACCACGGTGATACGGGAGACGTCGTCGTGCTCGGTCGGCCCTACGGCCAGGGAGTGGATGTTGAATCCCCGGCGCGCGAACAGCCCCGCGACCCGGGTCAGGACACCGGGTTTGTTCTCCACCAGCACCGACAGCGTGTGCCTGCTCATCCCTCCTCCTCCCGGTCCCACGCCGGTGCGATGCCACGCGCCACCTGGATCGCGTCGTTGCTCACACCGGCAGCCACCATCGGCCACACCATCGCGTCGCGGTGCACCACGAAGTCGACGACGACGGGGCGGTCGTTGATCGCCATCGCCGCCTCGATCGTCGCGTCGATGTCCTCGGGTCTCTCGCAGCGCAGACCCGCGCAGCCGTACGCCTCGGCGAGCTTGACGAAGTCGGGGATGCGTTGGCCCTGAGGGGCTCCGGAGCCGGTGTGCAGGTCGGTCTGCGAGTAGCGGCCGTCGTAGAACAACGTCTGCCACTGGCGCACCATGCCGAGGCTGGAGTTGTTGATCACCGCCACCTTGATCGGGATGTCGTTGAGCGCGCAGGTGGCCAGCTCCTGGTTCGTCATCTGGAAGCAGCCGTCGCCGTCCACCGCCCACACGACGCGGTCCGGCGTCCCGACCTTCGCCCCCATCGCCGCCGGGACGGCGAAGCCCATCGTCCCCAGTCCCCCCGAGTTGATCCAGCTGCCGGGTCGCTCGTAGCGGATGAACTGGGCCGCCCACATCTGGTGCTGGCCGACGCCTGCGACGTAGGTCGCCTCGGGCCCGGCGATCGCACCGATCCGCTCGATCACCTGCTGCGGCGAGACCGAGCCGTCGTCCGGCGCGTCGTAGCCGAGCGGGTAGGTGCTGCGCCACGAGTCCAGCTGCTGCCACCAGCCGCCGAGGTCGGCCTGGTGGCCGGCGGCGAACTCGGCGGCCAGGGCTGTCTCGAGCTCGGTGATCACCTCGAGAGCGTCGCCGACGATCGGCACGTCGGCGTTGCGGTTCTTGGAGATCTCGGCCGGGTCGATGTCCGCGTGCACGATGGTCGCGTGCGGCGCGAAGGTGGAGAGCTGGCCGGTGACACGGTCGTCGAAGCGCGCGCCCAGGCTGACGATCAGGTCAGCCTTCTGCAGCGCGGTCACTGCCGCCACGGAACCGTGCATGCCCGGCATGCCGAGATGGGCCGGGTGCGAGTCGGGCAACGTGCCCCGGGCCATCAGGGTAGTGACGACGGGCGACTTGGACGTGTCGACGAGCGTGCGCAGGGCCGCGCTCGCCCCGGCCTTCATCACTCCCCCACCGACGTAGAGCACCGGGCGCCGGGCCGCCGCCAGCAGCCGCGCGGCCTCGCGGACCTGCTTGCCGTGCGGCCGGGTCACCGGCCGGTACCCGGGCAGGTCCAGTCGCTCGGGCCACGAGAACGTGGTGATGGCCTGCAGCGCGTCCTTGGCGATGTCGACCAGCACCGGACCTGGACGACCGGTGCTCGCGATGTGGAACGCCGCGGCGATCGTGCCCGGGATGTCGGAGGGGTCGGTGACCAGGTAGTTGTGCTTGGTGATCGGCATCGAGATACCGGAGATGTCCGCCTCCTGGAAGGCGTCCGTGCCGATCGCGGCACTGGGCACCTGGCCGGTGATCGCGACCATCGGCACCGAGTCCATGTGCGCGTCCGCGATCGGCGTCACGAGGTTGGTGGCGCCCGGGCCCGACGTGGCCATGCAGACGCCGACCCGACCGGTCGCCTGCGCGTAGCCCTGCGCGGCGTGCCCGGCGCCCTGCTCGTGGCGCACCAGGATGTGGCGAACGGTGGGACTGTCGATCAGCGGGTCGTACGCCGGGAGGATCGCCCCACCGGGGATGCCGAAGACGACCTCGACGCCCGCTGTCTCGAGCGCGCGGACGAGGCTCTGCGCGCCCGTCATCGTCTCGGGCGCGACGGGGCGCGAGCCCGGCCTCGGTCCCGGGTGCGGCACGGCCCGTCCGGCGGTCGCCATGGCTGCTCCTTCTCGGTGGTACCGACACGAAAAAACCCCTCTCCCGAGGCGGGACAGGGGTGGCGCGCGGAGGACTACTGGCTTCGCGTCCTCACGCGCGCCAGCGAAGTACGACGTCCTTCCGCATGCGGTCACTGTCCTCCCGGGTGCCGAGAGCCGTCAATCGGCTCCGGTGATCGTCTCGGCATTCGGACGAGCTGCCCGGGTTCCGGACACCCGGTCACGCAGGTGCAGCCCGGCGAGCATGCCCACGAGGACGACGAGCCCGTAGAGGCCGCCCGTCGCTGTCATGGCCACCGTGATGCCGGGGCACACGGTCGCGACCGCCATCCCCGCACCGAACAGCGCACCGCCGTAGACGTGGTGACGACCGGGAGGGTCCTGCGGCAGGCGCATCGGCCCGCCGAGCGGCGTCGTCCAGCGACGACGGCGCAACCACCACAGCGGCAGAGCGGCCGACCCGACGGCGGCGCCGAGCATCAGGAAGATGTACGGGTCCCTGAGCAGCAGCCCCTGGTGGATGGTGTCGTAGTCGCCCAGCCCGCTGGCGGTGAGGAAGAACCCGAACGACAGCCCGGTCACTGCCGCCAGGACGTCCCGGCTCACCACGCGCCTCCCGTCAGCAGGTGCAGTGCCCACGTGATCGCGACACCGGCCCCGAAGAACACGGACGTCGCGAGCAGGCTGCCAGGCGAGCCCGCCGCGCAGCCGGCCAGGCCGTGGCCGGAGGTGCAACCGCGGGCCCAGCGGGCGCCGTACCCGATCGCCAGCCCCGCGGCGACCAGCACGACGACGAGAACCGGCCACGGCAGCAGGTCGTCGAGGGGCCCGATGCCGTGCAGGCGCACGTCGCCCAGCAACCCGGCCAGCCCCGCCCCGCCGACGAGCCCGACGAGGAAGACCACGCGCCACGGCTCGGTGGCAGGCCGCCGCCTCACGACGAGCATCAGCTGCACCCAGGCACCGGAGACGCCCATCCGCAGGTTCCCCACCGCATACAGCACGGCGACGGTCAGGCCGATGGCGGGTCCGGCGACCCACCACGGAAGCTGGGCGGGGAGCACCTCGAGCACCGCACCCCCCGGTCCTGTGACGCACCGCCCTTTCGGACGCCGACCTCACGAGTGTGGCGCACGCGCCCGGCACGCCGCGACCGGTCGCAGAAGGAGCGGCTGACCGACAGACCGGGATGCTGCCTGGTGACAGCTCACACCGTGTGAGAATCGGGCCGAAACCTCACACCGTGAGACGTCTTGCCGACACATCACCCGCCGGTGGATCGGGATCCAGGATCCGCCCGGACCAGTCTCAGTGCCGGTCAATCACAGACCGCGCCGCCGGACGCCGATCCGACGAGCTTGGCGTACTTGGCCAGCACGCCGCGGGTGTACCGGGCCGGCGGCGGCGACCAGCCCGCGCGGCGGCGGCCGAGCTCGTCGTCGTCCACCAACAGGTCGAGCGTCCCCGTCGCCACGTCGAGGCGCACCCGGTCGCCGTCGCGCACGAACGCGATCGGGCCGCCGTCGGTCGCCTCCGGCGCGACGTGCCCGACGCACAGCCCCGTCGTACCACCCGAGAACCTCCCGTCGGTCAGCAGCAGCACGTCCTTGCCCAGCCCGGCGCCCTTGATCGCGCCGGTGATGGCCAGCATCTCGCGCATCCCCGGCCCGCCCTTAGGCCCCTCGTAGCGGATCACCACGACGTCACCGGCGGCGATCGTGCCGTCTTCCAGCGCGTCCATCGCGGCGCGCTCCCCGTCGAAGACTCGCGCCGTGCCGGTGAAGACGTCGGAGTCGAAGCCCGCGCTCTTGACCACGGCCCCCTCCGGCGCGAGCGAGCCGTGCAGCACGCTGATGCCGCCGGTGCGGTGGATCGGGTTGTCGAGCGCGCGCAGCACCGTGCCGTCCGGGTCGGGTGGGGCGATCTGCTCGAGGTTCTCGGCCAGCGTGCGCCCCGTGACCGTCAGCGCGTCGCCGTGCAGCAGACCGGCATCGAGCAGTGCCTTCATCACCACCGGCACGCCGCCGATGCGGTCGACGTCCGTCATCACGTGTCGGCCGAACGGCTTCACGTCGGCCAGGTGCGGCACCCGCGCGCCGATGCGGGCGAAGTCGTCCAGCGACAGCTCTACCTCGGCCTCGTGGGCGATCGCGAGCAGGTGCAGCACGGCGTTCGTCGAGCCGCCGAACGCCATCACGACGGCGATCGCGTTCTCGAAGGCCTCCCGCGTCATGATCTGCCGGGCGGTGATCCCCTGATGCAGCAGGGCGACCACGGCCTCGCCGCTCCGTCGCGCGAAGCCGTCGCGGCGCCGGTCGGTGGCCGGCGGAGCGGCGCTGCCGGGCAGCGACATGCCCAGGGCCTCGGCCGCGCTGGCCATCGTGTTGGCGGTGTACATGCCGCCGCACGCGCCCTCGCCGGGGCAGATCGCACGCTCGATCGCGTCGACGTCGTCCCGGCTCATCAGACCGCGCGAGCAGGCGCCGACCGCCTCGAACGCGTCGATGATCGTGACCTCGCGCTCGGAGCCGTCGCTCATCTTGGCGATCCCCGGCAGGATCGAGCCGGCGTAGAGGAAGACGCTCGCCAGGTCGAGCCTGGCCGCCGCCATCAGCATGCCCGGCAACGACTTGTCGCAGCCGGCAAGAAGCACCGAACCGTCGAGCCGCTCGGCCTGCATCACCGTCTCGACCGAGTCGGCGATCACCTCCCGCGAGACGAGCGAGAAGTGCATGCCCTCGTGACCCATCGAGATCCCGTCGGAGACCGAGATCGTGCCGAACTCGAGCGGGTAGCCCTGAGCCGAGTGGACGCCGTCCTTGGCCGCCTTGGCCAGTCGGTCGAGGGACAGGTTGCACGGCGTGATCTCGTTCCAGGAGGAGGCGACGCCGATCTGCGGCTTGACCCAGTCGTCGTCCCCCATCCCGACCGCGCGGAGCATCCCCCGGGCGGCGGCGCGCTCCAGTCCGTCGGTGACGTCGCGGCTGCGGGGCTTGATGTCCGGCGTCGGCATGCCGCGAGTCTGTCAGCCTTCCCGCCGCTGTCCCCGGGTTCGCGACCGTTCTGGTCGTGCTGCGGGCGGAATCGGGGCCGAATCAGGACCACTGAGGCCGCGAACCTCAGGCACCGACGATCTCGACCTCGCAGGGCAGGCGCGGAGCTCGGGCCAGCCGCGCGTCGGCGGTGAGGAGGGGGAGCCTGAGGGCGGCGGCCAGCGCCACGTAGAGGGCGTCGTAGAACGAGACCGCGCCGCGCAACCGCCAGGCGGCCTCGGCGAGCGGCCCGAGATGCTCGTAGCGGTGCTCGACCAGGACCGGCATGGCGCGCAGCCCGGCGCCTGCGACGTCCTCGGTGAGGGTGCCCGCGAGCAACCGACGCCGAAGGACGTTACCGACCTCGGCATCGACCAGGTGCGGAGCATGACACTCCGCCTCCTCGATCCTGACCCGGAGCCGATCGTGCTCCGCACTCGTGCCGGCGACCACGAGCACCATCGCCGAGGCGTCGACCACGAGCGCCGTCACCGACGCTCCTGGCCGAGGTCGTCGAGCACGCTCTGCACCTCGATGCCGGGCGGCCGCGTCCCGGCCAGCGCCGCGCGGATGTCGGCCATGGCCTCCGTCTTGGTGCGGCGACTCGCGAACTCGACCACATGGTCGTGCATGTACGACTGGATGGACTTGCCCTCGGCGCGGGCACGCCGCCGGATCGTCTCGTAGGCGGTCTCCGGGATGTCGCGGATCTGGATCGTGGCCATCGCATCAGAGTAGCGCGAATTCAGCGCTACAGCGCTGCTCCGGCGAGGTCCTGTGGACGACGGCAGCGTGGCGCCGCGCGAAGAGGCCACGCTGCCTGCCGTGGACGACCGGTTGATGACCCTCGCCGTAGCCGAGGGCGGGTTGGTGACGTTTGCCGGTGCGCTCCGCCTGGGCATCAGCCGGGCCGCGCTCCGCTGGGCCTGCACCAGCGGCGACCTCACCCGACTCCGCCGCGGTGCCTGGTGCCCGACCGAGCTGTGGGAGGCGCTCGACCTGCGGGCGCGACACCGGCTCGCCGTCGCAGCGGCCCTGCGTCACCGACCGCACGCGACGGCCGTCGCTCAGTCCGCGGCGGTGCTGCTCGACCTGCCGCTGCCGGGCGACCCGCCCACCACGCCGTTGCTGGTGGAGCCACGGGACCCCGGTCGTCGGGGCGGCGACGGCGGCCGCGCAGCGCTGGCGCGCCGGGCCTGGCTCGACGTCGACGAGGTGTGGACGACGCCGGACGGGCTGCGGGTGACAGCGCCGGCGCGCACCGTGATCGACCTCGCCCGCCACCTCGAGCTGCCCTGGGCGCTCGCGGCGGCCGACGCGGCTCGGTCGCACTGGCGGACGACGAACGCCCAGCTTCTCGAGGCGGCCGCGCGCAATCCGTGTGCTCCGGGGCATCCCGCTGGTGTCCTCGTCGCCTGGGAGGCGGATGAGCGGCCGGAGTCACCGCTGGAGTCGGTGGCACGTGGGGTGATGCTGCAGCTCAGCCTGACCCGCCCCGAGCCACAGGTCTGGATCCCGTGCGCCCGCCGGCGCTACCGGGTCGACCTGCTGGTCGAGCAGTGCTGGACGGTGGTGGAGGCCGACGGCAAGGTCAAGTACCGCGACCCGACCCGTGAGCGGCAGCCCGGCGACCAGGACTGGCTCGACAAGCGCCGCCGTGACGACCTGCACGACTCCGGGTACGAGGTGATCAGGTTCGTGATGGCGGATGCTCACCACCCGACAGCCTGGGGCAGGCGCTGCATCCGGTCCTTCGAGCGCGCACACGAGCGGCGCGGCCTGAGCTACGAGGGTCCGCGGCCCGAGTGGTCGCGAAAGTGGCCGGAGTCGGCCTGAATCACCACCACTACGGCCGCGAACCGTTCAGCGGGGGACGACGTTGCGCAGCTCGGCGCCGGTGGCCAGACGGGTGAGCTGGTCGGTCAGCAGCGCCAGCGCGCGGGGCCGCATCGCCGAGGTGTCGCCACCGACGTGCGGCATCAGCAGCAGGCCGGGCGCTCCCCACAGCGGGTGCCCCTCCGGCAACGGCTCGGGGTCGACGACGTCGAGGGCGGCCCGGAGCCTGCCCCGGCGCAGCTCGGCCAGCAGCGCGGAGGTGTCGACGACGGCCCCGCGGCCGACGTTGACGAGCAGGGCGCCGTCCGGCATCGCGGCCAGGAAGGCGGCGTCCACCAGACCGTGGGTGGACGCCGTCAGCGGCGTGGCGAGGACGACGACCTCGGCCTCCGGCAGCAGCGCCGCCAGCTCGTCGGCACCGTGCACGGGGCCCCGGTGGTCGACCCGGGCCGCTGACGCGACCCGGGTCACGGAGACCTCGAACGGCGCGAGCCGGTCGGCGACCGCCGTCCCGACACCGCCGACACCGATCAGCAGCACCCGACGGTCGGCGAGCGAGTGCCGGGTGCGGTGCCGCCAACGCCCCTGCTCGGCGTCGCGGACGGCGTCGTCGATGCCCCGCAGCGTCGCGAGCACCAGTCCGACGGCCAGCTCCGCCGTGCTCGCGTCGTGGATGCCCGCGGCCGACGCCAGCACCACGTCGGCCGGCACTCGCTCGGGCAGCCCGTCGTACCCCGTGGTCAGCGTCTGCACGAGGGCGAGGGAGGGCAGGTCGGCCAGCGACGCGAGCGCCTGCGGCGGCGCCATGTACGGCAGGACGACGACGCGCACCCGGCCGGCCTCGAGGGCGGGCGAGGCGTCGACCTCCCAGACCGCGCACTCGTAGTCGTCGACCAACGGCGCTAGCGCCTCGGCCCACTCGGCATCGGGCAGGGTGACCACCGGCTGCATCGGGCCATCCTCGCAGCGCTGTCGCAGACTGTGCGGATGCGACGTCTGTCCACCGTGCTCATCGCCGCCGCGCTGACGGCCTCCTGCGGCGCGCTCGGTCCGGGCCCCTCACCGACGGGGACGCCGGTCACGCCCTCGGCGGCCGGCCCGGCCCCGTCCTCCCCGGTGCCGCCGCAGCCGACGCTGACGGCGACGCCCGCCGCCCCCACCGGAACCCCCGGCCGGCCGGCCGGGGGTTCCGGTGGGGGCGGCGGGCGTCGCCGTCA